>Ga0156629_142_pt1 | contig 39118 bp, 41 predicted proteins | sample RifOxyC3_FD_110703 | JGI IMG/M metagenome (GOLD analysis project Ga0156629, IMG submission 110703) | Burkholderiales bacterium RIFOXYC12_FULL_65_23 | reverse complement strand
GTAGACCCGGGCAGCGCGCTCAAGGTAGCTGAGTGGGGACAGGGCGACGAAATTGGCGTCGTTCTTGTCCAGCCCCTGCTCGTAGGGATTCAATCGGGTCACGGTGTCTCCTGATGGCCTGCATCACCTCGGGCGGGTGACTTGCTGAAATGAATCTATTTTCATGATTGAAAACATTCCTTGCGGCAGGCTGACAACGGTACTGCATGAAAACCCTAGCTTGACGGGCGGCAGCGGGAGCGTTCCGGCGCGATCCCGTCGTCGGAGCGGGCGCGACAACGAAAAAAGCCGCTCCCGTTTCCGGTAGCGGCTTTTCGCTGGGTTGACTGTTCTACTGGCAGCGCACCCGGGGCAAACGCGGTTCTATCCTGGGATGGAACCGGGCGATTGTTGCCTGATTAGGCGGCGGCCAGGGCCAGTGCCTTGACCTTAGCGGACAGGCGGCTCTTGTCGCGAGCGGCCTTGTTCTTGTGGAAGATGCCCTTGTCAGCGATGGTGTCGACCACGGCTTGCATCTTGGCAAACAGCTCGGTGGCCTTGCTCTTGTCGCCGGTCAGGACAGCCTTCTCGACGTTCTTGACAGCGGTACGGTACTTGGAACGCAGCGAGGTGTTGGCAGCGTTCAGTTTGATGTCCTGGCGGACGCGCTTGCGACCGGATGCCAGGCGGGGGTTCTTTTTCTTCGGCTTGGTTGCCATGATTGTGTTCCTTTGAGTTTGTGGATGTTGCCAGCAGAACCCAAGATTGTAGCGCGCGCACTGCGAACCTGCAAAGGACAACCGTCGTCGTTTCGGTCCCAAATGTGGTTTCGATGCTGCGTCGCGGCGCTGTGGGCAGCGAAGAATCGCTTTTTTGTCCCTCGTTTCTTCCCGAGGTGAGACAATAGAGGTTCAGATGACACAAGCTTTCTCAGAACTTTCGCTGGCAGAACCGCTGGCACGCGCCATCGCCGAGATGGGTTTCTCGGCCATGACTCCCATTCAGGCGCAAGCCATACCGGTCGTGCTGCAAGGCCGCGACGTGATGGGCGCGGCGCAGACCGGCACCGGCAAGACGGCTGCTTTCTCGCTGCCCCTGTTGCAACGCATGCTCAAGCACGAGAACGCCTCGACTTCGCCCGCACGCCACCCGGTGCGGGCGCTGGTGCTGCTGCCCACGCGTGAGCTGGCCGACCAGGTCGCGCAGCAGATCGCGCTCTATGCCAAGCACACCCAGCTGCGCAGCACGGTGGTGTTCGGCGGCATGGACATGAAGCCGCAGACCGCCGAGCTCAAGAAAGGCGTCGAGATCCTGGTCGCGACGCCGGGCCGCCTGCTCGACCATATCGAGGCCAAGAACTGCGTGCTGAACCAGGTCGAGTACGTGGTGCTCGACGAGGCCGACCGCATGCTCGACATCGGCTTCCTGCCTGACCTGCAGCGCATCCTGAGCTACCTGCCCAAGCAGCGCACCACGCTGTTGTTCAGCGCCACCTTCTCGTCCGAGATCAAGCGCCTGGCCGGCAGCTACCTGCAGGACCCGGTCACGATCGAGGTCGCCCGCTCCAACGCCACCGCCTCGACCATCGAGCAGCGCTTCTACCGCGTCGACGAGGACGACAAGCGCCAGGCCTTGAAGCAGCTGCTGCTCGAGAAGGGCGTCAAGCAGGCCTTCGTCTTCCTCAACAGCAAGCTCGGTTGCGCCCGCATGGCGCGCGCGCTCGAGCGCGACGGCCTCAACGCCGTGGCGCTGCATGGCGACAAGAGCCAGGACGAGCGTCTGAAGGCGCTCGACGCCTTCAAGAAGGGCGAAGTCGACCTGCTGATCTGTACCGACGTGGCCGCGCGCGGTCTCGACATCAAGGATGTGCCGGCGGTGTTCAACCTCGACATCCCGTTCAATGCCGAGGACTATGTCCACCGCATCGGCCGCACCGGCCGCGCCGGCGCCTCGGGCATCGCGATCTCCTTTGTCACCGGCCGCGATGTCAAGCAGCTGGCCGAGATCGAGAAGCTGATCGGCAAGAAGACCGAGGTCGAAGCGCTGCTGCTCGGGTCCGACCAGCGCCGCTTTGGTGGTGCTCCGTCGGTGCGCCAGAACGACGGCCAGCGCCTCTGGAGCGATCCGCAGGCGCGCGCCGAAGTGCGCAGCGAGCGCCCGACCCGGGTCCGTGCGCCGCGCGCCTCGTCCGATCCCTTCTTCGACCAGCCTTACCAGCCGCCGGCTACCGATGCCCGTCCGGCCTGGGAAGGCAATGCCCAGCCGGCTTCGGCGCGCGGACTGTCGCCCTACATCAAGTCGCGCAAGAAGGTCGCCGCGCTGTTCCGCCCGATGGCGGCGGCCGCGGTCGAATCCAGCACCGAAGCCGCCAGCTGATTCTGGCGCGGTCACCCCTGGCCTTCCCGGGGGTGTCGGTCCTGCTGGCACCGGCCCTGCAGTGATCCTTCAGGCGCCGGGCTTGCGCGCCTGCGGGCAGTTCACCTGCACGATCTCGGCCACCCGCGCCGGGCCATCGGGCTGCGGCAGCAGTCGCGCCGCGCTCAGGCAGCCGCCCCACAGGCAGCCGGTATCAAGCGCGAGCAACTGGTCGCGCTGCACCAGTCCCAGCGTCGACCAGTGGCCGAAGGCGACCGGCGTCTGCGCGCTGCGCCGTCCCGGCACGTCGAACCAGGGCAGGTAGCCCGCTGGCGCCGATCCGGCGCCGTCCTTGCTTTCGAAATCCATCCGGCCCTCGGCATCGCAAAAGCGCAGCCGCGTCATCGCGTTGACCACCACGCGCCAGCGCTCGTCGCCGGTCAGGTCGTCGCTCCAGCGGTCGGGCTGGTTGCCGTACATGCGCTGCAGCCAGTCCTGGCCTTCGCTGCCCGACAGCATGGCCGAGAACTCGCCCGCCAGCGTCAAGGCCTGCGTTGCGGTCCATTGCGGCAGCAGGCCGGCATGCACCAGCAGCCAGCCCTCGACCTGCAGCGCCAGCGGCCGCGAGCGCACCCAGTGCAGCAGCTGCGCCCGGTCCGGGGCGGCCAGGATGCCGTCGAGCGTGTCGCTGCGGTGCGCCCGGCGCACGCCTTCGGCGACCGCCAGCAGATGCAGGTCATGGTTGCCGAGCAGGCATTGTGCCGAGGTGCCATAGCCCATCAGCCGCCGCAGCACCGCCAGCGACTGCGGCCCCCGGTTGACCAGGTCGCCGAGCAGGTAGAGCGTATCGCGGCTCGGGGAGAAATCCAGCGTCTGCAGCAGGCGCTGCAGCGGCTCGTCGCAGCCTTGCAGGTCGCCGATCAGGTAAAGTGACATCCACAAATTATGAACGTCCTGCTGATTATTTTTCTGACGCTGCTCAACGGCGCCTTCGCGATGTCCGAGATGTCGCTGGCCGCCAGCCGCAAGGCCCGCCTGGCCGCGATGGCCGAAAGCGGCGACAAGGGGGCCAAGACCGCGCTCCAGCTGCTCGACAACCCGACCGAGTTCCTGTCCTCGGTCCAGGTCGGCATCACCTCGATCGGCATGCTCAACGGCATCGTCGGCGAGGCTGCCTTCAGCAGCGCGCTGGCCGCCAAGCTGGCACTGCTCGGCCTGCCGCAGTCGAGCGCCGAGATCAGCGCGACCGCGATCGTGGTTGTCGTGATCACCTTCGTCACCATCGTCTTCGGCGAGCTGGTGCCCAAGCGCATCGGCCAGATGCATCCGGAGGCGGTCGCGCGCTTCATCTCGCGCCCGATGGCTGGCGTCGCCAAGGTGGCCAAGCCCTTCGTGATGCTGCTGTCGGCCACCACCCGTGGCGTGCTCAAGCTGTTGCGCTTCGAGAACACGGCAGTCCAGCATGTGACCGAGGAAGAGATCAACGCCAGTCTGGAGGAGGGCGTGGGCGCCGGCATCATCGAGGAGCATGAGCACCAGATGGTGCGCAACGTGTTCCTGCTCGACGATCGCCAGCTCGGCAGCATCATGGTGCCCCGGTCCGACATCGTCTGGCTCGACCATGCCGACACGCTCGAGCAGGCGCTGGCCAAGGCCTGGCGCGGCGGGCATTCCTGGTATCCGGTCTGCCGCGGCAGCCTCGACGACGTGATCGGCGTGATCCATCTGCCGCACCTGATGGCACTGGCCGACGATGGCAACGCCGAGGGCTGGCAGCGCAATGCCAGCTCGCCGGTCTTCGTGCCCGAGACGCTCAGCGGCATGGAGCTGCTCGAGCAGTTCCGCTCGCGCGCCACCCGGCTCGTGTTCGTGGTCGACGAGTACGGCGTGGTCCAGGGCCTGCTGACGCCGCTCGACATGCTCGAGGCCATCACCGGCGAACTCTCGCCCGAGGTGCCGCACGAGGCCTGGGCGACCCAGCGCGAGGACGGCAGCTGGCTGGTCGACGGCGCGATGCCCGCGCATGAACTCAAGGCCCGGCTCGACATCGCCGAACTGCCCGACGAGGACCGCGAGCGCTACAACACCGTCGCCGGCCTGATGCAGGCGGTCTCGGGCGAGCTGCTGGGCGTCGGCGAGTCGGTCGAGGTCGCCGGCTGGCGCTTCGAGGTGCTGCAGGTCGAGGGCCGGCGCATCGAGCAGGTCCTGTTACAGCGCCTGCCCGCAGCGTCAGACCGGCATTCGGCATGAGTCTTGCTGCCTGAGGCAGTCACCCGCTGCCCCCGCCACTCCATGAACGACACTCAAGCCCCCTCCATGGTCGAAGATCAGCCAGTCCCGGTGTGCAGCGCCAGCCTGCTGCCGCCCGACGACCCGCAGCGCATTGCACTGCACAACGAGGTCCATGCGCGGCCGGCGGCCCGCATCCGCCTGCCGGCGCTGGTCACGCTGGTCGCAGTCCTCAACGACGGTGTGTCACGCGAGGACGAACGGGCTCACCTGTGTCACCTGCCGGGACAGCAGGCCCTGTCCCTGGCCGAGCTGCAGGACAATTTTCTGCGCCTGCGGCTCGATGGCTATACCGTCAAATGGGAGCGGCATACCGAGTTCACGCGCTATTCGATCGTCCAGCCGCTGCCGGCCGGGGCCGGCCTGGGCAACAGCATGCCGGCGCTGCTCGACCATCTGGTCACGCCGCCTGGCTGGCTGGGGCAGATTCCGGGTCGCACGGTGGCGGCGATCCAACTGGTCATGCTGAGCGCCGACCTGGCGGCGGGTCCGGTCCTGATGGAGCAGGCCAAGCAATGGCTGCGCCGGCGCACCGTGGTCGGCTCGCAGCTGGGCAGTTCGCAGGCCTGGGCCATCACCGACCTGCAGCTCAATGCGGACGGTTTCGAGCGCATGCTGGTGCTCGCGCCCCCGGGCACCAGCGAGGCGGCTGCCGGGCGCATCGCCATGCGGCTGCTCGAAGTCGAAACCTATCGGCTGATGGCCTTGCGCGGATTGCCGGTGGCCAAGAGCCTGGCGCCGGTCCTGTTCGCGGCCGAGGCTGAGCTGGCCGACCTGACCGCACAGCTCGAGACCAGTTCCGTCTCCGAGCAGGATTTGCTGGACCGGCTGATCGGTCTGGCGGCACGGGTCGAGCGTGCGACCGCCGCCCATTCCTTCCGCTTCTCGGCCACCCAGGCCTATGCCGATCTGGTCAGCCAGCGCATCGAGGAGCTGCGCGAGCTGTCCTTGCCGAGCACCCAGACCCTGGGCGCCTTCATGCGCCGACGTCTGGCGCCGGCGATGGCCACGGTGGCCTCGACCGCGCAGCGGCTGACTTCGCTGTCGGAGCGGATCGCGCGCACCAGCGCGCTGCTGCGGACCCGGGTCGACATCGCGACCGAAGGCCAGAACCAGCAATTACTGGCCAAGCTGACCCATGGCCAGGAGCTGCAACTGCGCTTGCAAAGCACGGTCGAAGGCCTGTCGATCGCGGCGATTTCCTACTATGTCGTCAGCCTGCTGCTGTACGGCGCCAAGGCGCTCAAGGGCCTGGGCCTGCCGGTGCAGCCCGAGCTGGCGGCTGGCGCGCTGGTCCCGGTCGTGCTGTGGGGCGTCTGGCGCACGACGCGCCGCATCCACGAGAAGCTGCACGCCGGCCACTGAGGCCGGTTACCGCAGTTGGCCGGCCTGGCAGGCCCGATACCAACAGCCCCGGGCAGGCCGGAGGCCAGCGCGGCAATCAGCTCAGCAGTGCCTGGGCGAATTCCTGCGCGCTGAAAGTCTGCAGGTCCTCGAGCTTTTCGCCGACGCCGATGAAATAGACCGGGATCTCGCGCCCAGCTTCCTTGGCCCACATCGCGATGGCCGCCAGCACGCCGCCCTTGGCCGTGCCGTCGAGCTTGGTCACGATCAGGCCGGTCAGCTGCAGCGCGGCATCGAAGGCCTTGACCTGGGTCAGCGCGTTCTGGCCGGTGTTGCCGTCGATCACCAGCAGCACCTCGTGCGGTGCGCTGGCATCGGCCTTCTGCACCACGCGCTTGATCTTTTTGAGCTCCTCCATCAGGTGCAGCTGGGTCGGCAGCCGGCCGGCGGTGTCGACGATCACGACATCGCGCCCGCGCGCCCGTCCCGCCTGCACCGCGTCGAAGCTGACCGCGGCCGGGTCGCCACCTTCCTGGCTCACGATCTCGACCAGGTTCCGGTCGGCCCAGACGCCCAGCTGCTCGCGTGCGGCGGCGCGGAAGGTGTCGGCAGCGGCCAGCAGCACGCTGGCGCCCTCGTTGGCCAGATGCTTGGTCAGCTTGCCGATGGTGGTGGTCTTGCCGGCGCCGTTGACGCCAGCGACCATCATGACGGTCGGCCCTTCCTGGCTACCGATCGCCAGCGGCTTTTCCAGCGGCTGCAGCAGATCCGTGATCGCCTGGGCCAGCAGACCCTTGACCTGGGCTGGGTCGGTGACCTTGGCTGCCTTGACGCGGCGCTTGAGGTCGTCGAGCAGGTATTGCGTGCCCTGGGTGCCGGTGTCGGCCATCAGCAGCGCGGTCTCGAGCTCCTCGTAGAGCTCGTCGTCGATCCTGGTGCCGGTGAAAACGGTCGACAGGCTCGAGCCGGTCTTGCGCAGGCCCTGCTTGAGGCGTTCGAGCCAGCCCTGACGGCCAGATTCGGCGGTCGGCTTGTCCACCGGCACCAGTGTGGCAGGGGCAGGCGTAGCAGGCAGCTTGGTGCCGGCTGGCGCCTTGGCGGCTGGGGCTGCGGGCGCGGCCGGCGCTGGCGCCGCCTCGGGCTTGGCGGAAGAGAATTTTTTCTTGAGGAAGCTGAACATGGCGCGTGTTTCTAGAATCCATGCATTCTATGAAACCTGCATCACACCGTCCTGTTATTGTCCCGGCCGCGCCGGGTTTCGTTCGCATCATCGGCGGGCTGTGGAAACGCAGCAAGCTCGCGGTGCCGGCCCGGCCCGGTCTGCGCCCGACGCCCGACCGCGTGCGCGAGACGCTCTTCAACTGGCTGGGTCAGGATCTGACCGGGCTGCGCTGCCTCGACGCCTTCGCCGGCAGCGGCGCGCTGGGCTTCGAGGCCGCCTCGCGCGGTGCCGTCCAGGTGCTGCTGTGCGAGCAGGACCCTGGCCTGGCAGCCGGTCTGCGCGCCAATGCCGAACGCCTGAAGGCGACCCAGATCAAGGTCCAGCGCGGCGACGCGATCGCGACCCTGAAGGGCGCGTCGCGCGGCAGCTGGGACCTGGTCTTCCTCGATCCGCCGTTTGGCGACAATGGCAACGAGGCCCTGTTCGCCCAGGCGCTGCAGGCCGCCGTGCCGCTGCTGTCGCCGCCGGGCTGCATCTATCTCGAGGCGCCGCGCGCCTGGGGCGAAGAAGAACTGCTGGCGCTGGGTCTGCGCTGCAGCCGCCACGGCAAGGCCGGCCAGGTCCATTACCACCTGCTGGAACTGGCGCCCTCGGCTTGAAGCTGACGTTGCCGGCATAAGCCGGATCTGAAGGCGGTGGCGGCATTGCCGCGCTGGTGCCATGGCGCTGGCGCAGGGCTTTTCTGCGCCTGCCAGTCCGGCCCGAGCCTGAAGGCGGATAATTCCGTCCATGACGACATCCCTTCCCTGTGACGCCCAGAGCCGCCGCGTTGCGGTCTACAGCGGCACTTTCGATCCGGTCACGCTCGGTCACGAGGACGTGATCCGGCGCGCCGCCGGCCTGTTCGACGAGTTGATCGTCGCGGTTGCGGTCGCGCACCACAAGAAGACCCTGTTCACGCTCGAGCAGCGCATCGCGCAGGTGAGCGAGGTCTTTGCCGACTTGCCCGGCTTGCGCGTGCTGCCGTTCGACGGTCTGATGGTGGATTTCTGCCGCCAGCAGGGGGCTTGCGCGGTGGTGCGCGGCATCCGCAACGTGGCCGACTTCGACTACGAAGCCCAGATGGCGGCGATGAACCAGAAGATGGCACCCGAGGTCGAGACGGTGTTCCTGTTGCCGCAGCCGCAGTTGCAGTGCATCTCGAGCACGCTGGTGCGCGAGATCGCCAAGCTCGGCGGCGATGTGTCGCAGATGGTCAGCCCGGTGGTGGGCGAGCATCTGCGCGTGGCCACTCTGGCTATCTGAAGGGGAGAGCGCCATGGCACTGATGATCACCGACGAATGCATCAACTGCGACGTCTGCGAGCCCGAATGCCCGAACCAGGCCATTTCGATGGGCCCGGACTTCTATGTCATCGACCCGGCCAAGTGCACCGAATGCGTGGGCCATTTCGACGAGCCGCAATGCGTGCAGGTCTGCCCGGTCGAGTGCATTCCGGTTCACCCGCAGCATGTCGAGACCCGCGAGCAGCTGCAGGCCAAGTACGAGCAACTGCAAAAGCCGGGTTCCGCGGCGGCCTGATTGCTGTTGGGCTGGCTCAGCGGGACAGCTCTTGGTTGGGCAGTCTTTGCTGGAGCCGGACTTGCTGAGGCAGGTCTGGGGCGAGGGTAAGGCTGCTGACCTCATCTGTCCGCTGCGCGTCCAGCAAATCGGTCGTCAGCCTCACCCCCGTCCCAGACCATGAGTCGGTCGGAAGCTTTGCTCTCGCCCGATTCATTCATTAAATCAGCGAATGTCTTCGCTGTTGCTGATCCAGCCACGCTCGAGCCCGGTGGGTGGGCGTGCGCATGGCCGATTTTTGGCCGCGCAGCGGACGGTATGAGGCCAGGCGCATGCCCGCCCGCCGGGCCGGCCAACGACACAATCCTGCCGCACCAACCAAGATCCTGCTGCTCCAAGCACAATCCCGCCGCCCCCAGCCAGACGACGCAGGCCGTGACTCCGCTAGACGGTCCGCTTATTCGGCAGCAACAGCCGGCGGCGTATCCGCCTTCGGTGGCCTGGGCGGCTTCGGGCGCGGTGGCTTGCTGGTGTGGATGGCGGCGGTGGCCTTGTCCATGCGGCCGGCCAGCAGGTCGGGCAGGGCGCGCACCGCGCGCTGGATCGACTGCTCGAGTGCATCGCGCTGGTCCGGTGCCGGTTTCTTGAGCACCCAGTTCGCGACCTCGGACTTCACGCCCGGGTGGCCGACGCCGATGCGCAGCCGCCAGTAGTCGCTGCTGCCGAGCTGGGCATGGATGTCGCGCAGGCCATTGTGGCCGGCGTGGCCGCCGCCTTTCTTCAGCTTGAGCTCGCCGGGTTCCAGGTCGAGCTCGTCATGCGCGACCAGGATCTCCTCGGGCGCGATCTTGAAGAAACGCGCCAGCGCCGCGACCGACTGGCCCGAGCGGTTCATGAAAGTCATGGGCTCGAGCAGCCAGATCGGCTGACCTTCGAAATTGCCACGCCCGGCAACGCCGAAATAGCTGCGCTCCGGGTTCAGGTTGACCTTGAGCTCGCGTGCGACCGCCTCCAGCCACCAGAAACCGGCGTTGTGACGGGTATCCTCGTATTCCGGGCCCGGGTTGCCCAGGCCGACCAGCAGTTTGAACATGGCAGCAGCTTAGCGCCGGCAGGGCGCGATCAGTGAACAATGGATGTGAAAAAGGCTCGCCGAAGCGAGCCTTTGCCTGACAAGCAGGGGAGAGAAGAATTACTTCTTCTTCTTCTTCTTGTCGGTCGAGGCAGCGGCCACCGGAGCAGCGATGATCTCTTCCTTCGGCTCGACCAGGCTTGCGACGCCCGGGTTCGGCTTGCCGTGGATGACCAGTTTGGCGCCAGCCGGCAGGACCAGGTCGTTCGTGTGGATGGACTGGCCCTTGACGGCGTTGCCCAGATCGACAGTGATGAACTCGGGGATCTGCATGGCCAGGCAGTCGATCACGACTTCGGTCAGCGCGTGGTTGACCAGGCACTTGTCCTGCTTGACAGCCGGCGAATGCTCGGCGTTGATGAAGTGCAGCGGCACCTTCTTGCGCACGCGGGTGGTCTCGTCGACACGCTGGAAGTCAACGTGCAGGACCAGCGGCTTGAAGGGGTGGTACTGCACATTGCGCAGCACGACCTTTTCGGTGTTGCCGTTCAGTTCCATGTCCAGCAGTGCCGAGTGGAAGGATTCCTTCTTCAGGGCGAACCACAGGCTGTTGTGATCGAGTTCAACGACGGCCGGGGCAGTGGTGCCGCCGAAGACGATGGCGGGGGTACGGCCGGTGTTACGCAGGCGGCGGCTCGCACCCGTGCCCTGCTTGGCGCGCTCAAAAGCGGTGAATTGCATGATATCTACCTTAAAGAGGGACCATCCGCGACCAGCGGTCCCCAACAGAAAAAGCGCCCACTTGCGTGGACGCTGCTTTTTGTCGTCGAATCAGTTCGATTCGGCGAACAAATCCATCACCGAGTCGCCGTTGGCGATGCGCTGGATGACTTCAGCCATCAGCGGTGCCACGGAAACCTGGCGGATCTTGGTACAGGCTTGTGCCGCCTGGCTCAAGGGAATGGTGTTGGTCACGACCACCTCGTCAAGGGCGCTGCCCTTGGCGATGCGCTCGATGGCCGGGCCGGAGAAGACCGGGTGGGTACAGTAGGCGTAGACACTCTTGGCGCCGCGCTCCTTGAGCACCTCGGCGGCCTTGACCAGCGTGCCGGCGGTGTCGATCATGTCATCCATGATCACGCAGTTGCGGCCTTCGATGTCGCCGATCACGTGCATGACTTCCGACACGTTGGCCTTCGGGCGACGCTTGTCGATGATGGCCATGTCGCAGCCGAGTTGCTTGGCCAGTGCACGGGCGCGTACCACGCCGCCGACGTCGGGCGACACGACCAGCAGGTCCTCGTACTTCTTGGAGCGCAGGTCGCCCAGCAGCACCGGCGAAGCGTAGACGTTGTCGACCGGAATGTCGAAGAAGCCCTGGATCTGGTCAGCGTGCAGGTCCATCGTCATCACGCGGTGCACACCGACAGCCTGCAGCATGTTGGCCACGACCTTGGCCGTGATCGGCACCCGGCTCGAGCGCGGGCGACGGTCCTGGCGGGCGTAACCGAAATAGGGGATGACGACCGAGATGCGCTCGGCCGAGGCGCGCTTGAGCGCGTCGACCATGATGATGAGCTCCATCAGGTTGTCGTTGGTCGGGGCGCAAGTCGACTGCACCACGAACACCTCGCGGGCACGCACGTTCTGGTTGATCTCGACCGTGACTTCGCCGTCGGAGAAACGACCCACGGCAGCCTGGCCCAGGCTGGTACCGAGCTGCTGAGCGATCTCAGCGGCCAGTGCCGGGTTGGCATTACCCGTGAAAATCATGAAATCCGGCGATTGCACTGGCGTGGTGATTTGCATGGAGAACCCGGCGAAATGTTGGTCTTCAGAAACACAATGCGGCCCTTTAAGGCCGCGTTGTGTGTTTGCTAACAATAAATTTGGCAGGGGAGGAAGGACTCGAACCCTCGCATGTCGGAATCAAAATCCGATGCCTTGACCAACTTGGCGACTCCCCTACACGGGTTTGCAGTTTGCACTACATACCGAATGCAGTTGTGTTTGTCATCTGCTCTTCACAAACAACGAAAGAGATTGTACTCTACTTTCGCCACTGTTTGAGAGGATGTTCAAACAAATTCTTGCAGCTTCTTGCTATCCAGTTTGCTGGCAATGTCGTAATATTTACGACATTTGCTTGACTTGCTGGTGCAAACAGCGCGCTGCCTGAGCCCGTCATTCTACCAGATAAATTCTGGCTTTTTAACCAATCCAGTCCGATTTTTATGTCGGGGCAGAGATCGATTGCGACCGGCTGCAGGTCGTTGTGTCCATAATTGAAAACACTTGCGCTTGCAACGAAGTCTTCGATTGTAGAACAGGAACTGTCGCGTTTCAACGCCGGACTCTGAAAAATTTTTGGCGTCGAGGCGCCGGTCGGCGGCTTGAGTACCAGGAACTCGGCGGCTGGCAGCGCTATCGGGGTCAACTGCTCGCCCACACCCTCGACCCAGGCGTTGTCTCCACCCAGGAAGAAGGGCACGTCGGCGCCCAGCTGCAGCCCGATCTGCATCAGTTGCTCGAGCGGCAGCTTCAGCCCCCAGAGCCGGTTGAGCGCCAGCAGGCAGCTGGCCGCGTCGCTCGAGCCGCCGCCCATGCCGGCTTCCTGCGGAATCTGCTTGTCGAGCGCAATATGCGCGCCCCATTCGCAGCCGGTGGCCTGTTGCAGCGCCTGCGCGGCGCGCACGACCAGATCCTGCTCCGGCAGTGCCGGGCCGCTGCCGCCAATGTCCTCGCGGCTGATGACGCCGCCCGCACGCCGCTCGAACTGCAGGGTGTCGCACCAGTCGATCAGCATGAAGACTGATTGCAGCAGGTGGTAGCCGTCGGCGCGGCGGCCGGTGATGTGCAGGAAGAGATTGAGCTTGGCCGGTGCAGGCACGTCCAGCAATTGACGCAGCGACATATATAGAGGGAACGGATTTCAGGGTTGCGGGCGGTCGAGTATCAGGCGCAGCGTCGCGGTCGGAGCCGGCTCCAGCCGGCGCGCGCGTACCCGGCCGTCGGTCGGGCCGAGCTCCACGCTCCAGCCTGGCAGCTCGACCGCGCGGCCTTGCAGCCACTCGAACAGCGTCGCGACCGGCAGCGCCGCGCCAGTCAGCGCGGCGGTCAGCGATTCGATATCGGGGTAGGCGCGCCGCTCGTCGCCGCGCAGCAGCAAGGCCGAGCCGGCATCCCATTGCGCGCTGGCGAGCGCCGAGCCCAGCGGCGAAAACAGCCTGAGCTCGCCGGTTTGTGCGTTGCCAAGCAGCTCGAAGCCGGCATGGAAGCCCTGTGGCGGTTCGCTGTCGACCTGCAGCGACAGCCGCCCGCTCCAGGGGCCGCTGCTGGTCTGGTCAGTGGCGCTGGCCGACAGCGGAGGGGCGCTCGGCGGGCTCGCGCAGCCTGCGGCCAGCAGCAGGCTTGCCGCACAGAGCCAGCCCGCGAGCCAGGCCTTGCCGATCCGGCGGGTCACGGCTTGACCTGCAGGCGCTGCAGCGTGCGCAGCAGGGTGTCGTTGTCTGCCTGCAGTTGCAGGCCCTGGCGCCAGACGGTCAGCGCCGCCTCGTGCTGGCCGGCGCTCCACAGTACCTCGCCCAGGTGGGCGGCGATCTCGGGGTCGGCCCGCCGCTCGAAGGCCGCTTGCAGGATGCGCCGGGCTTGCGCCAGGTTGCCGAGCCGGAACTCGACCCAGCCCAGGCTGTCCTGGATGAAGGGATCATCGGGAATCAGCGCCACCGCGCGCCTGATCAATTCGCGCGCCTGGTCCAGGTCCTGGTTGCGGTCAGCCAGCGAATAGCCAAGCGCGTTGTAGGCATGGCCGTAGTCGGGCGCGCGCGCGATCAGTTCGCGCAGCAGGCGCTCCATTTCATCGGGCCGGCCGGCCTTTTCTGCCACCATGGCACGCTCGTAGGCCAGGTCGTTGTCCTCAGCAAAGCGCTGCGTCGCTTCCTCGTAGACCTTCAGTGCTTCGGCGTAATGCCCGAGCTCGCGCAGCAGCTGGGCTTCGGTCACGAGCTTGCGGCGTTCGTCGGCCGGGCCTTCGGCGGGCAGTCCGCGCAACTGTGCGCGCGCCTCGTCCAGCCGACCGGCGCGCGCCAGCAGCAGCGCGCGACGCGACTGCACGGTGGCCTGGGCTTCCTGGCCCTCGACTCGGTCCAGCCAGTCCAGCGCGGCATCCAGCTTGCCCTGTTTCTCGGCGATCTGCGACAGCAGCAGCTGAGCCTGGGTCCGGCCGTTGTGTCCCGCTTCGCTCGACTGCAGGGCCAGGTAGCGCTGCAGCGATGCGGTCGCTTGATCCGGCTGCTCGAGCTGCAGGTAGAGCAGGCCGTCGAGCAGCCAGACTTGCGCCATCGAGGCCTGCTCGCGCGTCAGCAGATCGAGCTGCGCCCTGGCTTCTGGCTGGCGGCGTTGTTCGATCAGCAGGCGGGTGTATTCAAGCCGGATCTGGTTCGCGTCTTCGCCGTTACCGCGCTCGAGCCAGCGCAGCAGCAGGGCGTCGGCGCCCGGTTGGCGTTGTTCGAGCAGTGCCAGCGCCAGCCAGGCTGGCGGTGCCGACCGGCGGTCTCTGGCCATGGCCTGCTGCGCCGATTCGAATGCCTGGGTCTTCTGTCCCGCTGCGAGCTGGAGTCGACCCAGGCCGGCCCAGGCCGCCATGGCCTGGGTCGGCTGCTGGCCGGCTTCCTTCAGCAGTGGGGTCACGGCCTGGAGGGCCGCTGTCTTGTCGCTCAGGCGCGCGAGCATCTGCGGCAGCGCCAGGATCAGTGGCTGGCGCTCGGCGGCCGCGGTCAGGCGCAGCAGCGAGCGCAAGGGCGGGGCGATGTCGGCCGGGCGGTCCAGCGCCAGCGCCAGTTGCAGCACCACGCGCTGCGCCTCGGCTGAGCGCGGCAGCGTCTCGGTCCAGGCGCGCGCGGCCTGCAGCGCGGATTCGCCCGAGCGTGCCTGCAGGGCGATCTGGATCGCACGCTGGAACAGTTCGGGTCGCCGCATCTTGCGCGCGGCATCGAGCGTCAGGCTGAAACCCGCGCCAGGCTGGCCCTGGGTGATCTGCAACTCGCTGATCAACAGCTGGTAGAGCAGCTCGCCGCCCATGCCCGAATCCGCCGGGGCTTTCAGCGCTGGCAGGGCTTGGGGCTGGGTGCCGGGTGGCTTGGGATTGGCTGCCTGCGCCGAGCCGCCCCAGGCCAGCATGGCCAGTGCCAACGCGGCGCTGATGGAGGCCAGCTTCCCACCCGTCATGGGAGAAACAGTGCAGGGAGGCGAGGAGGGTGCGCGACGGCGCGTCAGAGCGGGGCTGTCCATCGGCCCATGATAATGGAAGCCCTGTTCCCCTGTCCGACCCTGCGCCCTACCATTTTCCATGCCCGAATTGCCCGAAGTCGAAGTCACCCGGCTGAGCTTTGCCGACCGCATCGCTGGCGCCCGCATCGAGTCCGCCGCGATCGGCAAGCCCTTGCGCTGGCCCTTGGGTCTAGCGCCGGCAGCGCTGCAGGGCCGCCAGGTGTTGCAGGTGCGCCGGCGCGGCAAATACCTGTTGCTCGACCTCGATTACGGCCTGCTGCTGCTCCATCTGGGCATGTCGGGCAGCCTGGCTTTTGCCGACCAGCTGCCAGCGGCCGGTCCGCATGATCATTTCGAGCTCGTGACCAGCCAGGGCCGGCTGCGGCTGCATGATCCACGCCGCTTCGGTGCCGTGGTCTGGGCCGAGTCCGAAGCTGATCCGGTCGCGCGCAAGCTGCTTGGGCATCTGGGTGTCGAGCCGCTCGGGCCTGGTTTCGAGCCGCTCGCGTTCTGGCAGGCGTTGCAGGCGCGTCGCTCCGCGATCAAGCAGGTGTTGCTGGCCGGTGACATCGTGGTCGGGGTCGGCAATATCTATGCTTCCGAGGCGCTGTTTGCCGCCGGCATCGCGCCCACCTTGAGCGCATCCGGTCTGAGCCAGGTCCGGGCCGAACGCCTGCACGGCGCGATCCGGTCGGTGCTGGCGCGCGCGCTCGAGCAGGGCGGCAGCACGCTGAAGGACTTTTCGAGCGCCGAGGGCAAGTCCGGCTATTTCCAGCTCGAAGCCATGGTCTACGACCGCGCGGGCCTGCCCTGCCGGGCCTGTGGCGCTACCATCCAGACCCTGCGCCAGGGGCAGCGTTCAACCTTCTTCTGCCCGGATTGCCAGACTTTCTGACTGCCTCACCTTCTTCATGCCGCTCGCCGCTTCCGACCCCTCGCTGACCGCTTCCCCCCTTCTTTTCTTCCCGCGCCTGGTCGAGTGGCAGCGCCGCCACGGCCGCAGCGGCCTGCCCTGGCAGGGCACGCGCGATCCCTACCGGGTCTGGCTGTCCGAGATCATGCTGCAGCAGACCCAGGTCACGACCGTGCTGGGCTATTACTCGCGCTTCCTCGAGCGTTTTCCCGATGTCCGCACCCTGGCCGCTGCGCCGCAGGAGGCAGTGCTGGCGCTCTGGAGCGGGCTGGGCTATTACAGCCGCGCGCGCAACCTGCATCGCTGCGCCCAGGCCGTGGTCGAGCAATGGGGCGGTGCCTTCCCGGCCAGCGCCGAGCAGCTGCAGACCCTGCCCGGCATCGGCCGCTCGACCGCAGCGGCGATCGCGGCTTTCTGCTTCGGCGAGCGGATCTCCATCCTCGACGGCAACGTCAAGCGCGTGCTGTCGCGGCTGCTGGCCTTCGACGGCGACCTGGCCACGCTGACGCAGGAGCGCCGGCTCTGGGCGCTGGCGCAGGACCTGCTGCCTGCCGCGCCGAGTCATGACGAGATGGTGGCCTGGACCCAGGGCCTGATGGACCTGGGCTCCAGCCTGTGTTCGCGCAGCAAGCCCGACTGTGCTGCCTGTCCCGGCACCGGTCTCTGCCTGGCCAGCGCGCAGGCCAGGACCGGTGAATTCCCGGTCCGCACGCGCAAGCTCAAGCGCAGCACGGTCGAATGGTGGTGGCTGCTGCTGCGCCGGCCCGATGGCGCGGTCTGGCTGGAACGCCGGCCGGCCGAGGGCATCTGGGCCGGTCTCTACAGTCTGCCGACCTATGGCTCGCGCGCTGAAGGCCTGGCGGCGTTCGGCGGCGAGCCGGCCTTGCGCCAGGAGCACGAAACCCTGCGTCACACGCTCACGCACCGCGATCTGGTGCTGCGTCCGCTGGAACTCGACTGGTCGGCGGCGTTGCAGGAAATGCCCGGTTCGGCTTGTGCTGCGCCTGGGCTCTGGGTGCAGCATCAGTCCGATCTCGACCTCGGCCTGCCAGCGCCGCTGCGCAGCCTGCTCGAGCGCCTGTTGCCGGCTTGATCCGGCGCTGGATCAGGCCAGCCTCGGTTTCAAGGCCCGGCGTGCTTGATCGCGTCGAGCTCGCGGTGGCGACGGCGCACCGTCCAGCGCGGCGAGAAATGCATCGCCAGTTCTTCCACCAGATAGGTCGAGCGATGCTGGCCGCCGGTGCAACCGATCGCGACCGTGACATAACTGCGATGATCGCGCACCATCGACGGCAGCCAGCGTTCGACGAAATCGATGATCTGCGCCTGCATCGCCTGCACTTCGGGCTCCACGCTCAGGAAATTGGCCACCGGAGCGTCCAGCCCGGTCAGCGGCCTGAGCTCGGGTTCATAGTGCGGATTGGGCAGCATGCGCACATCGAACACGAAGTCGGCATCCATCGGTACGCCGCGCTTGAAGCCGAAGGACTCGAACACCAGCGTCAGCGAATTCGGTTCATGGTCGAGCAGCTTGCGCACTTCGGTGCGCAGATGTGAAGCCTTGAGCTGGCTGGTGTCGATCACGAGCGAATATTCGCGCAGCTCGGACAGCAGCTCCCGCTCATGCTCGATCGCCTCGATCAGGGCCCGGCGCTGGTCCTGACTGTCGCGCATCGACAGCGGATGCAGTCGCCTGGTCTCGGAAAAGCGCCGCACCAGGGTGTCGGTGGTCGCGTCCAGGAACAGCACGGTCAGCGGCTGGCCGCCCTTGCGCAGCTTCTGGATCTGCGCCGGCATGCCCGGCAGCGATTTGGCGCTGCGCACGTCGATCGCGATCGCGACCCGGTCGGCCCGGTGTTCGCGCTCGATCGCGATGAAGTCCGCCAGCAGTTCGGGCGGCAGGTTGTCGACGCAGTAGAAGCCCGCGTCCTCGAGCGCGTGCAGCGCAACCGATTTGCCCGAGCCCGACATGCCGGTGATCAGCACCAGCTGCATCTTGGATTTTTGTTTCATGGCAACAGCATCTCACGGGCGTGCGCCAGCGACGCGTCCGACAGCTTGTCGCCGCCCAGCATGCGCGCGAGTTCCTGCACGCGGGTCTCGTCCGCAATCGCTCGCACCTCGCTCGCCGTGCCTTGATCATCCTGCCGCTTTGAGACGAACAGATGGTGGTCGGCGCTTGCCGCCACCTGGGGCAGGTGGGTCACGGCCAGCACTTGGCGGTCCTGTCCCAGCTGGCGCATGAGTCGGCCCACGGTCTGGGCCACGGCGCCACCGATGCCGCTGTCGACCTCGTCGAAGATCAGGGTTGGCGCCTGGCCGAGCTGGCTGGTCGTGACCGAGATCGCCAGCGCGATGCGCGAGAGCTCGCCGCCCGAGGCCACCTTGCCGACCGGTCGCGGCGTGCTGCCCGGATGGCCGGCGACCAGGAACTCGACGTTCTCCATTCCATGCGCCTGCGGCTCGGGCAGCGGCACGAGCCGGGCTTCGAAGCGCCCGCCCGCCATGCCCAGACCCTGCATCGCGGCCGTGATGGCCTGCGACAGCTGGACGGCGGCTTGCTCGCGCGCGGTGCTGACCTTGCTGGCGGCCTTGAGCAGGGCCTGCTGCGCGCGCCGTTCGGCCAGCTGCAGCGCATCGAGGTCGCTGCTGCGGTCGAGCTCGGCGAGCTGGCGCTGCCACTGCGCCAGCCGCTCGGGCAGTTCCTCGGGCTGGCAGCGAAAGCGCCTGGCCAGCGACAGCCACTGCGCCAGCCGCTGGTCGAGCAGCTCGAGCGCACCCGGGTCGAGCTCGGTCGGGTCGGCATGGTGTTGCAGGTCGTGGCAGGCATCCTCGACCTGGGCCAGCGCGCTCTGCAGCACGGCCGCGATCTCGCCGTAGCGCGGCTCGATATGCTGCTGTTCCTGCAGCGCCTGCAGCGCGCGGTGCAGCAGCTGGGTCGCGCCGCCTTCCTCCTCGTCGAGTGCCTGCAGCGCGCTGCGCGCGGCATCCATCAGACCCTGCGCATGGGCCAGCCGGCCATGCTGCAGATTGAGCTCGTCCCATTCGCCCGAGGCCGGAGCCAGCTTGGCCAGCTCCCCGAGCTGCCATTGCAGCCGCTCGCGTTCCTGCTGCAGCGTGGCTTGCTGCTGCCGTGCCTGCTCGAGCGCCTGCAGCGCCTGACGCCAGTCAGCCCAGAGTCCGCGCAGTTCGCTGCTTGAGATGCGACCGTAGTCGTCGAGCAACTGGCGCACCGCGTCGGGCCGGGTCAGGCTCTGCCAGGCATGCTGACCGTGGATGTCGACCAGTTCCTCGGCCAGGGCCTTGAGCTGGGCCACCGTCGCCGCGCTGCCGTTGATCCAGGCCCGGCTGCGGCCCTGGCTGTCCAGGCTGCGCTTGAGCAGCAGCGCTTCGCCGGGTTCGATCGCAAAGCCGTTCTCGTCCAGCCATTGCCGTGCCAGCTCCGACAGGTCGAACTCGGCCGCAATCTCGCAGCGCGGCGCGCCCTCGCGCACCACGCCGGCATCGGCACGCGCGCCCAGGGCGAACTGCAGCGCATCGATCAGGATCGACTTGCCGGCGCCGGTTTCGCCGGTCAGCACGGTAAAGCCGGTTTCGAGCTCCAGGTCCAGGGCCCGCACGATCACGAAATCGCGCAGGGACATGCGGCGCAGGCTCATGTGGTCATTCCTTCATTCCAGTGCAGTTTCTTGCGCAAGGTGTCGAAATAGCTCCAGCCCTTGGGATGCAGCAGGCAGAGCTTGTAGGGTGCGCGCCGCACCGTTATACGATCGCCGTGCAACAGGCTGGTGAAAGTCTGCATGTCGAAATTGGCGCTGGCGTCGCGTCCGTTGACCAGCACCAGCGCGATCTCGCCGCTGGCCGGCAGCACGATCGGGCGGTTCGACAGCGTGTGCGGCGCGATCGGCGCCATGATCCAGCCGTCGATCGCCGGATGCAACAGCGAGCCGCCCACCGACAGGGTATAGGCAGTCGAGCCGGTTGGCGAGGCAATGATCAGGCCGTCGGCGCGCTGATTGGCGACGAAGCGGCCATCGACCTCGACCCGCAGCTCGATCATGCTCGGTGCGCCGCCGCGGTTGACCACCACGTCGTTGATCGCGACGGTATCGAACACGCAGTCGCCGTCGCGCCAGACGCTGGCATGGATCAGGCTGCGATGATCCTCCTCGTATTCGCCGCGCAGGATCGGGCGCAGATGGGTCTCGAAGTCGGCGAACGGGATGTCAGTGATGAAGCCGAGCCGGCCCTGGTTGATGCCGACCACTGGCACGCCAAAGCGCGCCAGCTTGCGTCCGATGCCGAGCATGGTACCGTCACCCCCCATCACCAGCGCCAGGTCGCATGAGGTGCCGATGCCACTGGCGGACAGGCTGTTGTACTGCGTCAGACCGGTGTTCTGCGCGGTCTCGCGCTCGATCGACACCTCGCAACCCATGCCGTGCAGGAAATGCGCCATGCGCTCGAGTGCATCACGCGAGCCGACCGCGTGATACTTGCCTACCAGCGCCACATGGCGGAAGCGGGATTTGCCAGCCCGGCTTGTCGTGGGCGTCGGGCTTGATGTGGGCAGGTTCATCCTCAAATTAAATCACAAGCTTTTCTACAATGGCCCGCATGTTAGACGACCGCTCCAAACTGCTGCTCAAGACCCTGGTTGAGCGCTACATCGCCGACGGCGAGCCGGTCGGTTCGCGCACGCTCTCGCGCGCGGCCGGGCTGGAGCTGTCGCCAGCGACAGTGCGCAACGTCATGAGCGACCTCGAGGACCTCGGCCTGATCGTGAGCCCGCATACCTCGGCCGGACGCATCCCGACCGCGCGCGGCTACCGCCTGTTCGTCGATACCATGCTGACGGTGCGGCGCGAGCGCCTGGCGGTGGTCGATGGCCTGGCCGGGTCGGGTCTGGCGGCCGAACAGCCACGCCAGGTCCTGAGCCAGGCCGCGCTGCTGCTGTCGAACCTGTCGCAGTTCGTCGGTGTCGTCATGACGCCGCGCCGGCCCTCGGTGTTTCGCCATATCGAATTCCTGAGCCTGTCCGAGCGGCGCGTGCTCGTGATCCTGGTCTCGCCCGACGGCGATGTGCAAAACCGCATCATCCACACCCAGACCGACTACAGCCAGCAGCAACTGCAGGAGGCGGCCAACTTCCTCAACGCGCATTACGCCGGGCTCGCGATGGACGAGGTGCGCCTGCGGCTCAAGACCGAGGTCGACGCGTTGCGCGGCGAAATCACTTCGCTGATGGTCAAGGCGGTCGATGCTGGTAGCGAGGCGATGGAGCAGGACGACGTGGTGGTTTCGGGCGAGAGCAACCTGCTGTCGGTCAGCGAGTTCTCGCACGACATGGGCCACCTGCGCAGGATGTTCGACCTGTTCGAGCAAAAGACCCAGCTGATGCGGCTGCTCGAGGTTTCGAACCAGGCCGATGGGGTGCGCATCTTCATCGGCGGCGAGAGCCAGATCGTGCCGTTCGAGGAGCTGTCGGTCGTCAGCGCTCCCTATGCCGTCAACGGCGAGGTGGTCGGCACCCTGGGCGTGATCGGCCCGCAGCGCATGGCCTACGACCGCATGATCCAGATCGTCGACATCACGGCCAAACTGGTCAGCAATGCGCTGAGTCACGGCAAGTAGACGCTACAATTTAAGGCTTGGTTCGGGGCGTTAGCTCAGTTGGTTAGAGCAGAGGACTCATAATCCTTTGGTCCACGGTTCAAGTCCGTGACGCCCTACCATTCAAATCAAGCACTTGGCCCGGTTCTCAGACCGGGCTTTGTCGTTTCTGGGCTGCTCTACGGCTCATCGGCAGACGATTTGGCCGATTTCTTGTCACTCGTACTTGGGCTGGCGGCGCCAGGTCTGCATCCTCACTCCGACCATGCACCAGGCCATCGAGCCATAAGCCCATGGCTGCATGCAGGCTGGCGGTAGAAAAAATTGTGGCAGAAATGGTGATTTTTTTAGGAGGGGGGCTTCACTCTTCATTCTGGTGGTGCAAGAATGTCCTTGCTTGGCAATCGTCTCGAGCAATTTGGTTCACTCAATCCAGGAGGTCATCATGAAGAATTTGAAGAGCCTAAAGCAGCAGGCCCAGCGCGGCTTTACCCTGATCGAACTGATGATCGTGGTTGCGATCATCGGCATTTTGGCGGCGGTCGCCTTGCCCGCCTACTCGGACTACACGATCAGGGCCCGGGTCACGGAAGGCTTGGCTTTCGCCGACAGCGCCAAGGCCACGGTAGCCGAGAACATTTCTTCCAACGGTGGGGTGATTGCCGCAGGCGCCTGCCAGGGTGTCACTACGCTGGCAACGGGAAGTGCTGCAGTAAACATCGATACTTTGACATGTACCGATGCTACAGGTGTCATCACGGTTGCCATGACAGCTAAGGCTGGCAGCGTCTCGTTCAAGATGACCCCTACAGCGGGTGCCGGCAATCCCATCACATGGGTTTGTGTGCCGCTTGCTGCCGCAAACAACAAGTACATGCCCAGTGCTTGCCGCGCCTGATCTAGCCTAGGCTTCTGCGTTTCATGTGTGAAAACGGCCGCTTTCTTGGCGGCCGTTCTCCCCTCGGTCATCTCAGTCAATCTCAACCGCCGTTCTCGGAGCTCTGGTCCTCCATGAAAACCGTCCACCGCCAAGTCGAGCAGGGCTTCACGCTGATCGAGCTCATGATCGTGGTTGCGATCATCGGTATCCTGGCCGCCGTCGCGCTGCCGGCCTATTCCGACTACACGGTGCGGGCCCGGGTCAGCGAAGGCCTGTCGTTCGCTGCCAGCATGAAAGCCACCGTGTCGGAAAACATCTCCAGCAGTGGCGGCACGATCGATTCATCGGTCTGTCAGGGCGTGAACAAGGCCGTCAGCAGCTCGGTCAGGGTGGGCAATGTCGGAACCACTTATTACACCGATGTCGATGACATCGATTGCAATCCTGCAAACGGCAAGATTACCGTTTCAATGGGCGCTAGGTCTGCCAATGTCGTCTTCACCCTGGAGCCCAGCGTGTCGGCAGGCAACCCGATCGTCTGGACCTGCAAGGTCGCTGCCGCCGCCAACAACAGGTATGTACCTGCCAACTGCCGTATCTGAAGCGGGCGGCGCTCTCAGGCCGCAGCCGCTTCCCTGACCAGCACCTCGCCGCGCAGCGAGTGCGGGTAGGCCAGCGTGATCTTCACGTCCAGCATCTGGCCGATCAGGCGCGCGCCGTTCGGGCCGCCGTCGAAGTTGACGATCCGGTTGCACTCGGTGCGGCCCATCAATTCGGCCGGGTTGCGGCGCGACGGGCCTTCGACCAGGATGCGTTGCACCGTGCCGACCCGGCTCTGGCTGATCTTCTGCACATTCTCTTCGAGCAGGGCCTGCAGCGCCTGCAGCCGCTGGAGCTTGACTTCATGCGGCGTGTCGTCGGGCAGGTTGGCCGCCGGCGTGCCGGGGCGCGGGCTGAAGATGAAGCTGAAGCTGTTGTCGTAGCCGATGTCGGCGATCAGCTTCATCATCTTCTGGAAATCCTCCTCGGTCTCGCCGGGGAAGCCGACGATGAAGTCGCTGCTCATCGACAGGTCGGGGCGGATCGCGCGCAGCTTGCGGATCGTGCTCTTGTATTCCATCGCGGTGTAGCCGCGCTTCATCGCCATCAGGATGCGGTCGCTGCCATGCTGGACCGGCAGGTGCAGGTGGCTGACCAGCTTGGGGATCTTGGCGTAGGCCTCGATCAGGCGCGGCGTGAACTCGTTCGGATGGCTGGTGGTGTAGCGGATGCGTTCGATGCCGGGGATCTCGGCCACATACTCGAGCAGCAGCGCGAAGTCGGCGATCTCGTCGCTGTCGCCCATCTTGCCGCGGTAGGCGTTGACGTTCTGGCCCAGCAGCGTGACTTCCTTCACGCCCTGGTCGGCCAGGCCGGCGACCTCGACCAGCACCTCCTCGAACGGGCGGCTGAATTCCTCGCCGCGCGTGTAGGGCACGACGCAGTAGCTGCAATACTTGCTGCAGCCTTCCATGATCGAGACGAAGGCGCTGGCACCCTCGACCTTGGCTGGCGGCAGGTGGTCGAACTTCTCGATCTCGGGGAAGCTGATGTCGACCTGGGGCTTGGCCTTTTGCGCCCGTGCGTTGAGCAGCTCGGGCAGGCGGTGCAGGGTTTGCGGGCCGAACACGATGTCGACATAGGGCGCGCGCTTGATGATCTCGTCACCTTCCTGGCTCGCGACGCAGCCGCCGACGCCGATCAGCACGCCCTTTTCCTTCAGGTGCTTGACCCGGCCCAGGTCGCTGAAGACCTTTTCCTGCGCCTTTTCGCGCACCGAGCAGGTGTTGAACAGGATCAGGTCGGCCTGCTCGATGTCCTGGGTCGGCTCGTAGCCCTGGGCGGCGCCCAGCACGTCGGCCATCTTGTCCGAGTCGTACTCGTTCATCTGGCAGCCGAAGGTTTTGATGAAGACTTTTTTGCTCATGGCGGGTAGTGGCGGAAAAACGGAACAGGCAGGCCGGCACCCAGATGCCGGTCTGCGACAAGAAAAAGAGAGCAGAGGAGAGGAGAAGGGCAGGCACCAAAGCGCCCGCCGAGGATCAGTTGGCCGGCAGGTCCGCCTCGGAGGCGAAGCGGTAGTTGCGTTGCACCGGGTCGCCCTTGCCGGCGCGGTGCTGCGCCTGCTCGGCCGGGGTCAGCAGCCAGACCTCATGCACCAGGCCCATGCCTTCACGCAGGTAGTTGACCGGCAGTTCCTGCCCAACCAGTTGCTGAGGCAGAACGATGCGCCGGTCGGTGCTGCGGATGCGCGCGCCCGGCGAGAGCCGATCCGGCTTGCCGTCGAGCTCGATGTCGGGCGGCGCCGTCACGCGCAACACGCCACGGCGTGCCTGATCGGGAAACTGGCGCTGCAACTGGTCGGTCGCGTTCTGCGCCAGGGCCAGCGCGGGCAGCAAGATCAGTGCGGCGGCGCAAGCCGCCATCAGCGGGTAGCGCTTGTGCATGGGAGTAGGCAGCGGTTCATGGTGTAGATCCAGAGGCTGACGGGTCAGTGAAAGAGACCTGATTTTACTCGGCTCAGCTTCGGCTGTGTCGGCTGGCGGCTGCGACGCCGCGCAGGAAGTCGAGCAGGCCGCTGCCAGCTGCCGACTGTTGCAGCAGCTCGATCGCGCGCAGCAGGTCGCGTTCGGCCCCGATGCGGTTTTGCACCCGGCTCGACTCGCGCAGCCAGCGGCCTGCCTTCTTCTCGGGCAACAGGTCGAGCAGGGTCTCCACGCTGTAGCGCACGCGTTTGGCCAGCAGCCGGGTCTGGTGCTGCTCGGGCATGGTGGCGTCATCGCGGCTGGAGTGCTCGATCGAGCGGTGCAGTCGGCTCAGCAGGCGTACGCTGCGCTCCCTGGCCCAGGCGCGTTCGGCCTTGCGCTGGGCTGCTTCCTGTTCCGCGGCGGCGCCCGACAGTTCGTGCAGCCAATGGGCCAGCCCGAGCAGACCCAGACCCGTGCCGGGCTGGGCCAGCAAGGCGCGCACCATGTCACGTTGGGTTTGGCTGGCTGCCGCCATCTGGTCCAGGGTCTGGCGCGCGAGTTCGAGTCGCGCCGGGTCACTTTCGGCATAAGGCGCGATCCAGCCGGGCAGGGTTTCGCTGCAGGCCACGTCGAGATCGCGCAGCTGGCCCATGGCATCGAGCAAGGGACGCAGCGGCTCGCGCGGCGCCAGTTCGGTCAGCCAAGGGCGGAACAGCCGTTCCGCGCTGCGCCAGCGCCGCCAGGCGACGCGCGCCTGGTGCACCAGTTCGGGGTCGTCACCCTGCAGCAGCCCGGCCAGGTTGCGCGTGAATTGCTCGAGCATTTCGCCCATGGCCTGTTGTGCGGCAGCCAGCGGCGTCACGCCAGCTGGCAGATGGGTGGCGCGCGCGCGCGCCGGGGCATGGCTCACGCCTTGTGCCAGCGCATAGCCGCGCTCCGCCTTGCTGGCGTCGCAGGGCAGTACCGCGATCTCGCGGGCGATCTGTTGCGCCAGCTCGAACAGGGCTTGCGGCATGCCGGCCTGCAGTTCGAGCTCGAGTTCGAGCAGTGGCAGCACCTGGCCAGCGGCGGCGATCTCGCCGATGTCGAGCGCGACCTCGATCCGGCTGCCATCGGCCTGCTGCAGCAGCCAGGTGGTGCGGCGGCAGCGGGTGTCGAAACAGGGCTGGAGCTGGTTGAAGAGCAGGCCTTCAGGGTCGAGCGCAGACCAGGGCGTGGCGGCCAGTGCCGCGCGGTCGAGTTCGCCGCTGGCGACCTTCGACTCCCATTCGCCGCGCTGGCTCAGGCCACCGCGCGAGAGGCCGGCGGTCTTGAAGGTCTGGATCCACTCACCGCAGGGGGGTTGACCCGCCGCGGCCTCGGGCCAGGGCTGGTCGCTCACGCAGCGCAGGCGTAGCGCGCTGCGTTGCTGGCGCAGCGCCTGTTCGGTGGTGTCGTAGTAGCGGTTCCACAGCCATTGCTGGCGTGGCGTGCAAGCTGCCAGCGCTGGTATGAGGGAGAGGGTCTGCTCCACTGTCAGCGCATCGGCGCCCGGCAGCAGCAGCTTGAGTTCGACTTCGGTCGGGTTCATGTCGGATCGTTCGCTTGTGTGGCGTCTAGTGTCGCATGGGGCCGCGGCTTTGGCCTGTGAATATTTCGTGAAGAATGCGACCGGTTCTTTCCGGCACAATTTGATCCGTATTCCATCCAACCCAAGCATCAGCCATGACCCATATTTCCCACGACCTGTCCCATGTCCAGTCCCGCGACAAGGCCGAGATCCTCGCCCAGGCGCTGCCCTATATCCGTCAGTTCCATGGCAAGACCATGGTGATCAAGTACGGCGGCAACGCCATGACCGACCCCGCGCTGCAACAGGCTTTCGCCGAGGATGTGGTGATGCTCAAGCTGGTCGGCATCAACCCGGTGGTGGTGCATGGCGGCGGTCCGCAGATCGAGGGCCTGCTCAAGCGCCTGGGCAAGCAGGGTCAGTTCATCCAGGGCATGCGCGTGACCGATGCCGAAACCATGGAAGTGGTCGAGTGGGTGCTGGCCGGCGAAGTGCAGCAGGACATCGTCGGCATGATCAACCGCGCCGGCGGCAAGGCGGTCGGTTTGACCGGGCGCGACGGTGGTCTGATCAAGGCGCAGAAGCTCAAGCTGATCGACCAGCAGGACCCGACGCTTGAGCATGACATCGGCCAGGTCGGCGACATCGTCAGCATCGATCCGAGCGTGGTCAAGTCGCTTGAGGAAGCCGGCTTCATCCCGGTCGTGAGCCCGATCGGCTTTGGCGAGCAGGGCGAGAGCTACAACATCAATGCCGACGTGGTCGCGGCGCGACTGGCTACCGTGCTGCGCGCCGAGAAGCTGCTGCTGCTGACCAATATCCGTGGCGTGCTCGACAAGGCCGGCGAGCTGCTGACCAATCTGAGCGCAGTCGAGGTCGATGCGCTGATCACCGACGGCACGATCTCGGGCGGCATGATCCCGAAGATCGCCGGCGCGCTGGAAGCCGCGCACAGCGGCTGCAACTCGGTGCACATCATCGACGGCCGCGTGCCGCACGCGATGCTGCTCGAGATCCTGAGCGACGAGGCCTACGGCACCATGATCCGCTCGCACTGACACCGACTCCTGTCAGCTCTTGCCCGGCACTGTATGTGCCGGGTAACAGTGAAATGCAAAAAGGCGCAGCCGATGGCTGCGCCTTTTTGCTGGGTCAGCGCCCGCCAGGGCGCTGCAGCAGATTCAGTGGCCGTGGCCGACGACTTCACCTTCCTTGAGCTGGTAGACCGTGCCGCAGTAGGGGCATTTGGCCTTGCCGGTCTTGGCGATGTCGAGGAAAACGCGCGGGTGGCTGTTCCACAGCTTCATGTCAGCCTTCGGGCTGGGGCAGAAGACGCCGCCGTTGCCGTTGAGGTCGTGTGCGGAGAGTTCGATCGGCTTGCTCATCGTGGGGCTCCGGTTCAGACCTTGGTCAGCCAGTGGGCGTACTTGGGGTTGCGGCCGTTGACGATGTCGAAGAAGGCCGACTGGATCTTCTCGGTGATCGGGCCGCGGCTGCCGCTGCCGATCTCGATCCGGTCGAGTTCGCGGATCGGGGTCACTTCGGCGGCGGTGCCGGTGAAGAAGGCCTCGTCGGCGATGTAGACCTCGTCGCGGGTGATGCGCTTTTGCACGATTTCCAGGCCCAGGTCCTGGGCGATGTGGAACACGGTGTTGCGCGTGATGCCGTTGAGCGCGCCGGCCGACAGGTCGGGGGTGTAGATCACGCCGTTCTTGACGATGAAGATGTTCTCGCCCGCGCCTTCGGAGACGAAGCCCGACGCGTCGAGCAGCAGCGCTTCGTCGTAGCCGTCGTCGGTGGCTTCGGTATTGGCCAGGATCGAGTTGGTGTAGTTGCTGACCGCCTTGGCCTGCGTCATCGTGATGTTGACGTGGTGGCGGGTGTAGCTCGAGGTCTTGACGCGGATGCCGCGCTGCATGCCTTCCTCGCCGAGGTAGGCGCCCCAGGTCCAGGCCGCGACCATGGCGTGGATGGTGTTGCCCTTGGGACTGACGCCGAGCTTCTTGTCACCGATCCAGAGCAGCGGGCGGATGTAGCCGCTCTCGAGCTTGTTCTCGCGGATGACGTCGAGCTGGGCCTGGTTCAGCTCTTCCTTGCTGAACGGCACCTTCATGCGCAGGATCTTGGCGCTGTTGAGCAGGCGCTCGGTGTGCTCGTCAAGGCGGAAGATGGCCGGACCGTTGACGGTGTTGTAGGCGCGAACGCCCTCGAAGGCGCCGCAGCCGTAGTGCATGGTGTGGGTCAGGACATGGACCTTGGCATCGCGCCAATCGACCATCTGGCCGTCCATCCAGATTTTGCCGTCGCGGTCGGACATCGAGGGAACTGCGCTCATCTTCTTCAACCTTTGTCGTGGGGGAATGGTTTGGGGCCTGCCAGTGACATTTGCCCGCAATCTTGCATTTTACGGCGTCCGCCCGCCCCATGACCAGAGCTGTCGTGGCATGATTTCCGCCATGACCAGCTTGCGTGTCGTCACCTACAACATCCACAAGGGGGTGCAGGGCCTGGGCCCGGCCAGCCGCCTCGAGATCCACAACCTGATGCAGGCGGTGCAGGGCTTCGAGGCCGATGTTGTCTGCCTGCAGGAGGTGCGCGGCTTCAATCGCCAGATGCAAAAGCGCTTCGCGCACTGGCCCGGCGTCGGCCAGGCGACCCATCTGGCACCGCCGGGCTACGAGGCGGTCTACCGGACCAATGCCGTCACCCGTCACGGCGAGCATGGCAACGCCCTGCTCACGCGCTGGCCGGTGCTGGGCCATGGCCACCACGATGTGTCGGATCACCGCTTCGAGCAGCGCGGCCTGCTGCATGTGCGACTCGACGTCAAGGGCGCTCCGCTGCATGTGGTGGTGGCGCACCTGGGCCTGATCCATGCCAGCCGCGAGCGCCAGGTCCGGCAGATCGGCGCCATGCTGGAGCGCGAGGTGCCCGCTGGCGAACCGCTGGTGGTGGCGGGCGACTTCAACGACTGGGGCGAGCGGCTGCACGAGGCGATGGCGGCGCTCGGGCTGCTGACTTTCGAGAACATCCGCCACGCGACCTATCCTTCCCGGCTGCCGCTGTTGCACCTGGACCGGATCTACACCCGTGGCCTGCGCCCGCTATCGGCCCATGTGCCGCATGGCGGCAACTGGGCCCGGCTGTCCGACCACCTGCCGCTGATCGCGGAGCTGGCCTTCGAATGAGGAGCCTGGCCGGGGAATCGAGTTGAAGTCGCCACTGCGCGGTGGGCATCAGCTGCACCTGCTCGAAGGCGGGGGCGAGCTGTTCCCGGCCATGGTTCGGGCCATCGAGCAGGCCCGCCATCTGGTGCATGTCGAGACCTATATCTTCGAGTTCGCCGGTACGGCGCTGCAGGTGGCCGAGGCGCTCGAGCGCTGCGCCTTGCGCGGCGTCACGGTTCGGCTGGTGGTCGACGGCATCGGCACCGCCAGGCTGCCGCAGGCCTGGCGTGAACGGCTCGAGCACGCCGGTGTGCAATGCCGGGTCTACCTGCCGCTGGGTCATCTGGGGCTGTTGATTCCGAGCCGCTGGCGCCGGCTGCATCGCAAGCTGTGCGTGGTCGATGGTGCGCTGGGTTTCTGTGGCGGCATCAACCTGATCGACGACCTCGACGATGTCGCGCTGGGTCGGCTTGAGCGGCCGCGGCTGGATTTCGCGCTGCAGGTCAGCGGACCGCTGGTGGCCGACATGCTCGAGAGCATGGAGCAGCTCTGGTGGCGCATGCAGGCCGTCAGCCGCGCGCGCCAGCACGAGTTCCGTGCCGCCTGGGAGGCCTTGCGCGCCGGCTGGCCGGTCTTGCCGGCCGATCATCCGCCGCGCGGGCGCAAGACGCCACCGGCCGCGGCCGCCTTGCTGCTACGTGACAACCTGCGCCATCGCCACGACATCGAGCGCGCCTATCTGAAGTCGATCGCCCAGGCGCGGCGCGAGATTCTGATCGCCAATGCCTATTTCATTCCGGGGCGCAAGCTGCACCGCGCCCTGGCGCTGGCGGCTGCCCGCGGCGTGCGCGTGCGCCTGCTGCTGCATGGCAAGTACGAGCATTTCCTGCAGTACCACGCGGCCAGGACGGTCTACCAGCGCCTGCTCGAGGCCGGCATCGAGATCCACGAATACGCCCCGAGCGCCTTGCATGCCAAGGTGGCGGTGGTCGATGGCAGCTGGGCCACGGTCGGTTCGACCAATCTCGACCCGCTGAGCCTGCTGATGGCGCGCGAGGCCAATGTCGTGACCCGTGATCCGGGTTTTGCGCGCGGGCTGCAGCAGCGGCTCGACCACCTGTTGCAGACAGCCGGCGTGCGCATCGAGCGCGAGCAGCTGGGCCTGCGCCCCTGGCGCCAGCGCCTGCTCGACCGGGTGGCCTACGTCATCATGCGCACCCTGCTGATGCTGCTCGGTCAGCGTTATTAGCCGCTATCAGCCGTCGCTGGCTGGCGTCAACCCTGATTCCCTGGGGGAATCGGGAATAGGGCGCTGGTGTTAGCATGGAAACATGCTGATGAAAGTGCAACAAGACATGACCGACGCCAACCACGATGAGGGGACGCCCGTCTCCGTCAAGATCCGCGAACGCCTGCAGGCAGCCAAGCGGCGTTTCCACTCCAACGACAACATCGCCGACTTCATCCGTCCGGGCGAGCTCGAGGCCTTGTTCGAAGAGGTCACGGACAAGATGAAGGGCGTGCTCGACAGCATGGTGATCGACACCGAGAACGATCACAACACGGGCGACACGGCGCGCCGCGTGGCCAAGATGTACCTGAAGGAAGTCTTTGCCGGGCGTTATGTGCAGGCACCGACCATCACCGAATTCCCGAATGCCGAGCACCTCAACGAGCTCATGATCGTCGGCCCGATCACGGTGCGCAGCGCCTGCAGCCACCATCTGTGCCCGGTGATCGGCAAGATCTGGATTGGCGTGATGCCCAACGAGCACACCAACGTGATCGGCCTGTCCAAGTATGCGCGCCTGGCCGAGTGGATCATGGGCCGGCCCCAGATCCAGGAGGAGGCGGTGGTCCAGCTGGCCGACCTGATCCAGGAAAAGACCCAGCCCGATGGCCTGGCGATCGTGATGGAAGCCAGCCACTACTGCATGGGCTGGCGCGGCGTCAAGGACATGGACAGCAAGATGATCAACTCCGTCATGCGTGGCGTGTTCCTGAAGGACAGCGATCTGCGCCGCGAATTCCTGTCACTGATTCCCCGTAGGAGCTGAAGATGCTGGTACGTCTGTTGTATGTGAGCCGTGCGGTGCAGCCCGAGAGCGCCGAGGCCGTCCATGCCATCCTGGCCTCGGCCAGGCAACACAACCTGAACAATGGCATCACCGGCATCCTGTGCTATGGCGGTGGTGTCTTCCTGCAGGCGATCGAGGGCGGCCGCTCGGCGGTCAATCACCTCTACAACCACATCATCGAGGACCCGCGCCACCAGAACGTCGAGCTGTTGCACTACGAGGAAATCAGCGAGCGGCGCTTCGGCGGCTGGACCATGGGCCAGGTCAACCTGAGCAAGCTCAATACCTCGATCGTGCTGAAGTATTCCGAGCGTCCCGAGTTCGACCCCTATTCGGTCTCGGGCAAGGTGTCGCTGGCGCTGCTCGAGGAGCTGATGGCGACCGCTTCCATCATCGGCCGCGCCTGATCTGCCCTTGAACACTGCAGGGCCCGAACTCTGGGGCTGCGATTTCAGCAGTGCGCCGAGCCGACGCAAGCCGGTGCTGCTGGCTTGCGGCCGCCTGCGTGCCGGTCGGGTACTGCTCGAGCGGCTGGAGAGCTTCGAGACGTTGGCCGGCTTCGGTGACCGTCTGGCCGAGCCGGGGCACTGGGTCGGTGGCTTCGATCTGCCTTTCGGCCTGCCGCGCGAGCTGGTCGAGACATTGGGCTGGCCGACCGACTGGTTGGCTTGCATGCGCCACTATGCCGCCCTGAGCCGGCCCGAGATCCGCGAGCGCTTCGTGGCCTTCTGTGCCGCCCGTCCCGTCGGGGGCAAGTTTGCCCATCGTGCCACCGACGGACCGGCCGGTTCGAGCCCGAGCATGAAATGGGTCAATCCGCCGGTGGCCTACATGCTGCATGCCGGCATTCCGCTGCTGCTCGAGGCTGGCGTGTCGTTGCCGGGGCTGTGCGCGGGCGATGCAGGTCGGGTCGCGCTCGAGGCCTATCCGGGCCTGCTGGCGCGCTCGGTGCTGGGCTCGCGCAGCTACAAGAGCGACGACAAGGCCAAGCAGACCCCGGAGCGCCTGATCGCGCGCAAGGACCTGCTGCACACGCTTGAAATGGGGTCGGTGCCGCTGCTGCAGGGCAGTGGACTGCGGCTCAAGCTCAGCCATACCCAACATGATGAACTGGTGGCGGACGCCAGCGGCGACCGGCTCGATGCAGTGCTGTGCCTGTTGCAGGCCGCCTGGGCGCTGACACAGCACCAAGGCGGTCATGCACGCTATGGCTTGCCGGATTTCGATCCGCTCGAAGGCTGGATCATCACGGCCTGAAACCTGGCCGGACTTGTCGTCAGGTGCGCCTCAGTGCGTGCCGCCACAGACCGCGCAGTCCGGGTTGCGCCCGAGCCGGATCTGGTGGAAGGCCATCTCGCGCGCTTCCAGCATCAGGAGCTGGCCGACCAGTTTCGAGCCCATGCCGGACAGGAGCTTGAGCGCTTCGGCCGCCTGCAGCGTGCCGATGATGCCGACCAGCGGCGCGAACACGCCCAGGGTAGCGCAGCGGGTTTCCTCCAGGCCGTCGGTCTCGGGGAAGACACAGGCGTAGCAGGGACTGGCCGCATCGCGTGGGTCGTAGACCGAGAGCTGGCCGTCGAAGCGGATGCCGGCGCCCGAGACCAGCGGCACCCGGTGCCGCACGCTGGCGCGGTTGATCAGGTGCCGGGTCGCGAAGTTGTCGGTGCAGTCGAGCACCACCTGCGCCGCCGGCAGCAGGTCGTCGAGCAGCGCCGCGTCGGCGCGCTGCACCCGCGCGTCGATGCGCAGCTCGGGGTTGATCGCCAGCATCGCGGCCTTGGCCGACACCGCTTTCGCTTGCCCGACGCGCTCGAGGTTGTGCGCGATCTGGCGCTGCAGGTTGGTGGCGTCGACCTCGTCATGGTCGACCAGGGTGATATGGCCGACGCCGGCGCTGGCGAGGTAGAGCGCGACCGGCGAGCCGAGCCCGCCCGCGCCCACCACCACCGCATGCGCGGCCAGCAGCTGTTCCTGGCCCTCGATGCCGAGCTCTTCGAGCAGGATATGGCGCGAGTAGCGCAGCAGCTGCTCGTCGCTCATTCCGGGATGCACGCTGCTCATTCCTCGGGCTTGACCTCTTTGCGCTCGCTCAGCGTCTTGCTGACCTGCACCGGCTGGCCCTTGAGCTGCTTGATGGCCTGCTGCAGCTGGAAGTCCTTCTCGGAGCCGAATTCGGGCAGCAGACGGCCGCCCGGGTTCTTTTTGGTTTCTTCCTCTAGGCGCAGGCGCGCGGCTTCGCGTTCCTGTTCGCGCAGTTTCTCGGCCGCCTTGTCGGCGTCGCTCAGCGGCTTGGCCTCATCCTGGCCGTTGCCGAGGTGCTTCTCGAGGTCGGCCTCGCGCGTGCGCAGCGCGGCAAACAGGTTGCCGTCCTCGGTCTCGTCGACCCAGACATCGGGCACGATGCCCTTGGCCTGGATCGAGCGGCCGCTGGGCGTGTAGTAGCGCGCGGTCGTGATCTTGAGCCCGGTGTCGGGGCCGAGCGGACGCACCGTCTGCACCGAGCCCTTGCCGAAGGTCTGGCTGCCCAGGATGGTGGCGCGCTTGTAGTCCTGCAGCGCGCCGGCGACGATCTCGCTGGCCGAGGCCGAGCCTTCGTTGACCAGCACCACGATCGGCAGCTTCTTGAACGCGCCCTTGCTGACCTCGTTGAGGCGGCGGATCGGGTCGCTGCCGCTGCGGCGCAGATAGTATTCCGGCGCGGCCTTGTAGATCGACTTGCTTTCCTCGAGCTGGCCGTTGGTCGTGACCACGGTGGCATTCTCGGGCAGGAAGGCGGCCGAGATCGCGACCGCTGCGTCGAGCAGTCCGCCCGGATCGTTGCGCAGGTCCAGCACCAGGCCCTTGAGGCCGGGGTTTTCCTTGTAGATGTCCTCGAGCTTGCGCGTGAAGTCCTCGACCGTGCGCTCCTGGAACTGCGAGACGCGGATCCAGGCATAGCCCGGCTCGACCAGCTTGGCCTTGACGCTCTGGGTCTTGATTTCCTGGCGCGTGATCGTGACCGGGAAGCTGCGGTTCTCGTCCTTGCGGAAGATGGTCAGCTGCACCTTGGTGTTGGGCTCGCCACGCATGCGCTTGACCGCATCGTTGATGGTGAGGCCCTTGACCGGGGTGTCGTCGATCTTGGTGATCAGGTCATTGGTCTTGAGTCCGGCGCGGTGGGCCGGCGAGTCCTCGATCGGCGAGACGACCTTGACCAGGCCGTCCTCCATCGTGATCTCGATGCCGACGCCGACGAAGCGGCCCGAAGTGCCTTCGCGGAATTCCTTGAAGGACTTCTTGTCGAAGTATTGCGAGTGCGGGTCCAGGCTGGCGACCATGCCCGAAATCGCATCGGTGATGAGCTTCTTTTCGTCGATCGGCTCGACATAGTCGCTCTTGACCATGCCGAACACGGCGGCGAACTGCTGCAGTTCCTCCAGCGGCAGCGGTGCGAGCGAACCGCGCGCGACCGCCTGCAGCTGCACCGTGGTCAAGGCGCCTGCCAGCGCACCCACGGCAACCCAGCCCGCGATCTTGAGTTTCTGACCCATCAAACCATCCTTCTGTCGGCTCCGAATGCGCCGTCTGTTGACTATAAACCCGGCACGAACCGGGCGGCGCTCAGCGCAGGCAAGACCCGCTTGGCGGTCAGGCCTTGCCTTGGCTGGCTACGGCAGCCGCTGCTGCGGCTGCTGCCTCGGCGTCGCCCAGGTAGTAGCGCCGCAGCGGCTTCATGTTGTCGTCGAACTCGTACACCAGCGGGATGCCGTTGGGGATGTTGAGGTTGACGATGTCGGCGTCCGAGATGCCGTCCAGATGCTTGATCAGGGCGCGGATCGAGTTGCCGTGGGCGGCGATCAGCACGCGCTGGCCCGACTTCACGCTCGGGGCAATCGTCTGTTCCCAGTAGGGCACGACGCGCGCGACGGTGTCCTTGAGGCATTCGGTCAGCGGAATCTGCTCGGGCGCCAGGTCGGCGTAGCGGCGGTCGCCGCGCTGGCCGCGCGGGTCGTCGGCTTCGAGTGCCGGCGGCGGGGTGTCGTAGCTGCGGCGCCAGATCAGCACCTGCTCGTCGCCGTATTCCTTGGCCATGTCGATCTTGTTCAGGCCCTGCAGGCCGCCGTAATGGCGCTCGTTGAGGCGGTAGTTCTTGACCACCGGCAGCCAGGTGCGGTCCATCTCGTCGAGGGTGTACCACAGGGTGTGGATGGCGCGCTTGAGCACCGAGGTGTAGCAGAGGTCGAAGTCCCAGCCTTCGGCCTTGAGCAGCTTGCCGGCCGACATGGCCTGCGACACGCCGGTCGGGGTCAGATCGACGTCGGTCCAGCCGGTGAAGCGGTTTTCCAGGTTCCAGGTGGATTCGCCGTGGCGGATCAGGACGAGTTTGTACATGGGAATATCCAGAGCAGGGACAAAGCCGTCATTTTAGAATATAGGCCTTCAAGCGAAAGGCTGATTGTGACGTTTTTGATAGCTAACTGGTTTTTGATTCTGGCCGCCCTGGTTTCGGGTGGCTTGCTGCTGTGGCCGCTGGCCACGGGTGGCGGCTTCTCGGGTGGCCTCAAGCCGACCGATGCGGTGCTGCTGATGAACCGCGAGAAGGCGGTGGTGGTCGATGTCTGCGCCAGCGACGAGTTCGCCGCCGGTCACGTGGTCGGTGCACGCAACATCCCGCTGGCTGATCTCGAGGCCAAGCTGCCGGCTGCGGTCAAGAACAAGGCCCTGCCCGTGATCCTGATCTGCGCTTCGGGCATGCGCTCGGGCCGTGCGGTCGCGATCGCGAAAAAGCTCGGCTACGACAAGGCCCAGTCGCTCGAGGGCGGCATGAAGGCCTGGCGCGCCGCCAGCCTGCCGGTCGAGAAGGCCTGAAGGAGTTCAACATGGCTGAAGTAAAGATCTACAGCAGTGACTACTGCCCCTACTGCCAGCGCGCCAAGGCCTTGCTGCGCGAGCGCGGCGTGACCGACTGGGAGGAGATCTGCGTCGACGGCAAGCCGGCCGAGCGCGCCGCGATGGCGCAACTGGTCGGGCGCACCAGCGTGCCGCAAATCTTCATCGGCGGCCAGCATGTCGGCGGCTGCGACGACCTGCATGCGCTCGACGCGCGCGGCGGCCTGCAGCCCCTGCTCGACGCCTGAGCGGCCTGGCGCCAGGCCGGCCCTGTTGGCCAGCTGGCGCGCCTTTTGGTGCCATGCCTTGCTGACATAATGGCAGGCGATCGGCCCGCTGCGGCAATGCGCCGGCAGCGGGCTTTTTTTGACCCAAGAACGAAAGCAGCAATGTCCGAGCAACAGGTTCCCGTGTTCCAGATCCAGCGCGTCTACATGAAGGAGGCTTCGCTGGAGCAGCCCAATTCGCCCGCCATCCTGCTGGTGCAGGAGCAGCCTTCGGTCGACATCCAGCTCGGCGTGGGTGCCGAGCAGGTGGCCGACGGCATCTACGAAGTCAGCGTGACCGCGACCGTGCAGACCAAGATCCAGGACAAGACCGTGTTCCTGGCCGAGGTCAAGCAGGCCGGCATCTTCGAGATCCGCAACCTGCCCGACGAGCAGATGGGCCCGATCATGGGCATCGCCTGCCCGCAGATCGTCTACCCCTATCTGCGCGGCAACATCGCTGACGTGATCACGCGCGCTGGTTTCCCGCCGGTGCATCTGTCCGAGATCAACTTCCAGTCGATGTACGAGCAGCAGCAGGCGCAAGCCGAGCAAGAGGCCGCTGCAGCCTGAGCGCTGCGGCAAGGGAGATGAATTGGCCTGCATGAAGATCACCGTGCTGGGCGCTGGCGCCTGGGGGACGGCGCTGGCCATTGCGGCTGCCGCCAACGGCGACGGCAACGAGGTGCGCCTGTGGGCACGCAACCCGGCCCAGGCGGCCGACATGAAGCAGCGGCGCGAGAACCTGCGCTACCTGCCGGAGTCGCCGTTTCCGCCACGGCTGCAGGTGCTCGAAGCCGGGCTCGACGAGTTGCCGGCCCTGCTGGCGGCTGACGACCTGGTGGTGATTGCCACCCCGATGGCGGCCTTGCGCGACATGCTGACCTTGCTGCGCGCGAGTCCGGCGCCGGTGGTCTGGCTTTGCAAGGGCTTCGAGCGCGCGGCCGCTGCCGGCATCGGCCTGCTCGGGCACGAGATCTGCGCCGAGGTCGCGCCCGGCTTGCAGGCCGGTGCGCTGAGTGGCCCGAGCTTTGCCAAGGAAGTGGCCGCCGGTCGTCCGACCGCGCTGGTCGCGGCCAGCGACAGCCCCGAACTGCGCGAGCGGCTGGTGCAGGCCTTCCATGGTAATTCGCTGCGCGTCTATGCCAATGACGACCTGGTCGGGGTCGAGGTCGGCGGTGCGGTCAAGAACGTGATGGCGATCGCGACCGGCCTGTGCGATGGGCTCGACCTCGGGCTCAATGCGCGCGCCGCGCTGATCACGCGCGGCCTGGCCGAGATCGCCCGGCTCGGTCTGGCGCTGGGCGCCAAGGCCGAGACCTTCATGGGCCTGAGCGGCCTGGGCGATCTGGTGCTGACCGCCACCGGCGACCTGAGCCGCAACCGTCAGGTTGGCCTGCTGCTGGCCAAGGGTTTGACGCTGCAGCAGGCCGTCGATTCGCTCGGTCATGTGGCCGAGGGGGTCTACAGCGCCCACACCGTGGCCCAGCGCGCCCGCGCGCTCGGTATCGAGCTGCCGATCACCGAGGCGGTGGTCGCTCTGCTCGACGGTCGCCTGCAGCCGGCCGAGGCGGTCGCGGCCCTGATGGGGCGCGATCCGGTGGCCGAAATCCACTGAGGTGCCGCTGGCACGGCTTGTGCCGCGCTCCTCTGGCTGATGCAAGAAGGCCTGCCCCGGTGGCAGGCCTTTGTCTTGGTTGCGCCCGGCGCGGGCGCAGCTGGCCTCAGAGCGTGTTCAAAGTCTTCTGAGCAAGAGCCCCAAGAAGGCTAGATGGACGAACTGAAGACTGGTGTTGAGCAGCCGCTCGCAGTTCTTCCATAGCCGCCTGTTCTTGTCCAGCCAAGCAAAGCTGCGCTCGACGATCCAGCGCTTGGGTATGACCTTGAAGGTGTGCAGTTCGCTGCGCTTGGCGATCTGTACCGTCACATGCCCACCAAGGAGGTCTTGCGCCCCCTGCGCAAAGGGCTGGCCCACGTAGCCACTGTCGGCCAACAGGCTTTGCACCCGGGCCAGCCTGGACTTGCAACGCTCCAGTGCCTGCAGCGCGCCCTTGCGATCGGTCACCTCTGCCGTCGTCACCGCCACCGCGTGCGGTAGTCCCTGTGTGTCCACCGCAATGTGGCGCTTGATGCCCGAAACCTTCTTGCCCGCGTCATAGCCCTTCAAGGCCGCCGGGTCCGTGTTCTTCACGCTCTGCGCGTCGATGATCAAGAATGCGCTGCAGGCGTTGCGCCCCAGTTTCTCT
>Ga0156629_131_pt1 | contig 41852 bp, 37 predicted proteins | sample RifOxyC3_FD_110703 | JGI IMG/M metagenome (GOLD analysis project Ga0156629, IMG submission 110703) | Burkholderiales bacterium RIFOXYC12_FULL_65_23 | reverse complement strand
CCTCGTGCGAGTAGACCGCCACCGTGCGCAGTCCCATCTCGGTCGCGGCCCGCATCACGCGGATCGCGATCTCGCCTCGGTTGGCCACCAAAACGGATTTCATCTTTGTCTTCCAGTCCATGTCATGTAGGAGAGGTGACCGCTGGCCGCATCAGCACTGGGTCGCCTCCGGGACAAGCTCAGCGCAACCAGTCCTTGATGCGCACCGCCAGCACATCGCGGCTGATGCCGTAGCGATCATGCAGGGTCGGCAGCGCCCCCGCGTCCAGGAACTGGTCAGGCAGACCCGCCAGCTGGAAGCCAGCCGGCTGCACCCTGTGGCGCAACAGCGTCGAGGCGACGGACTCGCCCAGGCCACCAATCACCGAGTGGTTTTCTGCCACCACGACCAGACGGGGCTTGTGGCCCACGGCAGCCACGATCGCCTGCTCGTCGAGCGGCTTGATGGTGGGGCAATGCAGCACGGCGACACCGATGTTGTCCTGCTCGAGCAACTTGGCCACCTCCAGCGCCCGCATGGTCATGATGCCGCTGGAAATCACCAGCACATCATTGCCCTCGCGCAGCATCTTGGCCTTGCCGAGCTCGAACTTGTAGTCGTATTCGTCCAGGACCAGGGGCACGCTGCCGCGGAGCAGGCGCATGTACACCGGGCCCTGGTGGGCGGCGATTTGCGGTACGGCCTGTTCGGTATCGAGCGCATCGCAGGGATCGACGATGGTCAGGCCGGGGATGCCACGCATCATGGCCATGTCCTCGGTCGCCTGGTGGCTGGGTCCGTAGCCGGTGGTCAGGCCGGGCAAGGCACAGCACATCTTGACGTTGAGGTTTTCCTCGGCAATCACCTGATGGATGAAGTCGTAGGCACGGCGGGTGCCGAACACGGCGTAGGTGGTCACGAAGGGCAGCAGGCCCTCCTTGGCCATGCCACCGGCGGCGCCCATCAGCAATTGCTCGGCCATCCCCATCTGGAAGTAACGCTCGGGGTAGGCCTGGGCGAACAGGTGCAAGTCGGTGTACTTGCCCAGGTCGGCGGTCATGCCGACGATCTCGGGCCGGCTGGCGGCCAGTTCGACCAGGGCCTTGCCGAAAGGCGCGGCTGTCACGCGCTGCCCCTCGCTGGCGATGGACGCGATCATGGCGGAGGTGGTGAGGCGGGGTTTCTTGGCTGCAACGGTGTTCATGCGACTGCTCCTGCGGGCTGCGATTGATCAAGGACAGCAAGGGCCTGCTGCCATTCGGACGGGTCCACGCGGATGAAGTGGTTCTTGTCGCGCGTTTCGAGGAAGGGCACGCCCTTGCCCATCAGCGTGTCGAACAGGATCACGCGCGGCTTGGCTTCGGTGAGCGCGCGGGCCCGGTCGAAGGCGGCCAGCACGGCCGCCAGGTCGTTGCCATCGACGCGCTGCACATGCCAGCCGAAGGCAGCCCATTTGTCGGCCAGCGGCTCGAAGCCCAGCACCTTGGTCGAGGGGCCGTCGGCCTGCTGGTTGTTGATGTCGACCAGGCAGATCAGGTTGGACAGGCCGTGGTGGGCAGCCGACATGGCCGCCTCCCAGGTCGAGCCCTCGTCGAGCTCGCCATCGGACATCGAGTTGTAGACAAACGCCGGGTTTTGCTTGTGGCGCAGGCCCAGCGCCATGCCGACGGCAATCGGCAGGCCCTGGCCCAGCGATCCACCCGAGATCTCCATGCCCGGGGTGTAGGTGACCATGCCCGACATGGGCAGGCGGCTGTCGTCGCTGCCGTAGGTCTCCAGTTCTTCTTCCGGAATGATCCTGGCCTCGATCAGCGCCGCATAGAAGGCGATGGCATAGTGGCCGTGCGAGAGCAGGAAGCGGTCGCGACCTTCCCACTTGGGGTCTTGCGGCCTGAAGTTGAGCGCGTGACCGTAGGCCACGGCGAGTACGTCGGCCCAGCCCAGGGCCTGGCCGATATAGCCCTGGCCCTGGACTTCGCCCATGCGCAGCGCGTAGCGGCGGATGCGGTGGGCGCACTGCGCGAGCGCAGGCAATTGGTCGGCGGATGAAGTCATGCAAATGCTCCTGAAGGAAAACGGGGGCGCTCAGCGCAGGATGGAGGCTGGAACGTAGGACACCAGCCCAAGGACGAAGAAGGCCACGAGATAGAAAGGACCCAGTTCACGCACCGTCTGGCCGACCTTGACCTTGGCCAGCGCGCTGGTGATGAAGAGCGTGGTGCCGACCGGGGGCGTGTACAGCCCGACTGCCAGGTTCACCACCATCATGATTCCCAGCTGCACCGGGTCCATGCCAATGCTCTGTGCCAAGGGCAGGAACACCGGGGTCAGCAGCAGCACGGCGGCGGGCAGGTCGATGAACATGCCAAGCAGCAGCATCAGCAGGTTCATGATGAGGATCACGATCCAGTCCTGGTCCACGTTCTGCGTCACCCAGTTCGCCACTCCGGCGGGCATCTGGTCATAGGTAAGCAACCAGCCGATGGCGCTGGATGCCATGATCACCAGCAGCACCACGCCGGTGGCCAGGCCCGCGTGTACCACGGCATCGTTGAGTCGCTTGAGCGAGAGGTCGCGGTAGACCACGACGGACACGGCTGCAGCGTAGAGCGTGGACAGCACCGCGACCTCGGTCGGGGTGGCGATGCCAAAGCGCAGGAACACCACGATCAGCACCGGCAGCAGCAGGGCGGGCAACGCGTACAGCAGATGGGTGCGGAACACGCTCCAGTCGATCGGTGTCGTGTCGCGCGGGAAGTTGCGGCGACGACCCACCCACCAGCACATGAACATGAAGCCGCCGCACATCAGCAGGCCAGGCAGGATGCCCGCCACGAACAGCGCCGCGATCGAGGCGTTGGCGGTCAGCGCAAACAGGATCATCGGGATCGACGGCGGGATCAGGATGTCGATGGTGGCAGCGGCAGCCAGCGTGGCGGCGGAAAAGGCTGGCGGATAGCCCAGCTTCTTGTGCCAGGGAATCAGCAGCGAGCCGATGGCCGAGGCATCTGCCACCGCCGAGCCCGACACGCCGCCAAACAGCGTCGACGACAGCACGCCCACCTGCGCCGGGCCGCCGTGAAAGCGGCCGATCAACGTCGACAGCACACCGACCAGCGCGGCGCCGAGGCGACCGCCCATCATCAGCGAGCCCGTCAGCATGAAGAACGGGATCGCGATCAGTGGAAAGCTCTGCACCTGCGCCACCATCTGCTGCACCAGCAAGTCCAGCGGAACGCGGTCGGAGGAGGCAGCCGCGGCCATGGCGGCGACCAGCAACGCGTGGGCAATGGGCATGGCCAGCACGGCCGCCCCGAGAAAGACAAAAAGTATGAGGGCGCTCATGGCGTGTTCCTTTGCGTGGATGACATGGGCTTACCAGTGCGCTTCGGGCACGGCGGGTTCTTCACTGGGGTCATGCTCCACCGGCGTCGACAGCCAGGCATTCCAGGCCGACTTCAGGGCCAGCAGGCTCAGCATCAACAGCCCGCCCATGACGCAGCCGTAGGTCAGAGAGCCGGGCAGCTGCAGGATGGCCGACTTCTCGTCATGCACGATCTCCAGCATCTGGAAGGTGGACTTGGCCAGCGTGCCGTAGAGGGCGGCGACCACCAGCCAGGTGCCAATCGCCGTCCAGCGGCGCAGCGCGGCCGGTACTGCGTCCATCAGGAAGCTGGTGGTGATATGGGCTCCATGTGCTGCGGCCAGCACCACGCCCGACATGACCAGCCAGGGAAACAGCAGTTCAGGCACCTCGTTGGCCCACTGCAGGCTGCTGCCGGTGGCATAGCGCAGCATGGTGTTGACCACCAGGATCACGAAGATGACAGCCGTGCTGATCCACAGCAACAGGCGGCACAGACCGACGATGGCCCGTTCGATGAGGTTCATCGGGAAACTCCTTGAGCTGAATGCGCACAGGCCCATTCAGCGGCTATGGGGAAGGACTGGCTCGATCGCTGCTCGCGATCAGCGCGCGGCGGCGATGACCTTCTTGAGGTAAGGCCCGATGGAAGTGGCCAGCCACTTGTCGTCCACGGCAGCAGTGGCCTTGGCAAAGGCGGCCTTGTCGACCGAAGTCACCTGCACGCCCCTGGCCTTGAGGTCGGCGAGCAGCTTGTCGTCGGCGTCCTGGGACATCTTGCGCTGCAGCGCCGTGGCCTCGGCAGCGGATTCGGTCACGGCCTTGCGGTCGACCTCGGACAGGCGGTCCCAGCTGCGCTTGCTCATCAGGAAGGGGGTCATCTGGAACATGTGGCTGGTCAGCGCCAGGTGCTTCTGCACTTCATAGAGCTTGCTGGCATGGAAGTTCACCAGGGGGTTCTCCTGACCGTCCACCACACCCTGCTGCAACGCCACGTACAACTCGGCAAACTTGATCTGCTGCGCCTCGGCACCCAAGGCCTGCATGATGTCGACCAGCACGGCGTCGGGCGGAGTGCGCATCTTCAGGCCCTTCATGTCCTCCACCTTGCTGATGGGGCGCTTGCTGTTGCTCATGTGGCGGATGCCGTTGTCCCAGTAGCCCAGCACCACCATGCCCTTGTCGGCCGACTTCTGCGCCAACTCCTGACCGAGGGGGCCGTCGAGCAGCTTGAAGGCCTGTGCGGGCGAGGAAAACAGGAACGGCATCCCGTAGGCCGCGTATTCCGGTACGGCGGAGGACACGGCGCCCTGCGAGTTGGCCGTCATGTCCAGCGCACCGGTACGCAAGGCAGTCACCATGGCGGCATCGTCACCCAGCTGGGCCGAGGGAGCGACCTGCACCTCGATGCGTCCTGCGGTCTTTGCCTTGAGCAGGTCAGCGAACTTCACGGCAGCTTCGTGCCGTGGGTTGCCCGGCGCAGCTCCGTGGCCCAGCGTCAGCTTCATGGTCTGGGCCTGGGCCGCCAGGGGCAAGGCAGCCGCCAGGGCGGCGACGGCGAACAGCGTGCGGGTGAAGGTCTTGCGTTGCATGGTGTTGTCTCCTTTTATGTGATGGGGCAGGAAGAAAATTCTCAGTGGATCAGCATGCCGCCGTTGACGTCGAGCGTGATCCCGGTGCAGTAGCCTGAGAGGCCGCTGGCCAGGAACACACAGGCACCAGCGATGTCATCGGCGCATCCCAGGCGAGCGAGCGGAATAGTTTCTGCGATCTCGGCCTTCTTTTCTTCGGTCAGCTTGCCCTTGATGATGTCGGTGCCGATCAGGCCGGGCGTGATGCAGTTGACCCGGATGTTCTCGGGGCCGAACTCACGTGCCATGGCGCGGGCCAGGCCGAGCACGCCAGCCTTGGCCGCCGAGTAGTGCGGGCCGCCCAGGATGCCGCCGCCACGCTGCGCCGACACCGACGAGATGCAGATGATCGAGCCGCCTTGCTGCTGGCGCATGGCAGGCAGCACCGCCTGCGACATGTACAGCGTGCCGCGCAGGCTGACGTCGAGAATGCGGTCGTAGTCGCTGCCCGTGATCTCCAGCGTCTTGACCGGCTGCGTGATGCCGGCGTTGTTCACCAGGGTGTCGACCCGGCCGAAGGCTTGCAGCACCGCCGCCACGGCGGCATCGCAGGACGCCTTGTCGGTCACGTCGGCCACCAGGCCGATGTGTTCCGGGCCCAGCTGGGCAGCGGCTCCAGCCGGGTCCGCGCGTTCCAGATCGAGGATGGCGACCTTGGCACCTTGTGCGGCCATGAGGCGGGCGGTGGCGAATCCCAGGCCATTGAGGCCTGCACCGCCAGTGATGATGGCAACCTGGTCTTTGAGCAGCATGTCCGATGTCTCCTGTGTGTTGAACAAGCGCAGGAGACGCACTATCCCGATTGGGGACTGGTCTGTGCTGTGGCACCGAGGTGCCTGGTCTCCTGTTCTGAGACCGGATTCTCAAAGCGGTTCAAGTTGATGACAAGCGATTTAATATCAGTGTAGGATGACGCTTTTTCATCTGAAGTCAGGGTTGACCCCATGCCTGCCTTGCCACCCATCAACAGCCTGCAGGCCTTCGAAGCCGTGGCACGCCGCCGAAGCTTCACGCTGGCAGCGGCGGAATTGCACCTCACCGCGTCAGCGATCAGCCACCAGATTGCACGCCTGGAGGCCATGCTGGACATTCGCCTGTTCGAGCGCAGCGCACATGGGGTGCGGCTGAGCCCGGCAGGCGAGCATTACCTGCTGCACGTGGGCACGGCACTGGCCGCCATCTCCGCCGCGACGGACGACCTGCGCCAGGGCATTCGCAACAGCCTGTATGTGCATTCGGCGCCCAGCATCGCCAGTCTGTGGCTGATGCCACGCCTGCACCGCTTCGCGCAGGCCTATCCCGACATCTCGCTGAACCTGTCGGCGGCCCATACACCCAGCGATTTCGCGCTTGGCCAGGCAGACATCGACATTCGCTATGGAGTCCCGCAATGGGGGGACCTGGTGGTCGAGCCCTTGTTCGAGGAGTCCATCGTGCCGCTGGCCAGCCCGGCCTTCATCAAGCAGCACAAGCTCAAGCGGGTCGAGCAACTGCTGGAACTGCCGTTGATCCAGAGCAATGTGAGCGTGGTGCAGTGGTCGGACTGGTTCGGCCGCTTCACGCGGCTGCACGCGCCGGACCGGTTTCCTGTGCGGTTCGACCGCGCCCAGATGTCGCTCGACGCGGCGACCCAGGGCCTGGGCGTGGCGCTGGAAAGCGCGGTGAACGCGGGCGGGCACCTGGCCGAGGGCAAGCTCAAGGCAGTGTTCGGTCTGGAGCAGGGGATACGCGTGAAGGCGCATTTCGCCGTCTATCCGGAGCGCCACGCCAAGCGGCCGGCCGTCGAGGCATTCCTGTCATGGCTGCACGGCGAAGCGGCCAAGACCTGACTCCTGGCCGGCTCGCGCAGCTCTCTTGTTTCAGCCCTGCACCACCCGCAACACCTCGGCCCCATAGGCCTCGAGCAAGAGCCACTCGACCCCGAGGGCTGGCTGGAACAGCTCGAGGCCGAGCACCGGCTCAAGCCCGAGGTCAGGGAGCGGCGCAGCATGGGATTCACGGGCTGAGGCCGGAATTCAAGCGGTGACTGATGGCGCGATTTCATGAACTGCGCCAGAATCGCGCCAATTCTTGTGGAAACTGCGCCATGACCGATACACCGGACCTTTATGCCTCCCTGGCTGCACAGGCGGCAGGCCTGAGCCTGACAGAGCTGCAGATGCTGCATCCACAAATGGCCAGGCGAACGCTGCAGCGCCGGATCGAAGCCTTGCTGCATGCCGGCCGGATCGAAGCCCGGGGCATGGGTCGGGCCAGGCGTTACGTCGCCTTGGCCGCTACACCAGCTGGCACCTCGGCCATGCCACGCGATGACTGGACGACGCTCATCCCCCTGTCCGAGGACAGCCGCGACATCCTCGCTTACATTGACCAGCCGCTGATGGCGCGCAAACCGGTCGGCTACCAGCGCGACTTCCTGGACCGCTACGAACCCAACCGCAGCTTCTACCTGCCGCTGTCGCTGCGCCAGCAGCTGCACCGGCTCGGGCGCACCGCCCAGCTCAACCAACCGGCAGGCACCTACAGCCGCTCGATCCTGAACCGGCTGCTGATCGATCTGTCCTGGGCCTCGTCGCAACTGGAGGGCAACACCTATTCGCGGCTGGACACGCTCGAACTGATCGAGCATGGCCGCGTCGCCCAGGGCAAGGGCGCGATCGAGACGCAGATGATCCTCAACCACAAGGCAGCGATCGAGCTGCTGGTAGAGAACATCGCCACGGTCGGTTTCGACCGCTACACGCTGATGAACCTGCACGCCGCACTGGCCGAAAACCTGCTGCCCAACCCTGCAGACGAGGGCCGAGTCAGGCGGCACGCGGTCGATATCGGTCTGAGCGTCTACCGCCCGCTGTCGGTATCGACCCAGATCGAGGATGCGCTGGACGTCCTGCTGGACAAGGCTGATCGCATCGAGGATCCGTTCGAGCAGGCCTTCTTCGTCATGGTGCAGCTGCCCTATCTGCAGCCCTTTGCCGACATCAACAAGCGCTGCTCTCGGCTGGCGGCCAACCTGCCGCTGTTCCGCGCCAACCTGTGCCCGCTGACCTTCCTCGACGTACCCGAGCAGGCCTACAGCCGGGCCATGCTGGGAGTTTATGAAATGACCCGGATCGAACTGCTGCGCGACCTGTTCGTCTGGGCCTATGAACGCTCGACCCAGGAATACCTGGCCATACGCCAGCAACTCGCCGAGCCAGACCCGCTGCGTCTGCGCTGGCGCGACCTGATCAAGTCAGCGGTGCGCGAGGTGGTTACGTCACCACAGGCCGATGCAATGGAACTGATCGAACAGGCCACGGCGCAAGCCAGCGTGCCCGATGCGGAACTGGGCGATCTGCGCGCGCTGATCGTCGATGAACTGCGCCGCCTACACGAGGGCGTACTGGCACGCTACGGCCTGCGCCCTTCGCAGTTCACGGCCTGGAAGGCACGCCGGCCTGTAGGCTAGGCCAGCAGCCCGACCGTCACCGGACCGGGCTCGCCAGCATACAACCGCTCGAGCGCCTGCCGGAACTCCGGCTGCTGCGGCCCGGCCAGGTCGAACAGCGTCATGCAGGAGCGGAACTTGAGGTCATCGGGCGAGCCGAAGATCGCGTGCGCGCTCCGGTCGCCATGCGCCAGCACGGCGCGGGTGCATTCCAGCAGGCTCGGCCCCAGCACCGGATGTGCAAGATAGCGCCGCGCGTGCTCCAGATCCTCGATGCCGTAGAAGCGGGCCGTCGCGCTACGCCCGAGCGCGCCTAGCTGCGGGAAGACGAACCACATCCAGTGGCTTTCCTTGTAGCCGGCTTGCAGCTCGGCCAGCACGCCGTCGATGACCGGCGCCTGGGCGGTGAGGAAGCGGGCGAGGTCGGGCTGGGCATCCATGGCTTCAGCCCTGCACCACCCGCAGCACCTCGGCCCCATAGGCCTCAAGCTTCTTCTGCCCCAGGCCGGATATGCCCTCCAGCTCGGCCAGGCGCTGCGGCTGCAGCTCGGCGATCGCGCGCAGCGTCGCATCGTGGAAGATCATGAAAGGCGGCAGGTTGTGCTCGCGCGCGACCTGGGCGCGCCAGGCCTTGAGCGCGGCCAGCGTCTCGCGCGCCGCCAGCGTCAGGTTGGCCTCGGCGGTGACCACGCGCTGGCGCGCCGCGCTGCGGCTGCGCGCGGGCGCGGCGCTCTGCACCCGCACGAACACCTGGTCCTCGCCCTTGAGGATGGCGCGCGCGGCCTCGCCCAGGCGCAGGGTGTTGAAATGCTCGGCATCGACCCGGATCGCCTCGCGCGCGATCAGCTGGCGCGCGATGCTGCGCCACTCGCTCTCACCCAGGTCGGCGCCGATGCCGAAGGTACTCAGGGTGGCATGACCATGCTGCTCGACCTTCTCTGAGCGCTTGCCGCGCAGGATGTCGATCAGGTGGCCGGCGCCGAAGGACGCGCCGCCGGCCTGCTGCACGCGGTAGATGCAGGACAGCAGCTTGCGCGCGGCCTCGGTCGCGTTCCAGGTCTGCGGCGGCTGCAGGCAGTTGTCGCAGTTGCCGCAGGGCTGGGACTTCTCGCCGAAATAGGCCAGCAGGCGCACGCGGCGGCAGTCGGTCGCCTCGGCCAGCGCCAGCAGCGCTTCGAGCTTGCCGCGCAGCACCTGCTTGAATTCCTCGGCCGCCGGGCTCTCGTCGATCATGCGGCGCTGGTTGACCACGTCCTGCAGGCCGTAGGCCATCCAGGCATCGGCCGGCTCGCCGTCGCGCCCGGCGCGTCCGGTCTCCTGGTAGTAGCCCTCGATGTTCTTCGGCATGTCGACATGGGCCACGAAGCGCACGTCGGGCTTGTCGATGCCCATGCCGAAGGCCACCGTCGCGACCATGATGATGCCCTCCTCGCGCAGGAAGCGGTCCTGGTGCCGCTGGCGCGTCGCCTGCTCCAGGCCGGCGTGATAGGGCAGCGCGTTGAAGCCGGCCGCTGCGAGCTGGGCCGCGACATCCTCGACCTTGCGCCGCGACTGGCAATAGACCACGCCGGCGTCATGTCCGCTGGTGCCCATGTGCTCGTGGCGAATGAAGCGCTGCAGCTGCTGCAGGCTGTCCTTCTTCTCGACAATCGTGTAGCGGATGTTGGGCCGGTCGAAGCTGGAGACGAAATGGCGCGCCTCCTCCAGCCGCAGGTGATGCACGATGTCGGCGCGCGTCAACTCATCGGCGGTCGCAGTCAGCGCGACGCGCGGCACGTCGGGGAAGCGCTCGTGCAAGGTGGCCAGGCCGCGGTAGTCGGGCCGGAAATCGTGGCCCCACTGGCTCACGCAATGCGCCTCGTCGATCGCGAACAGGCTCAGCAGGCCGCGCTCGTGCAGTGCCTGCAGCTGCGCCATGAAGCGCGCAGTGGTCAGGCGCTCGGGCGCGGCATAGAGCAAGGTGATCTCGCCGCGCTGCAGCTGGCGCTCGATCTCGGCCGCCCGCTCCGGGCTCAGGCTGGAGTTGAGGTAGGCCGCGCTGACGCCGGCTTCCAGCAGCGCGCCGACCTGGTCGTGCATCAGCGCAATCAGCGGCGACACCACGATCGTCACGCCCTGCCCCGCGCGCTGGCGCAGGATCGCTGGCACCTGGTAGCACAGCGACTTGCCGCCGCCAGTCGGCATCAGCACCAGCGCGTCGCCGCCAGCGGCCACCTGCTCGACGATGTCGGCCTGCGGGCCACGGAAAGCCGAATAACCGAAGACTTCGCGCAGGACTTCCAGAGCGGCAGAGGACAGGTCGGTGCTCAAGTACGGTGCTCCAGGAAGCGCTTGCGCCAGAAATAGAAAACCAGGCTGACGGCGATCACCACCATCGCGGTCATCGCCCACCAGAAGCCCGCCTGCAGATGCAGCAGCGGGATGAAGTCGAAGTTCATGCCGAAGATGCCCGCGATCAGGTTCAGCGGCAGGAAGATCGCGGTCAGCACCGTCAGGATGCGCATGATCTCGTTGGTGCGATGGCCCTGGGCGTTGAAATGCATCTGGACCGCGACCTCGGCGCTCTGCTCGAGGCGGCGCACATGGTGCACCACGCGCTCGATATGCTCGAGCACGTCGCGGCTGCGCACCTTGAGCAGTTCATGGGCGCGCTGGTCGAGCGGCGTCGACGCCTCGGGCCAGCTGTCGAGCGCCTCGATCCAGTCCTGGATCGCGCTGCGCTGGTCCTCGCAGATCTCGTCGAGCTGGTGCAGCGCCAGCCGGACCTGCAGCAGGCTGCTCCAGTTGTGGAAGCGGGACTTCGGGTTCAGCAGCTCGGCCTGCCAGTGATCGAGCTGGCGCGTCAGCTCGCGCCGCAGCTCGAGGTAGCCGTCCACCATCTGGTTGACCAGGCGCAGCATCAGGTCGCCGCTGCTGCTGGGCATGAAGCGCACGGCCGCGCTGCGCCCGGGCTCGGTGAACTCGGCATGGCCGTTGGCCGTCAGGGCCAGCAGGCGGGCGGCATAGCTGTCGCGCACAGCGCAATCGGTCGGATGCACGGTCAGCAGCAGCTGGTCGAACAGCGCGAAGCCGACCGGACTGGTGTCGATGCGGCGCAGCACTGGCGGGCCGCCGCGGCGCGGCAGGTGCTCGAGCGACGGGCTGTAGGGTTCGGCCTCGATGTCGCTGCGACCCTGGGCCAGCCGGCGGAACACCAGCAGGTCGTACTGCGCGGTGTAGTCGTAATGCGACGGCAGCTGGTTGTTGAGCAGGTCGGACAGGTGCAGGTCAACCAGCGCGCTGCCGCACAGCTGCTGCAGACAGGCCTGGACCTCGGCCTGCTGCGCCTCGAACTCGCGCCGCCCGAGCGCGATCCAGAGAAAACCGTGCTCCGGCAGCGCCGTCGGCAGGACGGCGCTTTCACGGATGCTGAGCTCGGCGAGGTGGAAGACGCGCATCGGACCGGGGCGCTGTGGCTTCAGCCCTGCTGACGCAGCAGACGGGCGGCGTCGCGAGCGAAATAGGTCAGCACGCCGTCGGCGCCGGCACGCTTGAAGGCCAGCAGCGACTCCATCATGACGGCGTCATGGTCGAGCCAGCCGTTCTGCGCCGCGGCCTTGAGCATCGCGTATTCGCCGCTGACCTGGTAGGCGAAGGTCGGCGCCTTGAACTCTTCCTTGACCCGGCGCACCACGTCGAGGTAGGGCATGCCGGGCTTGACCATCACCATGTCGGCGCCCTCGGCCAGGTCGAGCGCGACCTCGCGCAGCGCCTCGTCGGTGTTGCCCGGGTCCATCTGGTAGACCTTCTTGTCGGCCTTGCCGAGATTGGCGGACGAGCCGACCGCGTCGCGGAACGGGCCGTAGAAGGCCGAGGCGTACTTGGCGCTGTAGGCCATGATGCGGGTGTGGACATGGCCGTGGGCTTCGAGCGCCTGGCGGATCGCGCCGATGCGGCCGTCCATCATGTCGGACGGCGCAACGATGTCGACACCGGCGGCGGCCTGGGCCAGCGCCTGGCGCACCAGCACCTCGACCGTGGCATCGTTGATGATGTAGTTCTGGCCGTCGAGCAGGCCGTCCTGGCCATGGCTGGTGTAGGGGTCGAGCGCAACGTCGGTCATGATGCCGAGTTCCGGCAGCTCGGCCTTCAGGCGGGCCACCACGCGCGGAATCAGGCCGTCGGGGTTCCAGGCCTCGGAGCCATCGGGGGTCTTGAGCGCCGGGTCGATCACCGGGAACAGCGCCATCACCGGGATGCCCAGCTCCACGCATTCGCGCGCCACCGGCAGCAGCAGGTCCAGGCTCAGACGCTCGACGCCAGGCATCGAGGCCACGGCCTCGCGTCGGCCCTCGCCCTCGAGCACGAACACCGGGTAGATCAGGTCATGCGTGGTCAGGTGGTGCTCGCGCACCAGGTTGCGGGTGAAGACGTCACGCCGCAGGCGACGCGGACGCGACAGGGGATAGGGGGCGATGTGGGTGCTCATGGCGGGTATTGTGGCAAATCTACTGTTCGGGTCCGACAAGGAATCAGACCGGGTCGACATGGGTCAGGATATTGAGCACCGGATGCTGCGCCAGCACGCGCGCATGGACGGCCTCGGCGATCTCGTGGCCCTGGCGCACGCTCAGGTCGCCGTCGATCTCGAGGTGCACGTCGACCAGGATCAGGTCGCCGGTCTTGCGCGTGCGCAGGTCATGCACGCCGAGCACGCCCGGGGTGGCAAGGATATCGCTGGCGATCGCCTGCATCTCCTGCTCGGAGGCCGCATGATCGGTCAGGTCGTTGAGCGCTTTCCAGAGGAATTCCCAGCCCATCTTGAGCACCATCAGGCTGACGATCAATGCCGCGATCGGGTCGAGCAGGCCGTAGCCCAGCAGGTTGCCACCGATGCCGAGCGCGACCACCAGCGAGGAAGCGGCGTCCGAGCGCGAATGCCAGGCATTGACCTCGAGCAGGCTGGAGCGCAAGCGCCTGGCGACCGCCAGCAGGTAGCGGAACAGCCCTTCCTTGGCCACCAGCGTGAACAGCGCGACCCAGAGCGCAAGCCGATCCACCTGGGGAATCGCCGCCGGCGCGAGCAGCTTGACGCCGGCCGACCACAGCATGCCGACGCCGACGGCCAGCAGCAGGGCACCGACCACCAGCGAGGCGGCGTTCTCGTAGCGCTGATGGCCGTAGGGGTGATCGGCATCGGGCGCCTTGCGGCTGTACTGGATCGCCAGCAGCACGACGAAGTCGGACAGCAGGTCGGACAGCGAATGGATGCCGTCGGCCACCAGCGCCTGCGAAGCCGCCAGCAGGCCCACCACCACCTGGGCCAGGGTCAGCACCAGGTTGACCGCCACGCTGACCCAGGTGCTGCGCTGGGCCTCGCGCCCGCTTTCGGGCTGGCCCTGGCCTGCACCCGGTTGCTGCCACTCTTTCGCTTCCATACGACGCCCTTCTTCTTTCCGACCTGCCGGCACGGACTGCCTTGCAGGCGCCCATGCATCCGGCCTGTATCTTAAGTATGCGCCCGTGACAGGACGGTGCCCCGCAGCGCCCTGCCCGGCAGGGCCTGGCCCAATCAGGGCGGCAGGCGGCATCGATCATCGAGTCAACCAGGATCTTTACGTAAAAATATTACGTCAATAAATAACTTTGTTGTTGATGGCCGATTGTCAGGCCGGTTGATCAGGGCCTCGGCTGCTATTTTCCTGTCGCTCACGAAGGGGTTTCAAGGGTCCCGGTCCGGTCCGGAAAACCCCTCTGCCCGGCTCAGACTGGCCAAGCCGGCCAGGCAGGCGGCACTCAGACTTTGTGCCTGGCGCTGTAGCGCACCGACGTCCGCAGCGAGCGCCTGTAACAGGGGGTCGGCAAGGCCGGCGGGCAAGACGCAGGTCGGCAAACCCGGCAGCTCCCAGCTGTCGAGATAGGCCGCCAGCTTGCGGGATTGCCCGCTGGCGCCGGGCGGCGCCAGGCTCAGGCGCGGCAGCCCAAAGGCGGTGGCGACGATGCGGGCGTGCAGGCTGCTCGCGACGCAGGCGCGGCTGCCGGCGATCAGCGCGCAGATGTCCCACAGCCGGGCCGACTCCATGAGGCGCAGCGGCAGGGCTGGCAGCCTGGCCGCCAGGCGCTGCAGCGTCGCGGGATCGTCGTGCCAGGGGGCCAGACCGGCGCAGAACAGCACCAGCCCCATGCCGGTGGCGGCCAGCAGCGCCTGCAGCTGGGCCGCGAGCGCGTCGAGACAGGCATCATCGGCGAATTCGGGGCCGAGCTGCAGTGCCAGGTAGCCCGACGGGAAAGCCGCTTGGCAGACGGCGAGCTCGCCGGCTTCGGCGCGCTGGCGGATCTGCCGGCCGAACAGGTCGGCGACCAACACCGCCGGGTCGGGCAGCAGGCGGGCCATGATGCCGGCCTGGGCCAGGGTCGCCAGCGTGATGCGGTCGCGCACCGAGACGAAGGACGCTGCGCGCAGCGCGGCCAGCACCTCGGCGCGCAGGCCTTCAGGCGCCTGCGCCAGCCCGACGCCGCCCACCCCGGCAAAGGCCGTGCGGCGCAGCCCGGGCAGACGCACGGGCGAGGCGACATAGGGCGCCAGCGCGCCACCCGTGAGGCTTTTGATCCAGTCCTCGCACTCGGCGGCACGCGGCGCCAGATAGGCGATCACGGCTTGCGCCTGTTCCGGTGCCAGCAGCATGACGGCGGCCTGCCAGGCGCTGCAGTCGAGGATCTCGCCGCCGACATGCAGCAGGTCGGGCCGACGCGGCGCGAGTTCGGCCAGCAGCTCCGGCAAGGCGCGCACGGCAAAGCCGTCCCAGTGCCGCAGGTCACGCTCGGCGAGACCGGCGAAATGCAGCTCGCGTCCGGGCAGCAGCGCGGCCGCGACCTGCGCCAGCAGCAGGTCGCCGAAATTGTGGCGGTCGAAGGCGCCGAACAGGATCAGGGGGTTTGGCATGGTCATCGCTCATTGAGTCAATGCATCCGATCTGCAACTGCTGGCTGTGGCAAGCATGACCAGCCAGGCGCGACATTCACCGACATGAAAGTCGTGTTAGCTTAGCGTGATGATCACCCAACTGAAGCTACGCAACTTCAAGAGCATTGGCGAGCAAAGCTATCCCTTCACCGACTTCGATCTGCTGGTGGGGCGCAACAACAGCGGCAAGAGCACGGTCTTGCAAGCGCTCGCGATCTGGCAGTTCTGCGTCGATGAATTCCACCGCAACCCGCGCAGCAGCGGCAACAAGGGCATCCAGATCGTGCTGCCCAACTTCACCGCCTTGCCGGTGCCGGAATTCAACCTGCTGTGGAAGGACAGGACCGACCGCGCCTACCCCACCGACGAAGCCGGCGTGAAACGGCAACAGTTCATCCTGATCGAGATCATCGTGGAGTGGAAGACCGCGGGCGGCGGCAGCGAATCGTTCGGCCTTGAGTTGCGCTACCACTCACCGCAAACCCTCTACGCCATCCCGATCGGGGGCTGGAAGACGTTTCGCGATTGCCAAGCCAAGGGGAAGCTACCCCGCATTGCCTACGTCCCGCCCTTCTCCGGCCTGGAGCCGGCCGAGAAATGGCTGGACAAGGCCCCCATTCGCCAGCAGGTGGGCAAGGGACAGCCAGGCAGCGTGCTGCGCAATCTGTTGCTGCAGGTATGGCGTCCGCCTGTGGACAGCGGTGTCAACCCGATGCCGCCCCCGCCTGTCCGGCGTGCAGTCGCTCCAGCAGACTGGGCTGAACTGGTCGCCGTGGTCAAACGCTGGTTTGCTGTCGATCTGCTGCCACCCCGCTACGACTCGGCCAAGGATGTCTACATCGGGGTGGAATACAAGCAGAACGGCAAGACCTACGACCTGATCTCGGGTGGCAGCGGTTTTCACCAGACCATGACCCTGCTGGCCTTCCTGTATGGCTACCAGCCCAGCACCATACTGCTCGACGAACCGGATGCGCACTTGCACGTCAACCTGCAGCGGGAGTTGCTCGACTATTTCAAGAGGAAATCCGCCGAGAAAGGCGTCCAGTTCCTGATCGCCACCCACGCCGAGGAATTCGCCAAGGGGGTTGATGCCAGGCAGATCTTGTCGCTGCTGCGGCAAAAACCCTCCCGGATCGACTCCACCCCAGCCATGCTGCGGGCCATGGCCGATGTCTCGAACGAGGAAATCACCCGCCTGATGGGTTCCCCCTACATCGTCTACATCGAAGGCGAAAGCGACGAACGCCTGCTGCGCGGCTGGGCCGAACAGTGCCATGCCTTGCCGGTGATGGACCGGCTGTGCTTCAAGGTCATGGGCGGCGGCAACAAGCACGAAATGCGGCGCCAGGCCGATGAGCATTTCATTGCCTTGAGTCAGATCGTGCCAGGCGTCAAGCGGCTGATGCTGTTCGACTACGATGATGCCGAGAAGGCCTTTCACCCGCCGGAAAGTAATCCGGCCATCGTGGAGTGGAAGCGCAAGAACATAGAGAACTACCTGCTGGTCCCCACGGCCTGGCAGCATGTGGCGCTGCAGCTCATGGAAAGCAGCGGGGAAGACCCGTTGGCCCAAGCCGTGCTGGCCAGCATCGATCAGTTCTTTTCCGATCAGAACCTGACGCTGGCACCTGGCAAGACATGGCGCAACGTCAGCGCCAACATCTTCGCCGTGGTCGATGGCAAGCGCATTCTGTTCGAGAACGACGACTCCTTGTTCCATGGCCTGCGCCAGGGTCCAGCAAAGCTGGAACTGCTGCGCGAACGCGTGGCTGCAGCCATGACGACTGACGAAATCCATGACGATGTGCACCGCTTTTTCGCCAAGCTGGTAGCGATGGTGCAGGACCCATCATGAAAAAACGGCGCCCCGCAGGGCGCCGTCTCATTCCACTTCAGGCCGTGATCAGGCAGCAGCCTTGACCTGCAGGCGCCAGGCGTGCAGCAGCGGCTCGGTGTAGCCGCTCGGCTGTTCCTTGCCCTTGAACACCAGGTCGAGTGCCGCCTGGTAGGCCGCGCCATCGGGGTTGGCAACCAGGCTCTTGTAGGCCGGATCGCCGGCATTCTGCTGGTCGACCTTGGCCGCCATGCGCTCGAAGGTCGCGCGCACCTGGGCCTCGGTCACGACGCCGTGCTGCAACCAGTTGGCCATGTGCTGGCTGCTGATGCGCAGCGTGGCGCGGTCTTCCATCAGGCCGATGTCGTGGATGTCGGGCACCTTGGAGCAGCCCACGCCCTGGTCGACCCAGCGCACCACATAGCCTAGGATGCCCTGCGCGTTGTTGTCGAGCTCCTGCTGGCGCTCCTCGGCGCTCCACTTGGCCTCGGCCACCACCGGAATGGTCAGCAGGTCGGTCATGAGCTTCTCGGCCAGCTCGGCGTTGCTGGTGTCGCCGCTGGTCTCGATCTGCTGCTGCACCTCGGCTACGCTGACCTGGTGGTAATGCAGCGCGTGCAGGGTGGCGCCGGTCGGGCTCGGCACCCAGGCGGTATTGGCACCGGCCTTGGGGTGGCCGATCTTCTGCTTGAGCATCTCGGCCATCAGGTCGGGCATGGCCCACATGCCCTTGCCGATCTGGGCCCGGCCGCGCAGGCCGGACTGCAGGCCGATCAGCACGTTGCGGCGCTCGTAGGCGGCAATCCAGGCGCTGGACTTGATGTCACCCTTGCGCATCATCGGGCCGGCCAGCATCGCGGTGTGCATCTCGTCGCCAGTGCGATCCAGGAAGCCGGTGTTGATGAAGGCGACCCGGCTGGCAGCGGCCGCGATGCAGGCGCGCAGGTTGACGCTGGTGCGGCGCTCCTCGTCCATGATGCCGAGCTTGACGGTGCTGTCAGGCAGGCCGAGCAGCTGCTCGACGCGGCCGAACAGTTCGGCGGCGAAGCCGACCTCGACCGGGCCGTGCATCTTGGGCTTGACGATGTAGACGCTGCCACTGCGGCTGTTGCGGATGCCGTTGACGCCATGGCCCTGCAGGTCGTGCAGCGCGATCGTGGTGGTGACGACGGCATCCATGATGCCTTCGGGGATCTCGCGCACGCTGCCGTCGGCATCGGTCCAGAGGATGGCCGGGTTGGTCATCAGATGGCCGACGTTGCGCACGAACATCAGGCTGCGGCCGTGCAGGCGCACCTGGCCTTGGCCGTCGGGCGCGGTGTAGAGGCGGTCGGGATTCAGGCCGCGCGTCAGCTGCTGGCCGCCCTTCTCGAAGGTCTCGGTCAGCGTGCCCTTCAGGATGCCAAGCCAGTTGGAGTAGCCCAGCACCTTGTCCTCGGCGTCGACCGCGGCAACCGAATCCTCGAGGTCGAGGATGGTCGACAGCGCGGCTTCCATCACCAGGTCGCTGACGCCGGCGGCGTCGCTGGCACCGATGGCGGTGCTGCGGTCGATGATCAGGTCGAAGTGGATGCCGTTGTGCGCGAACAGCAGCGACTTCGGCGCAGCGGCATCGCCCTGGTAGCCGGCCAGCTGGGCCGGATGCTTCAGGCCGCTGACGCTGCCGTCCTTGAGCGTGACCTGCAGCGCACCGTCGACGACGGCATAGCCGGTCGAGTCATGGTGCGAGCCGGCTGCCAGCGGTGCGGACTGGTCGAGGAAATCGCGCGCGAAGGCGATGACCTTGGCGCCGCGCACCGGGTTGTAGCCCCGGCCCTTCTGGGCGCCGTCGGTCTCGGGGATGGCGTCGGTGCCGTAGAGCGCGTCATACAGGCTGCCCCAGCGCGCATTGGCGGCGTTGAGCGCGTAGCGTGCGTTGGTGATCGGCACCACCAGCTGCGGGCCGGCCTGCTGGGCCAGTTCGGCATCGACATTGGCGGTCGTGACCTGGGCCGCCGGTTGCGGCACCAGATAGGCGATCTGCTCCAGGAAGGCGCGGTAGGCCGGCATGTCGGTGATCGGGCCCGGGTGGGCGCGGTGCCAGGCATCGAGCTCGGTCTGCAGGCGGTCGCGCTCGGCCAGCAGCGCGCGGTTCTTCGGCGCGAGGTCGGCCACGATGGCGTCGAAACCGGCCCAGAAATGGGCGGACTCGATGCCGGTGCCGGGCAGCACCTGGTCTTCGATGAACTGGTGCAGTTCCTGGGCCACCTGCAGGCGGTGGATGGTGAAGCGGGCGTTGCTGTTCGAGCGGGCGTTCATGTTCAAGTCTCCAGACGGTTTCGACCGGCAAGTCAGGCAAGGTCCATGCCGACTTGTCCACAGCCCCACTGTATGCGAGTTCCATGACGGGATTCGAAGGCAGTTTGCAATTTCAGTCGTGACTTTTTCTTACATAATCCACAAAATTATCCCCAGACTCATCGATAAAAATTAACTAAAGCGCAGGCAAGGATGGACAAGCTCAAGGCGATGGAAACCTTCGTCGCAGTCGCAGCGCGCGGCAGCCTGGCCGCGGCGGCGCGTGCCGAGGGCGTGGCGCCGGCCGTGATCGGGCGCCGGCTCGATCTGCTGGAGGAAAAACTGGGCGTCAAGCTGATGCTGCGCACCACGCGCCGCATCACGCTGACGCACGAGGGCGGTGCCTACCTCGAGGACTGCCAGCGCCTGCTGGCCGAGATCGCGAGCGCCGAGGCCAGCGTGAGCGCCGGCGGCGCCCAGGCCAGCGGCCGGCTGCGGCTGACCGCGCCGGCCGGCTTCGGACGGCGCCATGTCGCGCCGCTGGTGCCGCTGTTTCGCGAGCTGCACCCCGAGGTCACGATCTCGCTGAACCTGAGCGACCGCGTGATCGACCTCGCTGGCGAGGGCTATGACTGCGCGGTGCGCGTCGGCGACCTGCCCGATTCGTCGTTGATCAGCGTGCGGCTGGCCGACAACCGGCGGCTCTGCGTCGCGGCGCCGCGCTATCTGCAGCGCCACGGCCGGCCGGAACATCCGCAGGAGCTGGCGCGCTTCGACTGCCTGGTGCTGTCATCGGATGCCTCGCAGACGCGCGGCTGGGCCTTCCGGCTGCCGGGGCGCGGCGGCAAGCCGGAGCAGCTGATCCATCTGAGGCCGGACGGGCCGTTCGACTGCACCGACGGCCAGGTGCTGCATGAATGGTGCCTGGCCGGTCACGGCATCGCCTGGCGCAGCACTTGGGAGGTCGAATCCGACATCGCGGCCGGACGCCTGGTCACCCTGCTCGAGGACTACGCGGCGGCGCCCAACGGCATCTATGCGGTGTTCCCGCAGCGCAAGCACCTGCCGCTGCGGGTGCGGCTGTGGGTCGATTTCCTCAAGACGCGCTACGGCCAGCCGGGCTTCTGGCAACAGCGCAACGGCTGAGGCGCGCGACCAGCACCAGACCGGCGACCAGACCAACGGCATCGGCCAACCAGTCGGCCCAGTCGCCGCTGCGCCAGCCGGTAGCGGCCTGGGCCAGCTCGATCGCACCGCCGAAGAGCAGCAAATTGGCCGCCAGCAGACCGAGCCGACGCGGATAGGCCAGCGCACCCAGCGCCCCCAGCGCGGCAAAGGCCAGCGCATGCTGTGCCTTGTCCCACAGAGTGAAGGCCTGCGATGGCAGGTAGGTGGTCGGCGACAGGGTCAGCGCCACGACGATCAGCAGCAGCAGCCAGAAAGTCCAGCGGGCCCAGCGCTGCAAGCTGCCACCGGCAGGTTGTTGCGCCGGATTGCCGGAGCGCGTCATGCCTGGCCGGCCTGTTGCAGCCGTTCGCTCTTCCAGTAGACATCGTCACCGCCGTTGACGCGGTTGAGCACGCGCGCGAGCACGAACAACAGGTCGCTGAGCCGGTTCAGGTACTGGCGCGGGGTTTCGTTGATCGATTCCTCGTTGCCGAGTGCCACCACCTGGCGCTCGGCGCGGCGGGCGACGGTGCGGCAGACATGGGCCTGGGCCGCCGCGCGGGTTCCGGCTGGCAGGATGAACTCCTGCAGCTTGGGCAGCTGCGCGTTGTAGCGCAACAGCGCCTGGTCGAGCGTGAGCACGGCCTCGGCCTTGAGCAGCTCGTAGCCCGGGATGCTGAGCTCGCCGCCGAGGTTGAACAGCTGGTGCTGGATCTCGACCAGCAGCGCGCGCACGTCATCGGGCATCTCCTCGCACAGCAGCAGGCCGATCTGCGAGTTGAGCTCGTCGATGTCGCCCATCGCGTGCACGCGCAGGCTGTTCTTGCTGACGCGGTGGTTGTTGCCGAGTCCGGTGGTGCCGGCATCGCCGGTTCGGGTGGCGATTTGCGTGAGTCGATTGCCCATGGCGGTTCCGTTTCGAGGTGAATGGCGTGAGGGGGAGCCGAGGATCTGGTGTCAGCCAGGCTCAGGATTGGGTCCGCTTTTGTGCGACCTGGGTGTTCTTCTTGCCGCTGCTCTTGGCGCGGCTCTTGGCCGCCGAGCCCGCCTTGGCTTGCCGGGCCTTGCTGGACTTGGCCGACGACTTGACAGCCTTGCTGGACTTGGCGCCAGCGGCGCGCAGGGAGGCCTTGCCGGTCGCTGTCTTGGCCGCCTTGGCCTGGAGCGGCTGGCAAACCGGCGCCTTGGCCTTGCGCGACTTGCCAGCACCCTTCCTGGCCTTGACCGGACGGCAGTCCTGGCTGGCCACCTGGCGCGCCGAAGCGGCTTGCATGGCGACTGGACGCTCCCGGGCCGACTGCAGCGCCGCTGCCGGAGCGAGAGCGGCGGCAGTTGCCACTGCCGGCAGCGCGCGCCCCCCCATGCTCTGCTCGAGCGCCTGGGTCTCCTGATTGGCGCTGGGTCGCAGCCGCAACAGCTCGCTGCTGCCGCTGCGCAGCAACAAGCCGCGGTCCCAGCGGAAATTGTCGACCATCATCAGGGCCGAGTTCAGGAAAGCTTCGGAGCGCGGGGGCTTTTCGCAAACCCGTTGGGTGCTGCCGTATTTCGAGACCCGGAACAACCCCTGGGCATCGCGTTCGACCCGCCCCGAGAAGTAGTTGCAACCACCGTCGACCCAGAGCGAGCCATTGGGGCGCAACACCACGCGCGCGGGGCGCTGGTTGTCGGACAGCATGGGCTGGCCCGCCAGCTCGACCACGTCCCAGGCCTGCTCGAAGGGCTGGGCCAGCTCCAATGGCAGGGTCTGCGCCAAGGCATCGACTGGCAATGCAGCAGGCGACGGCGGGGACGGCGGCGGCACTTGCGCCCCGGCGACATTCAGACAAGCCAGCGCCAGCAGGGCCAGCCAGCCAACAGAGACGGAGCGAAATCTCATAACAATCCTGTGCGGGGAGGAACCCATGTCAACCCGCGATGCAGGTCTGCTGATCATTTTCTCAGATTGGCGTCCAATTTCAGCTGGCCGGGATATTCAATCGGTCTGGCCGCGCAAACGCTCGATCAGGCCGTTGAGTTCGGCCAGCGAGCCGAACTGGATCGCGAGCTCGCCGAGCTGCTCGACCTGGCCATGGCGCTTGACGCTTTTCTTGATCCGGACCTCGACCGCCGCCGTCAGCAGGTCCGACAGCTCCTCCTCGACCCGGAGCACATCGCGCGACTTGGATTCGGGCGACCTGGCCGCCGGAGCCTCGGAACCTGCGCCGAGCTTGCGCACCAGGCCCTCGGTCTCGCGCACCGACAGCTTGCGTGCGTTGATCTGGTGTGCGGCGCTGATCTGGGCCGCGCGCTCCAGACCCAGCAAGGCGCGTGCATGGCCCATATCGAGGTCGCCCGCCATCAGCATGGTCTGGACCGGTTCGGCCAGGTTCAACAGGCGCAGCAGATTGCTGGCGGCGCTGCGCGAGCGACCGACGGCCTGGGCCGCCTGCTCATGCGTGAGGCCGAACTCGTTGACCAGGCGCTGCAGGCCCTGGGCTTCCTCGAGCGGGTTGAGGTCCTCGCGCTGGATGTTCTCGATCAGCGCCATCGCGGCAGCGGCCTCGTTCGGCACGTCGCGCACCAGCACCGGGACCTGCTCGAGGCCGGCCAGGCGCGAGGCGCGAAAGCGCCGCTCGCCAGCGATGATCTCGTAGACCGGCCGCGTTCCACGTGGAACAGCCGGCAGGCCCTGCTGCTGCTGCCAGGCCGCCAGGCGGCGCAGGCCCTCGGCCTCCTCGAGCGGACGCACCAGGATCGGCTGCATGATGCCCTGGGCCTTGATGCTCTCGGCCAGCTCGTAGAGCGCGCCCTCGTCCATGCGCGTGCGCGGCTGGTAGCTGCCCGGCACCAGGTCGCTCAGGGCGAGCTGGTTCGGCTGCTCGGCGCTGGCCGCATCGAGGCTGGTGCTCTCGTCGAGCTTGGGACCGAGCAGGGCCTCCAGGCCGCGGCCGAGTCCCTTGAATTTTTTCGTCGCCATCAGGGGCTCCATCTTCTTTCAGCTTATGCCAGCCAGGGCTGGAGCAGCGCATGGCCTTCGGGCCAGTCGCCCAGGCCGGAATCGGCATTCAGGTGGCCGCGCGCACCGGCATCGACCAGGCGACTGCCCCAGGCCTGCGCGAGTTGCTCGGCACGCTCGAAGCGGCAATAGGGGTCATCCTGGCTCGCGACCAGCAGGCTGGCAAAAGGCAGCGGATCGCGCAGGATCGGCGCCCAGCCCGGCAAGGCCGGTGCCAGGTCCGGCTGTTCGACATCGCCCGGCGCCACCAGCAGCGCGCCGCGCACCTTGTGGCTGTGACGCGAGAACCTGGCCCAGGCCGCCACCAGCACACAGCCCAGGCTGTGCGCAACCAGCACGACTGGCCGCTCGCTGTCGATCACGGTTTCGTCGAGCCGCGCCAGCCAGTCACCGCGGCGCGGCTGCTGCCAGTCATGCTGCTCGACGCGGGCGTAGCCGTGTAGCGCCTCCCAGCGGCTCTGCCAATGGGCGGAGCCGCTGCCCTGCCAGCCCGGCAGGATCAGCACCTGCGGTGCAGCGTCATGGTTGGCATGTTTCACGTGAAACCTCGCTCACAGGCGCTCGATGCGCTCGACCATCTCGCGCGCGAACTCGATGAAGGCCTTGCTGCCCTTGGCCGACGGGTCGAACACCACGCCCGGCAGGCCGTAGCTCGGTGCTTCGGCCAGGCGCACGTTGCGCGGAATCACGGTCTGGAACACCTCGTCGCCGAAATGCTCGAACAGCTGGTCGCTGACCTGCTTCTGCAGCATGGTGCGGGCGTCGAACATCACGCGCAGCAGGCCGATCACCTTGAGCTCGCGGTTCAGGTTGGCACGCACCTGCTTGATGGTGTTGACCAGATCGGACACGCCTTCGAGTGCGAAATACTCGCACTGCATCGGCACGATCACGCCGTTGGCCGCGCACAGGCCGTTGAGCGTCAGCAGGCTCAGCGAGGGCGGACAGTCGATCAGCACGAAGTCGTAATCGGTCGCCACCACAGCGAGAGCCTGCTTGAGGCGCTGCTCGCGCTGGTCCAGTCCGACCAGCTCGATCTCGGCGCCGGCCAGCTCGCGATTCGCGCCCAGCACGCGGTAGCCGCAGGCCTCGGCGTTGACGGCAGCTTCGGCAATGGTCGCCTCGCCGAGCAGCACGTCGTAGATGCTGAGTGCGAGCTCGCGCTTGTTGACGCCCGAACCCATGGTCGCATTGCCCTGCGGGTCGAGGTCAATCAACAGCACGCGCTGACCGATCCTGGCCAGTCCGGCGGCCAGGTTGACGCTGGTGGTGGTCTTGCCGACGCCGCCCTTCTGGTTGGCAATGCAAAAGATCTTGGCCATGGTGGGGCTAGCTCAAACAGGGGAATTGCAGAAAAAGATGGCCGGCGCAGCTGATGGCGCGGACCTGATGTTGCCGCCGAGTTTAAGGGCTTTCCCGGGTAAGGCCTGCGACAAGACAGTGACGGGCCGTGGTCAGCAACGCGCCCAGGACGGCAGGACGGACCGAAGGCCAGGCGCCTGGCTGGCGCCCAGACCTTTCGGAGTCAGCTCGGATTCAGGCCGCCTTGGGCCGGACCCAGACGATGCAGCGCTCGGCGTCCAACCCCGGTACCTGCAGCTGTTCCACGTGGAACAACTCCAACTCGGGCGCCAGCGCCACGATCTCGTCGGCCGGATGCTTGCCCTTCATCGCCAGCCAGACGCCCTGCTCGGCCAGGGCCTGGCGCGACCAGTTGGTGAAGTCGGCCAGCGAGGCAAAGGCTCGCGAGCTCACGACATCCCAGTGCTGCTTGAGGTTTTCCACCCGGGCATGCAGGCCGTGCAGATTGGGCAGCCGCAACGCCGCCGCAATCTGCTGGATGAACAGCGCCTTCTTGGCCACGGTATCGACGCAGCTGACATCGAGCTCGGGGCAGACGATCGCGAACACCGCGCCCGGCAGGCCGGCACCCGAGCCGACGTCGAGCAGGCGCGGCTTTTCCAGCCCCATGGCCGCCAGCTGACGCCGCAGCGGCGCCACCGCCGCCAGGCTGTCGAGCAGGTGATGCGTCAGCATTTCCTGCGGGTCGCGCAGCGCGGTCAGGTTGTAGACCTTGTTCCACTTGGCGACCCAGTCCAGATAGGACAGCAGCTTGGCGACCTGCTCGTCGCTCAGTTCCAGACCCAGCTCTGCGATGCCGGCGCGCAGGCCGGTTTCCAGCGGATGCGCGCTCATGCCTGCACCTCGCCGTTCTCGGTGGCGACAGCGGGCAGTTCGGCGAAGCCCTTGAACTTGCCGCGCTTGAGGTGGATCAGCAGCAGCGAGATGCTGGCCGGCGTGATGCCCGAAATCCGCGACGCCTGGCCCAGGGTCTCGGGCCGGTGCTTGGCCAGCTTCTGGCGCGCCTCGATGCTGAGCGCGGCGACCTGCAGGTAGTCGAGCTCGGCCGGCAGCTTGAGATGCTCGTAATAGGCAGCGCGCTCGACCTCGCCCTTCTGGCGCTCGATATAGCCCGAATACTTGGCCGCGATCTCGACCTGCTCGATCACCGCCTCGTACTGCTCGGCCAATGTTTCACGTGAAACCGGGGCTGGTGCACCGTCCTTGCCCTTGGCAGCAAAGCGGCCGCCTTCCATCGCCATCAGCTCGGCATAGCTGACGCCGGGGCGGCGCAGCAGGTCGAACAGCTTGTACTCGTGGTCGATCGCCTTGCCCAGCACCCGCTCGGCCTCGGCCGCCGACAGCGTGGCCGGATTGGCCCAGCTCGACTTCAGGCGCTCTGTTTCACGTGAAACCGCGTCGCGCTTGCGGTTGAAGGCATCCCAGCGCGCGTCATCGACCAGGCCCAGGCGGCGCCCGATCTCGGTCAGGCGCATGTCGGCATTGTCCTCGCGCAATTGCAGCCGGAACTCGGCCCGGCTGGTGAACATGCGGTAGGGCTCGGTCACGCCCTTGGTGATCAGGTCGTCGACCAGCACGCCCAGGTAGGCCTCGTCGCGCTGCGGGCACCAGGCGCCCTCGCCGCGCACCTGCAGCGCCGCGTTGATGCCGGCGAACAGGCCCTGCGCCGCGGCTTCCTCGTAGCCGGTGGTGCCGTTGATCTGGCCGGCAAAGAACAGGCCGTTGATCTGCTTGGTCTCGAAGCTGGACTTGAGCTCGCGCGGGTCGAAGTAGTCGTACTCGATCGCATAGCCCGGGCGCAGGATGTTGCACTGCTCCAGGCCCTTGATGGATCGCACCAGCGCGAGCTGGATGTCGAACGGCAGGCTGGTGCTGATGCCGTTGGGATAGAACTCGTGCGTGGTCAGGCCCTCGGGCTCGAGGAAGATCTGGTGGCTGTCCTTGTCGGCGAAGCGGTTGATCTTGTCCTCGACGCTCGGGCAGTAACGCGGACCGACGCCCTCGATCTTGCCGGTGAACATCGGGCTGCGGTCGAAGCCGCTGCGGATGATCTCGTGCGTGCGCTCGTTGGTGTGCGTGATCCAGCAGGGCAGCTGCTGCGGATGCATCGCGGCATTGCCCATGAAGCTGAACACCGGCACCGGCTGGTCGGCGGTGGCAGAGCCCGGCATGCCGTCGCCGGGCTGCTCGGTGCACTGGCTGAAGTCGATCGTGCGGCCGTCCAGCCGCGGCGGCGTGCCGGTCTTGAGCCGGCCCTGCGCCAGCTTGAGTTCCTTCAGCCGCGCCGACAGGCTGACCGAGGGCGGGTCGCCGGCACGACCGCCGGCATGGTTCTCGAGCCCGACATGGATCTTGCCGTCGAGGAAGGTGCCGGCCGTCAGCACCACCGTACGGGCGCGAAAGCGAATGCCGATCTGCGTCACGGCGCCGACCACGCAATCGCCCTCGACCATCAGGTCGTCGACCGCCTGCTGGAACAGCGTCAGGTTCGGCTGGTTTTCCAGCATGCGGCGGATCGCGGCCTTGTACAGGATGCGGTCGGCCTGGGCCCGGGTCGCGCGCACCGCCGGCCCCTTGCTGCCGTTGAGGATGCGGAACTGGATACCGCCCTCGTCGGTCGCCAGCGCCATCGCTCCGCCGAGCGCATCGACCTCCTTGACCAGATGGCCCTTGCCGATGCCGCCGATCGAGGGGTTGCAGCTCATGGCCCCCAGCGTCTCGATGTTGTGGCTCAGCAGCAGGGTCTGGCAGCCCATGCGCGCGGCGGCGAGCGCGGCCTCGGTGCCGGCATGGCCGCCGCCGACGACGATGACATCGAATTCTTGTGGGTAGAGCATGGAAATAGCGGAAAGACAGGCAACAGATCTGCCTTGAAAAGATCAGGCCCGATTTTACCGGCGGGGTGCATTTTTCACACGGCATGATCACGGACCGACCCAAGCAGCTCCGATCTTTTTGATGCAAAATGATGCCATCATTGATGATGAAGAGGGCCGACATGCGCACTACCCTGACGATTGACGACCAGCTGTTTGCCAAGGCCATCGCACTGGCAGATCACCCTGGCATGGAGAAATCCGAGCTGCTGAGGGAATGCGTGAAAGCGTTCATCCAGCGGCAGACGGCCCGGCGCCTCGCCGCGCTGGGCGGGCAGGCGCCCGAAATCGAACTGGTGCCGCGCCAGCGCGAAGGGCAGTCGGCCACATGAACGTACTGGTAGACAGCTCGATCTGGGTCGGGCACTTCAAGCAACGCAACGACCGTCTGGTCGCGCTGCTTGAAGCAGGCGCCGTGATCAGCCATCCCTATGTGGTGGCGGAGGTGGCTTGCGGCACCCCGCCCAGTCGCCGAGCCATCATCGACATGCTGGGCGAGCTCGAACAGGCGCCAGTCGCCACGCACGACGAACTGCTGACGCTGCTGGAAGCCAGACAGTTGTATGGGCGTGGCTGCGGGCTGGCGGACATCAGCCTGCTCGCCTCGACGCTGATCAGCGAAAGAACCTGGCTCTGGACCGCTGACAGAAAGCTGGAGGCCCTGGCCACCGAACTCGGCAAGGCCTACCGCCCGCCGCTGCATGCCTGACACCCGGCTGGATAAATAGCATGTCACTCTCCTGCCGCCCCGGCTGCGCCGCCTGCTGCATCGCGCCCTCGATCAGCAGCCCCATGCCCGGACTGCCCAAGGGCAAGCCCGCTGGCCTCCCCTGCCCCCATCTAGACGCCGAGCTGCGCTGCCGCCTGTTCGGCCAGCCGGAACGGCCGGCGGTCTGCGGCTCGCTGCCACCCAGCCGCGAGATGTGCGGCGAAACACGCGAGCAGGCCATGGTCTATCTGCAGCGGCTGGAACAGGCTACGGCGCCGGGATGATGTTTCACGTGGAACAGGCACTGCGTGTTTGACGCTGCTGCTCCAGCTTACGAAGAAAGCTGCAGCGGCGCCTGTATCAGCCGCCATGAAACCGGCGTCTACGAGCCGGCTTTCGATTTCGCAGGCAAACCAGTCCCGACGCGGGGCATGACAGTGACCTGCTTTTACCGGAGGAACGACAGGCTTGCGAATCTGCTGCCATGCCTGTCGGCCGGTGCTTATCCCAACCCAGCGAGAAGAACTGGAGACCTGGTTGGGCAGAGTCGAACAGGCCGACAACTGCTTGAATTAAGCGACCTGGACTGGCATCCTCCCCCAATCCGGATAAGAATCAAGCGTGATCACGCACAGGGAGGACAAGGTGGAAACAGGCCAGCACCACATGGTACCGAGCCGCACATTGATTGAGCTGCTCAAGCAGGTCGAGTCGCTCAGGCTCAGACCTTACGATGACCAGACCGACCAAGAGATCAGCGCCTGGGTGCCAGGCGCCACGGTGGGCTACGGCCATCTGATCCCGCAAGCCGAATGGCGCACGTTCAAGGGCGGTATCAGCGTGGTACAGGCCAACGCGCTGTTCGAACGCGACCTGGCCCCCTTCGTCGCAGGCGTCCGCAGCAGGCTGCATCGCGCAGTGCTGCAGCAGGAATTCGACGCCATGGTCATGCTCGCATTCAATATCGGTAACAACGCCTTCGCAGGCTCGCGCGCGCAGGGGCTGATCAACGCCGGCCACGCGGCGGACAGCCACGAGCTCGAAGCAGCGTGGAAATCATGGAACCGCTCGCAGGGCAGGGTGATGCAAGGACTGGTGCGACGCAGACAATGCGAATGGGACATATTCTCCAAGGGTGTCTATGCACGGTGGTGACAGCCCGGTTCAACCACGTCGGCCTCTTGGTCGCAGTGCGCGGGCACTGCTGCTGGCCGGTGCGCTGCTGGCCTCGACCCTGGCCAGCGCCCTCGACAACCCGGACGCGCCCGACCTGCTGCAGACCTTCGAGTCCAGCGCCGAACAGCATCTGCAGGCAATCGCAGCGTCCAGCACTACCGATGCGGACATGCTGCGCGCTTACGCTGCCTACCAGGCCTATCTGGAGCAGGAAATGGACCACCACTTCAACGGATTGCTGTCCCGACTCGACGCCAGTGCGGCACAGACACTACGCGAGTCGCAGCAGCGCTGGCTGCGCTGGCGTAAAGCGGAACAGGACTTCGTCGACAGCAACTGGACGGCCGCGAACTTCGGCAGTTCGGGCCGGATCACCCGTGCGGCCTCGCGTACATTGCTGCTGCGGCACCGCGTCATCGAGCTGCTCCACTACCGGCAGCACTATGCCGACGCGGCCGGCGAGCTTGATCACTCTGACAGAAAACCACCACCTGTTTCACATGAAACAGGACCGTAGTCATGCAACCTGATCGGCCAGTCCGAGCGCCCAGGACTGCACGCTCGTACGCATCACCAACCGCAAGCTCTCCCTAACGGCCGACGACTAGCCTGCCAGCCCTCCCGCACCAACTTGCATCGCAGGCACCGATCCTGATCGCGACACACTAGCCTGCGCACAAGCCTGGTGAACAGGAGTACCCAATCCATGATGGGATTGTGTACAAAGCTGGCATGGCGCTTGCGTAGTTGGGGCCATGAGCCTCACCAAGCCCCCCGCCGCTTCCGCACTCGAGCTGGTCGGACTGACCAAGCGCTATGGCAACGCCTTCACCGCGGTCGATGCGATCGACCTCAGGATAGCGGCCGGCAGCTACTGCTGCCTGCTCGGCCCCTCGGGTTGCGGCAAGAGCTCGACCCTGCGCATGATCGCCGGCCACGAGACGGTGTCCGAAGGCGACATCCTGCTCGGCGGACGCAACATCACGCAGGCACCGGCGGCGCAACGCGGCACCGCGATGATGTTCCAGAGCTATGCGCTGTTCCCGCATCTGAGCGCGCTCGATAACGTCGCCTTCAGCCTCAAGATGAAAGGCATCGGCAAGGCCGAGCGCCAGCGCAAGGCGCAGGAACTGCTCGAACGGGTGGCGCTCGGCGCGCTGGCACAGCGCAAGCCGGCTGAACTGTCGGGCGGACAGCAGCAGCGCGTCGCGCTCGCCCGCGCCCTGATCACCCAGCCCCAGGTGCTGCTGCTCGACGAGCCGCTGTCGGCGCTCGACCCCTTCCTGCGCGTGCAGATGCGGGCCGAGCTGCGCCGCTGGCAGCAGGAGCTCGGGCTGACCTTCATCCATGTCACCCACTCGCAGGAAGAGGCCATGGCCCTGGCCGACCAGATGGTCGTGATGAACCAGGGCCGGATCGAGCAGGCCGGCAGTCCGCGCGAGGTCTTCAACCAGCCCGCGACCGAATTCGTCGCCCACTTCATGGGCGGCCACAACGTGCTCGACAGCGGCGGGCAGCGCATCGCGGTCCGCTCCGACCGGATCGCGGTGCGCGACATCGCCGCGACAGCGGGCGACCTGCCCAGCCTCGAGGGCCAGGTCTGCGACATCGAATACCAGGGCAGCTATGTGCTGCTCGGGGTCGAGACCCTGGACGCCACGCCCGCGCCGCGCAAGAAGCTGCTGGTGACGCTGCCGGAGGCCGAATTCCTGCAGCAGCCGCTGGGCCTGCACCAGCCGGTGCGTCTGTCCTGGCGCCCCGAGCAGGCCCATGTGCTGGCCGCGTCCGGCGTCTGACACCGTTCCCCTGCCCGCCGCCCTCACTTTCACTCCGTTGCCTGACGGCCTCAGGTTCTCCCTTCCTCTTCAGGAGTTTTCGTCCATGAGCCACGACACCGACAAGACCCGCAGCGAACCCCAGCGCCGCCAGATCCTCAAGGGCGCCGCCGCCGTGCTGGCCAGCGGCATGTTCCCGGCCATCCACGCGCAGGAGAAGATCACGCTGCGCTACCTGGGCACGGCGGTCAACCAGGACAAGACCATCGCCGAGAAGTTCGAGGCCGACACCGGCATCAAGATCCAGTATGTCGCCGTCACCACCGACGAGGTCACCAAGCGCGCCATCACCGCGCCCAACAGCTTCGACCTGATCGACACGGAATACTTCTCGCTCAAGAAGATCATCCCGACCGGCAACCTGCTCGGCATCGACAGCCGGCGCATCAAGAACGCCGACAAGATCACCTCGCTGTTCACGCAAGGCACGGTAGCCGGCAAGGCGGTCGGCGACCAGGGCACGGCGCCGAAGAAGGTGATGTACCTGGAAAAGCCCGAGAGCAAGAAGTTCGCCAGCGCGCCGACGCCGTTCATGACGCTGATCCCGACCGTCTACAACGCCGACACGCTGGGCATCCGCCCCGACCTGATCAAGCGCCCGATCAACTCCTGGGCCGAGCTGCTGAATCCCGAGTTCAAGGGCAAGGCCGCCATCCTCAACATCCCCTCGATCGGCATCATGGACGCCGCCATGGTGGTCGAGGCCATGGGCCTGTACAAGTACCCGGACAAGGGCAACATGACCAAGGCCGAGATCGACCTGACGATCAGGACCCTGGTCGAGGCCAAGAAGGCCGGCCAGTTCCGCGCGCTCTGGAAGGACTTCAACGAGTCGGTCAACCTGATGGCCTCGGGCGAGGTCGTGATCCAGTCGATGTGGAGCCCGGCCGTGACCGCCGTGCGCACCAAGGGCATCGCCTGCAACTTCCAGCCGCTCAAGGAAGGCTACCGCGCCTGGGCCGCCGGCTTCGGCCTGCCCAAGACCCTGTCGGGCCGCAAGCTCGACGGCGCCTACGAGTTCATCAACTGGTTCCTCGACGGCTGGGCCGGTGCCTACCTGAACCGCCAGGGCTATTACAGCGCCGTGCTCGACACCGCCAAGGCCAAGATGGATGCCTACGAATGGGCCTACTGGATGGAGGGCAAGCCTGCCGCCAAGGACATCAAGAACCCGACCGGCGACGTGCTGGCCAAGGCCGGCAGCGTGCGCGACGGCGGCAGCTACGAGCAGCGCATGGGCAGCATCGCCTGCTGGAACGCGGTCATGGACGAGAACGAGTACATGGTGCGCAAGTGGAACGAATTCGTCGCGGCCTGATGGCCTGAGAAGGTAAGCCATGAGCACCGCCGCCTCCGTTTCCCCTCGCAGCGACCCGGGCATCCATCCCTGGTGGCAGGCGCTGCCTTTCGCGGCGGTGTTCTTGGCATTCTTCGTGATCCCGCTCGGGCTGGTCCTGATGGTCAGCTTCTGGGACTTCAACGAATACGAGCTGCTGCCGGCCTTCACCTGGCGCAACTATGTCTCGATGTGGGAGGGCTGCGGCCGTCTCAACGAGTACGGCGACTTCTGCGTCACGCTGTCGACCTACCTGTCGACGCTCAAGTTCGCGCTGCTGAGCTGGGCGCTGACGCTGGTGCTGGGCTTCGCGCTGGCCTATTTCCTGGCCTTCCACGTCCATTCGGTCGGCATGCAGACCCTGCTGTTCGTGCTCTGCACGGTGCCGTTCTGGACTTCCAACGTGATCCGGATGATTGCCTGGGTGCCGCTGCTGGGCCGCAACGGCCTGCTCAACCAGGGACTGGAAGCGACCGGACTGATCCGGCAGCCGCTCGAGTGGCTGCTGTTCTCGGACTTCTCGGTGCTGCTGGCCTATGTCCACCTCTACACCATGTTCATGATCGTGCCGATCTTCAACTCGATGATGCGGATCGACCGCAGCCTGCTCGAGGCCGCGCGCGACGCCGGCGCCAGCGCCTGGCAGACGCTGTGGAACGTGATCGTGCCGCTGTCGCGCACCGGCATCCTGATCGGCTCGATCTTCATCATCACGATCGTGATGGGCGACTTCGTCACCGTCGGCGTGATGGGCGGACAGCAGATCGCCTCGATCGGCAAGATGATCCAGGTCCAGACCAGCTACCTGCAGTTCCCGCTCGCGGCGGCCAATGCCGTGGTGCTGCTGCTGACCGTCCTGATGATCGTCTGGGGCCTGACCCGGGTGGTCGATATCCGCAAGGAGCTTTGACATGGCCGCGACCTACCGCGAACCCCGCGCGCCCGGCTTCTGGCCGCTGGCCCTGCTGTTCGGCGCCTTCGTGCTGTTCCTCTACGGCCCGATGCTGACCATCTTCGTGCTGAGCTTCCAGGGCCCCGAGGGCGGCCTGACCTTCCCGATGCGCGGCTGGTCGCTGCACTGGTACCGCCAGCTCGCCGAAGGCCTGGGCGTGGTCGACATCGGCGCCGCCTTTCGCCGCTCGCTGGCCCTGGGCGCGGTCGTGATGGGGCTGACCGTGCTGCTGTCGCTGCTGGCCTCGCTGGCCTTTCGCAAGCGGCTGCGCGGCGGCAACCTGCTGTTCTACGTCACGATCGCCAGCCTGATCATGCCGTCGATCGTGGTCTCGCTCGGCATCGGCCTGCAGTTCCGCCTGCTCGACAGCGGCATCAAGCAGCTGGCCGAGGCCTGGGGCCTGCATGACTGGCTCGAAACCTTCACCACCAGCCTGGGGCTGTTCAGCTCGGCGCTGGGTGCCCACCTGAGCTGGACATTGCCGTTCGGGCTGCTGATCATGTTCGCGGTCTTCAACCGCTTCAACCCGGCCTACGAGGAAGCCGCGCGCGACCTCGGCGCCAGCCCCTGGCAGACCTTCCGCCATGTGGTGCTGCCGCTGATCGCGCCGTCGGCGATCGGGGTCGGCATGTTCGGCTTCACGCTGAGCTGGGACGAGATCGCGCGCACCTCGCAGGCCATCGGCGATGTCAACACCCTGCCGCTCGAACTGCAGGGCCTGACCACCACCGTCACCACGCCCGCGATCTACGCGCTCGGCACCGTCACGACCGTGGTCTCGTTTGCCGTCATGGCACTGGCCATCGGCGCGACGCGTGCCCTCAAGCGGCGCCAGGGCGGCTCGCGCTGAAGTCCGCCACTCGACCGACCTGCAGAGACCCTGATCCATGAGCCACAAGCGAGGACGCCAGCGCCGGCTGCTGGTGATCAACCCCAACACCACCAGCAGCATCACGGAACGGGTGCAGCAGGCGATCCATGCCGAATCGCCGCCGGATGTCTGGACCGAGGCCGTCACGGCGCGCTTCGGCGCGCCCTATATCGGCGACCCCTGCGGCTATGCCGTGGCCGCGCACGCGACGCTGGAAAGCTGGGCCCGGTACTCGAACCAGCGCACCCTGGGCCCGGACGGCATCGTGATCGCCTGTTTCGGCGATCCCGGCCTGCTGGCCCTGCGCGAGCTGGCAAGCTGCCCGGTCACGGGCCTGGCCGAGGCCGCGCTGGCGCAAGCCGCCGACTTCGGCCGCTGTGCAATACTGACCGGCGGACAGGCCTGGAAACCGATGCTCGAACGCCTGCTGCCCGACCTGGCCCACGCCGACCGGGTCTGCGGCATCGAGACCGTCGAGCTCAGCGGAGCCCAGATCCACGCCGACCCGCAGGCGGCCGAGGCCGTGCTGCTGCAGGCCTGCCGGCGCATCGAGCAGCGGTGGCCGGTGGACAGCCTGATCCTCGGCGGCGCGGGCCTGGCCGGCATGGCGACGCGGCTGCAAGACCGGCTGGAGCTCAAGCTGATCGACAGCGTGGCCGCCGCCGCGCACCAGGTCTGGCTGGCGCCGCCGAGCCTGGGCCGCGGCGCCCCACCCTGGCTGCTTCAGCCTTCACCACGGAATTCCTGACCATGAACGCCCAACTGCACCTGATCGACCACCCGCTGATCCAGCACAAGCTGAGCCTGATGCGGTGCAAGGACACCAGCACCAAGAACTTCCGCCAGCTGGCGCGCGAAATCAGCGCCCTGCTGGCCTACGAGCTCACGCGCGACATGCCGACGCAGTTGGTGCGGATCGAGACCTCGCTCGAAGCCATGGACGCACGCATGATCGACGGCAAGAAGATCGTGCTGGCCTCGATCCTGCGCGCCGGCAACGGCCTGCTCGACGGCATGCTCGACATCCTGCCAAGCGCGCGCGTCGGCCATATCGGCCTCTACCGCAATCCCGGGACGCTGGAGGCGGTGGAGTACTACTTCAAGATGCCGCAGGACATGGCGGAGCGCGACGTGATCGTGCTCGACCCGATGCTGGCCACCGGCAACTCGGCGGCAGCGGCGGTCGAGCGGCTCAAGGCCTGCCAGCCACGCTCGATCCGCTTCGTCTGCCTGCTGACCTGTCCGGAAGGCATCGCGCGCTTTCACCGGCAGCACCCGGACGTACCGATCTTCACGCCGGCGGTTGACCGCGGGCTGGACGAGCACGGCTACATCGTGCCCGGCCTGGGCGACGCGGGCCACCGCCTGTTCGGCACCCAGTAACCGGCAGAGCGTGACCCGGGCTGGCGGGCCGCCGGACAGCTTGTTCCACGTGAAACAGCCGCCCGGCAACGGCCAGCTGAAGCGGCAACATCAGCTGCCACGACTAGCCAGCCAGCGTGGCGCCCAGTACCATGGTGAAAGGAGGGAACAGGTGCATGGCTGGCGCCGGTGGCGCGCTTGATCCGTGCTGCAGGTGGCCGGGGTCGGTGCGGGCCAGAAGTGCAAATCAACGATGTCCATCCGGTTCACGCTATCGAATGTCGGTCGCCGACGCCTGCTTGCGCTCGGCCTGTGCTGGGCCGGCCTGTTGCTGCCGGCCACCGATGCCCTGGCCGACGCGCACACCCTGCACATCGTCAGCGACGACAACTACCCGCCCTATCTGTTCCGCGACGCCGACGGCCAGGTCCAGGGCTACCTGGTCGACTACTGGCAGCTGTGGCAGCAGAAGACCGGGGTTCCGGTCCAGCTCAGCGCGACGCAATGGGCCGAGGCGCAGCGCCAGCTCCAGCAGGGCGAAGCCGATGTGATCGACATGATCTATCGCACGCCGCCACGCGAGCCGCTCTACGACTTCTCGCCGCCCTACGCCCGGCTGCCGGTCAACATCTACAGCCATGCCTCGATCGGCGGCATCAGCAATGTGCAGACGCTCAAGGGCTTCCAGGTCGGCGTGCAGAAGGGCGACGCCTGCATCGACCAGCTCGCCGAACGGGGCATCACGTCGCTACTGCAATACAGCAACTACGAGGCCCTGCTCGGCGCCGCCAGCCGCGCCGAGGTCAAGATCTTCTGCCTCGACGAGGCGCCGGCCAACTTCTACCTCTACCAGCTCGGCATCGGCAACGACTTCCGCAAGGCATTCGAGCTCTATGTCGGGGAGTTCCATCGCGCGGTGCGCAAGGGCAATGCGCAGACGCTGGCGCTGGTCGTGCGCGGCATGCAGGCCATCAGCGCCGAGGAAGATGCCGAGCTGCGCAGCAAATGGTTCGGTGCCCCGCTCGATCCGGACCAGGCCGCCCTGCTGCTCCACCTCAAGCTGGGCGGCGGCATCCTGCTCGGCATCATGCTGCTGCTGGGCGGCTGGGTCTGGACCACCCGGCAGGTGGTCAAGCGCAGGACCGCCGAACTGGCCGAGAGCGAAGACCGCTTCCGCGCCCTGTTCGAGGACACCCGCCAGGCCATCTTGCTGCTCGAGGCCGGCCACATCGTCGCGGCCAACCGCGCCGCGCTCGACATGCTGCGCATGGAGCGCCCGGAGCAGCTGATCGGCCAGACGCACGCGCTGATTTCGCCGCCCTTGCAGCCCGACGGGACAGACTCGGCCGAGAAGGCGATCGAGATGGGCCGGATCGCGCAGGAACGCGGCTTTCACGAGTTCGAATGGCTGCATCAGCGTGCCGATGGCGAGACTTTTCCGGTGCAGGTGCTGCTGACGACGATCAGGCGCGGCGGCAAGAAGCTGATGCATGCGGTATTGAACGACATCACGGCGCAGAAACAGGCCGAACAGACCTTGGCCGAATACCGGCAGGAGCTCGAGCGCCAGGTCGCCGAACGCACCGCCGAGCTGGCCGCGGCCAGCGACCACCTGCGCAGCGCCAATGCACAGATGCACGCCATCGTCGACTCGGCCAGCGCCGCCATCATGCTGGTGCGCCATCGCGTGATCCAGCAGTGCAACCAGCGCACCGAAGCGATCACCGGCTATGCCTGCGCCGAACTCGAAGGCCAGTCAAGCCGGATCCTCTACGGCGACGACGAGAGCTGGCAGCGCGAGAACGACGCCATCTACCGCCAGATCGGCGATGACCGGACCAATGTGATTGAGCTGCAGCTCCAGCGCAAGGACGGCAGCCGCTACTGGGCCCGGCTGTCGTCGCGTGCGATCGACCCGGCCAACCCGGCAGCCGGCATCGTCGCGCTGATCGATGACATCACCGAGCAGCGCGCGGCCAGCGAAGCGCTGCGCCTGGCGGCAGCGGAACAGCAGGCCATCCTCGAATCCGCCAGCTCGGGCATCGTGCTGCTCAAGGACCGGGTCGCGACGCGCTGCAACCAGCGCATGCACGAGATCCTGGGCTGGCCCGACGGCGCACTGGTCGGCCAGCCGACCCGGCTCTGGTATGCGACAGAACAGGACTACCAGCAGATCGGCCAAGAGGCCTATGTCGACATCTGGCAAGGCCAAACCCACCGGCGCGAGCAGCTGATGCAGCGGCGCGACGGCAGCCCGGTATGGACACGCATCGTCGGGCACGCGATCGACGCCGGCGATCCGGCACGTGGCTCGGTCTGGATCGTCGACGACATCAGCGCCGAGCGGGCCGCAGCCCAGGTGCTGCGCCAGGCCAACGAGAAACTGGGGGTGCTGTTCGAGGCCGCGCCGGTCGGGCTGCTCCATTTGAGCGGCGACCAGCTCACCTCGATCAACCGGCGCTTCACCGAACTGTTCGGCTACAAGCGCGATGACATTCCGACGCTGGCGGACTGGTGGTCCAGGGCCTACCCCGACCCGGCCTACCGGCAACAGGTGCAGCAAACCTGGTTCGCCTTGATCAAGCAGGCGCAAGAGGGCGACGGCCAGGTGTCGCCGCAGGAATACCGCGTCCGCTGCAAGAACGGCGAGGAACGCTGCCTGCTGATCGGCGGCCAGCTGATCGAGGACGGCATCATCGTGACCTTGACCGACATCAGCGCGCTCAAGGAAACCGAGGCCGAGCTCAAGCGCGCCAAGGAGACGGCCGAGGACGCCGCACGCGCCAAGGCCGACTTCCTGGCCAACATGTCGCACGAGATCCGCACGCCGATGAATGCGGTGATCGGCATGACGCAGCTCGCGCTCAAGGCCGATCCCTCGCCGCGGGTGCACAACTACCTCAGCAAGATCCAGTCCTCGAGCCAGCTGCTGCTCGGCGTGATCAACGACATCCTGGACTTCAGCAAGATCGAGGCGCGCAAGATGGGGCTGGACCGGACCGGCTTCGAGCTCGGCCAGCTGCTCGACGACGTCAGCGCACTGATCACCGAGAAGGCTGCCAGCAAGGGGCTGGCGCTGATCATTGCCACCGACAGCGATGTACCGGAGCGCCTGATCGGCGACCCGCTGCGCCTGCAGCAGGTGCTGCTGAACCTGGCCAACAATGCGGTCAAGTTCACCGAACGCGGCGAGGTCGAGATCCGGGTCAAGCTGCAGCGGCGCCAGGCCGACAGCGTCGAACTGCGCTTCGAGATACGCGACACCGGCATCGGCCTCTCGCCCGAGCAGCAGGACCAGCTGTTCCAGAGCTTCCAGCAGGCCGACAGCTCGACCACGCGCCGCTACGGCGGCACCGGGCTCGGGCTGGCGATTGCCAAGCGGCTAGCCGAGCTGATGGGCGGCCAGATCGGCGTGGAAAGCGTGCTGGGCCAGGGCTCGACCTTCTGGTTCACGGCCAGCCTCGGCCTGGGCAACGAACAGCAGGAGCTCCAGCACAGCGCCCTCGATCTGGGAGGACTGCGGATGCTGCTGGTCGATGACGACGATCAGGCACGCGAGGTCATGGCGGAGCTGATCACCAGCATGGGCTTTAAGTCCAGCGCCACGGCGTCCGGCAGCCAGGCGCTGGCCGAGATCGAACGGGCGGACGCCGCCGGCCTGCCCTACGACGTCGTGCTGCTGGACTGGAAAATGTCCGGCATGGACGGCATTGCGCTGGCGCGCGAAATCCGGCAGCGCGCACTGCGCCAGCCACCGCTGCTGCTGATGGTCACGGCCTACGACCGCGACGAGGCCTTGCCACAGGCCAGGGCCGCCGGTATCAGCGAAGTGCTGACCAAGCCCATCAGCGCCTCGATGCTGTTCGATGCGCTGATGCGGCAAATCGGCACCGGGGTTCGGCCGGTCCGCTCCGGGTCGCCCGATGCGCTGCACCGGTCCGCCGAGCTGGCCGGCGCCCGCGCGCTGCTGGTCGAGGACAACGAGCTCAACCAGGAGGTGGCGGCCGAATTCCTGCGCACCTTGGGCCTGGAGGTGGAGCTGGCCTCCGACGGCGCCATCGCACTGCAGAAAGTGCAACAGCAAGCCTACGATGTCGTGCTGATGGACATGCAGATGCCCGTGATGGACGGCCTGAGCGCGACGCGCGCGATCCGCCAGCTGCCCGGCCTGCAGGCGCTGCCGATACTCGCGATGACCGCCAACGCGATGGCACAAGACCGCGAGCGCTGCCTCGAAGCCGGCATGAACGACCATATCGCCAAGCCGATCGCGGTGCAGGAGCTGGTCGACAAGCTGCAGCGCTGGGTCAGGCCCACAGCGGGTCGCAAGCCGGCAACGGTAGCGACCGGCCAGGCCAGAAGGCGCCGCTCCGAGCCCGGCTGGATCGCCGACCTGGCAGCTGTCGACGGACTAGACGCCAGGCTGGGACTGAGCCAGGTGCTCGGACGCGAAGCGCTCTACCGCGATATCCTGACCCGCTTCGTCGCCAGCCAGCGCGACCAGGCGGCGGCCATGGAGCAGGCCCTCGAGGCCGGCGACCGGGACCAGGCACAGCGGCTCGCGCACACGCTCAAGGGACTGGCGGCGCAGATCGGCGCACGGGCGCTCAGCGGACAGGCGGCACAGCTGGAAGCCGAGTTGCGCGCGGGCACGCCGGACCCGGCAGCGCTGCTGGCTGGCATCGGCGATGAACTGCCCAGACTCAGCGATGCGATCGCGGCCCGTCTGCCACAGGCCTCGGCACAGGTGGCTGGAACCGGCTTCGATCCGGAGCAGTGGCAGGCGCTGCGCACGCGCCTGCTCGAACTGCTGCGGCAGGACGACACGGCCTGCGTGGCGCTGTTCGAGCAACGGCAGGCGCTGGCCCGGGCGGCACTCGGGCCCGACTTCAGGGTCTTCGCCAACGCCGTCGCGGACTTCGACTTCGCGACCGCGCTGGCGCTGCTCGAGTCCCGGCCCTGAGCCGGGGACACACCTGTTTCACGTGGAACAAGGCACGATGGGTTGCAGCTGTGACGACTGCAGCTGACAGGGGACCGTACGGTGCGATCTGATGCGATATGGACCGATACTACGCAGGCCATGAAGTTCACCTACCCGCTCATCGCTGCCACGCTGGCAGTCATCACCGTCACAGCCGCTGGACCCGCACTGGCCAACGGCACCGACTGTCCACAGCATTTCGCCGGCGGCCAGCCGCCGCAGATCGTCGACTCCAAGTTCAAGCCGCGCACGCAGGAACTCTGCTTCGAGGCCTTCGCGGTGCTGCACTCAGGCATCAGCCGCACGCCGCTCTATGCCGCCGAGCACCTGACACGCAAGAACCTCGAAGCCGCCAAGGCGCTGTCGCGCAAGGACAGCTTCCACGCCGAGGACCGGCTGCCGGAACGCGACCGCGCCGAGCTGTCAGACTACAAGCGATCGAATTACGACCGCGGCCACATGGCGCCGAACGCCGACATGCCGACGCGCGAGGCACAGGCCGAATCGTTCTCGCTGGCCAACATGGTGCCGCAGATCCACGAGAACAATGCCGGCGTCTGGGCCGGCATCGAGGCGGCGGCGCGCGAGCTCGCCCGCGACGAGGGCGAGCTTTATGTGATCAGTGGCCCGGCCTTCATCGGCAAGGACATCCAGCAGATCGGTCGCGTGCTGGTGCCGACCCATGTCTGGAAGGTGCTCTACAGCCCGAAGCAGCAGCGCGCCGGCGCCTACCTGGTCACGAACGACAAGACCAAGGAATACGCG
>Ga0156629_123_pt1 | contig 46293 bp, 40 predicted proteins | sample RifOxyC3_FD_110703 | JGI IMG/M metagenome (GOLD analysis project Ga0156629, IMG submission 110703) | Burkholderiales bacterium RIFOXYC12_FULL_65_23 | reverse complement strand
AGTTGCAGGAAGTCGCCGGTGTCCGCGACCACGGTGGTGTAGCGTTTGAGTGCGTCGAGCTGGTTCATGAGGTTCCGTAACAAGGTGGGACAGATGGGAGCTGGATTCAATCAGGCTGGCTGGGCGGCGCGTCATGCGATCCGGCCGCTGGGTGCAGGGCCGGATGCAAGGCCCGGTACAGCGCCTGGAAGCGCTGGTGCCGCAGTAGCAGGCGCTGCTGGATGGCGGGGTCGGGTTCGTAGCTGTGTTCGATTGGCGGCTGCCGGCAGACTTCGTCGAGCCGGCCGCCCGCGCAGAGCCAGCCCAGGCGCGCCGCGCCCAGGGCGCCACCGAGCTCGCCGCCGGCATGGACATTGAGGCGCAGGCCCAGGATATGGGCCAGCAGCTGGGCCCACCAGGCGCTGCGCGCACCGCCGCCGACCAGGGACAGGGCCTGTGGCGGCGCACTGCCCTGCCCCAGCGTGAGCAGGCCGTCGCGCAGGCCAAAGCCCACGCCCTCGGCCACCGCATAGGCCAGGTCGGCGCGCTGGTGCTCGTGGCTGAGGCCGGTCCAGCTGGCCTGGGCCTGCGGGTTGTTGTGCGGCGAGCGCTCGCCACCCAGATAAGGCAGGAACAGCGGCGCGCACTGCTGGCGCGCCGGGTCGAGCGTGGCCGCGTCGGCAATCAGCGCGGCCTCGTCGGCATAGCCAAGCAGCCGGGTGGCCCAGCTCAAGGCGGAAGCCGCGCTCAGCATGACCGACATCTGGTGCCAGCGCCCGGGCAGCGCGTGGCAGAAGGCATGCACCGCCTGCGCCGGATTGGGCTCGAAATGGTCGCCGCTGACGAAGACCACGCCCGAGGTGCCGAGCGAGACAAAGCCCTGCCCCGGCTCGACCAGGCCCATGCCGATCGCGCTGGCGGCGTTGTCTCCGGCACCGCCGGCGACCGGCAGGCCCTCGGGCAAGCCCCAGCGCCGGCACAGCTCGGGCTGGATCACGCCCGAGCGCGCGCTACCCTCGACCAGGCGCGGCATCTGGGCCCGGCTCAGTCCCGTGGCCTGCAGCAGGCGGTCCGACCAGTCGCGCTTGGCCGTGTCGAGCCAGAGCGTGCCGGCGGCGTCCGACATCTCGCTGACCGCCTCGCCGGTCAGCTGCAGGCGCAGCCAGTCCTTGGGCAACAGCACCAGGGCCACGCGCTCGAAGAGGGCGGGTTCATGCTCGCGCACCCAGAGCAGCTTCGGGGCCGTGAAGCCCGGCATCGCCAGGTTGCCGCTGATCACGGCCAGCTCGGGCACGGCCTGGCTCAGCGCCTCGCACTGGGCGGCGCTGCGGCCGTCGTTCCACAGGATCGCGGGGCGCAGCACCGCCTGCTCGGCGTCGAGCAGCACGGCACCATGCATCTGGCCCGACAGGCCCACACCTTCGAGCCGGGCCAGCGCCGCGGGCTGCTCGCGCTGCAGCTGGTCCATCACGGTTTCGAGCGCCTGCCACCAGGCCGCGGGCGACTGCTCCGACCACAGCGGCTGCGGGCGCTGTACCGTCAGCGGCGCGCGTGCGGTTGCCAGCACGCGGTGCTGACGGTCGAGCAGCAGGGCTTTGAGCTCGGAAGTGCCGAGATCCAGTCCGAGAAACATGGTGTTTGCCGTATCAGTATGAAGTGAGAGAAGACTCAGGCCGCGCCGCGAAAACGCGTCATGGCCTGGCGGCGGAACTCGGAGGGTGTCAGGCCCTTGAGCTCCAGGAAGCGGCGGTTGAAGTTGGCCACGTTGTTGAAGCCGACCTCGTAGCAGATGCCCGTGATCTGCTGGTCGGTCTCCATCAGCAGCTGGCAGGCGCGGTTGATGCGGACCCGGTTCACGAAGTCGGTGAAGGTGTTGCCGGTGGTCTTGCGAAAGAAGCGGCTGAACTGACTCTCGCTCATGCCGAGCTCGCCGGCCAGCGTCGCGGCCGACAGGGGCTCGGCCATGCGCTCCATGATGCGGTTGAGCACGGCCTCGACCCGGTCGAGCGAGTCGTCGTCCTCGTCGCTTTGCAGCTGCACGCTCGACAGCAGCCGGTAGTCGGTGCAGGCGGCCAGCTCGGACAGGAAGCTGCAGAAGGCGCCAAAGCGCTTGAGTCCGCTGCCGCGCTTGATCTGCTGCCAGTGCTGCTGGGCGCGCTCGGACAGGCCGAAGAACTCGATGCCGTGGCGGGCGCGCTCGAGCATCGGCAGCACCTCGGCCAGCTCGGGGATGTCCTGGCTGGCGCGCAGCAGCGGCTCGTGCGGGAACTGGATCACCAGGTCGCGCAGCGGCACGCCGCCTTCGGGCAGGTCGGTCGTGACCCAGTTGTGCGGCAACCGGGGCCCGGTCAGCACCACCTGGCCGGGCTGGAACTGGCCGATCCAGTCGCCGACGAAGATCTTGCCCGAGGTCGCCGTGATGATGTGCAGCTCGTACTCGTCGTGGTAATGCCAGCGCGCCAGCGGCGTCGGGTAGCCGTGCGAGAGGCAGCGGATCAGGCCGACCTCCTCGGGCGGCTCGTAGCCGAGCGCAGGCAGACGGGCGAAGTCGTGCTCGAGCTCGGGCTTGAGCTGGCGTGGCAGCTGGCGCGTCCTGACGCTCATGACGCCGGGTGCTCGGCGACGAAGCGCTCGACCCGGGCGCTGGCCTGGCGCAGCGCATCGACCAGCCGGGCGTCGGCGGCCAGGTCGCCCCACAGCACCGTATCGGCACAGAAGGCCGCCACCGGATCGGCCGCAGAGCAGATCGCGTGCGCGGCCGCCGGGTCCATCGCCTGGTCCTGGTAGGTGTAGGGGATCTGGCCGGCATGCCAGCGCTGCAGATAGGCCAGGAACAGCGCCGGCAGCATCGCCACGCTCGCAATGCCCTCGCCCCGCGCCAGCCGCTCGCGGAGGGTCGGCGCGATGAAGCCGGGAATCTTGCTGAAGCCGTCCATCGCCACGCGCTGGTTGGTGTCCTGGATCGCCGGGTTGGCAAAGCGGTCCAGCACCACGTCGCGGTACTGCGGCAGATCGATCGGACAGGGATGCTCGGGCGTGTCGAGCACCGGAATGGTGTCGTCGGTCACATAGTCGTAGGCCAGGCGGCGGATCGCCGGGTCCTGCGTGCCCTGGTGGATGTAGCGGTAGCCGACCAGGGTGCCGGCCCAGGCGATGCAGGAATGGGTCGCGTTGAGCAGGCGGATCTTGGCTTCCTCGTAGGCGTCGACCGAGTCGACCATCTCGACCCCGACCGTTTCCCAGGCCGGACGACCGGCGATGAAGCGGTCCTCGATCACCCACTGGATGAAGCTCTCGCCCATCAGCGCGGCCGGGTCGTCGCTGCCGGTCGCAGCCAACACGCGCTCACGCACATCGGGCGTCGGGCGCGGCGTGATGCGGTCGACCATTGCGTTCGGGCTGGTGGTGTGGGCCTCGACCCAGGCCAGCAGCGCTTCGTCGCCGATCAGGCCGATGAACTGCAGCAGGCCGCTGCGCGAGCGCTCGCCGTTGTGGCGCAGGTTGTCGCAGTTGAGCAGGGTCACCGGGCCGGCGCCGCTGGCCATGCGCGCGCGCAGGATCGCCGTCAGCGCGCCGTAGAGGGTGGCGCCGGGGCGACCGGCGCGCGCCGCGTCGAGGTCGGCGCGCAGGTCGGCAAAGGCCTCGAGGTCGAGCCGGTTCTGCGCGTCGAGGTAGTAGCCGGCCTCGGTCACGGTGAACGAGATGATCTTCGTCTCGGCGCTGGCGCCCTGCTCGATCAGGCCGGCCAGATCCGGGTCATGGGGGATGACCTGGCGGATCGACTCGATGCGCTGATAGCGGTGCTCGCCGGCGGGCGAGATGGTCTCAAGCGTATAGGCGCCGTCCTGCTGGATCAGCGCGGCGATCGTCTCGGCCATGTCGGGCCGGATATTGCCGCCGGCCAGCGCCCAGGAGGTGTCGCCGCTGCGGATCAGGGCATCGAGGTAGACCGCCTGGTGGGCACGATGGAACGATCCCAGGCCCAGGTGCAACATCACATTCATGTTCTGACTCGCGTGAAAGGGTTAGAGATCGAACTGGGTCGGCAGCATGACCACGTCGCGGATCGTCATGCCGCGCGGGCGCGTCAGCATGAACAGCACCACCTCGGCCACCTCGGCCGCTTCGAGCAGGCTGCCCGACTCGCGGGCCTCGCGCAGCTTTTCGGCCGGCCAGTCCGCCAGCAGGCCGGTGACGACCGGTCCGGGCGAGATCGAGCCGACGCGCAGTCCGTGCTTGAACACCTGGCGCCGCGTGGTCTGGACGAAGCAGTCGATGGCCCATTTCGAGGCGGCATAGACCGGCTCCCAGGGAGTCGGGTAATGCGCGGCGAGCGAGCTCGTGACGATGATGTCGCCGCTGCGCCGTTCGATCATGTGCGGCAGCACGGCGCGCACGTTCTTCATCACCACGTTGATGTTGAGGTTGAGCATGCGGTCGATCGCGTCCGGGTCGGCATCGACCAGGTCGCCGCCAATATAGCTGCCGGCATTGGCATGCAGGATGTCGAGCCGGCCGGCCAGCTCCAGCACGCCGGGCAGCAGGCTGGCGCATTGGCGCGCATCGAGCAAGTCGAGCACCAGCGGCAGCGCGGCCGGGCCGAGCCGCTCGCACAGCGCAGCGAGCGCGCGCTGGTCGCGGTCGACCAGCACCACCTGGGCGCCGGCGGCCAGCATGGCCTCGGCACTGGCCAGTCCGATGCCGGAGGCGGCACCGGTGACGACGGCCACCTGGCCTTGAAGTTTCTGTGTCATGGGAGGGTGCTCCTTCAGTCGCGTGCGTTGACGACCCGACCTTGCGGGTCGAACCAGTGCGCCTGCTCGAGCGCGATCGACACGCCGACCCGATCGCCCGCATGCAGCGGGCTGCGGGTGTTCTGGCGCGCGACCAGTTGCGCACCGCCGGGCGTGCTGACGTAGATCAGGGTTTCGGCGCCGAGCGCCTCGACCAGCTCGACCGATCCATCGACCAGGCCCTGGCCGGCCGGCTGCAGCGTCACGCTCTCGGGACGCAGCCCGATCGAGCCGCCGACGGCGCCCGCCGGCGCCTGCTGGCGCACGGTCACGGGCATCTGGGCCAGGGTCGAGACGTTCATCTGCGGCGTGCCGATGAACTGGGCCACGAACTGGTTCGCCGGGCGGTCGTAGAGTTCGAGCGGGGAGCCGACCTGCTCGATCTGGCCGTCGCGCAGCACCACCACGCGGTCGGCCAGCGTCATGGCCTCGACCTGGTCGTGCGTCACGTAGATGGTGGTCGCGCCAAGCTCGCGGTGCAGCTTGGCGATCTCGACCCGGGTCTGGCCGCGCAGCGCGGCGTCGAGGTTGGACAGCGGCTCGTCGAACAGGAACACCTTGGGCGCACGCACGATGGCGCGGCCGATCGCCACCCGCTGGCGCTGGCCGCCCGAGAGCTCCTTGGGCGTGCGCTGCAGATAGGGCGTCAGGTTCAGGATCTGCGCGGCGCGCTCGACCTTTTCCTTGATCACGGCCAGCGGCGCCTTGGCCAGCTTGAGCGCGAAGCTCATGTTCTCGAACACGCTCATGTGCGGGTAGAGCGCATAGCTCTGGAACACCATCGCCAGGTCGCGCTTGCTCGACGGCAGCTGGGTGATGTCACGGCCCTCGAGCGAGAGCTTGCCGCCGTCGATCGCTTCGAGACCGGCGATCAGGCGCAGCAGCGTGGACTTGCCGCAGCCCGAGGGGCCGACGAAGACGACGAACTCGCCCTTCTCGATCTGCAGATCGATGCCCTTGATGGCGCGGTGCTCGCCGAAATACTTTTCTATGCCTTGCAGCTGGAGGAATGACACGGAAATCTCCTGTTGTACTTATGTATTGGGGTGGCGCGGCGCGTTCACTTGACCGCGCCGAAGGTCAGGCCCTGGACCAGCTGCTTCTGGCTGAACCAGCCGAAGACGACGATCGGGGCGATAGCCATCAGCGAAGCGGCCGACAGCTTGGCCCAGAACAGGCCCTCGGGGCTGGAATAGCTCGCGATCAGCGTGGCCAGCGTGCCGCCATTGGCGGCCGTCAGGTTCAGGCTCCAGAACGCCTCGTTCCAGCTCAGCACCAGACACAGCAGGCCGGTCGAGGCCAGTCCGCCCATGCCCAGCGGCAGCAGCACCAGGCGCAGCTCCTGCCACAGCGTGGCGCCGTCCATGCGGGCAGCCTCCAGGATCTCGTGCGGGATGTCCTTGAAGTGCGAGTACAGCATCCAGACCATGATCGGCAGGTTCGACAGCGTGAAGACGATGATCAGCGCCAGCTGGGTGTCGAGCAGGCCGCTGGTCTGCGCCAGCACATAGATCGGCACCAGCGCGCCGACGGCCGGCATCATCTTGGTCGACAGCATCCACATCAGGATGTCCTTGGTGTGCTTGCTCTTGAAGAAGGCCATCGAGTAGGCCGCCGGCGCAGCGATCGCCAGCCCGAGCAGGGTCGACAGCACGCTGGTGACGACCGAGTTCTTGGCGTAGAGCAGGTAGTCGCTGCGCTCCTGCACCTCGTGGAAGTTGGCCAGCGTGGGCTCGAACAGGAACAGCGGCGGCACCGAGATCGCCTGCAGCTCGGTCTTGAACGCGGTCAGGAACAGCCAGCCGAGCGGGAAGAACAGCAGCAGCGTGACCGCCCAGGCCGCCAGCGTGCGGACCACCAGGGCTGGGGAAACATGGGAATGACGTGACATGGCGGTTCTCACTTGTCCAGGTTCTTGCCGACCAGGCGGATCATGAAGATGGCGGCGATGTTGGCCAGCAGCACGGCAAACAGCGCTCCAGCCGAAGCCACGCCAGCGTCGAAGTTCAGCAGCGCCTGCTTGAAGATCAGGAAGGCCACGTTGGTGCTGGCGTCGCCCGGTCCGCCACCGGTGGTGGTGTAGATCTCGGCGAAGATGCTGAGCAGGAAGATCAGCTCGATCATCACGACCACGGCCATCGAGCGGCCCAGGTGCGGCAGATAGAGGTAGCGCAGCTGCTGCAGGTAGTTGGCGCCGTCCATGCGCGAGGCCTCGAGCTGCTCGCGGTTCATGCTTTGCAGCGCGGTCATGAAGATCAGCGCGGCAAACGGCAGCCATTGCCAGGACACCATGATGATGACCGACAGCAGCGGCCAGTCGGTCAGCCAGTCGACCGGGGTGGCACCGAAGAAGATCCAGACCTGGGCCAGCACGCCGTAGATCGGGTTCATCATCATGTGCTTCCACAGCAGCGCATTGACCGTGGGCATGACGAAGAAGGGCGAGATCAGCAGCACACGCACCAGGCCGCGACCGGGGAAAGGCTCGTCGATCAGCAGCGCCAGCGCAATGCCCAGCACCACCGTGATCAGGATCACGCTGCCCAGCAGCAGCACGGTATTGAGCACCGAGGGCCAGAAACTGGGGTCGGTGACAAAGAAGATGTAGTTCTCCAGCCCGATGAAGCCGCTCTGGTCGGGTTGCATCAGGTTGTAGCGGATGACGGAGAAGTAGATCGTCATCACCAGCGGCACGATCATCCAGAGGAAGAGCGTGGCGATGGCCGGCGTCATCAGGACGCGGGGCAGGAATCGGTTCATAAGCACTGGGAATAAGGGAGTGGCGCCCTGCCCGCTGGGCCGGACACCACCCGTTCACCACAAAGGACCATCGACGGCCAAGGGGCCCGCGCGGGCCCCGGCGGGACTTACTTGTAGTAGCCGGCCTTGCGCATTTCGCGGTCAGCGGCGGTCTGTCCGGCCTTGAGGGCAGCATCGACCGTGGTCTTGCCGGCCAGGGCTGCACTCATGTGCTGGCCCACCGACACACCAATGGCCTGGAACTCGGGGATGGCAGCGAACTGCACGCCGACATAGGGCGACTTGGGCAGGGTGCTGTCGTTCGGGTTGGCGCTGTCGATCGCAACCTTCTCGGCGGCGGCGAACTTGGCGGCCTTCTGGAACTCCGGATTGGCGTAGGTCGACTTGCGGGTGCCGGTCGGCACGGCGGCCCAGCCATTGGTCTTGCCGACCAGCTGGATGTAGTCCTTCGAGGTGGCCCAGGTCACGAACTTCTGGGCCGCATCGACCTTCTTGGTGCCCGAGGGGATGGCCAGCGACCAGGCCCACAGCCAGTTGGCGCCCTTGGGCGTGACCATGGTCGGCGCCTGCGCGAAGGCCACCTTGTCAGCCACCTTGGACTGCTTGGGGTCGCTGATGAAGGAGGCCGCGATCGTCGCGTCGATCCACATGCCGCACTTGCCCTCGTTGTACAGCGCCAGGATCTCGTTGAAGCTGTTGGCCGAGGAGCCGGGCGGGCCGTAGCTCTTGAGCAGGTCGACGTAGAAGTTGATCGCGTCCTTCCAGGGCTTGCTCTCGAGCTGCGGCTTCCAGTTCATGTCGAACCACTGGCCGCCATGGGTGTTGACCAGGGTCGACAGGAAGGCCATGTTGTCGCCCCAGCCCGGCTTGCCGCGCAGGCAGATGCCGTAGACGCCGTTCTTCGGGTCGTGGATCTTGGAAGCCAGGTCCTTGATATCGGTCCAGGTCGGACGGTCAGCCACCTTGACGCCGACCTTGTCGGCCAGGTCCTTGCGGTACATCAGCATCGAGCTCTCGCCGTAGAACGGCACGGCAAACATCTTGCCGTCCACGCTCAGGCCGTTGCGCATGGCGGGCAGCAGGTCGTCGGCGTCATAGGCGGCGTCGGTCTTGATCTCCTGCAGCCAGCCTTTCTTGCCCCAGATCGGGGTTTCGTACATGCCGATGGTCATGACGTCGAACTGGCCGCCCTTGGTCGCGATGTCGGTCGTGACGCGCTGGCGCAGCGTGCCCTCCTCGAGCGTGACCCACTTGAGCTTGATGTCGGGGTTGGCCTGCTCGAAATGCTTGCCGAGCTTTTGCATCTCGATCATGTGGCCGTTGTTCACGGTCGCGATCACGAGTTCGGTGGCGGCCTGTGCCATGCCGGTGGCGAGCAGGGAAGCCGCGACGACGGCGGAAAGCTTGAATTTCACGGATGTCTCCTTCAGTTCGTTTGTACTGTTACGACCGTTGCCAGCCGTGGCGCCTATTTTGCGCAAGGCTGTTGCACTGACAGGTATCCGAAAAGTTCGTTTCAATACTCTATTGCAATATTTCCCTGGTGTTTTCCCTAGGAAGCGCTTGAAAGTTTAGGCCGGACCAGCACCCGAACCGGGTAAGCTCAGTGGAAGAACTACCAGGAGACAATTGCCGATGGGACAGCAAAGCGCGCGCCTGCGGGTACTGACAGCCGGCATCTTCAGCCTGATCCTGACGCTGGGGGTGGCGCGCTTCGCCTACACCCTGCTGCTGCCGCCGATGCAGGCGCAAGCCGGCCTCGGGGTCGGCGCCGCCGGCGCGCTGGCCGCGATCAACTACGCCGGCTACCTGAGCGGCGCGCTGCTGGCGATGCTGATCAGCGACCTGCGGCTCAAGGACCGGATCTACCGGATCGGCCTGCTGGTGGCGGTCGCGAGCACCGCCCTGATGGGCCTGAGCCAGGAGCCCTGGGTCTGGGCGCTGTCGCGCTACCTGGGCGGGCTCAGCAGCGCGGCCGGCATGCTGCTGGGCGCCGGGCTGGTGCTGAACTGGCTGATGCGCCACGGCCACCGCGGCGAGCTCGGCATCCACTACAGCGGCATCGGGCTGGGCATCGTCGCCTGCTCGGCCCTGGTCGCGCTCATGGGCAGCTGGCTCGACTGGCGCGGGCAATGGCTGGCGCTGGCGGCCTTCGGCGGCCTGCTGGCCGTGCCGGCGCTGGCCTGGCTGCCACGGCCCGAACCTGTACCGGCCGGCGCCGGCCCGGCATCGATGCAGGACCAGCCGCCGACGCCGCGCTTCCTGCGCCTGCTGATGGCGGCCTACTTCTGCGCCGGCATGGGCTACGTGGTCAGCGCGACCTTCATCGTCGCGATCGTCGAGCACCTGCCCGGACTGGCGGGTCAGGGCAAATGGGCCTTCCTGGCGATCGGGCTGGCCGCGGCACCGGCGAGCATCGTCTGGGACCTGGTCGCGCGCCGCGTCGGCGACCTCAACGCCCTGATCATGGCCGCGCTGCTGCAGATCGCCGGCATGCTGCTGCCGGTGCTGCTCGGCGGGCTGGCGGCGACCCTGGTCGGCGCCTGGCTGTTCGGCGCCACCTTCATCGGCATCGTGAGCCTGGTGCTGACCATGGCCGGGCGCTACTACCCGGGCCGCCCGGCCAAGATGATGGGCCGCATGACGCTGGCCTATGGCAGCGCGCAGATCGTCGGGCCGGCCGTGACCGGCTGGCTCGCGGGCCGCTTCGGCAGCTACGAGGCCGGGCTCTACCTGGCCGCCGCGGTCATGGCCATCGGTACCGTCCTGCTGCTGGCGCTCAGACGCCGTGGTCCTTGAGCCAGTCGCGCGTCAGCTTCCAGGCGTAGGTGGCAGCGGTCTTGTCGTAGGTCGGACGGTAGTCGGCGTTGAAGCCATGGTTGACGTTCGGGAACACGACGATCTCGGAGCCGCTGCCGGACTTGGCGATCTCGCCGCGCATGCGGGCCACCACCTCAGGCTTGATGAAGGCGTCGATGCCGGAATACAGGCCCAGCACCGGCACCTTGATCTCGGCGCCGAAGTCGACCGGGTCGAGCGGCTTGATCGGTGACTTCATGCCGTCGAGCAGGCCGTAGTAGGCCACGGCCGCCTTGAGGCGCGGGTTGTGCCGGGCGTAGATCCAGGCCGTGCGGCCGCCCCAGCAGTAGCCGACCAGGCCCACCCGGCTGGCGTCGGCATGGCCGCTGGCCTGCGCAAAGGCCACTGCGGCGTCGAGGTCGGCGCAGACCTGGGCATCGGGCACCTTGGACACGACCTCGGACAGGATGGCGCCAATGTCGCTCATCTTCGAGACATCGCCCTGGCGCGCGAACAGCTCGGGCGCAATCGCGTAGTAGCCCAGCTTGGCAAAGCGGCGGCACATATCCTTGATGTGCTCGTGCACGCCAAAGATTTCCTGCACCACCAGCATCACCGGATGCTGGCCGGCCTGCGCCGGACGCGCGACATAGGCCGGGATCTGGCCGTCGGCCACCGCCAGCTTGATCTCGGCCACCACCAGGCCCTGGCTGTCGGTGCTGATGGCTTGCGCCAGCACCGGCTGCGACGCCAACGCAAAGCCGCTGGCGAGCGACCCCATCACGAAGCCGCGGCGTGAAAAGCCCGAGCTGGTATCAGCGGCTTGGGGATTGCGAAAGTCGATGGCCTGGCGGCCGTAATCCATCAGTTTCATCCAGGGGCTCCGATCAAGGGGTTGTGGCTGGGCCTGCTGCAGGCGTTGCACCAGGTCCTGATTAGCAGTTTACTGGCGACGCAAAGCCCTGCGCCGTCAACGGCGTTGCACAGCCACTGGATCGAAAGCTTCAGTTCTGGTCGAGTGCCTTGGCCGCCCCGGCCAGGGCCGGCGACTGGCTGGCGTGGATCACCCAGACCGGGATCTCGGCCAGGTAAGACTGGAAGCGCCCCTTGGCCTCGAAGCGGGCCCGGAACTGCGAATGGTCGAACCACTCGCCCAGGCGCGGCACGATGCCGCCGCCAATATAGACCCCGCCCTTGGCGCCCAGCGTCAGCGCCAGGTTGCCGGCGACCGAGCCGAGCCAGGCGCACAGCATGGCCAGCGCCTCGACGCAGCGCGGGTCGTGACCGGACAGGGCGGCCGCGCTGACCTGCGCCGCGCTCCAGCCCTCGGGCGGCAGCACGCCGTCGGCCAGACAGAGGGCGGTGTGGATGTCAACCAGGCCCATGCCGCTGACCGCGCGTTCGGCCGAGGCATGGCCATAGCGCTGGGTCAGGAACTCGACCACCAGTTGCTCGCGCGGCGTCACCGGTGCCAGGCTGACATGACCGCCCTCGCCTTGCAGCGGCACACAGCCGCCACGGCCGTCAGGCACCAGTCCCGATACGCCCAGGCCGGTGCCGGGACCGAGCAGGCCGATCGCGGCTCCGGGCAACGCCTGGCCGCCGCCGACCTGGTGCAGCTGGTCGGCGCCCAGGCCCGGCAGCGCCAGCGCCAACGCCGTGAAGTCGTTGAGCAACTCGAGCCGATCGAAGCCCAGCGCCTGGCGCAGCGCACTGATCGAGAACGACCAGTGGTGGTTCGTCATCTGGACCCGGTCGCCATGCACCGGGTTGGCGATCGCGATCGCGCAGGACTGCGGCCGGGGACGGTCGATGCGCGCGAGGTAGGCGCGAATCGCGGCCTCGATCGACACATGGTCAGCGCAAGGCAGGGTGATCGGGTCTTCGATCGGGGCGCCAGCAGCGGCCTGCCAGGCAAAGCGGGCATTGGTGCCGCCGACATCGGCCAGCAGGCGCGGGGCCAGCGCCGCGTGACCAGCGGGAGAGGCTTTTAGTTGTTCCATGTCAGAAGCAGAGAGAAAGGCAAGGGTTCAAGAGCGGTTGCCCTGGCGCAGCGCGCGCAGGGTGTTGCGGGCATAGGGCAGCCAACCATGGCGGCGCCAGCGCCACCACATCAGGCCGCCGCGCAGGCATTCGTCGGCGACATAGGCCAGCCAGATCCCCGGCAGGCCGAAGCTGCGCCCGAGCAGGTAGGAGCCCAGCCCGAGCACCAGCAGCTGCGACGGGATGCCGCTGAGCAGCGGAAAATGGATGTCGCCGCTGGCGCGCAGCGCGCCGGGCACGACCAGGTTGAGCACCCGGCCGATCTCGAGCAGGACCGACAGCCAGAGCAGGGTCTGGGCCGCCGCGATGATGACCGGGTCGCGCGTGAAGATGCGCATCAGCCAGGGTGCGGCCAGCGCAGCCAGCAAGGCGATGCAGCCCGAGGCCAGCATGCCGTTGCGCACCCCCTTCCTGACCATGGCATCGGCCGCGCGCAGCGAGCCCGAGCCGACCAGGCGCCCGACCATGATCTCGCAGGCCCAGCCGATCGCCATGCTGATGATCAGCACATACTTGAGCGTCTGCAGCACATAGGAATGGGTCGCCAGCGCGGCCACGCCGAGCCGGGCCACCGCCGACAGCGAGATCATGAAGCCGATCCGGTACACCATCTCGGAGGCCGCGCCCGGCAGGCCGATGCGCAGCACCGGCCCGAGCAGGTCGCGCGGCACCTGCCACCAGTCGCGCGCCAGCGGGCGGATCTGCATCCGGCTGCGCCACATCCACAGGTGCAGCGCCAGGCCCAGGCTGCGGCTGATGAACCAGGCCAGCGCATAGCCGTTCAGGCCCAGGCCGTCCCAGTCGCCCCAGCCGCGCATCAGCGGCACCGCCAGCAGCAGATGGCTGCCATGCATCGCGACCATGATCAGCAGCGATTCGCGCGCGTGCAGGTGGGCGCGCAGCACCGCAGCCATGCTGAGGTTGCAGGCTTCGAGCACCATCGAAGGTGCCAGCAGCAGCATGTAGAGCGTGGCCATCGGCCAGAGCTCGTCGGGCGCGTTGAGCATGTCCAGCGTCAAGTTGCCGCCCAACAGCAGCCACAGCGCCACCAGCACGCCGGCCCAGCTGCTGGCGCCCAGCGCCATGCGGGCGATCCGGTTGGCCTGATCCAGGTCGCCGCTGCCCAGGCGCTGCGTGACCACCACACCCAGGCCGATCGCCAGCACGCGAAACACCACGAACAGGGTTTCCAGCACCTGCTGCACCAGGCCGAAGGAGCCGGCGGCAGCGTCCGAGCTGTGCGAGGCCAGATAGAGGCCGGCCAGCGCCACGCTCATGCCCAGGATGAACTCACCGACGATCGGAACCGCGACCTTGTTCAGACTGGGGCGAGCGGGAGTGGGGGTCTGGTGCACGCGGTGGCCCTATCAAAAACAGCAATTGTTACTGGATTTCCTGCGGGCATCCGGGCCACGGAGTTTCGTAACCCGAACGATGAGACCCGCAGGCGCCGTTCAGCGCCGCCGGCAGATCAGCGCCGGCCCGGACTTCACTGCGGCAGCTCCAACCTGCGCTCGCAGGCCATGCCGTCGGCGTCGAACAGGTGGATCAGGTCGGCCGGCAGCTCCAGCTGGATCGCCTGGCCGACCTGCTCGCGCGCAGTGCCGTCAACCCGCACCGTGATGACCGGCAGGCCCCGACCCAGCTCGACATAGAGCAGCGAGGCCTCACCCAGCTTCTCGATATGGCTGACCTGGCCCGGCAGGCTGTTGGGCGTACCGGGTGCCACCAGGCGCATGTCCTCGGGCCGGCAGCCCAGGCTCAGGGTGCCGCCCTGGGCAATGCGCTGGGCGTCGACCGTGGCGCTGAGCGTCTGGCCCGCAACCTGGACCTGGGCCGAGTTCGGCGCGCTGGCGAGCAGGAAGCCCGGCAGCACGTTCATCTTGGGCGAACCGATGAACTCGGCCACGAACAGGCTGGCCGGACGGTGGTAGAGCGTCATCGGCGAGCCGACCTGGGCGATCGAGCCATGCTTGGCAATGCGCTCGCCGGTGTTGAGCAGCACGATCTTGTCGGCCAGCGTCATCGCCTCGACCTGGTCGTGCGTGACGTAAATCATGCTGGCGCTGCCGATGCGCTTGTGCAGGCGGGCGATCTCGAGCCGGGTCTGCACCCGCAGCGCGGCGTCGAGGTTGGACAGCGGCTCGTCGAACAGGAACACGCGCGGCTCCTTGACGATGGCGCGGCCGATCGCAACCCGCTGGCGCTGGCCACCCGACAGCGCCTTGGGCAGGCGGTCGAGCAGATGGGTCAGCTGCAGCATCTCGGCGGCCTGGTTGACCTGGGCCTCGATCCGGGCCTTGTTCGAGCCGAGCACCTTGAGGCCGAAGGCCATGTTCTCGCGCACCGTCATGTGCGGGTAGAGCGCGTAGCTCTGGAACACCATGGCCACGCCGCGGCGCGCCGGCGGCAGGTCGTTGACGCGCTCGCCGCTGATTAGCATGTCACCGCTGGAGATGTCCTCCAGGCCCGCGACCATGCGCAGCAGGGTCGACTTGCCGCAGCCCGACGGGCCGACGAAGACGCAGAACTCGCCGGCCTCGATCGTCAGGTTGGCATTGTTGATGGTCAGCGGGGCCTGCGGCGAGTAGCGCTTGCAGACATCGCGGAATTCGATCTTGGACATGGTGGGTTTTCCTTCCAGGCGAGGTCAGAGCGTGGCGAACAGGCCGCCCCAGGGTTCGAGTTCGACATGGCCGTCTTGCAGGCGCGCCCCTGCCAGCCCGCTGCCGGGCAGCGGCTGCGCCTGGGCCCAGCCCTCGGGCAGCGCCCAGCACAGGGCCTGGTCGCTGAAGTTGAACACGCACAGCACGCGCTGGCCGTCCTGCTCGCGGACATAGGCCAGTACCTGCTCGTGCGCCGGCAGCAGCGTCATGCCGCCTTGCAGCAGCGCCGGCTGCTGGCGCCGCCAGTGCAGCAGCTGGGTGTAGTACTCGAGCTGGCTGGCCGCCACGCCGGCTTGCTGCTCGACCGCGAGCGGCAGATGCGCTGGCGACACCGGCAGCCAGGGCTTGGCGGGACCGAAGCCGGCATGGGCCTGCGCGCCATCCCAGGGCATCGGCGTGCGGCAGCCGTCGCGGCCCTTGAACTTGGGCCACATCGTGAGGCCGAACGGGTCCTGCAGGTCCTCGTAGGCGATCTCCGCCTCGGGCAGGCCGAGCTCGTCACCCTGGTAGATGCAGGGCGAGCCGCGCAGGCTCATCTGCAGCGCAGCGGCCAGCCGAAGCAGGCGCGGGTCGGGGTTCGGGCCGCCCCAGCGCGTGGCCAGGCGCACGCAGTCGTGGTTGGACAGGGCCCAGCAAGGCCAGCCGTCGCCCACGATGTCGAGGAAGCGGGAAAACAGCGCATGCAGGAAGGTCGCACTCTTCTGGCTGCCGAGCAGGTCGAAGCAGTAGGCCATGTGCAGCTTGTCGCCGCCGCTGGTGTACTGCGCCATGCGGCCCAGGCCGTCGTCGTCGCCGATCTCGCCCACCATGGTGGTGTTCGGGTACTCGTCGAGCAAGGCGCGCAGGCGCTGCAGGAACACCAGGTTCTCGGGCTGGCTCTTGTCGAACTGGTGCCACTGCCAGCCGTAGGGGTTGACCTTGTCGACCGCCGGGTCCTCGCCCTGCGGCATGCCGCGCGGCGGGTTGCTGCGCAGCTCGCGGTCGTGGAAGTAGAAGTTGGCGGTGTCGAGCCGGTAGCCGTCGACGCCGAGCTCAAGCCAGAAGCGCACATCGTCCAGGATCGCCTGCTGGACCGCCGGGTTGTGGAAGTTCAGGTCCGGCTGGCTGGTCAGGAAGTTGTGCATGTAGTACTGCAACCGTCCCGTGTCCCACTGCCAGGCGCTGCCGCCGAAGATGCTGAGCCAATTGTTGGGCGGGTTGCCGTCGTCCTTGGCATCGGCCCAGACATACCAGTCGGCCTTGGCGTTGTCGCGGCTGGCGCGGCTCTCGACGAACCAGGGGTGCTGGTCCGAGGTGTGCGACAGCACCTGGTCGATCATCACCTTCAGGCCCAGCTCGTGGGCGCGCGCCACCAGCGCACGGAAGTCGTCCAGGCTGCCGAACATCGGATCGACATCGCGGTAGTCGCTGACGTCGTAGCCGAAGTCCTTCATCGGGCTCTTGAAGAAGGGCGACAGCCAGATGCCGTCGGCGCCCAGGCCGGCAATATAGTCCAGCCGCGCGGTGATGCCCGGCAGGTCGCCGATGCCGTCGCCATTGCTGTCCTGGTAGCTGCGCGGGTAGATCTGATAAATGACGCCGCCGCGCCACCAGCCGTTGTTCGGTGCTTTGTTGCTCATGGGAATCGGTAATTGGATTGGGTAAGTGGAGGATTCAGCCCTTGATCGCGCCGGCCGTCAGGCCCGAGACGATCTTCTTCTGGAACACCAGCACCAGCGCCACCAGCGGCACGGTCACGATGACCGAGGCGGCCATGATCGAGCCCCAGGGGATCTCGTAGGCGGTGGCGCCGGAGATCATCGAGATGCCGACCGGAACCGTGCGGTTGAAGTCATCGCTGACGAAGGTCAGCGCGAACATGAACTCGTTCCAGGCGCCGATGAAGGCCAGCAGGCCGGTCGAGACCAGCGCCGGCGCCAGCAGCGGCATGAAGACCTGGAAGATGATGCGCAGCGGGCCGCAGCCGTCCATGATCGCGGCCTCCTCCAGCTCCTTGGGCAGCTGGCGCATGAAGGTGGTCAGCATCCAGACCGTGAACGGCAGCGTGAACACGGTGTAGGGCACGACCAGGCCCAGGGTGCGGTTGTACAGGCCCAGCGCCTGCATCAGCTCGAACATGCCCGACAGCACCGCCACCTGCGGGAACATCGAGACCGCCAGGATCGCCAGCAGCAGCAGGCCCTTGCCCTTGAACGCGATGCGGCCCAGCGCATAGGCGGCGGTCACGGCCATCAGCATCGACAGCACCACCGTGGTGGTGGCCACCATGACGGAGTTGCCGAGCTGGGTGCCGAACGGCTGCTTGCCCTGGAACAGCGTGACGTAGTTGTGCAGCGTCGGGTTCGTGGGCAGCAAGCTGGTGCTGAACAGCGCGGTGCCGGTCTTGAGCGAAGTCGTGACGGTGTAGAGGAAGGGGTAGACCGAAACGATCACCACCAGGGCGGCACAGAGATAGAGCAGCACACTGCCCCACAGAGGACGTTGGTTCATCAGTTGGACTCCTCGTTGAAGCGCACGCGGGCGGCCTTCATGAACAGGACGGCGGTCACGAAAATGATCACCGTCAGCGATGTGGCTGCGGCCGAGCCGGTGCCCAGGTTGCCGTTGTCGATCATGTCGCGGCGCACGAAGCCCGACATGCTGATGGTGCTCGAGCTGTTGGAGGTCAGCACGAAGATCAGGTCGAACACGCGCAGCGCATCGAGCAGGCGGAACACCACCGCCACCAGCAGCGGATAGCGGATCAGCGGCAGCGTGACCTTCCAGAACACGCGCAGCGGGTGGATGCCGTCGACCCGGGCCGCCTCGTAGCAGTCCTTGGGCAGGGTCTGCAGCGCAGCCAGGATCAGCAGCGCCATGAAAGGGACGGTCTTCCAGACATCGACCCCGACCACGGTCCACAGGGCGTAGGCCGGGTCGGCGGTGAAGGCGATCTTGGACGAGATCAGGCCGGCGTCGAGCAGCAGCTGGTTGATCAGGCCGAACTGGTCATGCAGGATCCAGCCCCACATCTTGGCCGACACGATGGTCGGGATCGCCCACGGCACCAGCACCGCGGTACGGACCCAGGCCCGGCCCTTGAACTCCTGGTTCAGCAGCATCGCCACCGCCAGGCCCAGCAGGGTTTCGAGCAGCACCGAAACCAGCGAGAACTGGAAGGTGTTCTTGATCGAGATGCCCCAGTCGGTATCCCAGAATTCCCTGGAGAGGATAGACGGACCGAACAGACCCCAGCCCGAGAAGTAGTTGTCGAACCCCACATAGCTGTATTCAGCGATGTTGTTGATATTGGTGTCGGTGAAGCTGAACCAGACCGAGCGCAACAGGGGCCAGCCGGCCACGACGGCCATCAGGATCAGCATCGGCGCCAGGAAGGTCCAGGCGACTTGTGTTCTGTTTTTCATGAGGAACTCCCGCGAGGCCTGCAATAACGAGGGGGGCTGCCCTAGCCCGGCAGCACCCCCGACGATGGCGCACACCTGGACTCAGGTGCGCGCCATCACTTAGCCCATCACCAGGCGGCCTTCTTGACCTGCTTGAGCTTGGTCTCGAGCTTCTTGACCGCGTCGGCGCCCTTGGACTTGCCCGACAGCACGTCGTGGCTGGCGTCCCAGAAGGCCTGCGAGACCTCGGGGTACTTGAGGCCGGTCGCGGTGGCCGGACGGGCGGCGGCGTTGGTGAACACGTCGAGCAGCTCGACCATGAACGGGTTGGCCTTGGCCACGTCGGCGTCCTTGTAGAGCGACATGACGGTCGGGTTGTAGGAGCCGCCGACGGCGCGCTTCTTCTGGATTTCAGCGCTGGTCATGTAGAGCGCCAGCGAAGCGGCGGCATCCACGTTCTTCGAGTACTTGTTGACCGCCAGCTGCCAGCCGCCCAGGGTGGCGGCCTTCTTGGCGCCCGGTCCGGTGCCGGCCGGCAGCGCTGCCACGCCGATCTTGCCCTTGATCGGGCTGTCGGCGGCCTGGCCCAGCGACCAGGCGTAAGGCCAGTTGCGCATGAAGGCGGCATTGCCGTTCTGCCAGACGCCGCGGGCGTCTTCCTCGCCGTAGTTCAGCACGCCCTGAGGTGCGATGGTGCCGATCCAGGAAGCGGCGGTATCGAGCGCCTTGGCCGCTTGCGCGTTGTTGATCGTGATGTTGCCCTTGGCATCGACGATGGTGCCGCCGCCGTAGCTGTAGACCCATTCCAGCGCGTCGCAGCTCAGGCCTTCATAGGCCTTGGCCTGGAACACGAAGCCCTGGAAGTCCTTGTTGCCGGCAGCGCGCTCGCCGTCCTGCACCTTCTTGGCCGCGGCCGACAGCTCGTCCCAGGTCTGGGGCGCCTTGACGCCGTATTTCTCCAGCAGGTCCTTGCGGTAGAACATCAGGCCGGCGTCGGTGAACCAGGGCATGCCCAGCAGCTTGCCGTCGACGGTGTTGTTGGCGACGATGGCCGGGAAATGGTCCTTCTCGACGCCCTTGGAATAGGGCTTGAGGTCGACCAGGTGATCCTTGATCACACCCGGCCAGACCACGTCGATCATCAGCACGTCGATGTCGCCCGACTTGGCGGCGAACTGCTGGCGCAGCAGGGCCAGCTGGTCGGTCGAGCTCGCCGGCGGGGTGTACATCTTGACGGTGTGGCCGTTCTTCTTGCCCCAGTCTTCGGCAAACTTGCCACAGAACTCGACGTCGGCGGCGTTGTTGCCGCACGAGATGGTGATGGTGGCGGCCTGGGCGCCAACGCTCAGCAACGGAGCTGCCACGGCGGCCAATGCCGCCTTGGCTACAGTGGAACGGAAGGAGATTGTCATGCTTGCCTCTGTAAGTTGGAGTTTTCTTGGCCGTCAGCGTTTGCTGGAGCACAGCGTTGACAGCCAGGCTATTGCACCATTCATGCAAAGGTTTGCGTAACCGGGTTTACCCTAAAAACATCAAGTTGTAACCTTGAGGTAACCCGTTTTTGCGCCAAGCACCGCCGGCCTGAATTGGAATTCATGCAAACGTTTGCATCAGAAGGCGGATTTCGGTGCAAGAATCCCGCACGGGCCGACCTTGGCGGGCCCGGCCGGCGCGCTCCGGGCCCGCCAGTGCGCAGCCCGCCCAGGCCAGCGCCGCAGCGCCAGTCTGGCTGGCTGCCGCACTCACTACTGGGCGTCGATCCTGACCGGCGCGCCGCTGCGCGCGCTGGCGTAGATGGCGTCGAGGATCTCCATCACGATCAGGCCCTGGGCACCATCGGCGTCATGCGGGCGGTCGCTCAGGATCGCCTGCGCGTAGTGGTGCATCGCCGAGCAGGCCGGCTGCTGCGGGGCATGCAGGTGCAGGTCGACCGCCGCGCCATGCTGCTCGGTGAAGATGTCGGCCGAGAAGGTATAGCCCTCGTCGAGGTTCTTCTGCAGCAGGCCGGCACGGGTGCCGAGCAGGCGGGTCTCCATCAGCTCGGCCTCGCGGATGTTGGCGGCCCAGGAGGCTTCGAGCACCAGCGTGGCGCCGTTGCGAAAACGGATGAAGCCGGCGGCCAGGTCCTCGACATCGAAGGCCTTGCCCGAGGCCGCGGCCAGCGGAGCAGCGATCGGGTCGTAGGTATTGCCCAGCACCCATTCGGGCTCGGGGTAGCCCATCAGCCACAGCGCCAGGTCGAGCCGGTGCACGCCGAGGTCGATCAGCGGGCCGCCGCCGGCGAGCTCGCGCTGGCCGAACCAACCGCCAAAGCCCGGCATGCCGCGGCGGCGGTGCCAGACGCTGCGGCCGAAGTAGAAGTCGCCGAACACGCCGGCATCGACCTGGGCTTTGAGGCCCTGCGACTGCGCGCTGAAGCGGTACGAGAAGTTGATCATCAGTCGCTTGCCGGCGGCCTGGGCCGCGGCCACCATCTCGCGCCCCTCGGCGGCCGACATCGCCATCGGCTTTTCGCACAGCACATGGCAGCCGGCGGCCAGCGCGGCCAGCGTCAGCTCCTGGTGGAACTTGTTGGGCGTGCAGATGCTGACCGCATCGACCGATTCGGCCGCCAGCAGGCTCGCGAGGTCGGGGTAGCGGCGCTCGATGCCGAACTGCTGGCCGACTTGCTGCAGGCGCAGCGGATCGGGGTCGGCGATCGCGACCACCTCGACCTGTGGGTGCTGGCGCCAGCCTTCGATGTGCATGCGGCCGATGCCCAGGCCAATCACGGCCACCCGCAGCCGACGACCGCCCTCCCCACCCGCCACGTCGGCCTCGATGCCAAGGGACGACGACACGCCGCTGGCAGCGGCCTGGGCCTGGTAGTCGCTCATTTCAGGTCCTCCGCGCTTTGCAGGATGCCGACCTTGGCGAACTGGATGTCCCGGGCCTTGATCGGTTCGAGCGCCGGTGCGTTCGGGCATTGATCGACGATCTGCACCCGGGGCGCGGCCCATTGCACCGCATTGGCCAGCACCTGCTGGATGTTGGCATCGAAATAGGTCGGATAGGCCTCGTGGCCGGGCCGGAAGTAGAAGATGCGGCCATGGCCACGCTGCCAGCAGCAGCCGGAGCGGAACACCTCGCCGCCCTCGAACCAGGACAGCAACACCAGCTCATCGGGTGCCGGGATGTCGAAGCGCTCGCCGTACATCTCCTCGTAGGGCAGCTCGAAATACTCCGGCAGGCCGGCGGCGATCGGATGGCTGGGCTCGACTACCCACAGCCGTTCCTTCTCGTCGGCCTCGCGCCACTTGAGCGAGCAGTTGGTACCCAGCAGGCGGCGGAAGATCTTCGAGAAATGGCCCGAGTGCAGCACGATCAGACCCATGCCCTCAAGCACACGGCGCTGGATCAGCTCGACCGTGGCGTCGCTGACGGCGTCATGCGCCTTGTGGCCCCACCAGATCAGCACGTCGCAGCCCTCGAGCCGCTCGGCGCTCAGGCCATGGTCGGGCTCATCGAGCGTGGCGGTCTCGACCTGCAACGGCAGCGCGGCGCGGCTGCGCGCTGGCGTCGCTTCCAGGCCGGCGGCAATCGTGTGGTGCATGCCTTGCGGATAGACGGCGCGGATGGCCTCGTTCTCGCGCTCATGTCGGTATTCGTTCCAGACAATGACAGAAATCTTGTCTTGCTGCATTTTTCCAGGTCTCCGTAGAATCAGGGGATTGACTCGCCATGCCAGGCAGGTCTGGGCCAATCGTAGGCAGCAGCGCCCGCAGCAGCAAGCAGGATCATGGGCAATATTCCGCAAACCATGTCAAAAAACCCGACTGACAATCTGGCCGATCCGGCACTGGCACGGGAGCTACGCCAGGCCCTGTCGGCCGCGTTGCTGGCGCTGGCGCGCGGCGACAGCGCGCTGCTACGCCCGCCGACCCAGCCCGGCTGGCAAGCCGGCGCGCAAGGGCATTACCACAGCGCGCCCGAACTGTTCCTGCAGCTGTCGGGCTGGACCCAGTTCACTTTTCCCCAGGGTGGCTGCCGGCTGCAGGCGGGTCAGGCCTTGCTGCTGCCGCCGCAGCTGCAACATGCCGAGACGGTCGGGGCCGACGCACCCGGTGCTGGCGGTGCTGGCGGTTCTGGCGGTTCTGGCGGCGAGTTTCGTAACCTGCTGGTCTACGCCGAAGGCACGGCGCTCAGCGTGCATCTGGCCAACGAAGTGCAACCCGGCCAGCCCGGCATCCTGCACCTGGAAGTGCGCCAGCTGCCAGTGGTGGCCCAGATGGCGCAGCAGCTGCTCGCTGCCAGCCAGCGCCAGGGCGAAGGCGGCAGCGCAGGGTGCAGCACAGGCCACGGCGAGAGTGACGGCACCCTCGACGACTGGCGCGCGCGCGGCCTGGTCAGCGCCACCCTGGCCCAGGCGCTGCAGCTGCTCGAGCAGCCCCCGAGCGAGCAGCAAGACGAACCCGCCGCCGTGGCCCGGACCCGGCTGCTGGTCAAGAACCAGCTCGGCGACCCCGAACTCAGCGTGCGCGGCCTGGCGCTGCAGGCAGCCTGCAGTGCCGACTACCTGTCGCACCTGTTCCACCGCCACAGCGGCGAGACCCTGGTCGGCTACATCACTCGCCTGCGCATGGAGCGTGCGCTGCAGCTGCTCGCCAGCTCCCGGATGGCGATCAAGGAAGTGGCCTGGGCCTGCGGCTACAACAGCCCGGGTTACTTCATCCAGACCTTTCGCCGCCTGCAAGGCCAGACCCCGAGCGCCTGGCGCCAGAGCGCCGCCGGCAGGCTGGGCGCGACAGGGCCGGATTGATGGAATATTGTTTCATCAACCCCAGCAGCAATCCGTGCCGGCAGTTACCAAGTCTGGCTGACAGATCGCATATAGCCAGTGAAAAGCGGCTAAAAACGGCTTGCAAGGCTTGGCTTCAGGGTTTCCCCGGGGTCAGATGAATCGTTTCGAGTCTGTAACTTGATTACACTATCGAGCCATCACCTCATCAGGAGTTTCCATGCTCGACCGAATCCAGGCCTCGCTCTCGGCCCTGCCGCCCGCGGAACAGCGCGTGGGCAAACTCGTGGTCGCCGACGCGCGCAAGTTCGTCAACATGCCGATCAGCGAGATCGCCGACCGCTCCCATGTCAGCAAGCCGACCGTGGTGCGCTTTTGCCGCAGCATGGGCTATGACGGTCTGAGCGACTTCAAGCTCAAGATGGCGGGCACGGTCAGCGAGGGGGTGCCCTTCATCCACCGCAGCGTCGATTCGGACGACAAGATCAGCGATGTGCTGGTCAAGGTGATCGACAACAGCGTGGCGGCCTTCCTGCGCTACCGCAACGACGCCTCGACCCATGCGCTCGAGCGCGCCGTCGCAGCGCTTGAGGTGGCCTGGAAGGAGGACCGCCGGATCGAGTTCTACGGCGTCGGCAACTCCGGCATCGTGGCGCAGGACGCGCAGCACAAGTTCTTCCGCCTCGGCGTCAACGCGATCGCCTACAGCGACGGCCACATGCAGGTCATGAGCGCCTCGCTGCGCAAGCCGGGCGATGTGGTGGTCGTGATCTCGAACTCGGGCCGCACGCGCGACCTGATGGACGCGGCCGATATCGCGCGCCGGCATGGCGCGACCGTGATCGTGCTGACCGCCAGCGGCTCGCCGCTGGCCTCGGTCGGCAACATCCACCTGGCCGCCGACCACCCGGAAAACTACGACCGCTACAGCCCGATGACCTCGCGCCTGCTGCACCTGATGATCGTCGACGTGCTGGCGACCGCGCTGGCGCTGCGCATCGGCGCCGACCAGCTGCAGCCGCTGCTCAAGGACATGAAGTCCAACCTGCACAGCCGCCGCTACGCCTGACAACCGGCCCAGCGCGGCCCGATCGACCTTTGCGGCTGCCCACCAAGCGGCCCAAATCTGCCCGGCTCTTGCCCTGCACGCCAGATGTCACTGGATTCACAACACCCGCTCGCCCAGTCCTGCGCTACCGCCTCATCTACCCCCTGCTCTGGCTCAGCGGCCCAGACTGCAGCGACTGCCCAGTCGCTCGTGCCCGCGCTCTGGTCGATCCGGGCCCAGTTTGCCGCGCTCGGGCTGATCAGCGGAATCTGGGGCGTGCATATCCCGAGCATCAAAACCCAGTACGGACTCGGCGAAGCGGCCCTGTCGCTGGTGCTGCTGACCATGGCGCTGGGCGCCGTGCTGTCGCTGCTGGGCGCCGGGCGCGTGATCGCCCGCCTGGGCCTGCGACGCGCCACGGTGCTGGCGGCGCTGCTGATGGGCGCCATGCTGGCGCTGGCGCTGCAATGGCCCACGCTGGGCTGGATGCTGCCGTCGATGCTGCTGTTCGGCGCCGCCATGAGCCTGTTCGATGTCGCGATCAACACCGAGGGCTCGGCGCTCGAGTCCCTGGCCGGCCGGGCCGTCATGAGCAATCTGCACGGCAGCTTCAGCCTGGGCGGCATGACCGGCGCGGCGCTGGGTGCGCTGCTGCTGCGCTGGCAATGGCCGCCCGAGCTGCAACTGGCCGGCGTCGGCCTGCTGATCGCGGGCGCGGTCGGCCTGGCCTCGCGCGGCATGCTGGACCAGCATCCACCCGAAGCCGCCGCCGAGGGCGGCCATGAGGCCGAGCCGGCGCGCTTCGCCTGGCCGCGCGGCCAGCTGCTGCTGCTGGGCCTGCTGATCTTCGCCGCCATGAGCGCCGAAGGCGCGATGTACGACTGGAGCGTGCTCTACCTGACGCAGGAAGTCTTGTTGCCGCAGGACCAGGCCGCGCTGGGCTATGCGGCCTTCGCCGGCGCCATGGCCGTGGCCCGGCTGCTGGGCGACCGGCTGCGCGACCGCTACCCGGAAGCGCTGCTGCTGCGCGCGGGCAGCTTGCTGACGGCAGTGGCCATGAGCCTGGTGCTGCTGACCGGACTGGCCTCGGTCGCGCTGCTGGGCTACGCCGTGATCGGTGCCGGCCTGGCGCTGTCGGCGCCGATCCTGTACAACGCCTCGACCCGGGTGCCGGGAACGACGCGGGCGGCGGCGATCGCCGCCGTGACCTCGGTCGGCTACAGCGGCTTCCTGCTCGGCCCGCCGCTGATCGGCACGCTGGCGCAGGGCTTCGGCCTGAGCTGGGCGCTCGGGGTGGTGGTGCTGGCCTCGCTGCTGCTGGCCTGGGGTGCGCGCCTGCTGCCAAGGCGCTGACAGGCCAGGCGCACAAACCCGCAGCAGGAGCCAGCTCCAGCTCCAGCTCCAGCTCTGGTTCTGGTTCTGGTTCTGGTTCTGGTCCTGGGTCTTGCTCTGGGCTCAGGCGCTGCTGTCGCGCACCACGAGTTCGGCCGGCAGCATCACGCTGCGGCGCGGCAGGCCCGCGATGGCCTCGAACAGCAGCTCCACCAGGGCGCGACCCGCGATGGCGGTCGGTTGACGGATGCTGGTCAGCGAGGGGTGCAGGTAGGCCGACAGCGCGATGTCGTCGTAGCCGACCACCCGGACCCGATGCGGCACCTCGAGCCCGCGCTCGTTGAGGGCACCGATCAGCGAGATCGCCGCGATATCGGCGCTGGCGAAGATGGCGTCGAAGTCCAGCCCCTGGTCCAGCCACATGTCGATGACTTGCCGGATGCGCCGGTCACCGAACAGGAAGGACTGGTGCAGGCGCGGGTCGGGCGTCAGCCCGGCCTCGGCCAGCGCGCGCGCATAGCCCTGATGGCGCAGCGCCGCCTCCGGATGGCTGATGTCGCCGAAGAAGGCGATCCGGCGCGCGCCCTGCTGCAGCAGATGGCGCGTCGCCAGGTAGCCGCCGGTCGCGTTGTCGCCGCCGACGACCGGATAGTAGGCGTCGGGCAGACAGGCGCCCCAGACCGCCATCGGCACGCCACGGCGCGCGAGCTCGTTCAGATAGTCGTGCCAGGTCAACTGCCCGATCACGATCAGGCCGGCCACCTGACCGCTGTCGAACATGGCCGCCATCTGCTCCTGGCGCTGCGGATTGAGCCTGGTCAGCAGCAGGCTCATGCCGCGCTCGTCGAGCGCATCGGCCACGGCACCCAGGATGTTCAGGATGAACGGGTCCGAGATCGTCTGCATGCTGTCGCCCAGGATCACGACGCCAACGGTCTGGATGTCGCGCTTGCGCAGGTTGGCCGCGCCGATATTGACCTGGTAGTTGAGCGAACGCGCGAGTTCGGTGATGCGCTGGCGCGTGGTCTCGGGGATCAGTGAGCTGCCGCTGAGCGAGCGCGAGACCGTCGACAGCGAAACCCCCGCCATGCGTGCGATATCGGCCATCTGCACCCGACGCTTGCCGGCGCTGCGCGCGTCCGGCACTGGCTTGCCAGCGGCACTGGCGGGCAAGGGATCGGCGAGCGGGATCTGCTTGGGGATTCTGGGAGACATGGTCCGATTATTCCATCTGCGTTTCAGATCGGCTCAGCGACTGCCGGGCAAAAAAAAGCCTGAAGCAAAAGCTTCAGGCCAAGTTAACCCCGAGGAATACCCACGGCTGCTGTCGTGATCGGCGACAGCAACCGTGCTTGCGCGAATCAGAACTGGTAGTTCAGACGCACGCGCAAAGCGGTCTTGTCAGCCACGCCGTCGCCCGAGGAGACGCTGATGGCCGGCGTGATGAAGGCGCCCTTGACACCCAGCAGCGGGAAGCTGTAGGCGGCGTAGACCGTGTCGACAGTGGTAGCACCGGTCTTGTCCTTGATGTAGCCGATGCCGGCCGGACCGTAGACCAGGTTGGCGCCAACCGAGGAGGCATCCAGATCGCTGCTGTTGCCGTAGTTGACGTTGACGACAGCGTCCTTGGCCAGCATGTAGCCGGCCGACAGGCCGTAGCCGGTCTGGGTGCCAGCGCCCCGGCCCATGTCGAACGATTCGAAACCGGCGCGCAGCGTCAGGTCACCGGTGGTGTAGCTGACGGCCGGGCGCACGACCTGCTCGGCGGCGCCGGAAGCCGGAGGCGTGCCGTCCTTGTAGTTGACGACACCGAGTTCGAAACGCAGGCCCGGAGCGGCGTTCAGGCCCAGCGCGCCATGGAACTGGCCGTCCTTGAAGCGGCCGCGGCCGATGTTGGCACGGTAGCCGGCACCGGTGGCCGGATCGAGCACGGTGTCCTTGGCGACCGGGAACAGGTCGAGGGCTTCGAAGCGACCGATCTTGAGGTCGACCGACGAGTTGCCGAACTGGATCCAGGCATCGTCGACCGTCGAGTCGGCGTTCAGGCCCAGCAGCAGGCTGGCACGGGCGTTGACGAAGTTGTCGCCCTGCTTGAGCAACTCGGCATTGGCGTTGACTTCGATGCGGCCGCCGGACTTGAAGCTGTCGGTGGCGGCGCTGGTGTTGGTGGTGTCACCTTCGAAGTTGGCATCGAACTTGACGTCGGCGTGGGCGACTGCAGCGGCGGCACAGAGGGCGGCCACAGCGGCCAGCTTGAAAGTCTTGGACATGGTTGTCTCCAGTGAAGGGATGTTTTAGATATTGGCTATCGCCTGCTGAACACCTGGGGCTAGGCTTGGCCCTGTCTGGCAGGGCTCCCGGTGTCCGGCAGCAACGCAATTTCAACACTGGTGCAATCGCTTGCACTGAAGGGAAAACCCTAGAAAATGGCTCGTACCCATTTTGTAACGACAAAATTCATGAAAAAAACAACAAATTCCCCATGTAGTCATGAAAACGTTTGTTGCGAGCAGTAAGCCAAGGGATGTTCCGCCACCCTGGGCCGTGACGATCAGTGCGCCCACAGGCGTTCAAGCGGGCTGGGGATTGCCTGCCAGCGGCAGCAGGACCCGCACCCGCAGGCCATGCGGCAGCACCGGCTCGAGGCTGACCTGGCCGCCGTGGCGCTCGACGATCTCCTTGACGATCGCCAGCCCGAGCCCGCAACCGCTGCCGGCATCGGTCGCGCGCACGAAGCGGCCAAACACGCGCGCGCGGTCCTGCGCGGCGATGCCCGGGCCGCTGTCCTCGACGCTCAGGCAGGCCTGGGCCCCTGAGCGCTGGACGCCGACCGTGACGGTGGCGCCCGCGCCGGCATAGCGCAGCGCGTTGTCGATCAGGTTCGACAGCACCTCGCGCAGCAGCAGCGCCTCGCCCGCCACCCAGACCGGGGTCTGCGCAGCCTCATCCATGCCCAGGTCCAGCCCGGCGCGCAGGGCGCGCGGCACCAGTTCGGCCGTCAACTGCCGCGCCAGCGCCAGCAGATCGACCGGCGGGCAGTCCTGCAGCCGCAGCGCACCGGGCTCGGCGCGGGCCAGGGTCAGCAGCTGCGACACCAGGTGGGCGCTGCGGGTGGCGCTCTCGTGCACCCGCAGCAGCCGCGCGCGCAGCTCGGGGTCGCTGGCCGACGGCAGCGTCAGCGCCAGTTCGGTCTGGCTCTTGAGCCCGGCCAGCGGCGTGCGCAGCTGATGGGCCGCGTCGCCGATGAAGCGCTTTTGCCGCTCCACGCTGTGCTGCACCTCGGCCAGCAAGGTGTTGATCGCGCCGGCCAGCGACAGCAGCTCGCGCGGCGCCGAGGCCAGCTGCAGCGGCGCCAGATCGGCCGGCGCCCGGCCCTCGACCTGCTGGCGCAGCCGCTTGAGCGGCGCCAGCCCGGCCCGGATGCCAAGCCAGACGATCAGCGTCATCAGCAGGATCAGGCTCGACAGCGGCAGCAGCATGTCGACCAGGATGCGCCGCGCCAGCTCCTCGCGGTTGGCGCTGCTGCGCGCGACCTGCACCAGCAGGGTCTGGGCTTCGGGCTGCTGCTCGCCACCCAGGCGCAGCAGCAGCGCGACCACCCGCACCGCCTGCTCGGCGTCACCCGGCCCGGCCAGCGGCATGCTGCCATCGTAGAAATAGGGCTGGCCGATGCGCAAGGCCGCCCCCTGGGCCAGCGGCGGCGGCGGCAAGGCCTGGTTGCCCAGGATGAACTGGCCCGGCGGCTGGCTGACCATGTAGAGCAGCCGGTCGGCCGGATCGGCCTCGAGCACATCCTGCGCCGCCTTCGGAAAATCGATCAGCAAGCCGGAGCCGATCGGCTTGAGCTGGCGCGCCAGCGCGCGGCTGGCCTGTGACAGGCTGGCGTCGATCGCCTCGTTGGCGTAACTGGCGGCAAAGCGGTAGGCCGCCACGCCGCCCGCCAGCCAGAGCACCAGCTGGGGCAGCAGCACCCACCACAGCAGCTGGCGCGACAGGCTCAGGCTGCCGCTGCCAAGGCGACCACGACTGCGGCTGCGCCAGCCCGACAGCCGCTGGCGCCAGCGGGCCAGGCTCACAAGCCTTCCTCCTCCTCGAGCAGGTAGCCCAGGCCGCGCACGGTCCGGATCACCAGCCCGCCGCCCTCGAGCTTGCGCCGCAGCCGGTGGATATAGACCTCGATCGTGTTGCCGCTGCCGGGCTCACCGCCCTCGCTGGCCCAAGCCTGGAAGATGCGCTCCTTGGTCACCACCTTGCCGCGCTGCTGCAACAGCAGTTGCAGCAGCTCCCATTCGCGCCCGCTGAGCTCGAGTGCCTCGCCGCACAGCAGCGCGCAGCGGCGCTCGGCGTCGAGCACCAGCTGGCGCGAGGGTGGTGGCAGCGGCGCCAGCGCCGGCTGGGTCCGGCGCAGCAGCGCCTGCAGCCTGGCCAGCAGCTCGGGCAGGTCGAAGGGCTTGGTGACATAGTCGTCGGCGCCGGCCTGCAGCCCGGCAACGCGGTCGTCGAGCGCGTCGCGCGCCGTCAGCAGCAGCACCGGCAAGGCCGGCTGGGTCTGGCGCACATGCTGGAGCACCGCCAGGCCGTCGAGCATCGGCAGGCCGATGTCGAGCACAGCGATGTCGAAGGCCTGCTTGTGCAGCAGGTAGTCGGCCACCGCGCCGTTCGGGGCATGTTCGACCTCGTAGCCAGCGCCTTGCAGCTGCGCGGTCAGGGCATCGGAAAGGATGGCGTCGTCTTCGGCCAGCAGCAGTTTCATGACTGAAGCTTAACGGATAGCCCCCGCAGCGAACGGCTGCCAGCCGCTGCTTAGGGTTTTACCGCATATTAAATAACTAATGTTTGGTTAAGATTCGGCCGTTTCTTAAAGAAACATTAACGACAACAACCCATCGGAACCCGGGCCAGCCGGCCCGACTCCACAGGAGACACAGATGAAACCAGCCTTCCTCACCTCCCTCACCCGTACCGCCGTCGCGGCCATCGCCGTCTGCAGCTGCGCGGCCAGCTTCGCCGGCGAAGTCGAGGTGCTGCATTGGTGGACCGCCGGCGGCGAAGCCAAGGCGGCCTCCGCCCTCAAGGACCAGCTGCAAGCCAAGGGCCACAGCTGGAAGGACTTCGCGGTCGCTGGCGGCGGTGGCGACAACGCCATGACGGTGCTCAAGTCGCGCGTGGTCTCGGGCAACGCCCCGGCCGCGGCCCAGATCAAGGGTCCGTCGCTGCAGGAGTGGGCCGCCGAGGGCGTGCTGGCCAACATCGACGACGTGGCCAAGGCCGAGCAATGGGACAAGCTGCTGCCCAAGGTGGTCAGCGATGTCATGAAGTACAAGGGCAACTACATCGCGGTGCCGGTCAACGTGCACCGCGTCAACTGGCTGTGGGCCAACCCGGAGGCGTTCAAGAAGGCCGGCGCCAAGCTGCCGACCAACTGGGACGAGTTCTTCGTCGCGGCCGAGGCACTCAAGAAGGCCGGCGTGATCCCGGTCGCCCATGGCGGCCAGAACTGGCAGGACTTCACCACCTTCGAGAGCGTCGCGCTCGGCCTGGGCGGCACCGACTTCTACCAGAAGGCACTGGTCCAGCTCGACCCGGCCGCGCTCAACGGCCCGACCATGACCAAGGTGCTCGAGACCTTCCGCAAGGTCAAGTCCTACACCGACAAGAACGCCCCGGGCCGTGACTGGAACCTGGCAACCGCGATGGTGATCAAGGGCGAAGCCGGCATGCAGCTGATGGGCGACTGGGCCAAGGGCGAATTCGTCGCCGCCGGCAAGAAGCCGGGCAAGGACTTCGCCTGCGTCGCCGCTCCGGGCAGCGCCAAGGCCTTCACCTTCAACGTCGATTCGTTCGCGCTGTTCAAGCTCAAGAACGAAGCCAACGTCAAGGCGCAAAAGGACCTGGCCGCCGCCATCATGTCGCCGCAGTTCCAGGAGGTGTTCAACCTCAACAAGGGCTCGATCCCGGTGCGCCTGAACATGGACCTGGCCAAGTTCGATGACTGCGCCAAGTCCAGCGCGGCGACCTTCGTCGAATCGGCCAAGTCCGGCGCGCTGGTGCCGTCGGTCGCACACGGCATGGCGGTTCCGGCCGCCGCCGCCGGCGCGCTGCAGGACGCCGTCAGCCAGTTCTGGAACGACGACAAGATGAGCGTCGCCTCCGCCCAGTCCAAGATCGCTGCCGCCGCCAAGATCAAGTAAATCCATGTCCGCCACCACCCGCTCCTCCGGCCCCTGGCTACCCAGGCTGGTCGTCGCGCCCAGCTTCCTGCTGTCGCTGCTGTTCATCTACGGCCTGATGGCCTGGAACGGCTACCTGTCGTTCTCGGCCTCGCGCATCCTGCCCAACTACGACTTCGTCGGGCTGGCGCAGTACGAGGCCCTGTTTGACAACGAGCGCTTCCGGGTCGCGATGGGCAACCTCGCCATCTTCGGCGTGCTGTTCATCGGTGGCGCGATGGCCGTGGGCGTGGTGTTGGCAATCCTGCTGGACCAGAAGGTGCGTGGCGAAGGCCTGCTGCGCACCATCTATCTCTACCCGATGGCGATCTCGTTCATCGTCACCGGCACCGCCTGGAAATGGATGCTGAATCCGGGCCAGGGCCTGGAGCACCTGATGCACCAGTGGGGCTTCGAGAACTTCAGCTTCGACTGGCTGATCAACCCCGAGATGGCGATCTATTGCGTCGTGATCGCGGGTGTCTGGCAAAGCGCGGGCTTCGTGATGGCCTTGTTCCTGGCCGCGCTGCGCGGCGTCGACGAGTCGATCATCAAGGCCGCGCAGGTTGACGGTGCCAGCCTGCCGCGCATCTACTGGAGCATCATCCTGCCGAGCCTGCGGCCGGTGTTCTTCAGCACGCTGCTGGTGGTCAGCCACCTGGCCATCAAGAGCTTCGACCTCGTGATGGCACTGACCTCGGGCGGTCCGGGCTTCGCGACCGACCTGCCCGCCACCTTCATGTACGCCCACGCCTTCACGCGCGGCCAGATCGGCCTCGGCGCCGCCAGCGCGACCGTGATGCTGGCCACCGTGGCCGCCATCGTCGTGCCCTACCTCTATTCGGAATTGCGAGCCAAGCGATGAACCGACTCACCCTTCACCGCCTGCTGCTGTGGGCCGTCCTGCTGATCTTCGCGGCCTGGTTCCTGACCCCGCTCTACGTGATGGTCGTGACCTCGCTCAAGGATGCCGAGCAGCTGCGCGTCGGCCACCTGCTGAGCCTGCCGACCGCGCCCACGCTCGACGCCTGGAGCAAGGCCTGGAGCAGCGCCTGCACCGGCGTGCAATGCGAGGGCCTGCAGCCCTTCTTCTGGAACTCGGTCATCACGGTGGTGCCGGCGGTGCTGGTCTCGACCCTGCTCGGTGCGCTCAACGGCTATGTGCTGTCGAAGTGGAAGTTCCCGGGCAGCGAAACCCTGTTCGCCTTCATGCTGTTCGGCGTCTTCATGCCGATGCAGGTGGTGCTGCTGCCGATGAGCCAGGTGCTGGGCTGGCTCGGCATCGCCAGCTCGGTCTGGGGCCTGGTATTCGTGCATGTGCTGGCCGGCATCCCGTCGACCACGCTGTTCTTTCGCAACTACTACGTCGGCCTGCCTGACGAGCTGATCAAGGCCGCCATGCTCGACGGCGCCAGCTTCTGGCAGATCTTTTGCCGCATCGTGCTGCCGCTGTCGACGCCGATCCTGGTCGTGACCTTGATCTGGCAGTTCACCAACATCTGGAACGACTTCCTGTACGGCGTGGTGTTCTCGGGTGCCGACAGCAAGCCGATCACGGTCGGCCTGAACAACCTGGCCAACACCAGCAGCAGCGTCAAGGAATACCACGTCGACATGGCCGCCGCGCTGATCGCCGCCATGCCGACGCTGATCGTCTACATCGTCGCAGGCAAGTTTTTCGTGCGTGGGCTGACCGCCGGCGCCGTCAAGGGATAAAAGGAAAAGTCATGGGCGCACTCGCCATCCGCAACGTTCGCAAGTCCTACAACGAGACCACCCACATCCTCAAGGGCATCGACCTCGAGATCGAGGCCGGCGAATTCCTGATCCTGGTCGGCCCCTCGGGCTGCGGCAAGTCCACCTTGCTGGGCATGATCGCCGGCCTGGACCACCCGAGCACGGGCAGCATCCACATCGCTGACCGCGACGTGACGAATCTGCCGAGCAAGGACCGCGACATCGCCATGGTGTTCCAGAGCTACGCGCTCTACCCGAACATGAGCGTGGCGCAGAACATCGCCTTCGGCCTCGAAATCCGCAAGGTGCCCAAGCCCGAGCGCGAGGCCGCGGTGCAGCGCGTGGCGCAGATGCTGCAGATCGGCCATCTGCTCGACCGCAAGCCGGGTCAGCTCTCGGGCGGCCAGCGCCAGCGCGTCGCGATGGGCCGGGCCCTGGCGCGCGACCCCAAGCTGTTCCTGTTCGACGAACCGCTGTCCAACCTCGACGCCAAGCTGCGCGTCGAGATGCGCGCCGAGATCAAGCAGCTGCACCAGCGCACCCGCACCACCACCGTCTACGTCACGCACGACCAGGTCGAGGCCATGACGCTGGGCGACCGGATCGCGGTCATGAAGGACGGCCTGGTGCAGCAGTTCGGCAGCCCGGCCGACATCTACCGCCGCCCGGCCAACCGCTTCGTGGCCGAGTTCATCGGCTCGCCGGCGATGAACATGCTCGACGCCCTGCACCACGACGAGCAGCTGCTCGCGCATGGCAGCGCATTGGAGCTGAGCCCGCGCCAGCGCGCGGCGCTGTCGATCCACGGCGGTAGCGAACTGGTCTATGGCCTGCGCCCGGAGGACATCCGCCTGAGCGACCAGGGCCTGGCCGGCACGCTGACCATGATCGAGCCGACCGGCCCCGAGACCTATGCCACGGTCGACACCGCGGTCGGTTCGCTGACCGCGCGCATCCCGGGCCTGCTGGCGGCCCAGGTCGGCGACAGCGTCCATCTGCAATGGTCGGCCGAGGACGCGCACCTGTTCGACCGCGCCAGCGGCGACCGGGTCAAGGGCGCCTGAGCCAAGAACCCCAGCAACCCTGGCGGGGCGCGCTGCCCAGCCAGCGCCGGACCGAGCGCGTTACGAACCGCCCCGCCCGCGCCGCCGGCACCAGCTTGGGCGACACTGGGCGGCCACTTTCCTCTCCCCCCGAAAGACCCACCATGTACTCAGCCTCCCCCTCGCGCTACGACAACAGCATGAGCTACCGCCGCTGCGGCCGCAGCGGCCTGCAGCTGCCGGCCATCACGCTCGGCCTGTGGCACAACTTCGGCGACAGCACGCCGTTCGAGACCCAACGCGCGATGCTGCGCCAGGCGTTCGACCTCGGCATCACCCATTTCGACCTGGCCAACAACTACGGCCCGCCCTACGGCAGCGCCGAGACGAACTTCGGCGAACACCTGCGGCGCGACTTCAAGCCCTATCGCGACGAACTGCTGATCTCGAGCAAGGCGGGCTGGGACATGTGGCCCGGCCCCTACGGCCAGGGCGGCGGCTCGCGCAAGTACGTGCTGGCCAGCCTGGACCAGAGCCTGCAGCGCATGGGGCTGGACTATGTCGACATCTTCTACTCGCACCGCTTCGACCCCGACACCCCGCTGGAGGAAACCTGCGGCGCGCTGGCCAGCGCGGTGCAGCAGGGCAAGGCGCTCTATGTCGGCATCTCGAGCTACTCGGCCGGCAAGACACGCGAGGCCGCCGCGCTGCTGCGCGCCATGGGCGTGCCGCTGCTGATCCACCAACCCTCCTACAGCCTGATGAACCGCTGGGTCGAGGAAGATCTGCTCGACACCCTGGGCGAGCTGGGCACCGGCTGCATCGCCTTCAGCCCGCTGGCCCAGGGCCTGCTGACCAGCAAGTACCTAAACGGCGTGCCGCAGGATGCGCGCATCAACCGCCCGGGCGGCGCCTCGTTCAAGGCCGAGCACCTGAGCGAGGCCAACCTGCGGCATGTGCGCGCGCTGAACCAGATCGCCCAAGCGCGCGGCCAGAGCCTGGCCCAGATGGCGGTGGCCTGGGTGCTGCGCCACCCCGAGATGACTTCGGCCCTGATCGGCGCCAGCCGCCCGGAGCAGATCACGGAACTGGCCGGCGCGCTGCAGAACCTGCAGTTCAGCGCCGAGGAGCTGGCCGCGATCGACCAGCATGCGGTCGAAGGCGGCATCAACCTCTGGCAGCGACCCTCGACCGACCTGCGGCCCTGAGAGAGGACGGGCTGCGCGCGACCATCATCAGGCCCAGGCCACACCTGGGCCACGACCCGGCCAGGCGGCCGGCTGTTCAGGCGCGGGCCGCGTGCTCGTATTCGTGGCGATCAGCCGCAGCGTAGAGTTCCTGCGCAAAATCCGGGTCGGTCGTGAGCAGGTCATCGGCCATCGCGCGCACGCGTTCGGCTTCCTGGAAGGCGGTCAGCACCGGTGCGGTCGCGGCGGCAGCCGGCGCGCGCCGGCTGGTGAACAGCCGGGCGGCCAGACGCTGGCAGCCAGCCAGCAAGGATGCCTTGCGGGCCCGGACCGGGGCGGCGGCGGACGGGATCAGGGGAATGAAGACGGCGCTGCTCATGGCGATACTCCTGCAAAGCGATCATTGAATATGGTGCAGTGCAGTATAGGGTAAACCCTAATTTCAGTAAAGCCCCGGGGCCTTTGTCCTTCAGGTGCTGCCGCGCACCAGCAGCTCGTAGCCCAGGTCGACCGAGGACGGCTGCACCGGCTGGCCCGTCATCAGCGCCAGCAGCATCTGTGCCGCCGCGCTGCCGATCTCGGCGCGCGGCGTGCGCACCGTGGTCAGGGGCGGCAGCATCTGGTCGCTGCCGGTCAGGTCGTTGAAGCCGGCAACCGCGACCCGGCCCGGCACGGCCACCCCCAGGCGCAGCGCTGCCAGCAGCGCGCCCTGCGCCAAGTCGTCGTTGTTGAAGAAGACGGCGTCGATGCCGGGGTCATGCGCCAGCAGGCGCTCGAACATCGCCCCGCCGAGCGCGATCGAGGACGGTGCCGGGTCCAGCCATTCGAGCGCCGGCTGGTACAGGCCGACCACCTCAAGTTCGTGCCGCCAGCCGGCCAGCCGCTGCAGCGTGCGCGGGTCGAGTTGGGCGGCGGCAAAGGCGATGCGCCGGCGCCCGCGCGCCAGCAGATGCCGGGTCATGGCGGCGCCGGCCTCCTGCTGCGAGAAGCCCACGCAGTGCAGCCCGGGCTGGTCCGAGGCCTCCATCAGGTAGACACAGGGCACGCCGCTGCGCTCGATCAGCGCGCGCGTGGCGTCGCTGCGTTCGAGCCCGGTCACCAGCAAGCCGGCCGGGCGGTGCAGCAGTTGCTCGCGCAGCAGCTGCTCCTCCTCGGCCGGGTCGTAATGGGTGATGCCGATCAGGGTCTGGTAGCCGGCCGGGCGCAGCGTGCGCTGCACCGCCTCGAGCAGATCGACGAACAGGGCGTTGGACAGCAGCGGAATCAGCACCGTGACATGGCTGCTGTGGCGCGAGGCGAGCGCGCGCGCGGCCGGGTCGGGCAGGTAGCCCAGCGCGTCGACCGCCGCCTTGACGCGCTCGACCAGCTGCGGATCGACCGCACGCTCGCCGCGCAATGCACGCGAGACGGTCATCGGGCTGACGCCGGCGCGCTGGGCCACGTCGGCCAGGGTGATGCGCCCGGTGGCGCGGGAACGGGAGGCAGGCTGGCTCATGTCTAGGGTAAACCCCTGGTTGGCAGATGTTCGAAAACCGATAGGATAGCGCTACCCAAAGGCGGGCCGCAAGGGAAATACCCTCGCTCGGTCGCATCGAGCTGCTTGTGCGCAGCGCGACCGGTCGATTTTCGACTTCCCAGGCCCCGCCGCTTTTTTCAACTCCATGAGATAGCGCTATCCCAACATGAGCCACCAGATCGTCATCATGGGCGTGGCCGGCTGCGGCAAATCCAGCCTGGCCACGCTCGTCGCCCAGACCCAGGGCCTGAGCCTGATCGAGGGCGACGACTTCCACAGCGCCGACAGCCGCGCCAAGATGAGCCAGGGCATCGCGCTGACCGATGCCGACCGCGCAGGCTGGCTGAGCCGGCTCGGCGAGGAACTGCGCCAGCACACGGACGGCGCGGTGCTGAGCTGCTCGGCGCTCAAGCGCCAGTACCGCGAGCGGCTGCGCGCGGCCGCACCCGGCCTGTGCTTTGTCTTCCTCGAGATCGGACGCGAGCAGGCGCAGCAGCGCGTGAGCGCCCGGGCCCCGCAGCATTTCTTCTCGACCAGCCTGGTCGACAGCCAGTTCGCCACGCTCGAGTCCCCGCTCGGAGAAGCGCGGGTGCTGCGCCTCGACGCCACCGCCCCGCTGCCACAACTGCAAGCCGAGGTCGCAGCCTGGCTGCAGCAAGGAGAGACGGCATGAACCCGGACAACACCCCGGCCCCGCGCCTGCAACGGCTGACCCAGTTCGCCATGGCCGCCTGCCTGGGCGTGATGGCGGTCGCAGTGTTCGTCAACGTCGTGCTGCGCTACGGCTTTGGCAGCGGCGTGGCCGCCAGCGAGGAACTGTCGCGGCTGCTGTTCGTCTGGATGGTCTTCATCGGCGCGACCGTGGCCTACCCGGCCGGCGAGCACATGGCTTTTACCAGCCTGATCGGCCTGCTGCGCCGGCACCGGACCGCGATGCTGCTGGCCACCGCCGTGATCCGGCTGCTGGTCGTGACCGGCGCCGGCCTGGTGGCACACGGCGCCTGGCAGCAGGTCATGGTCGGCCTCGACAGCCACTCGGTGGTGCTGGGCTACCCGACCGCCCTGCTGCCGCTGCCGGCCTTCCTGAGCGCCGCCGCGATCGGCGTGATGGCGCTGATCGAATTGTTCAAACGCCAGCCGCTGGACCTCGGCCACGGCGTCGAAGTGGAGTGAAACCATGAGCCCCGAAGGATTGGCCTTTATCGTGTTCGTCGGCGGCATGCTGCTGCTGATGGGCATCGGCATGAACATGGCGCTGGCGCTGGTGTTGACCGGCGCGGGCATGGCCTGGGTGCTGGATTTCTGGGACACCCAGCTGCTGGCGCAGAACCTGGTCGCCGGCATCGACAGCTTCCCGCTGCTGGCCGTGCCCTTCTTCATCCTGGCCGGCGAGCTGATGAACTCGGGCGGCATCAGCCGGCGCATCATCGCGATGGCGCAGGCCTGGGTCGGCCATATCCACGGCGGACTCGGCTTCGTCGCGATCGGCGCCGCGGTGCTGATGGCCAGCATGAGCGGCTCGGCGCTGGCTGATACCGCCGCGCTGGCGACCATCCTGCTGCCGATGATGAAGCAGCAGGGCTATCCGATGAACACCTCGGCCGGCCTGATTGCCTCGGGCGGCATCATCGCGCCGATCATCCCGCCCTCGATGCCGTTCGTGATCTACGGCGTGACGACCAACACCTCGATCTCGGCGCTGTTCCTGTCGGGTATCGTGCCGGGCCTGCTGATGGGAGCCGGCCTGATCGTTACCTGGAAGCTGATCCTGCGCCGCATCGAGCTGCCCGCCGGCGAGCCGCTGCCGCTGTCCGAGCGCCTGCGCATCACGGCCAAGGCGTTCTGGGCCCTGCTGATGCCGCTGATCATCATCGGCGGCATGAAGACCGGCATCTTCACGCCGACCGAGGCGGCGGTGGTCGCGGCCTTCTACGCCCTGTTCGTCGCGCTGGCGATCCACCGCGAGATGAAGCTGGCCGAGATCGGTCCGGTGCTGGTGCGCGCGGCCAAGACCACCTCGATCGTGATGTTCCTGTGCGCCGGCGCCCAGGTCGCGAGCTACATGATCACGCTGGCCGACCTGCCCGGCGTGTTGACCGGCTGGCTCGGTCCGCTGGTCGAGAGCCCGCGCCTCTTGATGACGGTGATGATGCTGGCGCTGGTGCTGATCGGCACCGCGCTCGACCTGACGCCGACCATCCTGATCTTCGCGCCGGTGATGCTGCCGATCGCGGTCAAGGCCGGCATCGACCCGGTCTACTTCGGCCTGATGTTCGTGCTCAACGGCGCCATCGGCCTGATCACGCCGCCGGTGGGCACGGTGCTCAACGTCGTCGCCGGCGTCGGGCGGCTGTCGTTGCACCAGGTGATCAAGGGCGTCAATCCGTTCTTGCTGACCTATGTGCTGATCCTCGCGCTTTTCGTCGTGTTCCCCCAGATCGTGACCGCGCCCGTGGCGTGGATGCGTTAACCGTGCAAACCCCGCCAGAATTGGCTTTCCCCCAGGAGACTCCCATGACTATGTTCCGTCGCACCCTCGTGACCACGGCTGCCGCGCTGGCGCTGGCAGCGCCCTTCATGGCCCAGGCGCAGGACTTCAAGCCGCGCCTGATCCGCTTCGGCTACGGCCTCAACGAGCAGAGCAACCAGGGCCGCGCGGCCAAGCTGTTCGCCGAACAGGTCGAGAAGGCCTCGGGCGGCAAGATGCGGGTGCGAGCGATCGGCGCGGCCGCGCTCGGGCCCGATACCCAGATGCAGCAGGCGCTGATCGGCGGCGCGCAGGAGATGATGGTCGGCTCGACCGCCACCCTGGTCGGCATCAGCAAGGAAATGGCGCTGTGGGACACGCCGTTCCTGTTCAACAGCGCCAAGGAAGCCGACGCGCTGCTCGACGGCCCGGTCGGCGACAAGGTGCGCGCCAAGCTGCAGGACAAGGGCCTGGTCGGCCTGGTCTACTGGGAGAACGGTTTTCGCAACCTGACCAACAGCAAGCGCCCAATCAGCAAGATGGAGGACCTGTCGGGCATCAAGCTGCGCGTGATGCAGAACAACGTCTTCCTCGACAGCTTCAAGACCCTGGGCACCAACGCGGTGCCGCTGGCCTTCTCGGAGCTGTTCGGCGCGCTCGAGACCGGCACCGTCGACGGCCAGGAAAACCCGTTCAACACCATCCTGTCGAGCAAGTTCTACGAGGTGCAGAAGTACCTGACCGTGACCAACCATGTCTACAGCCCGTGGATCGTGCTGGTCAGCAAGAAATGGTGGGACGGCCTGTCGGCGGCCGAGCAGAAGGTGCTGATGGACGCCGCCAAGGCCAGCCGCGACTTCGAGCGCCAGGACACCCGCAAGGAGGCCGCCGGTGCCGTTGCCGAACTCAAGAAGAAGGGCATGCAGGTCAACGAGCTCTCGCCGGCCGAGGCCGCCCGCATGCGCAGCAACCTGACCCGGGTCTACGCCTCGATCGGCGCCAGCGTCGGCATGGAGCTCTGGAACGAGACCCAGGCCGAACTCGCCAAGCTGCGCGGCAAGAAGTGAGACCGGCGCCTGCGGCTTACTTGGCGGTCGGCATCACGAACTCGGCGCCCTTGGCAATGCTCTCGGGCCAGCGCTGCATGACCGACTTCTGCTTGGTGTAGAAGCGCACGCCCTCCTCGCCATAGGCGTGCATGTCGCCAAACAGGCTGCGCTTCCAGCCGCCAAAGCCATGCCAGGCCATCGGCACCGGGATCGGCACGTTGATGCCGACCATGCCGACCTGGATGCGGCGCGCGAACTCGCGGGCCACGTTGCCGTCACGGGTGAAGCAGGCGGTGCCGTTGCCGAACTCGTGGTCGTTGATCAGCTGCACCGCGGTGCCGAAGTCGGGCACGCGCACGCAGGCCAGCACCGGGCCGAAGATCTCTTCCTGGTAGATCTTCATCTCGGGCGTGACATGGTCGAACAGCGTGCCGCCGAGCCAGAAGCCCTGCTCGCAACCCGCGCCGGCCTGGGCGCCGTCAAAGCCGCGGCCGTCGACCAGCAGCTGGGCGCCTTCCTGCACGCCAGCCTCGATGTAGCCGCTGATGCGCTGGCGCGCCGCGTCGGTCACGATCGGGCCCATCTCGGCCGCCAGGTTCATGCCGTCGAGCACCTGCAAGGTCTTGGTGCGCTCGAGCAGCTTGGGGATCACCTTGTCGGCCACGTCGCCGACCAGCACCGCCACGCTGATGGCCATGCAGCGCTCGCCAGCCGAGCCGTAGCCGGCGCCGATCAGCGCATCGACCACCTGGTCGATGTCGGCGTCGGGCATCACGACCATGTGGTTCTTGGCGCCGCCCAGCGCCTGGACCCGCTTGCCGTGGTGGGCGCCGGTCTCGTAGATGTAGTTGGCGATCGGGGTCGAGCCGACGAAGCTGATCGCCTTGACGTCCGGGTGCACCAGCAGCGCATCGACCGCTTCCTTGTCGCCCTGCACCACGTTGAAGACGCCATCGGGCAGGCCGGCCTGCTTGAGCAGGTCGGCGATGAACAGCGAGGGCGACGGATCGGTCGGGCTGGGCTTGAGCACGAAGGTGTTGCCGGCGGCGATCGCGACCGGGAACATCCACATCGGCACCATGACCGGGAAGTTGAACGGCGTGATGCCGGCGACCACGCCGAGCGCCTGGCGCATGGTCCAGTTGTCGATGCCGGTCGAGACCTGCTCGGTGTAGTCGCCCTTGAGCAGCTGCGGGATGCCGCAGGCGAACTCGACGATGTCGATGCCGCGCGCGACCTCACCCTGCGCGTCGGTGAAAACCTTGCCGTGCTCGGCCGTGATCATGGCGGCCAGCTCATCCTTGCGCTGGTTCAGCAGTTCGAGGAACTTGAACATCACGCGGGCGCGGCGGATCGGCGGCGTCTCGGACCAGGCCGGGAAGGCGGCGGCGGCGGCGGCGACGGCGCTGTCGACATCCTGCACATTGCCCAGGCGCACCTGGCGCGCCACGGCGCCGGTGGCGGGGTTGTAGACCGGCTGGGTCCGGCTGCCGCTGCCGGTAGTGCGCTGGCCGGCGATGAACTGGGCGATTTCGCTGCTGTCGGTGTAAGGGGTCATGGGTGTCTCCTGTTGTGGTTGGAGACAGTGTAGGAATCGCCCGCGCGGCTGCCTAGACCGCCAGACTGAACATATTGTTTGATATATTGAACAATCAAACCATGGAACAGCAAAAAATCGAACAACTCTGGGGCCATCTGCACTGGCTCACGGTGCTGTCCCAGCAGGGCAGCTTCACGGCCGCGGCCGATCGGCTCGGGGTCAGCAAGGCCGCGATGAGCCAGCGCGTAGCCGAGCTCGAGCGGGTGGCCGGGGTGGCGCTGGTGCGGCGCACGACGCGCAGCGTGCGCCTGACCGAGGCCGGCCAGCGCCTGGTCGACGACACGCGCGGCGCGTTCGAGCAGATCGCCCAGAGCTTCGCCCAGGTGCGCGACCTGGCGGGCACGCCACGCGGGCTGGTGCGCGTGACGGCGCCGGTGGCGTTCGCGCGCCAGCAGCTGGTGCCGCTGCTGGCCGACTTCCTGCGCCAGTATCCCGAGGTGAGGATCGAGCTGGACCTGTCGGACCGGCTGGCGTCGCTGGCGACCGAAGGCTTTGATCTGGCGATCCGCCACAGCGCTACCGCGCCCGACACCCATGTGGCCTGGACCCTGTGCGAGACGCAGTCGGTGCTGGTGGCGACCCGGGCCTACCTCAGTCGGATGGGGTCGCCACAGCAGCCGCAGGAGCTGCTGGGGCACAACTGCCTGCATTACCCGCGCTCGCAGGACCGCCCGGCCTGGACACTGGAAAAGCGCGATCCGGCCGGGCAAGAGCGCGTGACGGTGCAGATCAGCGGCTCGCTGGCGGCCAACAACAGCGAGGCCTTGCGCGACGCCGCGCTGGCGGGACTCGGCATCGCGCTGCTGCCCGACTTCAGCGCCCAGGCCGGTCTGCAGGGCGGCGAGCTGGTGCGGGTGCTGCCGGACTGGACACCGGTCGACTCCTTCGCCGGACAGCTCCATGCGATCCGGCCCTACTCGGCCCATGTGCCGCGCGCCGTCAGCGCGCTGGTGGCGTTCCTGCGCGAGCGGCTGGCACCCGGCTTTGGCGCCGGGCTGTAAGCCGGCCCGTCACCGGTCAGGACCGCCGCGACGCAGGACGGCCGCGGGCAGGTTGAAGGGCGTGATCACCTCGACATTCGAGCGCCTGGGCACCTGCGCGCTGCCCGGGTTGCCATGGATCTGCATCAGCAGCAGGCAGGCCATGTGCAGGTCATGCTCGAGATCATGGTGCAGCAGCGCCGACAGCCGCCGGTCACGCAACAACGCCAGGTTGTCGTCGTCGAGGTCATGTCCGATGAAGACGCGACAGCTACGACCGGCACGTTCGAAGGCCGACAGGATGGCGGCGTTGGCGCCCCCGACCGAATACACCGCCGCCAGTCCGGGCTGGCTGGCCAGCAGCTGACTCACCGCCGCGTCGGTCGGCCCGTGCAGCCCGAGTCCGGCGTCAAGCACATGCACCCGGCAAGCGGGCAGCAGCGCGGCCATTGATGCGCGAAAGGCATCGATGCGTTCGCCTTCGCCCTGGAAACGCTGCCCGCTGCTCGACACCAGCAGATCGACGGCCTGGCCGCCCAGCCATTGCGCCATCAGGTAGGCCGCCGTCTGGCCGGCGCAGTGGTTGTCGAGTCCGACATAGGCCTGGCGCGGCGCGCCTTGCAAGTCGGTGACCAGGGTGATGACCGGGATGCCGCGCTGCTGCAGGCGAATCACCGCAGCGGCCACCGCCGGCAGGTCCGGCGCCTTGAGCAGCACGCCATGGCTGCCGCGGCGCGCGATCGCATCGAGCAAGGCCACCAGCTCGTCAACGCCCATGGTCTCGGCCAGATGGTCGCGCGCGCGAAACACCGCCGGCTGCGCACGCTGCATGGCGCCGTCAAGCGCCGTGCGGACCATGCGCGAAAAGCGGACCGGCGCCTCCATGACCAGGTCGATCAGGAAACGCTTGCCCTTGAGGCCCACCTGCTGTTGCTGGCGCTCGAGTTCGGCGCAGGCCTGCTGGACCCGCCTTTGCGTGGCCGCTCGCACGCCCGGGCGCTGGTGCAGCACGCGGTCGACCGTCGCCAGGCTGACGCCGGCCTGCAGGGCGATTTCCTTCATGGCATGGGGATGGGGCATTGGCTTCAAACCGGGTATGGACACATGCGTGATTCTGAGGTGTTTTTGAGGTGTCTGAGTACCTGTGCAAGGTGCAAGCCTTCATAGACTGGACACCTCAGCTACCCGGAGATCCCATGCCAAGCACCGCCTGCCCTGCCCATCCCACCTACCTTTCAGCCGCGGACGCCCGACTCGAGGACCTGCAGCAACTCGTGAACCAACGGACCGATCCGCACTGCTGCCCGCATGCGGCGCAGATCGTGGACGAGGTGCCGATCTACGACTGCGCCTCGATGCGCGAGCGGCTGGATGCCAGCGCTGATTTCCGCCAGACCCTGATGAGCGAATGGGCCTGGATCTGGCAACAGGGACCGGGCCTGATCGTGCTCAAGGGCGCCTTGCCAGAACCAGAGATCATCGATGCGGTCACGCAGCGCTTCGAGGCAATCATCGCGCGCGAGCGCAGCCAGCAGCATGGCGGCGACCACTTTGCCAAGGCCGGCGCGAACGACAGGATCTGGAACGCGCTCGAAAAGCTCTGCCTGCTCGACCCCGGGCTGTTTGCCCGCTACTACTCGAACGACATGATCGCACTGGCCAGCCAGGCCTGGCTCGGACCCGGCTACCAGATCACCTCGCAGGTCAACAGCGTGCGCCCCGGCGGCGCTGCCCAGACGCCGCACCGCGACTATCACCTGGGTTTCTGCACCGCGGCGCAGGCCGAACGCTTCCCGGCCCATGTGCACCAGCTCTCGCCGCTGCTGACGCTGCAGGGCGCAGTCGCGCATGTCGACATGCCACTGGAAAGCGGCCCGACGCTCTACCTGCCGCATTCGCAGAAATACAGTCACGGCTACCTGGTGGCGCAGCGCACCGATTTCCGCGACTACTTCGAGCGCCAGCGCGTGCAGCTGCCGCTGGACAAGGGCGACGCGGTCTTCTTCAATCCCGCGCTGCTGCACGCGGCGGGCGGGAACCGCTCGGCCGGCATCCAGCGCATGGCCAACCTGCTGCAGGTCTCGTCGGCCTTCGGTCGCGCGATGGAGTCGGTGGACCGCCCAGCCATGATGCGCGCCCTGTATCCGCAGCTGCTCGCGCAACTGCGTGACGGCCGGCTCGACGACGCGGCCCTGGCCCGCGTCGTGGCCGCCAGCGCCGTCGCCTTTGCCGCGTGGTGGGTCTGGGGTCCGGAGCCGCGGCTGGCCCACGCCGTCGTCGCCGCCGTGGCGGTCCTCATCATCGCCTGTCCGTGTGCGCTGGGCTTGGCCACGCCGGTGTCCGTGATGGTCGGGATCGGTCGCGGGGCCTCGGCCGGCGTGCTGGTGCGCAGCGCCCAGGCGCTGGAGACCTTGGAGCGCGTTGACACGGTGGTGCTGGACAAGACCGGGACCCTCACCGAGGGGAGGCCTGTCCTGGACGTGGTGGTGGCCGCGCCGGGCTTCACCGAGGAGGAGGTGCTCCGGGACGCGGCGAGCCTGGAGGCTGCCAGCGAGCACCCCTTGGCCGCCGCCGTCGTTGCCGGCGCCAAGGCGCGGGGGACGGCCCTGCGGGGGGCCACCGCCGTCAAGGCGTGGCCGGGGCTGGGCGTGGCCGGTCAGGTCGAGGGGCGCGACGTCGCGTTGGGGAGCGCGCGGTTCGCCGCGGAGCGGGGCGCGGACGTGGAGGCGCTGGGCCCGCGCGCGCAGGAGTTGCGCCGGGAGGGGAGGACGGTGGTCTTTGTCGTCGTGCAGGGCCGGTGCGCGGGGCTGCTGGCCGTGGCCGACCCGGTCAAGGCCACCGCCGTGGACGCGGTGCGCGGCCTGCGCGCCGAGGGGGTGCGCGTGGTCATGGCGACGGGAGACAGCCGCGTCACGGCGGAGGCGG
>Ga0156629_118_pt1 | contig 48391 bp, 33 predicted proteins | sample RifOxyC3_FD_110703 | JGI IMG/M metagenome (GOLD analysis project Ga0156629, IMG submission 110703) | Burkholderiales bacterium RIFOXYC12_FULL_65_23 | reverse complement strand
AATGTGCTCGCGCGCACCCGCGATGTGCTGGGCATGACGGCCGGCAAGATGGAGCTGCATGTGGAAGGTCAGCAGCGCTTGCTGGAGGTTGAACAGGTGGCGCGCCTGACCGAATCGCTGGCGGAGGAGGGTTGGCGCAAACTGCGCAACGGCGGCCTGTTCGGTGCCCTGAGCGCGGCCGGATTCGTCTTCCTGGTCTCGCTCTACTGGTGGGGCTACGGCCGCGCCAAGATGCAGGACCGCCAGCTGCGTGGCGCCCGGCTGGTCGCCGGCCCTGAGCTCGCCATGCTGGTGCGCCAGCGCGAGGAAGCCAGCCCCTACGAGATCGCCGGCGTGCCGATGCGCCTGAAGTCGGAAACCCTGCACACGCTGCTGGCCGGCGCTCAGGGCACCGGCAAGTCCCAGCAGTTCTTTGCGCTGATGAAACAGGTTCGAGCACAAGGCAAGCGCATGATCGTGTACGACCCGACCGGAGAATTCACCCAGGCCTTCTACCGCGCAGGCAAGGACATCCTGATGAACCCGCTCGATGCACGCAGCCCGAACTGGAACGTCTGGCAGGAGATCGCCAAGGACTACCACTACGACAACATCGCCAACGGCCTGATTCCGGATCCGGCCGGCTCCGATCCGTTCTGGGCCCATGCCGGGCGCATGCTGCTCAAGGATGTGATCGTGGTGCTGGGCAAGAAGGGCAAGCGCACCAACCGCGAGCTCTACCACGCGATCGCCAAGACCAATCTCCAGGACCTGCACAAGCTCTTACAGGGAACGGCGGGTGCGAGCTATGTCGACCCGACCACCGAGCGCACCGGCATGTCGCTCAAGATGACGGTGCAAAACCAGCTCGAATCCTTCCGTTTCCTGCCCGATGAGGGCGATCCCTTCTCGATCCGCCAGTGGATCCATGCGGAAGGCGACTCCTGGATGTTCATCACCGCCCGGGAGTCGATGCGCGAAGCCTTGAAGCCCGTGCTGTCGCTGTGGATCGACACGGCGATCAAGGCCGTGCTCGACCTGGAGCCGGTGCATCGAGAGCGTCTCTGGTTCTGCATCGACGAGCTGCCCACGCTGCAGAAACTCGACATCCTCAAGCTGGCCCTGACCAACACCCGCAAGTACGGCCTGTGCATGGTGCTCGGGGTGCAGGACTTCTCCCAGCTCTACGAGATCTACGGTCACGACCTGGCCAAGACCATCATCTCCGGCTGCCAGACCAAGCTGTTGCTGCGCGTCACCGATGGGGCCGCGGCCAAGCTGCTGTCCGATCTGATGGGCCAGGCCGAGGTGGACGAGAAGGAGGAAACGCTGAGCTACGGTCTGAGTCCAGAGCGCGACGGTGTGAGCGTTTTCGCGCGCCGCTCGATGCGCGACCTGGTGCTGTCCTCCGAGATCCTGACCCTGCCTGACATGACAGGCTATCTGGTGATTCCGGGCGACTATCCGATTGCCAGGGTCCAGTACGGCTATGTGCCGACCGACAAGCAGGCCGAGGGTTTCGTCGAGCGCCAGGGCTTCTCGATCAGCTTCAAGCCGGCCGTGCCTGCCGGTACCGCGCCGCTCGCCGTTGCGAGCCAGGTAGCCCAGGGTGGCCAGGACTTCGTGCAGCCGGTTCCACTTTCGCGTGCGAAAGTGGAACCGGAACCGGAGCCCGGTGCCGGAAGCACAAAACCCAACCCGCTGGCGGATGCCTTGTAAGGAGAGCCGGCATGAATGCTCGCAGACGGTTCTGGCTGGGTGCAGCCGCTTTCCCGTTCGCGCTGCTCTGTAGCAGGGTTCAGGCCCAGGCCGACTTGCTGCAGCTCGACGAGGCCTTCCGGATCTCGGCGCGATGGGTGGAACCCGGCGTGGTGGAAGTGCACTACCTCATCGCTCCCGGCCATCACCTCTACCGCGACCGCTTCAGCTTCAGGACCGAACTGGCCCCAGTCTCCGTCGCGGCCATCGAGCTGCCGCCAGCGCTGGAACGCTTCGACCCGGCAATGGGGCAAAAGATGCGCTACTTCGCCGATCACGTGACCGTCAGGGTCCGACTGGCTGATGGGCATCGTGCCGTCAAGCTGACGACCACGGCCCAGGGTTGCGCGGCCGAGCTGGGGGTCTGCTATCCACCGCTCGTCCGGGTGTTCGAGCTGCCGGCATCCGGTGGGAGGGAGAGTAGGAGGGAGCGCAGATGATCAGCATGCACAACGTGGGCAGCGCCGGGCAGGCGCTGCACTACTTCTCGGCCGACAACTACTACACGAAGGACGAGGGCCTGGAGCATTCCGAATGGTTCGGCAAAGGCGCCGGACAGTTGGGTCTGGCTGGGCAGGTCGACCAGCAGGCCTTCCTGGAGCTGCTGGGCGGCAAGGTGGATGGCCAGGACCTGGGCAAATGGGTCCGGAACGAGAAGAGCGGGGAAAAGGAGCGCGAGCACCGGCCGGGCACGGACATGACCTTCTCCGCGCCCAAGAGCGTCTCGCTGCTGGCCGAGGTCCATGGCCAGCGCGAGGTGCGCGAGGCCCATGAAGCGGCGGTGAAGAAGGCGCTGGCTTACCTGGAAACCGAACTGGCTCGCACACGGCGGACCGTCGATGGGCGCACCGAGTCGGTCGCGACCGGCAACGTGACGGTGGCCATGTTCAGACACAACACCAGCCGCGACCTCGACCCGCAGACGCACACCCACGCCGTCATCATGAACGCGACCCGGCGCGAGGACGGCCAGTGGCGCTCGCTGGCCAACGAGGAGATCTACAACGCGCAGCGCGTGATCGGCGCCCTCTACAACGCGGAGCTGGCAGAGCGCCTGCAGGGCCTGGGCTACGAGCTCACCCGCAGCGACGAGAAGGGCAACTTCGAGATCGCCGGCATCAGCCGGGAACAGATCGAGCACTTCAGCCAGCGCCGGGCCGACATCGTCGCCGAACTCAAGGCCCAGGGCATCGACATCGCGCAGGCCACGCCCGAGCAAAGGGAAGAAGCCACCCTGAAGACCCGTGCCAAGAAGGTCGACGTCGACCACGAAGTTCTGCTGACCAGCTGGAAGGACCGGGCCCGGGAGATCGGGATCGACTTCGATGCCATCCAGGCCAGGGCCGAGGCGCAGCGGGAGCAGGGCGGTGTGAGCCGTCCGGATGTCCTCACGGGCCGGGAAGCGATGGCATTTGCCGCCGCTCACCTGATTGAGCGCGAGGCGGTCGTCTCCCGCAACGAGCTGATGGCGGTCGCGATCGAGCATGGGGCCGGGCGGGTCTCGGCGTCCGAGGTCACTCAGGCGTTCGAGCAGCTGGTCAAGGATGGGGACCTGGTGCAGTTGCCCGACGGCCATTTCACGACTCGCAGGCTGCTGAGCAGCGAAACCTGGGCGCTGGATCAGGTACAGACCCAGAAGGGGCAGACGCCCAGCATGATGGCGCCCGAGGCGGTGTCCCTGCGGATCGCCCAGGCAGAGGGAAAACAGGGGTTCCGCTACAGCGAGGGCCAGAAGGAAGCCATCACCCAGGTCCTGACCAGCGAGGACCGCTACGTGGGCGTGCAGGGTCTGGCTGGCACGGGCAAGACTACGATGCTGCGCTCGCTGCGCGAGATGGCGCAGGAGCAGGGCTACACCGTGCGCGGCATGGCACCCACCGGGGCTGCCAGCAAGGTGCTTGCCAGGGAAACCGGCATCGCCACGGAAACCGTCTCGATGTTCCAGCTCAAGGAGATGCAGCTGCACAAGGACATCGAATTTGCCCGCCAGTACGCCCCGGACTTCCAACGCAGGGCCGAGCTCTGGATCGTCGACGAGTCCTCCTTCCTGTCGCAGCGCCAGAAGGCCAAGCTCGACCACATGGCCCAGCTGGCCGGTGCCAAGCTGGTCTACCTGGGCGACTCGCTGCAGCTGCAGGGCGTCGAGGCCGGCAAGCCCTTCGAGCTGGCCCAGCGCGCCGGCATGCAGACCGCCCACATGACCGAGATCAGCCGACAGAAGACGGCCGAACTCAAGCAGGCGGTCGACATCATCACTGGCGGCGACCGGCTAGCGAGCGGACAACGCCTGACGCAGGTGGAGCTCACCCACAACGGACGGGCCTTCGACTACCTGGACCGGGTCGGCATGGTGCGCGAGGTTTCGGACCAGCCCGGGGACGGACAGGGCAAGCTCGTGACTGCCGTGGTCGAGGACATCCTCAAGCTGGATCCGACCGAGCGGGAGCGCACCCTGGTCATCACCGCCTACAACGAGGATCGCAAAGCCATCAACGCCGGCGTGCGCGAGGGGCTCAAGGCGCAGGGCGAGCTGTCAACCCAGGAGGACAGCCGGGAAATCTATGTGTCCAAGGGCTGGACGCGCGCCATGCAGAAGGAAGCCCAGTACTACCAGCCGGGCGATGTGGTGCGCTTCGGCCGGGACTACCAGCAGATCGACGCGGGCAAGGGGGACTACCTGCGCGTGGTGGCCGTGGACGGCCCCAGCGGCACAGTAACGCTGCAGAAAGAGGATGGCTCACGTATCGCCTGGCAGCCGAACAGGCACAACAAGGTCGAGGTCTATGAGGCCGAGCAGCGGGCGCTGGCCCAGGGCGACCTGATCCGGTTCACGCGCAACGAGGGCGAGCTCAAGAACGGCGAGGTGGCGCGTGTCGTCGCGGTGACCGGCGCGCAGGTGACGCTCGAGATCAGGCAGGGGCAGGAGCGCAGCCAGCACCAGGTCGACCTGTCACGCAACCGGCACTGGGACCATGCCTATGCACAGACGGTGCACGCCTCTCAGGGTGCAACCCAGTACCGCACCCTGTTTCACATCCGCGCTCCCCAGACCGAGGGGGAGCACAGGCAAGTCAAGGCGCTGGAGAACATGGCCCGGGTGTTCGGTGACCGCAGCTTCTATGTCGGCGCCACCCGTGCCTCGCATGAGCTGCGCATCTACACCAACGACAAGGCCATGGCCGCGCGGGCGGTGGCGGCCAGGCAGGACAAGACCAGTGCGGTGGAGACGCTCCAGCGCCACCAGACATCGATGGCGCACGAGGCCAAGCGAGGGTTACAGCGCTAGGGATGGTGTTCAAAACACTGCCGCCCGTGTGGTCTGAACATGGGCATGACGGCTGACAATACGGCCATGAAGCAGCAAGACCTTGGGCTGAACCTCAGCAAGCGACGCACGCGCAAGGCGGTGTTCCTCGACGAGATGAACCTGGTGGTGCCGTGGGCGGAGTTGCTAGCGTTGATTGCACCGCACGCACCGCGTGCCAAGACCGGACGCCCGCCGTTCGAGCTGGAGACCATGCTGCGCATTCACTTCGTCCAGCAATGGTTCGGCCTGTCCGACCTGGCCATGGAGGAAGCGTTGTTCGAGACGGCGCTGTACCGGGAGTTTGTGGGCCTCTCCAGTGTGGGGTCTGAGGTGCAGTGGAACAGAAAACCGGCTTAAGCCAGCCGGATATAAGAGCCATGGCTTGTCAGCTTGATTGGCTATGACGACTGAGTGCTGCGCCCCATTCTCGGAAGGCTTGGGCAGCGCCCCTGGGGCCGAAGACCAGTGAGGGACCCGGCCAGGATGGGTACACCCCTCTTGGCCAGAGCAAACCGCCCTGGCCAAGAACTCGAAAGCCATCTTATCCTGGCCTGTGAATTCTTGGCCACTCAAATTGGCCTCTTAACCGGGTTTACTGTTCCACTGCGCCTCAGACCCCAGTGTCGAACGCATCCCAGACCGGGTCAGCATCTTGCGCTTTCGCCACCTGCTGGAAGAGCACCAACTGGCCGAACAAATCCTGGCCACGGTCAACGCCACACTCGCCGACAAAGGCTTGATGCTCAGGGAAGGCACGGTGGTAGACGCCACGCTGATTGCAGCTCCCAGTTCCACCAAGAACCAGGACGGGCAGCGCGACCCCGAGATGCACCAGACCAAGAAAGGGAACCAGTGGCATTTCGGGATGAAGTGCCACATCGGCGTGGATGCCGATTCGGGGCTGGTGCACACGGTGGTTGGCACGGCCGCTAACGTCAACGACGTGACGCAGGCCGGTGCCTTGGTTCATGGCGAGGAAACCGATGTGTTTGCCGAGGCCTTGTTGCATAAATCACAGTAAGTCTATGATTCTAAAAGATGTGCTTAAAATCCAAGCAAAAATTCTCTTTGAGAATCAATAACATGCAGATTTATGCAACAAAGCCTCGGACGTCTCATCCACCGACCTGCATCCGGAAGGAATGCCGCTGATCTCAGCCTGCATTCTCCCGGAATCATGATTGCGCATCGGCAGTCATGGACACTGCTGCAAGCAGCGTTCCTGTCTCTCACAGCGGCAACCCCGGTGTTTGTTGACTTGCAGCGGATTTCGGCTTCCTGCCACGTGTCTTGGGACGTTCGAAGCATGCATTTCTTGCCTCTTCGAGCTGTTCGGACAGGATTCCGAGGACTTCCTCTCCGGGGATGTCAGCGGATTCGTGGCACAGCGAAAATGACTCGGCAGATTCAATGTTGACAGGCCGCCAGAAGATTCCCTCCTTCTGGCTGTACTCGTGAAGCTCCTTACGCTTGCGGGCCTTCTCGCCGCCGACTGGGAAATGACGCAGAACGACGTACTTCCTTCCGGTACTGGTCTCACTGTACGTGACGGTCACTGCCAGACCGCCTGCAAGGGTCATGCTTTCGATCAGTTCACCCTCCTGCGAGGATGGTGCAGCGCCGCCGCCATGGAGCCCAGCTGCCGGTTGCGTCTCGCAGGCCGGGCCATCGACCGAGTCCGGTTCGGAGCCGCTCTCACTGAGCTCATCGGCTTGGTACATCGCTCCTGTTTCAACCGTCACAGATTCAGGTGATGCGTCCGGGCCGGAGAAGGTGGGCACCTCCTTCCACGATCCGATGCTGACACCCATGGCTTCGACTTGGCAGACGTCGTGTCCGTCAGCGGCCTCGCGTCTCAGGCGGAAAACATCTGCCAGGACACCAGTGGCAGTACTGCCAGCATCCGACAACTCGGAGGCGAGATGAGAAAGGAGCCTGATGTTCGGGCCCTTGCTCTTCCATGGCATGTCAAGAATGCCCCGCTTGAGACCGGCTAGGAAAGCGGCTGCAACGGACACCTGCGGACCGGCCGGCTTTTCCGAGCGCATGAAGGCTTCGACAGACCTTGCATCATTCACCATCGATGCGAGCAGAGCGGCACGCAGGAAGATCGAACCGTCATCGGAAAGAAGGTGTCCGTCCATGATCCTTCTGTCGGCGGCGACTTCCCTTGCGACATCCGCCCACCTGGATTCGCGCTCGGCTTGGGAAGCATCACCTGCCGGAACTTCGAGAAGGGCATCCCGCAGCAGGCTGATGATGGTGCTTGCCCTCGCCCCGGACCGGGGAAGCTCCTGGAAGACCGAGGTAACCTGGACAGCTACCCTGTCGCAGTCAGCGTCACCATCTCCTGCAGCAGTCCGCATGAGGCAGCTCAGGTCTTTTTCCCTGCTCGCGGAGTCGACCAGTGTCAGAAGATCAGCAGCAGCCTTGATGCACCTAGGTTGCAGCCTCACAAGGTTCAGGACCTCGCTTATCCCTCCACAGATCCTGTCGAACTTGTCCCATGATCGTGACAGCTGATCGTCGGTCTTCTTGCGGATTTCAAATCTCGGTTCACCATCGAGCAGGAAAAGCTCCGGTTCTGCCGTGCACTCGAATGCCCTCGTATCGAATTCCTCGACGGGCCTGTATCGGAACTGGTCAGCCTCCTCCTGGTTCCTGAACCTCAGGCCGGTGATGCGGTCATGACCGACCTGCATGTTCGCAAGCGGAATGCTGTCCTGGGCCAGTTCGACCAGCAGGGGGAAGTTTTCCACCTGACCGTCTGCCAGCAGGTCCGACTCGCTGGAGCGCAGCCCGTCCTCGACGAAGACCAGCTTGCCGTCCTTGACGGGAAGTCTGACATCACCCCCGGAAAACCCGGCCGTCACGCTGGCACTGGCAAGAAGAAGCAGCGCATCCTCTCGGTTGCACGGAAAGAGGATCCTGGTGGAAGGGCTGCCGCCGCCTTCCCGGAAAGCTGGACCATCAGCAATCCCGTGTACCGCAGAGGCAGCATGTGGAAGTCTTTCGACAATGCCTTGCTGGCGAGGCTGGTCAGGGAGAGAGGAACCGGCAAGCTGCATCATGATTTCCACCACATGTTTTTTTTAAGGCTGAAGACGAATCCGAGCGCTTCGAGCTCCTCGCTCAGCTGAGGACCGGTATCCACCCACAAGGCTCCGCCGTTCAGCCTCTTGTCGATGACGGACAGGGAGTGCTCCGCTGCAAGCGCCTCCAGCCTGGTCTCCCAGGAGGAGGATGCCGGACCTTCCTTCTGTCTCCGGGAGGCTGGTCCGCCGGACTGTGCAGCTCGCGCTACTGCCGTGTCCGATCCCGAGCGGGTACGCGCAAGCACCGAATCATCGGGCATGTAGGCGAGAAAGGCGGGAGCTGCGTTCGTGCTGGTGTCGATTATCGCCACATGCTCGCGGGCCCTCGAGGTGGCCACGAACATCTGCATCTTGAACCGGTCCGGGCCATCCGGACCGATGCGGGTATCGCCGGGGTCGATGACAAAGACGGCATCGAATTCCAGCCCCTTGCAGCTCGCGAGGTTGAGTACGGTCACCACATCACCATGGTCGAATACAAGACTTCCGACCGGGTGATCCCTGCGGCTAGCCCACGAGTATGTCTGGACCACGATCCTCCTGTTCCGCATCCCGCCCAGTACCCGGACAAGTTCCCTGTGGACCGCCTCCCGGCGCTCGTTCCTGAACACCAGGACCCCGACCTCCTTGTCAGGGTGATTGCTCAGCCAGATCCGTATCGCTTCAATGCAGGTCTCGGGCCTGGCCGCGAGCTCGAGCGTCGGAACGGAACCGACTCGTGAAGGCAGGCGAGGCAATACACCGACATCGGCAAAGAAGCTCCTTGCGAGTTCGGCAATCTCCCTGGTGTTGCGGAAGTTGTCGAGCAGCGTGTAGCGGTGCTCGGGTGCAATCCTGAGAGATGAGGCGATCTCGTCGAGGGTGGAGTTCTGCTCCGTGATCTGCTGGTTCTCGTCGGCCAGGACGAAGCACTGAAGGGGGTGAGCCACTCCCCTTGCCTTTCCCAGAGAGGAAAGAAGTGACATGGTCTTGTAGAAGCCGACAGGGAAATCCTGACCTTCGTCGACCAGCAGGGACCCGATCGAAAGTGCCTCATCGGTAATGAGGGTATCGTGCGTCAATACATGTTCTCGGACTGCCGACCAGTCGATGGAATAGCCGTTCCCGTCGCCGAGTTCCGGCGGGTTGTGCCATGCGTGCCACCGAGCGAATCTCGCGGGGTCCTCGAGATAGGTGGCAGTGTCCACTTCCCAGACGCCCTTTCGTCTGCCCCATGGTTGCCAGGTCCCAGGGCTCCAGCATGCTCCCGCGTCTCTGACCGCAGCTCGGTCCCGATATTCCGTCTGGAGCAGGACAGACCGGGCTGCATGAGTGGGCGGCAACCCGCTCCGGCTCCACCAGTCCCTGAACCAGCTCAGAACCGTCCGGGCAGGTGTCGCACTGTCGTCGGACGCGCCGGAGGCGGTGTAGCAGGCCAGTACCTGGTTGTACATCGCCAGCACGAACGGCACGTTGCGCTTCTGCAGCTCCTGGGACCGCAGAACGGCAATCAGGGTCTTGCCGGTGCCGGGTGGCCCGTTCACCAGGAGGTGCTTGTCGGTCGGTGCATAGAGATAGACCTTCTTCTGCTCTGCAGTGAGGTCCCTTATCCTGGGCAGCTTCATTGGTCCGCTCCGAGAAATTGCATGAGACCCCATTCACTGTTGTAAAGCATCCGCCTGTCCAGCAGGGTATTGGCTGTCACGCAGCTCGTCTCGGCGACAAGGGAGCAGGCATGACAGGCCCCGTGGTTGAACCCGCCGAGGCCCTGTCCGGCGGTTTCCGAGCATACCGGGTCGGCAGAGCACCAGCTCCCTTCATCCACTGCCTCGGCGATCGTGCTGGAAAGCCTGTCGCGGCGTCCCTGCCTGACCAGGCCCCCGAGAGACCCCTCGGAGTCACCTTCAGCCGTGAAGATCATGATTCCCGCATGGCCGGCCAGGCGGTCCACATACAGGCGTTCTCGCAGCGAGGATGATGAGTAGCCGCACTCAAACGCCAGCCTTCTCAGGAGAAGATGCGATAGCGTGTGCACGACGATGAATATCGGATCGACAGAAGGCAGGAACCAGTAATTCTCGGTGAGACGCCTTTCCTCCAGTCTGTCGACCGATAGTTTCTCGTGCGCGGGAAGCTGGACAGCCCACCTTTCGAGTGACGGGAAATCAAGCTCGATGACGAAACCCTCGCCGTAGACCTCCGCAGCCGGCAGCCAGGGTCTTTCTCCTCCGATGTCAGGCCTTGTGGTCTTTTCCGGGCCGCCAGGCTTCACCCTCTGGAACCCGAGGTAGGCACGGACCTCCCTGATCCTTCGGACCAGAAGAACGTTCCTGACGAGGGACTTCATCCAGTCCGGAGCGGAACTGGCAAGCGGCTCCGACTCGGCAATGAACTCGTTGGTCGAGAGCGCCCCGTGCCTGAGAGCAGAGGAGAAAGTTGCCCACTCCTCTGCCAGGATTTCCGACTGTTCAGGCGGCCTGGCTCCGGAATCGTTGCTGGTGGAGCCTAGCGTCCTTCCTTCAGCTTCAGCAACGGCGATTTCCCTGACAACTGACTCCGGGCAGCCGACATTGTCGGCAATTGTTTCGAGCAGAACGTCCATGAGCTCCGCCGTATCTCCGGCAGAGCTGGAAATCAGGCTCTTCAGCCTCGGAAAATTTTTGTGGCTGCGAACCTGGTCGGCGAACTGATCCGTTTCCGTACCGGTTTCCTGCACCGGAATGTCGAGTGCCGATATCGTGCTGGGATAGTGCAGGTTGGTTGCGCCGCGCTGCAGGATGACGATGTCGGCAGTGCATGGGGACCGCTCGTGTGTTGAAGGAGTCCATGGGTGGTGGCCTGTGCATGGCCCGAAGGTCGCCTTGGCGATCTGCTTGTTCGGCAGATCCTCGAGGCTTCTCCCGCTGCCGCATTCGCATTCGACCCGGAGCGAGGAAAGACCTGCGCCTGCAGCGGTCGAGGCGATCCGGAAATGCAGCGCATCGTACCGCCGGCAATCTCGATTGCCGTTGGGGCCGCTGTGCGCCCACCTCCACCAATTCACGTCACCCAGATGGCCATCCTCGCAGGCAGCCACGAAACGCATGGGTACCAGGCTTCCGCTGCATCCGTGAACCGGGCATTTAGGCTCGGTGTCCGCTCTCTCCATGTCAGGCTTCCACCTTGTCATTTTTCTGCACTTCTCGCAGAACATCGAGAAAGGAAACCTTACCACTTCAAGGAAAGGGTCGTCAGTGACCGGCGTCTTCAGGGTCTTCCTCAGGCGGCTTGAAAGGCGCGGGAGCTGGAGGATCCTAAGTTTTTCCTCTTTCCACCGCTCGATTCCGGGAACAAGAAATGACTCGCTGCCGATGTCGACCACGGCCCCGACGCCTGCGACGCCTGCCAGAGAGCTTGCGCGGATTTCACGTTTCATGCCTGATTGCTCCTTGTGTCACGGCCTGTCGACCATTGCCTGGGTTTCAGCTTCAGAGGTACATCCACGTTGCGCAACGACTGAAGGGTCGGCCAGCCCTGTCCGGCGGAACCGAAGGGAACTAGCAGGGATTCGTACTGGCGGCTGTACGACTCGTACCTGAGCTTGGCGCCTTTCTGGCGTGCGAGATGGCACCAGTTCTCCAGGAACTCGTCGAGTCTTCCTTCTGCATCGCCCTGATCCTCGTCACGTGTTGCAGCTATCCGGTCGAGCAGCTTGCGTGCCAGCAGCCTCACCTCGCTCTCGTGTTCGAGGATCCTCCTGGCTGATGCGACGTCGTGAATGGGTGAGACAAGGCGCACCAGTGCCACGAATGCTCCGTGGAGCCCCCGCTCCACGGAGGGAAGCGCGAAGGGTGTCACACTGGTAGGTTCAACCTGACGGTAGAGCTGATGATGGAATGGGTAGAAGTACTCGTAGTGGGACCGGTCCCGGGGCTTGGTCGGCGAGAACAGAACCAGGATGACCCCCGGCGGGCGGCTGCTGTCCCGTCCTACCCGGCTGGACGCCTGGATGTATTCGGCGATCGTCTTCGGCTGGCCGTTGATCATCATCAGGCCAAGGCGCGGCACGTCGACGCCAACCGAGAACATGTTGGTGCAGGCCACGAAGTCAAGCGTCTCCTTGCCAGGCAATGGCGCTGCCAGCTGATCCAGGGCCTCCGGAATCTCGCTGTCCCTGAGGTTGGCGGAGAGCTCGCGGACTTTGCTGGCCAGGATCTTGCGCTTTTCTCCAAGTGCCTGCAGTCGTGCCGGAATGTCGTCCCTGGCCAGCGACAGCGTCTTGCCAAGCTCGCGCTTGCTGTTGTGGTAGGAGACCAGCGTCCACCAGGTGTCGGCCAAGTCGCCGTGAGCCTCCCTGACGTCCTGTGCAGCTGCAAGGATGGCACTGGAGGCTATCACGCTGGCAAACGTCGGGGTATGACCCTGTCCCATCGATCCGACGTAAAGCCGGCCCGGCCTGTCCCTTTCCTCGCGGGAGAAGTATGAATCCGAGGCGCTGAGACCGGGTGGAGGGAACAGTGCGGCAGACCGGCCGTAAAGCTTGCGGATCTGTTCATCTGCTCGGCGTATCGTAGCTGTGGCGCAAATGTATTTCGCCGGCCTGCCGCAGTGACTAATTGCGGTGTCGATCGCGGCTTCGTAGACACCCGCAAGGGTTCCCAAGGGACCTGATATCAGGTGCAGTTCATCCTGGATGACCAGCGACGGAGGCTGGGTGCCGTACCGTGTACCGAAGAACGCCCGGGCCTCGTCCCGCCACGCAAGCATGGCGAACTTGTCAACGGTACCCAGAAGCATGGTCGGCGGCGTGTCGTAGAGCTCCTCGTCCACGAAGCTGATGGGCAGCGACTCGTGGAAGGAGCAGCCCGGGTTGGCGCAGAAGAGCTGCAGCCTCCCGCTGACGGCACGCAGGCCGACACCAGCCAGCCCTGCGTGCTTGCTGTGCGGGATGATCGGTGTCCCGCATGCGGGACACCTCTTGAGCGGAACCTTCACTCCTTCGACCCTGCCGACGGCTTTTCTGATGCTTTCCAGGTCCTGACAGGCAGACTGGTGGTCGTTGGGCGACGAGTCCTTGCCGACCCACAACCCGAGACTGATGCGCTCGTCGCCCGGAATCTCGCCGCGGGTTCGCATGGTCTCCATTGCACAGACCAGACCGCCCGCACGCTCGAACTGCTGGATGGTCAGCAGCCTGAGGGTGTACCGCTTGATGACGGCAGTACCTCCGCCCCGCTCGTCCTGCATCCGCCTCCGGATGATCTCGAAGGCAGCCACTGCGAGGTAGGCTTCGGTCTTGCCGCCACCGGTCGGGAACCAGATGAGGTCCACGATCTCCCTGTCTGCATGATCCGGGTTCCAGAGTCCGTTCAGTGACAGAAGGAAGAAGGCGATCTGGAATGGGCGCCAGACAAACTCTCCGGGTGAAAGAAGGTCGATGTCGGCGTCACGGAAGGGCTGATCGCTGCCGGTTCGGTCGCGGCTTGCCTTCGACCTGGCCATGGCCAGCAACATGGCGCGGTTTGACTTGCGGAAGATCTCGAGCGCCGCGGGCTCCCGTTCGAGCAGGTCAATGCCGTCCGACATCCTGCAAGCAGCCTGGCGAATGCGCTCAAGTATCCTGTCCCGTGCTTCTCCATACTGGTCGGGCACATCGATCCCGGAAAGACGATCTGCCCATGAACTGTAGGCTGCAACAAGCCCCCTCAGGCCTGCAGCCGGGCTGAACTTGGGCGACTGGAGATTCAGGAGCGAAAGCGACTGCGTGACACTGTCGGGAAGCGAGCCGATTGCGGTCGTGACCGGAGGCACCTCCACTGCCGGCATGAAGTCGGTTTCAACCTGGCGGACCACGCCGGCGCTAGCGTCAGGCCACCTTGCACTGCAGCCGTGTCCCACAGCAAACACGGGCGACTCCCGGTACTGCAGTGCAAGATCTTCCGCTTCGGGATCCTCGCTGCGGAAAGGGGAGTCGGGATAACCGGTGATCCCCCTCGATGGTATGCAGCGGACACCGACCTGGAACAGGATGTCCTCCGTCCTGGGGGGGCTGCCTTCCTGTTCGATGCCGCGTTCGTTTATCAAAGTGACAGTTGCTATCCGCTGATCGCGCGCGCGCCGCACATAGACATGAAGGCTGGCATGGCCACTCAGCGCGGGTGCAGTTTGCGTGCCATCCTTGCTGACATCGAAGGTCACCGTGCAGGTGCTGCTTCCCGCTCCGGGAACTGCACGTTTCCAGGTCTTAGGCTTGCCTGCAGACTCCGCGTAGCACGATCCCGAGACCTCGACACTGACCTTTCTCTCCAGGTTGCTGATGGCAAACGTGAGGCCGACCGATGCCGGCAGCTTCTGGAACAGAAGGTCCGTGGGGGCTTCGGGCTGTTCATCCTCGTCAGGGCTCGTCGTGTCGGTGCCTGTGTCAGCAGGCTCGCTGCCAAGGGCCGCTTGGGCAGTTGTGCCGCGGGGGAAAAGCATCCCGGTCAGGTAGTACTTGTTGGGCTTCTCCCTCAGGATCTCGTCCGGGGATGAGGGGCCGATCAGGCGACGCCTGACGTGATCGAGGAATTCGGTCCTCATGGACCGGGGGGGAATTTCATTCACGGATGGTTCTCCATCGTTCACGGTCATTGCCGGAGAAGGGATTTGAGGTAGCGTCCCGTTTCAGGGGGCGTCAGCATGTGAAGCAATGCGGTGGATCGGGTCATTCCCGTGTAGAGAATCGACTTTCCTGTCTCGCCTTCGGGCATCTCGTCCAGGTCAACCAGAAGAACAATCGGTGATTCAAGACCCCGAAAGGAGCGGATGGAGCCGACGGCTCCATGTGTCGCCGAAGGAAAGCCATCGATGTCTTCGATGGGAGCCAGGACAGATCGCAGGCGTGAAAGAAGGGCCCGGCAGGTGCTTCCTCTTCCGGCCCCTCCCCCCAGCACTGCGATTTCCCTGGGTTCAAAACCTTCCCCCAGAAGACCGGATACGATTTCTTCGGCCTTGGCGGCCTCCTCGACCTTGCTTCTGACCGCGTGAAAATGGACCCGCATCCCGTATCCGTCAACATCCGACACGCCAAGATCGGCTTCAAGCAAGGCCCGGGTGCACTCGACCACCTCGCGGGTCGTTCGCACGTTTCTTGTCAGCCTGACCGCGGTAGAGTTGCGTGCAAGGTAGTCGATGCAGGTCGTCGACGGAGGCCTTTCGGTGAACTGCAGGTTGGGGTCCATGAACCACCGCCACCTGCCGTTTTCAATGCCGCCGGGAAGCCGGGAGAAAAGACGCTCGAGCACGTCGGGCTGTGCAAAATCCTGGCCTTCATCGACGATCAGGGTGTCTGTACCATCTGGCAGCCAACCTGTAGAGACAGGTATGGAATGCCTGCCAAGGCGTTCCCTGACATGCCTGAAAAAGGGTCCATCGCTGCAGACCACTACCGGCCTCCTTCCATCCTGCTTCTCGGCAATTGCGCACAGGATTGCCAGTTCGGTTTTTCCTGTTCCAGCACCACCTGTAACGCAGAGCCTCGGATTGCTCCCGAGAGACTCAAGAATCATGAACTGCTGTCCTGTCAGCCGTGCAACCCGTTCTGCTGTGCCATGGAATGCCTTTGATAGCGCAATGGTTGCTGAAAATTCGGGGACCAGGCATTGCCGGATGGCGTCCATCCTCTCATCACTCAGGGCAGTGCTGCAGACACCGGCTCCTTCCTGGGGAATGGAGTCGAGCCATGCAGAAAACTTCTCGGGACTGGCGCATGTCGCATGATCGGCCAGCCTCTCTTCGGGTAGCTCAGGGAGCTTCACCTCGAACTGGCAGAGTGGAAACACGACGCCCCACCTGCACTTGATGCGTTCCCCCGTGGCCTTCTCCAGAAGCCGCTCCAAGGCAATTGCAGCAGACAGTGCCTGGCGCGCTGGCCCCTCTGCGGAGACTATGGCCTCACCGCGGGCGTTCTCGTATCGCCAGACACGTGACGAATACCGAACCGTTCCTCCCTTGACCTCAAGCAGGAAGACGCCTCTGCGGCAAACTATGACGAAATCTGCCTCGCTCCACCTCTTGTACTCATGTTCAGGAAGGTTTACCGAGTGCACTGCAAAGCCGGACGTGTCTTCAAGCTTGCTGATCAGCTGGTAGACCGTGTCTTCGCCAAGATATCTGGGACGGAACCTGTGTGAAGGCAAGACTTGCAAATAACTGCCGTGGACAACCACGCCATGAACGAAACAAAGTAATCATTTTACCGGTGGATATTGGCATCAATATGAATCACTAAATGAAAATCATCCAGGTGGCTGGATGTCTCCCAGGCATGAGCGGCACGGTGCACCGCGCCATGCTGCTACCACCAGGAGAGGTTGAGGTTCAGGATGGATCTTTGTCGCGAAGCAGCACAGGGGAAAGCACGGCAAGGTCGATGACAACTTACGGGCCTTGTCAATCGTCGTGACTGGATCGCACCCACTGCCAGTGCTACAACGAGGCCTTGAAGGCAGTGGTGCAGTCATGACCTGGCTGGACCGCAACCTGCAATGGCAGGCGTGGTCAGAGGCAAGCGCGGGCGCACACCGTCGTTCTTGGAAGATGCGTTCCAGCTCTTCTTGACAGTCATGTGCCTGTTCGCTTGGCCTTGTGCCAGGCCATGGACCTAGTCGCTGCACTGCTGCTCGCGGGTCTTTCATGACAAGTGCCAGACTTCAGCACGGTCTTCCGCCGCCAAGGGACGACCGGGTTCCTGACTTTCGAACCTCCTGTCATGCAGAGTTGAGGCTGCAAGCAGCTGATCACACCAGAATTCGAGATCAGTCTGATGTCTAATAGAAGGGATAGCCAGTTCATGGCTACCTTACGTTCGCATGGCCCTAGTGCGACCGTGTCCTTGCGCGAGCAGTGAAGCACAAGAATGCCAGACATCCCGGAACACCAGACCACACGTAGCCCGCGCGTCAACTCCCATGTGCAGCGGCTCAACCGTTTTCTTCCCTTCAGTGCGGCACATGAGCAGATCTACGAGGAATATCAGGATGATGACAGCCTGAGCCTGCAGACGGTTGCACTCGATTACGTGCAGAAGGCGATCGAGGCCGGTGCCCGCTGCATCGTCCTGACAGGCGACGCCGGACACGGGAAGACGCACCTGTGCCGGCGCCTGATCGAAAACGTACTCGGTTATGGCCCCCGGGAGGCTCGAGAGCTTCTGCGCAGCAGATGCGACGGCTTCTCAAGCGTTCCCCCCAGTGCCGGGAGGAGCGGGCCTCTCCTGAGGATCCACAAGGACTTCTCCGAGCTCGGCCATGACCAAGCTGCCGCACTTCTGGAGGCGACGGCCGGACGCGAGGACGAGACCCTTGTCGTGTGCGCGAACGAGGGCCGTCTTCGGGCGGTCATCGGCCACGCCACCGCAGGTGCCATGTGCAGGCGGATCGCAGAGCAGTTCCGGATCTCCTTTGCCAACGGCCTGTGTTCGGATAACGGCGAGCTGCACATCGTCAACCTCAACTACCAGTCGGTTGCTGCCACACAATCAGTTGCGAGGAGCAGCCTTCTGCGACGAACCCTGAACACCTGGGTGGCAGATGAGCGACGCTGGCCTGAACGGAGCTGCAGCAGCTGTTCACTGGAGCCGGACTGCCCGATCCGGCACAACCGCAGGCTTCTGGTCGAGGACGGGGATGCCTCGCAGCGCCGGATCGAACGCCTCGAGCGGTTGTGCCAGGCTATCGAGCGCCTGGGTCATGTCATCACCATCCGGGAGATGCTGATGCTCGTGGCCTACCTTGTCACCGGCGGGCTGACCTGCGAGACCGTCGAGAAGCTTGGCACGGGGGATGCTCCCAGCGATGCATGGCACTGGTCCTTCTACAACCTGCTTTTCGAGGCACCCCCGGGCTTTTCCGAGGATCAGCTCTACAAGGGAATCCCGGTCATGACGGTCCTGCGCCGTCTTGACCCAGGCCGCCTTGCATCTCGGGCCGTGGACCAGCGTGTGCTCAACGAGGGCGATGTCTTTCCGGCAGGGCAGCTTGACATGCGCTTCACGCTGATGATCGATGGCAGGCGCAGGGAGGTGGACGGCGCTAGCGGCATCGACGATTTCCTGGGCACTGCACAGTCGCGTGCTGACCTGCTCAAGGAAGCCGCGATGATTGCAGCACCTGTTCGCGCGCTGCGAAGACGCGCCTTCTTCGACGAGGTCGGCGGAACCGGGACACTGATGCAGCAGCTCGGTTTCCGGCATGGGGACACCTTCCTCAGCCTGCTAGAAGGCCGCCTCGACAAGACGCACATGATCCGGCTCAAGGGAGAGCTGATTGCAGGCCTCCATGCAATCCAGGGCCTGCGGCTCGCCAGGAGGGAGCCGACCCTGTACCTGACTGACCCTGCATTCGGCCGATCCGACGCTGACGCTGCGATCATTGCAAGGCGTATCACCGGCAGCGAGATCCAGGTGCTGCGGGCAAGGGACGCCTGGCCTGGCCATGCCGACTGGCGCATCGAGAACTCGGTGGACTGGATTGACCGGGTCGTCGTCATCCGCGTGTCTGACGGAGCCGGTTCGCACGCGGACCTGCAGCTGGATCTGCTGGGATTCGAATGCGTCGCACGCTCGGGATCCGGGCATGTGCCCGAGGACTTCTATGCTCATGAGATCAGGCGCATCCGCAGCTTTCTCGGCAGGCTGGCAATGCGCACCGGAGACAGGACCGGCGAGATCGCGCTGTTCATGAACGGACAGTTCCTCAGCGTCTCCATAGACAGCGGAATCATCCAGGTGGGAGCACGGTGAAATGGCTACGCAGAACGCAACGCTGAGCGGTCCGGCGCTTTCCATCGAGCTGTATGGCGGTATCCTGGACGTTGATGCAGCCGGACATTTTCCCGGACTGGAACTGATCAACTTTGTCGTGTGCTGTGGCGACGGTATCCTGCCTGGACCAGAGGTCAGTGATGTCAGCATCCAGCGCCGCTCACACCACCTCGCGCGGCGGCTTGTTGCGGAAGTCCTGCTCCCCGAGGAAAGGGACAGCGTCCTGATCGGGTCGCATTCGGCTGATGCGATCGCACATCTGCTGCGCTGTCTTGAGCTGGGGTCCCCAGGCAGCCGGACTGCAAGGACCTGGACCCGGACCCACTTCTTCCCCTACACGCGATCACTCGTGCACTGGGACGCCAAGGACCAGAGCCGGAGAAACCGGAAAGTCGAGATCGAGCGTGTATACCTGCGCGGTGGCGGGGCCCTGGCACACGCGGTCCTTCGCCACGATCCTGACCAGGATCGTCTGGCCGCGATCAGGGAAGGCCTTCGCGAGCTTTACCCGGACGATGCCGTCACCCCTCTGGAGCTGCTGGCCGCGACCCTGCTCGAGCATGGAAAGCTAGACGATAGTCCAGTGAAGGACACCGTGGAACCCAAGAGCCGGTGCCTGCAGGACGACCTGGAGGACCTCTATCGTGACGGTGTCCGCAACATCCTGAGCTATCGTCAGTCACCCGCTGTCCAGCGCATCCGGGCCCTGCTGGACTGGACTGGCATCTGGCTGGTCCAGATGCAGGCAGTCAGGTCGGCCCGCTGGCTTGACAAGCCTGCCCTGCCCTTCATCGTCGACTGCACGGGCACACACCCGCAGCTGCGTCGCGCCTCGCAGCGGAACCTGAAGGAGCACGTGGCGAATGTAGTGGATGCCGTGGAGACGCTGGCCGGCACCAAGGAGGGCCGTCTGGCACCACATCAGCTTGGCAAGATCCGTGGCTTCCTTGGGAGCACGGCATGGACATGCGGGCTGCTCAACGCTGCAAAGGGACGCCGCCATTTCACCCTCAGGCTTCCTGCCATCGAGGCACTGGTCATGGCAGCTGTCGGTTCCGGCCGGGAACAGACATTCGAGTGGTTCACCCAGGAATGGCTGGGCCGGCAATGCCGGCTCGTCATCAGCCGCGAGGCCGCCACCGATGCAGGCCTTGTCGATGCTTTCGATGCATCGATCTTCGAGGAAAACGAACGCCAGTTCGCACAGCAGATGCGTGCAACGGGCATGCTGAGCGTGTATTCGGACGCTACCCGGATGGTCTCGGGAGATTTTCGACAATGAACATGAAAGCCGCCGTCATTTCCGAAGTCCTGCTCGAGGTGATCGCCCGTGCCTTCCGCCTGGATCCCCATGTGAAGCAGAAATGCTTCCGGGTCAAGAACTTCCAGGACGATGAGATAGTCGAGCTTGTATCAGCATGGCAGCGCTCCGCGGCAGGACTCGGCCTGAGAGATGCCCGGCTGGTCGCGGCCAATGACCTTGGCGGCCGGATCGCCAGGGAATTTGTTGCCGACCCGGGCCTGTCCATTACCTATTACCGCAACCACAACGAGTCGGGACTCGTGTACCTGGAGAACCGGGCCCAGTCGGACGAGCAAGGTCTGCAGAACCTGTTCACCTTCCGGGACAGCAACTGCCTGGATGGCAGCTTCGACAGGTACGCTGGAATGGAAGGCGGCATCCCGGCACTTATCGTCAGGCGTGCCTGGGAAGCTGCGTCGGGTCGCGACGAACTGGCTCCATCACTGCTGACCGAACGCTGCCTGCAGATACTGCGACTCGTGCATCCTCTGGTCAAGTCGATCTCGGTGCGTCATTTTGTCCGCTTCTGCCTCGAGGTCTGCAGGACTTGGTGGACAAGCCCGGACGCTGTCGATCCGCGGCGGGCTGATGAGCTCGTGGGTGCATGCCTCTGGCAGCTCGACCTGTTTCCTGATGAAATCTGGCGCAACGGAGTGGCCGATGCCCGGGTGCGGCGGCGGCTGGAGCTGAACGCCGGCCATGCCGACCTGGTGGTGGGTGGCACAGAGGTGGATGCCGACCGCCTCTCCGAGACGATCGGGGACGTCGTCTTCAAGGGGCCGGATGGACAGGCCCTGCCGCCGCCCGAACAGCAGCGCATCGCGAGGCTGTGCGAGTCGTACCTCCGCCACCCTCAGGAAGATGTCCGCCAGCAGATTCCCTACGCCATGTTCGAACAGCTGTTCAGGCGTGACACCGCCGGCCTCCAGCTGGGCGACCGGATCCGGACGGAGATCCAGAACGCTGCAGGCGGTCGCATCGCGGAACTCGACGATTCTGACCTGGTCACAGGCCTCAACGAACGTCTGCGCGAGGATGCCGAACGATTCCTTGATCTCGAGCCGCCCGAAGGCCTGCTGCCTCTGGCGTCCCTCCTGTCGACCCGTACCCGGAAGGCGCTGGAGCAGCTGGCATCCCCCTCGATGGCAAGGTTCTTCAATCCCGCGATAGAGATCATGCGGATCTTCCAGAGGCACCGTGCGCAGGATGCCATGCGGGGCGGGTCGATCACGTTGACGGTCCTCGAGTCCGAGGAGCCTGCCGATGCAAGCACCGGGTTGTTCGCATTCCTGTTCGGCCCGCTCCTCGAAAGCCTGGCAGAGCAGCTGTCGGAAGGGCCTGATGCCTGCGAGCTCCGGGTCACGGGAGATCTCGCCAGGCAGCGCCCGGTCCCTCCGCTGCAGGCTGGCCGCGAAGCCGTGGAGGAAGAACCTGGCGAGCCCCGCTGGGAAGTCCCCCTGCCGATAAGGTTCACCGTGCACAGCGGACAGGGAGAGCTGCTGGAAAACCTGGACAGGCTGTGGTCGCCACCTGGCGGAGCCGGACGTTTCCTCGCGCTGTTCTGGCTGCTTGCCTGCGCCGAGGATTCACCGCTGTGGGACCGAGCAGGCGAACTGACGCTCGCAGACACTCACGATGCCACCACTTGGCACCTGCCGTTCGTCATGCGTGCCGTCTCCCTGGACGAGTTCAGGCAAGGCGGCGTAACCTTGCCGGCCGACAGCAGCCCTCTGATCAGCCGGTTCCTGGATCTGCGCGCCAGCCTGAGATCGGAACTTCGTGTGAAGGGCCTGGCAGTAGAAGCCATCAACGAGTACCTGGACGGCTGGACAGCGCTGCAGAGACTCGTCCGCACTGACTTCGTGCCCGCTGGCAACCGTCCTGCCGTGCTAGACGCCTTCCTACATGCAGACCTCATTTCGCTTTCCGGATCCCGCAGGCGGCTGATGGTGCCTACCCATGCACTGCGCCTGCGCTGGATAGCACGCTATCTGTCGGAATCGGGCAACCTGGCCAGGGCACTCCTGTCGGGCCAGGCAGGCTTCTCGGTCGATGGCGGGGACCAGTACCTTGAGTGGCTCGAAACGAGGTCGCCGCACGAGTCTCCGCCAACCGCGAGCGGCTGTGCCGGCGAGATCATCCTGGCCAAGTCAGAGTTCGGATGGTTCGAGGACTTCGCACCGCTGGACAGGATAACCACAGACGTCTCGGTCGATTCCCATGCCCTGGAGTCCATCGGGCGCAAGCTGCAGTCGTATCTGGAGGCGCATCCATACAAGACCGATGGCCTGTCACTGCTGATCGTGCAGCCGCCATCGGACAACATGCCCGCCGAACTGATGCGGCTTGTCGAGCGCAAGGCAGTGGCCGGGCTTCAGGTCCGCCTGACGGTGATGGCTGCGCGCGAGCGCTGGTCCCGTATCAGCCAGCATGTCGACGAACTTCCTGGCGACGACAGGGAGCGGGCCGGCGGCCGGTTCTTCCCCGCGCGGGACCTGACCTTTCTCGAGTTCACGGACGGCGGGGACATGGCCGCGCAGCTTGAGGACCGCCTGTTCGATGTAGCCCTGGTGACTCATGTCCTGCAGGAGCGGGTCGTGCGGCAGGAGAACACCGAGCCGCCGCTGCCGATGGGAGGCGAGTTCAACCCGCTGCTTGACCGTCCGCTGCGCCTGGTTTCCGAAGACGACGGCAGCGCGATCTCGATCGTCATGCGTCCGCGCTATCCCGACGAACTGCTCGAGACCTGGGGCACGCTCGTGGTCCGCGCCGAACGCAGCCGGCCGGTTTCACCTACGCAGCCAGAGAACACCGACTTCGTGGAGCTGCGCATCAACTTCCAGGACTCTGCACGGATCTTCAACGCCCTGCACCTCGCGTCCCACTGGGTCATCACCCTGGAACGCCACATCTCGCGCGAGCAGATCGAGTCGCTAGAGGCTGGCTCGCCGGATGTGCTGAGCATCGAGAGCGGCATAGGTGCCAATGGCCTCAACACGCTGATTGTTTCCTCCAGCGCAGGCAGGCCGCTCATCGAGTCGAGAATCGCCCGCAAGCTGCGTCGCATTGCAGGCCCCCTCGGCATGCACAACGATGTAATAGCCGACCTAGCACGAAATGTCTACGAGGAAACGAAGGCAGCATCCCCGCACCTGGCACTCAAGGCCATGGGAGTCGCACGGGTGACCGAGGAGATCGTGGGCATGTGCATCGCGCGGCGCATGGCAGACAGCGAGTTTCCTCCGCGGCTGGGGAACGGTCTTTGCGCCTGGATCAGCCTGGACGAGCATACCGACTGGTTCGGGGGGCCGTCAGAAGTGCGTGCTGACATGTGCCGCCTGCTGATAGACCAGCTGGACACTGGTGAAGTCGTCATCGACGTACTGGTACTCGAGGGCAAGCTGAGACAGGCCTACGACTCCTATGGTGTCGGGCAGGTGGCCAAGACCTGCAGGTTCTTCCAGTCGGTGCTGAAGGGAGCATCCACCAGCGGATCGCAGTCGGTCGATGCGCCGCTCTGGAGAGATCGCCTGCTTTCGGCCATCGAGAATGTCGCACCTGTTGTGCGCTCGGTTGTCATCCGTGGCGATGCCCCGGGGCTTTCGGAAGGACTGCCTCCCGAGATCGCCCCGGCCATCCGGCGCGGCGAGTTCACCGTACGTTCCGTGGAGGGACTGTACTCGTGCTGCCTCTGGGACTCGGAGCTGGAGGAAGTTGTGCGAGAGCAGGCTGACGGGATCCTGGTCGTGCGTTCAGGCCGAAGGCACGTGCTCGATCTCATAGGTCGTCCTCCTGCGGCGATCGGGCGGGCGACCGCAGTGGAGACCGCTTCAGCTGCCGGCAGCATGCCTTCGGACATTCCGGCGACATCGGACGAGAGCACGCTGACCTCCGCCGATGATTCCAGACCGCAGGCAGCAGCGCCTTCACCCCCTGCAGAGTCTGAAGGCACTTCACGCGGACACATGGACGAGCACACCCTGCGGCGTCGCTACGAGGAGATCCTGGCCTGTTTCGCAATCCACTCTGTCGATGTCAGCGCTGCCCCAGCCGATGCCCGGCCTTACATCGAAGGCCCGGCATCGGTACTGTTCCGCGTCAAGGCTGGTACTGGCGTTGACCCACGAAAGCTGTTCGACAAGTCCCAGGCCCTGAAGCTGACCCTTGCTCTCGAGCAGGACCAGAACATCAGCTTCCAGATCGACCGCGGCTTCGTGACCATCGACGTTCCAAAGGCGACACATGAACGCTACTTCGTGGATGCGGCTGAAATGTGGCGCCGCTGGAACCGGCCTGCAGCCGAACTGTGTGTGCCACTTGGCGAGGACAGGTTCGGGGAGATTGTCAGCATAAACTTTTCCTCGTCGAACTCCCCCCACCTGCTGGTGGCGGGAACAACCGGCAGCGGCAAGTCCGAGGCGCTCAATGCAATACTGTTCGGATTGGCGCGGTTCTATGCACCCGGCGAACTTCGGCTGCTCCTGATCGATCCCAAGGGGACAGAGATGCTCCCGTTCGAAAACTCGGCTCACCTGGAAGGTGACATAGGCTGGGAGGACCGTGACGCGCTGGCGATACTGGAAAAGGCGGTTGTGGAAATGCAGCGGCGCTACGAGATCTTCCGCAGTGCCGGCAGACGCTCGCTGGCCGAGTACAACGCAGGCCTTTCCCCGGGAGCTGCACGCCTGCCGTGGTGGCTGATCGTCCTTGACGAATATGCTGACCTGACCAGTGACCCCCAGGCGAAAAAGGAAATCGAGGCGAACCTTCGCCGGCTGGCCCAGAAGGCCCGCGCGGCTGGTATTCATGTCGTCATCGCCACGCAGAAACCCAGTGCTGACGTGATCAGCACGAACCTGCGCTCCAACCTCCCAGCACAGCTGGCGTTGCGCGTGAAGAGCCAGATCGAGAGCCGCGTGATACTGGACGAGACAGGAGCTGAAACGCTTAACGGAAAGGGCGACGGGCTGCTCAAGGCGGAGTCACGCCTCAACCGCGTGCAGTGTGCCCTGGTCTGCAAGGAAGACCAGGAACAGTGCATTCTGGGCGCGGCAGGGCGTGCATGACTGGGGACAGGCTAATGGGTAACCGTCACCTGTCCGTCACCGTAGCAGTGCTGCCTTGCCTGACATGTGACTGCCCGCCTACGGAATGGATCCCCCAGAAGAGCTGGTCCAGTGCAAGCGGATCCCGCGTCTCGCACTCCCAGATAGTCAGCACCTGCCACCCCATGGCGGCCAAGGCTGCGGCATCTGCCTGGTCACGCGCGACATTCCGGGCGAACTTTCCGGCCCAGAACTCGGACCGGGTCTTCGGTGTAGTGGCAAGGCGGCACCCGGTATGCCTGTGCCAGAAGCAACCATGCACAAACACGACCGTTCGGTATCTCGGGAAAACGAGGTCCGGATGGCCCGGAAGCCCTCCTAGGTGCAGCCTGAACCTGAGGCCGCAGGCATGCAGGTAACGCCGCACCAGCATCTCCGGCCTGGTGTCCTTGCCACGGATTCCCGACATCATCCGTGATCGCGTTTCCGAATCAACTATGTCTGCCATGACGACCCGGAGGAAACAGGAAATCGCCACCTCCTGACAAGCTCGCAGGTTCGACCTGGTAACATTGGGGACAGTTGGCGGCGGCAGGGGTTTCTTCGTGCTCGATTGTCCTTTTTATCCTATCCATTGAAACGAGCATGACTGTTCCTGTGATCGACCTGTTTGCCGGCCCTGGCGGCCTGGGCGAAGGTTTTTCCCGTTCTTCCTCGGCGCGCTTCGAGATTGCTGTCTCGATCGAGAAGGACCCGATGGCATCCCAGACCCTTCGTCTCCGGGCAGCTCACAGGGCGCTCCAGCGAATGAATCCTGACGATAGCACATGGGAGCTGTGGGACGAGACTGTCGAGAAGGCCCCGTGGAACGAGTTGTTCGGAAAGCTGGCGAGCGCCGGGAACGGACTCATCCGCGCGGCATGCGAGCATGCCCAGAGTGAGGTCTGGAACTTCGAGATGAGTCCCTTGAACCGGGAGCAGGTTTCCAGCGAGATCAGGAAAAGGCTGTCGCCCTACCTTGAAGACGAAGGCAAGCTTCCTGACAACCTCGTGCTGATCGGTGGCCCACCATGCCAGGCCTACTCTCATGTCGGCAGGGCCCGTAACCGCGGCAACACGGAATACCGGCCGGAGGAAGACCACAGGCACTTCCTGTACCTCGAGTATCTGCACGTGATCAGCGAGTTCCGTCCCGCCGTGTTTGTGATGGAGAACGTGAAGGGAATCCTCAGCTCGAAGGTGTCAGACAGGCAGATCTTCTACTCGATCATGTCGGACCTGCGCCGGCCGGGAAGGTCCGAGGCCTCAGATTCCGGGCCGGAATATGTACTCGTGTCCCTTTCCCGTGGTGCGACCAGGGACTCTCCAGTCCCCGACCCCGAGGACTTCATTGTCGAGGCCGAGCGCTACGGGGTACCACAGGCCCGCCACCGGGTGATTGTTTGTGGCATAAGGCGGGACGTGTTCGACCGGATCGACAAGGCCCCTGCACTTGCACGGCAATCGGCAACATCCGTGGGAGATGTCCTCGCAGACCTGCCCGAGCTGCGTCCGATGCTTTCCCACCGTGGCAATGGCATGAAATGGTCCGAAGTGTTCGAGCTGTCGATGCTGGAGGAGACGATCCGCGAGCTGTCATCCGACCCTGAGGACAAGGTGCGGATGGAAGTGGCCAGCCTGATGGCAAGGCTGAGTGCCAGGCTTCGGGTCCGCACTGACCCGGGCACAGGTGCTGACAGGAAGCGTCACCGGTTCGTGTCCATGGGCAGGCTGGAGAAGTGGTTCAGGGATCGCGTGCCGGAAATCCTTTCCAATCACGAGACAAAGGCGCACATGCCATCCGACTTGCTGCGCTACTTCTTCGTTGCCGCCTACGGCGAGGTGGCAAAGGTCAGCCCGCGCCTCAGCGAATTCCCTCGTGTGCTTCTGCCGGAACACAGGAATGTCGACAGGGAAAATCCTGGTGCAACGATATTCAAGGACAGGTTCCGGGTCCAGCTGAAAAACGACCCAAGCATGACCGTCACCAGCCACATGTCGAAGGATGGCCATGCCTTCATACACTACGATCCGTTGCAGTGCCGCAGCCTTACAGTGCGCGAAGCAGCGCGCTTGCAGACCTTCCCTGACTCCTACGTGTTCCTTGGCAGCAAGACCTCCCAGTACACGCAGGTGGGGAATGCCGTGCCGCCATATCTCGCGAAGCAGATTGCCGACACGGTGGGACACATCCTGCAGAGTGCCGGCATGGCAGGTTCATCTGAGCCTGACCAAACGCCCGGAACATGAGAAGTCTGGAGTCTCAGCAGGCTGGAATCTCCGGCTCCATGGCGAGAACCAACCTGATCTGTGAAGTCTGTACCTTGTAGATTGGCTTGATGCGGAGCGGGATATCGACCGGGCAGATGTCGACACGGCCCTTGTCCTCGTCGGCCAGCACCTGCCAGGTGAAGTTATCGTCACCTTCATCCCTGAAGGGCGGAAGTATCTCGACAATATCTCCTGCCTTGAACATGATCCGCGCTCCTTCCGCCCCCTCGACGTTTTTCACTTTCAGAACCTAGACGAGACCATGATTGCTGCTCCCACGCTTGCATTTTGTCCATCAGGACGTCACCGGTCAATCGGAAATTCAACTTTCACTCTCAAGTAGAACTGAGCATGGCGCAATCGCTCAGTGAGCAATGGCTACCTGTTCGATGACAAGCCGCTGTGCCACATCCTCAAACCCGGGGGCTTCGGCATACACGCGCTCAAGCTCGCGGCGCGCCTGGGCTCGCTTGCCCAGGCGTTCGTAAACCAGCGCTCGCTGGTAACGGATCTCGCGCAGCAGGGTTTCGGCACGGTCTTTGGTGCGGCGCAGCGCCGTGGTGAACACGCCTTCGGCGGCATGGTCCATGCCTAGCCTGATCAGGGTCTTGCCGCGCAGCAGCAGCACGGCCGTGTGGACGGCTGTCTCGTTGCCAACGAGGGCGGTCAGCTCGACCACCTTCTGCCAGCGGCTCCGGTCATCGGTGTCCAGCACCAGTTCGGCATAGGACGCCAGCGCTACCGGGTCATCAGACTGACGCTCCAGCAGGGTCTCGAGGTGCTCCACCGCCTCGCTGTCCTTGCCCTGCAGCTGCAAGGCTTCCACCAGGCCGAGCAGGGCGCTGTGCGCATTGGGCCGCAGCTCTGCCGTGACCTCGGGCGTGACGGGCAGGCCAATCCGGGGCGTCAGACCGTACTGGTCAAACCTCTGGCCCAGCTTGTGCGACTGCTGCAGTGCCCGCTGGAAGTGCCGGACAGCGGTATCGAAATGCTCGAGCTTGAGCCGCAAGAAAGCGGCCAGCCAGGCAGCGTCCGCCATGGCGTCGTCATGGACCAGCGCGGCTTCCATCAGCCGCAGCGCTTCGGTTTCCTGGCCGTCGCTCAGCGCGGCCAGTCCATCGACGAACAACTCCTCGTGCGCCGGGGTGATGAGCCGCTTGAAGAATCCCAGCGAGGGGCGCTGCGAAGCGGGGACAGGGCCAGTCGCCCGCGTGGCTCCGGACTTTGCCTGGCCCAGCGGATTGCTCACGGTGTAGGACAGCCCGGTGCCAGGCAGTCCGATGGTGGCCCGTGTGCCCCTTGTACCCACCGTGAACTTAGCCCCGGGCGGCCCGACTGACATGGATACGCCACCCTTGCTGAGGTTCAGCGTGATGCCTGGAGCGATGCGGATGCGGCGGAAGAAGCGGAAGGACATTGATGCGGTCTGGACGTAGTACGTGTCGGAATTCGCCTGAGCGACCTGATCGGGTGACTGGTGCAAGGCCCAAAAAGGTCAAGGCATACCAGAATCGCTCTCGCGCGGCACATCCTCCCACCGCAGCCAGCCGGCCTGCAGCCTGCGTCGGCAAGTCGGACAGTTCACCTGATCCAGCTGGTCAGACAACGGCGTGCTCAGCCCGGTGAGCTTGCCGCACAGGGTCTTGCCAAAATCAGGTGGCGTGCCACGGTGGCCGACATGGACGAAGCGGGGTGACAAGAGGACTCCTGCGGGAAAGTGAAGCTGGATGCGGTGGGCTGGCTCGCTGGCGGAGGGACGGGCGATCATGCCGCCCGGGGTGCTCGCAGGGGATACTCCTGTCGGCGTTGGCCAGCCAGGTATTTTCCGGTCATTCTGACCTAGAAACCTCCCCCTGACTTACACCCGGTACCCCGGCGCGATGATGGCGCCGCCCGCCTTGCGCAGCTGGTCGGAGACCGAGGTACCCGGTCGCAGGTCGTGCGCGATCACCTGGCGCGCCATCTGCGTCAGCACGTCGGGTGCGCAGAAGCCGGTCTCCTGGGCGCCGAAGAACACCGGCCGGCAGATGGTCGAGGCGTCATGGCCGCGGTAGGCCAGGTACAGCCAGTGTCCGTTGCGCTGATCCGGCGGCACGGCCTTGAAGGTCTGGGTACCGGTCAGCGCAGCGGCCACCAGCTGGAAGCCCTGCTGCAGCTCGGCATCGCCCGCGCCGGCCTGGCGCCGGCTCAGCTGGGCGATCGCCTGTCCGGCGGCATCGAGCACGGCGGTCGAGGTCAGCCCGGCGGCGGCCACGTTTTGATGAGCCTCCTCGAAACCCCCGGGTGCCATGGCAGCGGCAGCCGTCCAGCCATTGCTGGTGTCGACCAGATAGAGCCTGACCTGGAAGCGGCCGAGGTCCATCACGCCGGGCTGCAGGTGGCTCTGCAGCTTGACCGTCCAGCCCGGCGACAGGGTGCCGGCCATAGTCTCGAAGAACGATTTTTCCTGTTTCACTGACTGCCTTTCATGGACATCCGGTTTTCCATAACCCCCATAGAACCCCATAGAAACCCATAGAAACCCATAGCACGCCATGAATCCGATGCGTCACGGGGCATCCGGGCCGACCGTGCAGCCACTGGAAACGGATGGTACTCGTCCGATTTCATCCGTTTTCATCCGATTACCGGAACCCCATAGAACTCATAGAAAGCTCATAGCTTGCTCATAGCAAGCCAGTCAGGCAGACACCATCAGCAGCTCGTCCCAGCAGGTGGTGTAGCGCGGCGTGCGGCGTTCCTGCCGCATGGTCCAGCGCCGGCCGGGTTCCTGGCATAGGCCGGCGCTGCCCAGCGTGAGCGTACCGCGGCCGAAGCGGTCGTTGACCGCATCGAGCGCGCACATCAGCCGGGCCTGCTTGCGCTCGTGCGCGACAGCGTCATCGCCGAGATCGAGCTCCTGCTGGCCCTGCGTGGCCGGCTGCAGGTCCAGCAGCATCACGCCGGCCTTGGCATAGTCGTAGCCGGCGCGGTAGATGCGCTCCAGACCGGCCAGCGCGGCATTGACGATCAGCAGCGTGTCGCTATTGGCCAGGCGCAGCGGCACCGTGATGGAGCGGCTGTACTGCGGCGCCTGCGGCGTGAACGGGCTGGTTCGGATGAAGACCAGCACGGCGCTGGCATGGCTGTCCTGCGCGCGCAGCTTCTGCGCCGCGCGGCTGGCGAACTCGGTGACGGCCTCCTTCAGCTCGGCCAGCTCGGTCACGCGTTGGCCAAAGCTGCGCGTCACCGCGATCTGCTGCTTCGGTGCCGGCGCGTGGTCCAGATCGATGCAGGAGATGCCTTGCAGCTCGCGCACGGTGCGTTCGAGCACCACCGACCAGCATGCCTTGACGGTGGCTGGGTCAAGCCGGATCAGGTCGAGCACGGTGCCGATGCCGGCCTCGTTGAGCTGGCAGCCAATGCGCGGCCCCACGCCCCAGACCTCGCCTACAAGGGTGTTGCGGTAAAGCCAGTCACGCTGCCGCTCGCTGAGCTCGGCCAGGTTGCAGACCTGTGCCAGCCGGGCCGGGTAGCTGCCGGGCTTGCGTTCGGCGCTCTTGGCGATGTGGTTGGCCAGCTTGGCCAGGGTCTTGGTCGGCGCGATCCCGATGCAGGTCGGCAGATCGAGCCAGCGCAGGATCTGCTCGCGCGTGGCGTGCGCCTGCGCGGTGGCGTCGCGCAGCCCCGCCAGGTCGAGGAAGCACTCGTCGATGCTGTAGACCTCCTGCCGGTCACCCAGTCGGGCCGCCAGGCTCATCATGCGGTCACTGATGTCGCCATAGAGCGCGAAGTTGGCCGACAGCGCGACCAGGCCGGCCTCCTGCTCCAGGTGCCGGATCTGAAACCAGGGTGCGCCCATCCTGATGCCCAGCGCCTTGGCCTCATCGCTGCGTGCGATCGCGCAGCCGTCGTTGTTCGACAGCACCACGACCGGGCGGCCATGCAGCCTGGGGTCGAAGAGGCGCTCGCACGAGACATAGAAGTTGTTGCCGTCGAGCAGGGCGTAGAGCGGCTGGATCATGTCCTGTCTCTGTGGGTCAGCGAAAGCGCGTGACCGTGGAGGTCACCACACCCCAGATGCGCAGCTCCTGTCCTTCCTGCGGGACGATCTCGGGGAAGTCGGGGTTAGCCGGCTGCAGCTTGACCAGGCCGTCGCGGCAGTAGAGCTTCTTGCAGGTGAACTCGTTGTCGAGGATCGCGACCACGATGTCGCCATGCACCGGAGTGAGCGACTTGTCGACCACCAGCAGGTTGCCGTCGAAGATGCCGACGTCGCGCATCGACTCGCCGCGCACGCGCACCAGCAGGGTGGCTTCCTCGTGCTGGACCAGCTCGGCATTGAGGTCGACGCGCTGGATGCGGTGATCGGCTGCCGGCGACGGGAACCCTGCCTGGGTCGGTGACTCGGCCAGGCCCAGGCCACGCGCATAGGCGGCCGGGTCGATGCCGAGCGCCTGGGCAAGAGCCTGCGTGGTCGCCGGCAGGCTGTCCGGCGGGCTGATCTCGAGCAGCTTGCGCAGTGGAGCCGCAGCGCTGTCTTCCTGCGGCCGGTCCAGCCAGCCGGCGGGCTGGCCGCGGGCGGCCTCAATCTGGCGCGCCAGTCTGGGGCCTAGCGGCTTGCCGGCCTTGTGCTGGCTCCACTGGCTTGGCGACAGGCCCAGGCCGGCGGCGAAGTCGCGCTCCTGCGCATCCTCGCCGGTAGACAGCCGGCTCAAACGCCACTGCAGCCAGAGCAGCATCAGGCGGGCCTGGCGCGTGCGGGCGAGATCGGAGGGCGTGGCGATGCGGGACATGGCCAAACTATACAGTAAATTAATTTACTCAAAAAAGTCTTACCTGTCAGGCACCTGAACCCTGTCTGACTAGCCTCTGTTTCGGTAAAATTATCCAGAAAATATAATTATTTGTTTTGGATAAAACATACTAATCATGAGCAGCCGCGACGTCTTTCACCGCCACGAGTACGCCGAAGACATGGCGCGGCAGCTGCTGCAGCCCAGTTCATTGCAGCTGCAGGTGCGCTCCGGAGTCTTCCTGTCCGGCATCCGCCGCATCGGCAAGACCACCTTCCTGCGCCAGGACCTGATTCCCACCATGGAAGCCATGGGGGCACTGGTCATCTACGTCGACCTCTGGGCCGACCGCAGCAAGAGCACCGCCTCTCTGGTCCAGGAGGCGGTGCAGGACACCCTGACACAGCTCACCACTTCCGGCTCCAGGCTGCTGGACCGTTTCAAGGGCTTGAACATGGGTGCTGGCGGGTTCTCGTTCGGCTTCCAGCTCGACAGCGTAGGCAAGAAGGGCGGAGCTACCCTGGCGCAGGCCTTCACCGAGCTCGTAGACAAGGTGCAGACCAGCGTAGTGCTGATCGTCGATGAGGTGCAACAGGCGCTGGGATCCGAGGAGGGCAGCCACCTGATGTTTGCCCTCAAGGCGGCGCGCGATGCGGTCAACACCCGCCCGCAGACGCCGGGTCATCTGCTGATCGTAGGGACGGGATCGCACAAGTCACTGGTGACCGACATGGCCACCAGGCGCTCGCAGCCTTTTTCTGGGGCGGTATCGGCGCCTTACGAACCGCTGGGGCGGGACTTCGTGCAGTGGAAGTGGCAGCAGCTCCAGGCCCTGCTGGGGGTGAAGCTGCCCAGCGAGCAGGTGATGTGGGAAGGCTTCCTCGCCATGGGGCAGCGGCCCGAGGAGCTGCAGAACGCCCTGGTCCAGCTGCAGTCCCGCACCGAATCACCCGATCTGGCTTTCTCCATCATCTGTGCCACGCTCGCCTCGGCGGCGGCTGACGTGGAAATCGCAGCGGTCGAGGAACTCGGCACCCTGGCTACCACGATCTTCGGGCGTATCGCCCAGGGTGGAGACGCCGGGGCATCGGGCCTGTTTGCTGCGGAGGCCATGGCCGGCTATGCCGATAGCATCGGATCGGTGGTGGACACCCCACAGGTGCAGAACATGCTCGACCGGATGATTACGGCCAACCTGATCATGCGGCAGTCACATGGCGTCTATGCGGTTGCCGACCCGTTCGTGCGGCAGGTGTGGCTCCAGCGTGCGGCCCTGGAGACGGCGCTACATACGCCAGCGGCACCGACGCCAGGTAGGTAAACTGCAGCGTATTGACCCAGTCAAGAAATCCGACCGGGAAGGATTTCCGGATCATGCACGACATATGAAAATGCGCCACGGTCGAACTCACAGCAGACCTGCTTCGCCACCACCCGCCCGGCAAGAGCCGCTGACCGACAGTCGGTTCGAGGACCTGCTGCAGCGAGCCAGCGCCTTCTTTGCCGCGACCGAGCGAAACCCCGAGGCCGAGAAACAGGCAGCCATCGCGGAAATCATAGAGTCCATGGAACAGTACGGCTTGACGGTGGAGGACTTGCGTGCGACCCGGTGAATACCTTCAAAGTCAGAGCTTATGACATCGTAGAGTTCTGCACGCAGGTGCAGGAAGTGGCACCCTGCGATCAGGGCAGATATTGCAGGACCGTCATGTACTCAAAGGGTGTAGGCTTTGATTTGCGTAAGTAACTTATTCAACGCCAACCTGATGAACTGAGGCGCAGACCAATCGCACGGGCGTACTGGAGCGGCAAGCTTGCCGCATCCCGAGAATAGGACCAACGCCCCTAGACTGGCTCCATGAACGCTGTCACCCCCCTGGGACCCCATGAGTATCCGCGTCGCGTGCTGCTCGCGGTCTGCGGCCTGTCGCCACAGATCGTGACCGAGACCATCTATGCACTGGCAGCCGAAGCCAACCACCCCTTTGTCCCGACCGAGGTGCATCTGGTCACGACGGCCGAGGGCGCGCGCAGGGCTGAACTCGCTCTGCTTTCAAAGGACCTGGGCTGGTTCCACAAGCTGCAGCAGGACTACGCCCTGCCGGGCATGCAATTCGACCGCAGCCACATCCATGTCATTCCGGACCGCCAGGGCCGGGCCATGGAGGACATCCGCACCCCCGAGGACAACCAGGCGGCAGCGGACTGCCTGACCGAGCATGTGCGTCGCTTCACCAGCGACCCCAACTGCGCCCTACATGTGTCGATCGCTGGAGGACGCAAGACCATGGGCTTTTACCTCGGCTATGCCCTGTCGCTGTACGGCCGCGCCCAGGACCGCCTGAGCCATGTGCTGGTCAGCTCGCCCTTCGAGTCCAGCTGGGACTTCTTCTACCCGACCCCATACAGCCGGGTACTGCAGACTTCGGACGGCAAGCTGGCGGACAGCGCCATGGCGGAGATCACGCTCGCCGAGATTCCCTTTGTCAGCTTGCGCCACGGCCTGCCCGAGGCCTTGCTGCAGGGCCAGGCGACCTTCAACGACACGGTCGATGCGGCCCGGCTGGCACTGGCACCACCCAGGCTGCGCTTGAACCTCAGAGCCCGCACCGTGGAAGCCGCTGGCAAGGCCTTCACGCTGCCGCCGGCGGAGATGGCGCTGCTGGCGATGTTCGCACGACTTCAGCTCGAAGGCGGCAGTCCACTGGCTGCCCCGGCCAAGGGCGTGCCCGATCCTGGCTGGGCGCGCCGCTATCTGCGGGAGTACCGCACCATCGTCGGCGACATGGCCGACCTAGAGGCCACCGAGCGCGCGCTGCGCCAGGGAATGGACGGTGAATATTTCTCGGTGCGCAAGTCCAAGCTCGACAAGCGCATGAAAACCGCCCTGGGTCACGCGGCAGGCGTGTACCGGATCAAGGACGGCGGCAACCGGCCGCGCCGCTACGCCCTTGCCCTGTCGCCGGATGCTATATTGATTGACAACTATATGCCCAGGGAGGAGTAATTTGATGACGAGGCATGATTCGCCTTTGCTGGCAGCCAGCAGTCGGGTAGCGTTGGCGGCCTATCTGCATGACCTGGGCAAGTTTGCCGAGCGCGCGCGGCTGGAAGTGCCCCAGGACATGCTGCAAGCCCATGTCACCCAGTACTGTCCTTTCCGGACCGATGCCAGCGGGCGCAACGGTTACCACACCCACAAGCATGCCGCCTACACGGGCCTGGCATTCGACTTGGTCGAGCGGATGGCACCCGACCTGATCCGGGGTGACATGAGCCCATTCGTCAACCGGGATGCGCTGCAGGCCAACCCGGCCCTCTCGGTCGATAGCCTGGTCAACGCGGCGGCGGCCCATCACAGGCCTGAATCCTTTCTGCAGTGGGTGATCGCAACAGCCGACCGGCTGGCCAGCGGCTTCGAGCGCGAGGAATTCGAGCGTTACAACGCCGCTCGCGACGATAACCAGGAAACTTCCACCGGCCGCAACCACTACCAGGCACGCCAGCTCACGCTGTTCGAGCAGATCCGCCTGCAGGGGCCTGCAGCGCGAGCGAGCAGTGCCAGGGATCTGGAGTGGCGCTATCCGCTGCGGGCACTGTCACCACAGTCCATCTTCCCGCAACGGCGTAGCGAATGCGAACCGGGCGAGGACGCGCCGGCCCAGGCCGAATACCGGCGCCTGTGGGACCAGTTCCTGCAGGGCCTGCAGGAGATTCCGGCCTCGCACCGCAGCCAATGGCCGCTGTGGCTGGACCACTTCGATACCGCCTGGCTGACCTTCACGCACGCCATACCAGCCGCCACGGCGTTTGGGACCAAGCCCGAGGTCTCCTTGTACGACCACAGCAAGGCCACTGCCGCACTGGCCACGGCCCTGTGGCGCTGGCACCTGGAGCATCAGCGGACCGACAGCGCAGCTGCCGAACGACTGAAACAGCGCAGCGACTGGGACGAGGACAAGCTGCTGCTGGTGCAGGGGGACTTCTTCGGCATCCAGGACTTCATCTTTGCCGAGGGCAGCCAGACCAACCGTGCTGCCGCCAGACTGCTGCGCGGACGCTCGTTCCAGGTGTCGCTGTTCACCGAGCTCGCCGCCCTCAAGGTGCTCGAGGCGTTGGACCTGCCTCCGACCAGCCAGATCACCAATGCGGCCGGCAAGTTCCTGATCGTGGCGCCAAACACCGCCAGCGCACGCTCGGCGCTGCAGCGCGTCAGGCAGGAGATCAATGAATGGTTCCTGCAGCACAGCTTCGGCCTGGCCGGGCTGGGCCTGGTCGGCAAGCCCGCCAGCGGCAACGACCTGCTCAAGGGCCGCTTCAAGGACCTGATGGCCGAGCTGTTTGCCTCCCTGGAAAAGGCCAAGCTGCAACGCTTCGACCTGACGACGGGCAGCTCGCCGGTGTTCCAGGTCGAGTATCCCCTGGGCGTGTGCCAGTTCAACGGCCGCCTGCCGGCCGACCGGCTCGATGATGGCCGCGCTAGTGCGGCGCTCTCGCGCGACCAGATCACCCTGGGTACCTCGCTGACCCGCAAGGACCGGCTGATGGTGGCCCGGGGCGAGCAAGTCATGAGCGGCCAGAACATCACCGTGCTGGAGACGCCGGTTTTCGGCTACCAGGTGGGCTTTACCGCCAGCGAAGCCGTGACCGGCAAATTCGGCCCCTGGGCTCAGGACGGCACGCTGGCTCGTTGCTGGGATTTCAGTCTGCCGCAGAACCTAGAAGACAACCTGTGGCAGGGCTACGCCCGCCGCTTCATCAATGCCTACGTACCCCAGTTCACCGAACTGGACCAGCAGACCCAGGGCAAGTACCGAGGCGATGCGGACGCGGAAGCCGATGCCGTGCGCGTCGGCAGCGGCAAGACGCTCAACCATATTGCCTGCGAGGACCGCAGCTGCCCGGAGCAGCCCGAGCAATGGCTGGGGCAGGTGGCACTCATGACCCTCAAGGGGGACGTCGACAACCTGGGAATGATCTTCCAGCAGGGCCTGCAGGAGCCAACCTTCGCCAAGATGGCCGCGCTGTCGCGCCAGATGAACGCCTTCTTTGCCATCTGGCTGCCGGCGCTGTGCCAGACCGAGTTCCCGAACACCTACACGGTGTTTGCCGGCGGGGACGACTTCTTCCTGATCGGCCCCTGGCTCAGCACCCAGCGCCTGGCGCACCGCATGGCCAAGGCATTCGAGAACTTTGTGGCCCACAACCCGGACATCAGCTTCTCGGCCGGCATGGTGATGACCAAGCCGGGCCTGCCGATCCACACCCTGGCCACGCAGGCCGAGGACGCTCTGGACGCGGCCAAGGCCAGCGGACACGCCAACCCACAGCAGCGCAAGAACGCCGTCGTCGTGTTCGGCGAGCGGGTACGCTGGCCGGACTGGCCCAAGGTACAGGCCGCGCAGGATCAGCTGGAGATGGCACGCGAGGCCTACCGGCTCTCGACCGGCTATGTCTACGGCCTGCTGCAACTGGTGGAGCAGGCATCAGACAGCCAGAACCCCGAGCACGCGATGTGGCGCAGCCGCTTCGCCTACCGCACCCGGCGCTTTGTCGTGGACCGGCTGCCAGCCGAGCAACGCCAGCGGGCGCAGACCGAGCTGGGGGTAGCCATCGGTCAGCACGGCCTCCAGGAGCTCGGCAGCCGCTACCGCATTCCCCTGTTCAACCATTTCTACCGTCAGCGATAAGGACCACACTGCCATGGCAACTTCCTACGGCGGCGCCTATCAAGCGCGCAACCCCTCACCGCGCGCGGGCGGCTACGGCAATGACCGTGCCACAGCTCCGAGCCCGACCCTCAACGTCTCCGACATCCGGCTCGCCGCGCCTATTCCCTCCGAGCTGTTCGGCGACATCGCAAAGGACAAGGCGGCAGTCATCGCCGAGGCCGGTGCCGGACGCAAGAACAAGTCGACCCAGCTGCGCAAGTTCTACGACGAGCTCGTGATGTGGCACGAGAAGGTCCATCACGAGCGCACACCGCAGACCAAGGCCGACAAGTACGCCGAGATCGCGCCCTTCATCAAGATGATGAAGGCCAAGGTGGCCTACGCGCGTGGCCGCGACCATGTGGACGAGTGCTTCGAGCAGCTGTTTGCCCACCTCGTCAGCCAGATCGATGGTGTCGGCAGCCTCAAGCACGCCAAACTGTTCATGGAAGCCTTCATGGGCTTCTACAAAGCCCAGGAGAAATAAGCCATGCCCCAACTCAACGGCATCACCACCCTCGAAGCCACGCTCGAACTCGTCACTGGGCTGCGCATCGGCGCGGGCGACAGCGAGATGCACATCGGCGGCGTGGACAACACTGTCATCAAGCATCCCCACACCCAATCACCCTACATCCCGGGCTCCAGCCTCAAGGGCAAGATGCGCAGCCTGCTGGAATGGCGCAGCGGTGCCGTTCAGCAGGAAGCCCTGGGTTGGCGTGACTACCAGGCGGCCACGGGCGTGCAAAAGGCCGAGGTCAAGCGCATCCTGCAGCTGTTCGGCATCAGCGGCGGCGACAAGGCGGGCCTGGAGGAAATGCTCGAGCTCGGTCCGACCCGGGTGTCCTTCTGGGACTGCAATCTGCAGCCCGACTGGGAGCAGCAGATCCGCGAGGACAACCTGGCACTGACCGAGGTCAAGAGCGAGAACCGCATCAACCGCATCTCCGGCGTGGCCGAGCACCCGCGCCAGACCGAGCGCGTGCCTGCCGGGGCCTGCTTCGACTTCCGCCTGTCGGTCAAGCAGCTCGCTGGCGACGGCGAGGAACTACTGACCACCGTGTTGCAGGGACTCAAGCTGCTCGAGCTCGACAGCGTGGGCGGTTCGGGCTCACGCGGCTACGGCAAGGTCCGCTTCAAGGGCCTGCGCATCAACGGCCAGGACAGCCAGGCGAGCTTCGACGCCATCCAGCCCTTTGCCCGCTGAAGCCAGAACCGCTCATGAGAGTGCTTTGCTACACCTTGCGCCCACTGACGGCCTTCGGCACGCCACTGGCTGGCGACACCCTGTTCGGTCAGCTGTGCTGGACCCTGCGCCATCAGCTGGGCAATGCACGCCTGCAGGTCCTGCTGGAGGGCTATGCCACCGGACGTCCCTTCGCTGTGGTGTCGGACGCCATGCCCAGCGGTCATGTGCCGCTGCCCGCCCTGCCGTCTTCGACCTGGAACAGCAGCGTCAACGCCGATCGCAAGGCCCTCAAGAAGCGCCGCTGGCTGGCGGTCGGCGATCTGGCCCAGCCACTGCCCCAGTGGCAGTCCGTCGCCAAAACCGATGCCGAGCTTGCCCCGGTGACCGAACGAGCCCAGCCGCACAACACCATCAACCGCCAGACGGGCACCACGGGTACCGGGCCGTTCGCGCCCTACAGCCAGTCGCAGCGCTGGTACACCCAGGACACGCGGCTTGACCTGCATGTCGCGCTCGACGACAGCCGTCTGTCCGTGGACGAACTGGGCGCCGCGCTGGCTTACATCGGCGCCACGGGATTCGGGCGTGATGCCAGCATCGGCCTGGGCAAGTTCGAACTGGTGACAGCGGCCAGATCGGTGCAGTGGCACCGGCCGGCAGGCGCCAACCGCTACCTCACGCTGGGGCCCTGTGCGCCGCAGGGCCTGGGCTTCTGCCCGGTGCGCAGCAGCTGGCAGGTGCTGACCCGCTTCGGTCGCCATGGCGATGCAGCCGTGCAGGGCAGCAGCCCCTTCAAGAAGCCACTGCTGCTGGCACAGGCTGGAGCCGTCTTCAGGCCCGAGACCCTCGACCCGGCGCTGACGATCATCGGCCAGGGTCTGGGCGGAGAACTGCAGCTGATCTCTGCCGCCATGCCGCAGACCGTGCATCAGGGCTACGCTCCCGTGATACCCATCCTGTGCCCCGAGGTGGCCGCATGAACGCCTTCCTGACCACACACCGCCTGCACCTGACACCTCTGTCGCCGATACACATCGGCTGCGGGGAGGACTTCGAGCCGACGAACTACGTCATCGATGACGACGTGCTCTACGGCTTCGATCCCAGCCGAGCCACGCTCAGCGATGTGCAGCGCGGCAAGCTGCTGGACGCGGCCAACCGGGCCTCGCTGCTGGGCCTGCAGCGCTTCTTCCGTGAACATGCCGCCGTCTTCAAGCCTCATGCCCAGGTACTGATCCCGGTCAGCCAGGGTGTGGCCAGCAAGTACGAGCAGGACATCGGACGCGCGGTCAACCAGGAAAGCAACGGCAACCAGGTGTTCAACCGGTTCGTCATCGAGCGCGCCAGCCACACCGGCGCCCAGGGCTGGCCCTATCTGCCGGGCAGCAGCTTCAAGGGCTGCCTGCGCACCGCCTTCCTGGACGAGCTCAACCAGGGCCAGCGTGTCACACGCGCGGAGGAGCTCGACCGCAGGGGCAACGCCAAGGCCGATGCCGTGGAGCGCCGCCTGCTGGGAGGTGATTACGCCACCAGCCCGCTGCGCCTGATCAAGGTAGCCGACTTCATGCCCAGCCGCGAGCCGCAACGGCGGGTGCTCTATGCGGTCAACCGCAAGAAGAAGCTCGTCATCAAGGACGGACGCGAGCTCCAGCCCAAGGGCATCGCGGCGCGCAAGGAATCCATCCTGGAGGGACAGTACCGCGCCTTTACCTCCGAGGTGGTGTTGCCCTCGCTCGACCCGCACACCGAGCCCAAACTGACCCCGACACCCGGATTGCGACCGCGGACCCTGACGCCGATCGTGCACGCCACCAACCGCTACCACCTGGCGCGACTGCGGCGCGAGCTCGAGCTGCTGGCCAGCCGAGGCCTGGTCAACCCGGCCTGGCAGCGTTCGGTAGAACAGCTGCTGGCGGGCGAGCTGGGCCGCCGGATCCAGGCCGGCCAGGCCATGCTGGTGCGGCTGGGCCGCTATGGTGGCGCCGAGAGCAAGACCCTGTCGGGCGCTGGCGTCGCACAGATCAAGATCATGCAAGGCCAGGGCATGCCGCCCGTTTTCATGGACAGCACCAAGACGGTCTGGCTGGCCGCCGAGCACGAAACCGACCAGAAGCACCTCCTGCCCTTTGGCTGGGCGGTGGTCGAGATCGATCCCGAGGGCGAGCTGCCAGAACTGCAGGCCTGGTGCCAGCAGCAATCCCAGGGACGGCCCGACATGGCGCAGCTGCGCGCCAGCTTCGAGGCAGAAAAGGCGGCAGCCGCCCGCCGCAAGGCCGAGCTGGAAGCGCAAGCCGCAGCGCGAGCTGCCCAGGCCGCTGCCGAACAGGCGGCGGCCGAGGAACGCGCCAGGGCCCTGCAGGCTCTCAGTCCCAACCTGCGGGCGATCGAAGCCTGGCGCCACCAATGCGAGGAGCTGCTGCAGAAGATCTCGGGCGGCAACTTCAGGAAGCAGCCACCCGATGCCGGACGCGCCGGCCTCTACCAGGACGCCGCGCGCCTGGCCAAGACCGCGCTGGAAGCGGCCGACTGGACCGCCCCGGAAAAGTCCGCGCTGGCCGATGTGCTCGAGCAGTACCTGCCGCAGGTCATCAGCCCCTGGGACCCGAAAGAGCAGCGCAAGAAGCTCAAGTTTGCCGCCCTGCGTGGCCAGTCATGATGCTGGCCGACCTACCAATCGCACGCTATCGCCTGACGGCTCGCTGGCGTAATCCTGCGCACTTGCCCGACTACGCCGGCTCGCTGCTGCGCGGGCAGTTCGGCGCCACCTTGCGCCATCTGGCCTGCATGACGCGCCAGCCCAGCTGTGATGGCTGCCCCTTGCAGATCACCTGCCCTTACACGCGGATATTCGAGGCACTGCCTCCACCGACTCATGCGCTGCAGAACTTCAGCGCTATTCCGAACGCCTACGTGATCGAGCCGCCCCCGCTCGGCTCGACGCACTACGCGACGGGTCAGGAACTGGTATTCCACGTGGTGCTGGCTGGTACAGCGCGGGAGCAGCTCGCGCTGGTGATATTCGCCTGGCAGCGCGCCCTGGCTCAAGGGCTGACCCGCCAGCGGGTGCCGGCAGACCTGGTGCAGGTGGACTGGATCGACAGCGCACAGCAGGCCCAGCCGATCTGGACGGCCAACGAGCCAGTACTGCAGGATCATCCGGCGCTGCTCGCCGTGCCTCCGGTGCCCTCCTCCCTCAAGGCGCTGGAGCTGCAGATCCACAGCCCGATGCGGCTGCAACAGCAGGGCAAGCCACTGCGGCCGCCGCAACTCAACGCGCGGACCTTGCTGACCACGTTGGCCAGACGCGTAGCCCTGGTGCTCGAGTTCCACGCCGGCCAGACACAATGGGGCGCGCAGGTGCCGCGAGTAGCGGTCCTGTCCGAGCAGGTGCATGACGAGCGCGAGTTGCGCTGGCATGACTGGACGCGGTTCAGCAGCCGCCAGCAGCAGGAGATGACGCTGGGTGGTGTGCTGGGCCGCTGGACCTTGTCCGCCCCAGGCGAGACTCTGGCCGAACTATGGCCCTGGCTCTGGCTGGGCCAGTGGCTGCATGTGGGCAAGAATGCCAGCATGGGCATGGGCGGCTACACGCTGGAGGCCCTGGCTTGACGACCTGGTTCATCACCCGCCATCCCGGCGCGATCGACTGGGCCCATGCACAGCAGCTGCAGGTCGACCATTTCGTCAACCACCTCGACCCTGCCCTTATTCGGGCTGGCGACACCGTCATGGGCAGCCTGCCGGTGCACCTGGCTGCCGCCATCTGCGAGCGCGGCGCCCGCTACCTGCACCTGAGCTTGGACCTGCCAGCCGAGTTACGTGGCAGGGAGCTCAGCGTGCAGCAATTGCACCAGTTCAGCGCCCGCCTGAGACCCTTCCAGGTCACTGCCCTGCCGGCCAGTGTCCGATGACTTCACCCGACAGCCATGACCACCCAGCGCCCCACCACGCACCTGTGCATCGCCACCGGCCAGAACCTGGCCAACCTGATCCCCGCGCTGCAGCTCAAGGCCAGCCGGGTCATCATCCTGGAGACCCCGCAGATGCGGCTGCAGGCCCGTCACCTGCAACGCGCCCTGGAAGGCCACGGCATCCAGGTGGTGCGAGAAACCTTCGACGACAGCACGCCAGCGACAGTGGAACAAAGTGCCGAGCGGATCGGCGTCCAATATGGCGAGGGCTCGATCGTCTTCAACGTCACCGGCGGCCACAAGCTGATGACGCTGGCATTGGCCCACCACATGGAAGTGGCCGACGACCTGCACCTGCTTTATGCGGAAACCCGCAACCAGCGGCTGGACTGGTTGCGACCGGTGCCCGAGCTGCAGGCGATGGAGAACGCGCTCGACATCGACGACTTCCTGATCGCCCAGGGCTACACGCGCGACACGTCCAGCGAGCGCGACGCCTACTGGCAGCAGGCTGCGCTGGAGCGCGCCGCACTCACCCGGCTGCTGGGGGACGAATCCGACAAGCTGGCCAGCTTCTTCGGAGCGCTCAACAAGCTGGCGGGTCATGCCATGAGCAACGCCAACAAGGGCACGCCGTTCCGCCCCCAGCAACGCCTTCTGTTCACGCCGGGCGGACGCAACGCGGATGTGCTGGCCAAGGCCCACGAACTCGGCCTGATCCACTGGGACCAGGACATCGAGATCGTGTTCGCCAGCGACGAAGTCGCGCGCTACTTCGGCGGCGGCTGGCTGGAGGAATATGTCTGGCTCAAGCTGCGCGGCATCAGGCCCCACGACAGCGCCACCAACCTCACCGTCAAGCCGGCGGGCGGCGACATCCGCAACGAGCTCGACTCGGTGGTTGCCCACGGTAACCGACTGCTGGTGATCGAGTGCAAGACCCTGCGCTTCGGCAACGATCCCCTCAAGGATGCCGACTACGTCTACAAGCTGGCACAACTGTCCAAGCAGATCGGCGGCGGCATGGCCAGCAGCCTGCTGCTATCGGCGCGCCCACTGGACGAGGCCACGGCTGAGCGCGCCCAGCGCTACGGGGTCACGGTGCTGGACGGTGCAGGGGTGAAGAAGCTGGCGGCCTGGATCCAGCAGTGGATGAGCGGCAGCTGAGGTCCGGGACAGCCAGGCGGCGGCAAGCTTGCCGGCTCTGACAGCAACGGCGGGCGTCGGCACACTGGACGGGGCAGATCAGCCCGCCAGTCCCGATGACACAACGCCAGCTCTACCTCGCCGCCTACGACGTGTCCTGCCCGCGACGCCTGGTCGCCGCGCTCAAGCTTTCGCGTGCCTATGCGACCGGCGGCCAGAAATCAGTCCACGAGCTTTACCTGACCGTGGCCGAGCGCACCGACCTGATCGAGGACATGAGCATCCTGCTCGACCTGGACACCGACCGCTTCCTGTTGCTGCGGCTTGATCCGCGCAGCCGGGTGCTGACGCTCGGCCTCGGCCTGGTGCCGGCCGACCCGGACTACTTCTACGTGGGGTGAACTACCATGGCACTGCTACTGCTTGACCGCGCCAATCTTCAAGTCAAGACCGAAGGGGATGCGCTGGCCCTGTACGAGGCCGGCACCAGGCGCGGCACCGTTCCCATCAAGCTGATCGACCGCTGCGTCGTGCACGGGGCACAGACCCAGCTCGACAGCGGCATGCTGCTCAAGCTGGCCGAGGCCGGCGCAGCCGTGATCTTTATGAGCCCGCGGCAGCATCGCCGCGTAGCCATGGTGCTGGGTCCGCGGCACAACGACGCCGCCATCCGGCTGGCTCAGGCACGACTGGTGCTCGACGAGTCCCACTGCCAGCAATGGTCGCGCCAACTGGTGCGCGCCAAGCTGCAGCGCCAGTGCCGCAGCCTGCAGCTGTGGATGGCTGAACGTCCCGACGCCCGCAAGCCTCTGTGGGATGCGCTGGAGACAATCCGGTCAGTGCTACAGACGCTTATGCCGGAAGGCGAGCCAGTCGGAGTCGAGCGCCTGCGCGGACTTGAAGGCGCAGCGGCACGGGCCTATTTTGGCGGTTTTGCTGCCGTGCTGCCGCCGGCGCTGCAGTTCAATGGGCGCAACCGGCGCCCACCACGCGACCCGGTCAACGCCTGTCTGTCGCTGGGCTACACGCTGCTGCATGCCCAGGCCGTCCAAGCCTGCCATGCGGCTGGTCTCGATCCCCTGCTGGGCTTTTACCATCGACCAGCCTTCGGCCGCGAGAGCCTGGCCAGCGACCTGATCGAGCCCCTGCGCAGCGAAGTGGACCAGTGGGTCTGGCGCCTGGTGCGCCAGCGTGAACTGCGCGAGCACCACTTCACCCTGGACAAGGGTTGCTGCCTGCTGGGCAAGCCCGGACGCAGCGTCTTCTACGCCCGTTGGGAATCTCAGCAGGCGGGCTGGAAACGATGGCTGCGTCTGCAGACCAGAGCCTTGGCGCGCCAGTTGCGGCAGCAGGGCGAAGGCTGGCTCGAGCACGATGACGAAGATGAGGCAGACTGATGGGACAACACACCACCCCGCAGCAGACACCGCCTCCGCGCGCCCTCTACCTGGCGGGCAGCGAGCACAAGCAAGTCGACAGCACCGAGGCAGCTCTGGTCGTGCGCAATGCCAGGGGTCAGATCATGCGCTACCCTGTGGCACGGGTGGCGCGTATCGTCAGCAGTCTGCGCGTCGACTGGGCGGGCAGCGCTCTGCTGCTGTGCCAGCACAGCGGCATCCCGGTCACCTGGATTGACAGCCACGGCGAGGCCACAGGCACGATGTTTCCGGCACAGGCGCGCAACCTGTCGCTGCACCACATGCTCGAAGTCGTGCTCGAGAGCGAGCCGGGGGCACATGACTTCCAGTACTGGCAGCAGCATCGGCGCATGCAGGTGCTGAAGGCCTGGTCTGAATGCCGCTCCGAGCCGATAACGCCCAAGCAGTGGGAAGCTATCAGGCGTGAATGGGTCTACCACAGGGAGTTCAAACCCCATCTGCCCATTGCCATGCGCGGTCTGTGCTGCGCCTATGTGGCTGCACAGATGGCGCAGGCCGGGCTGCAGCCACACTATCAAGGACCCAAGGCAGAGGTGATCCCGCTGCTGGAGATCCTGATGGGGCTGAGCTGGGCACAGCTGAACCTATGCACGGGAGCGCTTGGCGATCAGGCCACCGACGAAGCCACCCAAGTGCAGCTGATGGAGCGCTGGCAAGCATGCAATGCCGGTGTGCTGCTGGCCCATCTGCACAGCATGCAGCGTTGGGCCAGCGCGCAAATGAACCAGATCTGAACTAGCCCATGAGCCACAACAAGCGCATCCATTGGCTGGTCTGCTATGACATCAGTGACCCGAAGCGTCTGATCCGGGTCCACCGCTGCCTGAAGAAGGAGGGGGTTCCGGTACAGTATTCGGTCTTCATGCTGCACGCCACCCAGTCAGGCATGACCCTGGTGATGGCCAAACTGGCATCGATCATCGATCCGGATGGGGACGACGTGCGCGCCTACCCGGTGCCAGAGCAGCCCTGGAAAATCACGATCGGCGCCGACCTGATACCGAAGGATCTGTGGATAATCGAAACATGATTCTGCAGCTACCCCAAAAGTACGGAAAGGTTGGCTTGACGAGGAGCGCGAAGTTCGTCAAACCAGGCCACAAGCCTTTGATCCTTAAGGATTTTCTACAAGCTGGAGATTCAATCAAGCCCTGATACCAAAGGGATTAAGACACCGCATCAGTAAACACCGTAGCAACACGACCAGATTCAATCAAGCCCTGATACCAAAGGGATTAAGACCTTTAGTAAGTGAATGAGTTAGTCCAGACTATACGATTCAATCAAGCCCTGATACCAAAGGGATTAAGACGCCAGCAAGGGCTTTTGGTTTGAAGGTCCGCAAGGATTCAATCAAGCCCTGATACCAAAGGGATTAAGACTCGCTCCATTACAGCCAATTCATAATCGGCCGGCCGATTCAATCAAGCCCTGATACCAAAGGGATTAAGACTCGACCACGGGCGCCTCCTCGACCACGGGCGCCGATTCAATCAAGCCCTGATACCAAAGGGATTAAGACCGGTAGTCGCAACCGATGCGCAAGCCTGAGCGGGATTCAATCAAGCCCTGATACCAAAGGGATTAAGACCTTCAGGCATGAACACGGTGATGATGAACAGGGGATTCAATCAAGCCCTGATACCAAAGGGATTAAGACCTTCTTTTCCTTGACCAGATGCGGCAGGCGGTAGGATTCAATCAAACCCTGATACCAAAGGGATTAAGACATCTCACAATCCAGCGGCTAGCACCCGGATCAGATTCAATCAAGCCCTGATACCAAAGGGATTAAGACCGTTCAAATTTTGCGACTTCTTTAGCAGCATCCGATTCAATCAAGCCCTGATACCAAAGGGATTAAGACCCCTGCAAAGCAGCGACATCCCGTCCGAGCTTGGATTCAATCAAGCCCTGATACCAAAGGGATTAAGACTTTCTCTGCCATGTCAGCTTCGCGGTCTGCCTCGGATTCAATCAAGCCCTGATACCAAATGGATTAAGACGCTTTGCCGTTCGGGATATCCAACTTGTACTTCGGATTCAATCAAGCCCTGATACCAAAGGGATTAAGACACTTGATCATGAGCAACACCGCGTCAATGATGTGATTCAATCAAGCCCTGATACCAAAGGGATTAAGACATACCCTCGCAAGACGGCATCTTGAAGTCGTAGGATTCAATCAAGCCCTGATACCAAAGGGATTAAGACTGCCGTGACGATGTGCATGGCATCGGCAGAAAAGGATTCAATCAAGCCCTGATACCAAAGGGATTAAGACGACCACGTTCTCAAGCGTGTCAATGCGCTTGGGATTCAATCAAGCCCTGATACCAAAGGGATTATTTAGACGGCAATCATTAACCTGATCATGCGGCGTAGACCACTGAATCATGATTGAAATAGGACTTCACCCGCTCCGGGCTGCTGACGAGGAACTGCATGAAGGCGGTGGCCTTCTCCAGCAATCCGCCTGGTGTTCTGCAGCGATTGGTGCTGCGCAACTGGGTCTTGAAGTCCCGGTTGAGGTACTCGTCCGGGTTGCTCTGCGGTGCGTAGGGCGGCAGGTAGAACACCTCGATCTCGTGCTGATGTGCCTGCACCCAAGCGGCTACGTCCTTGGCATGGTGAGCCCTGAGGTTGTCGAGGATGAGGAAGACC
>Ga0156629_116_pt1 | contig 49431 bp, 45 predicted proteins | sample RifOxyC3_FD_110703 | JGI IMG/M metagenome (GOLD analysis project Ga0156629, IMG submission 110703) | Burkholderiales bacterium RIFOXYC12_FULL_65_23 | reverse complement strand
TGACGAAGATCATCTGGCGGATGCCGGCGGCATAGGCTTCCTCGACCGCGTACTGGATCAGCGGCTTGTCGACCACGGGCAGCATCTCCTTGGCGCTGGCCTTGGTGGCGGGCAGGAAACGGGTGCCAAGACCGGCAATCGGGAAAACGGCCTTGCGGATCGGTGCGTTCATGGGGCTTGTATTGGAAATAAAGACGGACTGATTCTACGTGAGGCATATTTCAGTCAAGAAATGAAATAAATATTAAAAATCTCTCAATCTAATAAGCTGAATGATTGCACGGTAGCGATTAGCCTGACACCGACTTGGGATTCGCCTATCCCTGTGCTATAAAAATCGTCATGATTCTGCAGCAATGGCGTTCGCCGCTGTCCGCCGCCTGTCCCTGCGGCCCCGACCTGGAATACGACCCGGACTTCCTGCAGCTGCAACAGGTGCTGCGGTCCCGGCCCGAGCCGGAGTTCCGCGTCCCCCAGCAGGACGGTCGGGGCGGCCGGACCTTGCCCGATGGCGCGCCGATTGCCTGGTCCGAGGTGCGCGAACTGGCGCAGGCTCTGTTGCTGCGCAGCAAGGACCTGCGGCTGGCCATCTGGCTGACCCGGGCCCAGTTGCATCTCGAGGGCTTTTGCGCCATTCAGCAGGGCCTGGAGCTGGTCCAGCTGCTGCTGCAGGACTACTGGGACGGGGTGCATCCCGGGCTCGACCCGGACGATGGCGACCCGACCATGCGCCTCAATGCCCTGGCCGCTTTGGATGCGCTCGATTCGGTTGCGGGCGATGTCCGGGCCAGTTTTTTGCTTGATTCACGCCAGCAGGGCCAGCTCACGGTGCGCGAGCTCGAGCTGGCAGCCGGTCGCCTTGAGCCGCTGCCCGGGGAGGCCCGGCCAGCCGCCGTCCAGGTCGAGCGCCTGCTTGAAGTTGCGCTGCAGCATTCGCCCGAGCTCGCTTCCGTGGCGCGGGCGGCACCGCAGCAGCTCGAAGCCATCCGCGCGGTGCTGGCTGACCGGCTGGGTCAGCGGCCAGCACAGCGGCTGGCTGATCAGCGCGCCGAGCGCTTGGGCCAGCCGCCACTGCCCGACCTGTTGCGCCTGCACGCCATGCTCGACACCGTGGCCCAGGCCGTGGCCAAGCTTACTGCCGCCACGCTGACGCCCGAGCCGGCCGTACCAGGAGCCGAGTTGGCCGGCAGTCACTTGCCAGCCGCGGCGGATCAATTGTCCCGGGACAGTCCCGCGGCCCAATTACCAGGACAAATCAATAGCCGGCAGCAGGTCGTTGAAATGCTGGCGCTGCTGTGCCAGTATCTCGAAAAAAATGAACCCACCAATCCGGTCCAGATCCTGTTGCGTCGGGCGCAGCGGATGATGCAGATGGATTTTCTCGAATTGCTGCGCGACATGGCGCCCGATGGACTCGATCAGGCCGAAAAGGTCGTCGGAGCCAGAATAGCCAGGGATGACGATTGACCGCTTCTCTGCTAATGTGCCGCCGGTGGGTGAACTTGGGTGTTCAGGGAAGGGAGGACGGACATGCCGGAAAGCAGCCAGAAATTCATGGCGCGCAATCGTGCGTCGCGGGTCCAGATCGAATACGAGGTCGAGCTCTACGGCGCCGAGAAACGGGTCCAGCTGCCGTTCGTGATGGGGGTGTTGGCCGACCTGTCGGGCCAGCCGGCCGCGCCCCCCGCGCTGCCGCCAGTCGCCCTGGCCGAGCGCAAGTTCCTCGAGTTCGATGTCGACAATTTCGACAGCCGGATGAAGGCAATCCAGCCCCGGCTGTCCTTCCAGGTCGACAACGCCCTGAGCGGTGAAGGCCAGCTCAAGGTCGATCTGAGCTTCGAGCGCATGGAGGATTTTTCCCCGGAGTCGATCGCGCTGCAGGTCGAGGCCTTGAAGCAGCTGCTGACGGCGCGCCAGCAGTTGGCCGACCTGATCACCTACATGGACGGCAAGACCGGGGCCGAGGAACTGATCGCCCAGGTGCTGAATGACCCGGCCTGGCTCGAGTCGCTGGCCTCGTGGCCCGCCTTGCCCGAGCCTGATGGCAAGAGCAAGACCGTCAGTCAGACCTGAAGCCGGCCCAGGAGGTGATTCCGATGTCCAACCTGCCTTTCCAGTCCCAGTCGCAGACCCAGTCCCAGACCGAGCCGCAGCCCGCGCTGGCGCAGGCGCCAGCCGCGCTGGCCGAACTGCTGCGCCGCGAGTTCAAGCCCAAGTCGGAGCAGGCCCGGGCGGCGGTGCTGCGAGCGGTCCAGACCCTGGCCCGGCAGGCCTTGGCCCAGGGTGACGCCATCCTCCCGGGCGGCCAGTCTGGACCGACCGGTCAGACCGGCCAGGACGCCGTCCAGTCGATCGAGGCCCTGATTGCCGAGCTCGACCGCAAGCTGTCCGAGCAGCTCAACCTGATCCTGCATCACCCGGAATTCCAGCGCCTCGAGGGCGCCTGGCGCGGCCTGCAGCATCTGGTCAGCCACACCGAGACCGACGAGGGGCTCAAGATCCGGGTCCTCGATGTCTCGAAGGCCGAGCTCGGTCGCACGCTGAGGAAGTTCAAGGGCACGAGCTGGGACCAGAGTCCGCTGTTCAAGAAGGTCTACGAGGAGGAGTACGGCCAGCTCGGTGGCGAGCCGTTCGGTTGCCTGATCGGCGACTACTACTTCGACCACAGTCCGCCCGACACCGAGTTGCTGGGCGAGATGGCCCGGATCGCGGCGGCGGCCCATGCGCCCTTCATCGCGGGTGCCTCGCCAGCCGTGCTGCAGATGGACAGCTGGCAGGAACTGGCCAATCCGCGCGACCTCGGCAAGATCTTTTCCACGCCCGAATACGCAGCCTGGCGTGCGCTGCGCGCCAGCGAAGACGCGCGCTACCTGGGGCTGGCGCTGCCGCGCTTCCTGGCGCGACTGCCCTATGGCGCCCGGACCCATCCGCTTGAGGCGTTCGACTTCGAGGAAGACACCGGGGCGGCAGACCACAGCAAGTACACCTGGGCCAATGCGGCCTATGCGATGGCGGTCAACATCAACCGCTCGTTCAAGGAGTTCGGCTGGTGTTCGCGCATCCGCGGCATCGAGTCGGGTGGTGCGGTCGAGGGGCTGCCGGTGCATGCCTTCCCGACCGACGACGGCGGCGTCGACATCAAGTGCCCGACCGAGATCGCGATCAGCGACCGCCGCGAGGCCGAGCTGGCCAGGAGCGGTTTCATGCCGCTGATCCATCGCAAGCATTCGGATTTCGCCGCCTTCATCGGGGCCCAGTCGCTGCAGAAACCGACCGAGTACGACGACCCGGACGCCAGCGCCAATGCCAGGCTGGCGACGCGACTGCCTTATCTGTTTGCCTGTTGCCGCTTTGCCCATTACCTCAAGTGCATCGTGCGCGACAAGCTCGGTTCGTTCAAGGACCGCGACGCGATGGAGCGCTGGCTGCAGGACTGGATCATGAACTATGTCGATGGCGACCCGGCCCATTCCTCCGAGCAGACCAAGGCCAGGCGTCCGCTGGCGGCGGCCGAGGTGGTGATCGAGCCGGTCGAAGGCGATCCGGGCTACTACCGCTCGCGGTTCTACCTGCGCCCGCATTACCAGCTTGAGGGACTGACGGTGTCGCTGCGCCTGGTCTCGCGGCTGCCGAGCGAGAAATCGGCCTGAGCCCGATATCGAGCTCGGATCGTCTGAAGAATCTGGCGCCGGCAGTCGGGGTCCACCCTGCCGGTGCTGGTCTTGCAGCGCTGGGTGGACCGTCAAACAGGGAGAACGGCTATGGCCATCGACATGTTCCTGAAGATCGAAGGCGTGGAGGGCGAGTCCACGGACAAGTCGCACAAGGGTGAGATCGACATCCTGTCCTGGTCCTGGGGCATGTCGCAAAGCGGCACCACCCATATGGGCGGCGGTGGCGGCTCGGGCAAGGTCAGCGTGCAGGACCTGAGCCTGACCAAGTATGTCGATGCCTCGACCCACGCGCTGATGCTGGGCTGCTGCAAGGGCACCCATTTCGAGCAGGCAGTGTTCGTCGTGCGCAAGGCCGGCGACGCGCCGCTCGAGTACATCAGGATCACGCTGCGCGAGGTCATCGTCAGCGATCTCTCGACCGGCGGCAGCGGCAGCGAGGACCGGCTGACCGAAACCCTGAAGCTCAATTTCGCCGAGTTCAAGTTCGAATACCAGACCCAGAGCACCAAGGGCGGCAAGCAGGGCGGCGCCAAGATCGCGGCTTGGAATATCGCCGAAAACGCGCCGGCCGGTTGAGCTGGCTGAAAACCACCCCCTTGTTGCAATGAGTGCTGTCCATGGCCCAGCGCGACATCTTCCTGCGCATAGAAGGCAGCCGTCAGGGCCTGCTGCGCGGCGAGTCCCAGGACCCATCCCACCCGGGGGAAATCGATGTCCTGTCCTGGTCCTGGGGCATGGACAGTCCGGGCGACGCCTTCGGCTTGCCGACCGGTCGCACCAATGTCGAGCTGCTGCGCGTGACCAAGCGGGTCGACAGCGCGAGCACGGCGCTGATGTCGGCCCTGCGCGCCAACGAGCTGATCCGCAAGGCGGTGCTGACGGTGCGCAAGGCCGGTGGCGATCCGCTGGCCTATTTCACCCTCACGATCGAGAACGCGCGGCTGGTGCAGCAGCGCCTGCGGGGCGGGGAGGGCGAGGACAGCGCGATCCTGACCGAGGAGCTGGCGCTGAGTTTCCAGAAGGTCCGGGTCGAGTATCTGCCGCAGCTCCGGACCGGCAGCGCAAGCGGCGTGCATACCTTCGAGACCGTGCTCAACGGTCCGCCCTGAAGGAGATTGGCGATGTCGCAGCCGCTGCCTGGACTGCTGCCTGAGCCGCTACCGGCCCTGCGCATCAGCGTCTTGCGCTGGCAGGGCGCGCCCCTGCCGTCCGAGCCGCCGCCGCCGTCCTTCGAGTTCGACCCGCGTGGTGGCTGCCTGGGCCGCGACGACTCCTGCGAGCTGCGGCTGCCGGACCCGCAACGCCATGTGTCGCGCCTGCAGGCGCGCATCGAGTTCGACGGTCAGGGCTTCTGGCTGGTCGACCTGGGCAGCAATCCGACCCGGGTCGATGGTCAGGCGCTGGGCCGGGGCCGGCGATTGCCGCTGGCCGGTGGCGAACGGCTCGCGATCGGCGACTACGAGCTGGAGGTGGTGGCGCTGACGCGGGGGGCGCATTCATCGCAGCCCCTGTCGTCACCGCATTTGTCGCATTTGTCGCAGTTGGGGCGGTCAGCGCAATCAGGGCAGCCGCGGCACGGGCTTGTTGCCCCTGTTCCCGTTGACGATCCGTTTGCGGTCTTTGCCGCGGCGAAGCCACTCGCCCAGCCGGCGCCTGTCCCGTTGACCAACCCCTTCCCCGCGCCGGCATCCCCGCCCTTGGCTGCCGGCCTGGTGTCAGTCTTGCCGAGCGAGCCGGCCGCCAGCGATGTGCTGGGCCTGGGGCTGGCGCTGGAGTCGGCCTCGATCGACGAGCTGTTTGGCTTGCGCACCAGTCGGCGTGACGCCAGCGCGGGCATGGTGCTGTCCTGGGAGTCGCGCGAGTCTCTGCCACAGCCACAGCCACAGCCACAGCCACAGCCACAGCCACAGCCACAGCCACAGCCACAGTTTCAGGCCTCCTCAACCGAGGCCGCTGCGGTTCCCCCGCCACAGCGGGAGGCGCCAGTTGATGATCCTGCCGCCCAGTTGCTGGCCGCTTTCCAGCGCGGCCTGGGTCAGCCGCCGTACCTGCCCGCCTGGCTGACGCCGGCACTGATGGAGCGGGTCGGCCAGCTGTTGCGCGAGGTGACCCAGGACAGGCTCGCAGCGCTGCGCCCGCGCCAGTCGCCGGACGATGGCGCAAGCTAGTGGCCGCTGGCGCTGGCTGGTGTCTCATTGCAAAGTCCCGACTCCTGAGCCCATGCTGCAAGTCCACACCTGCTTTCGCTCCGAGACTGGCGGGCGCTCGCGCAACGAGGATGCCTGCGGCTACTGGCAATCCGGTCCGGCCGCCTGCTGGGTGTTGTCCGACGGTGCTGGCGGTCACGGCAGCGGGGACCTGGCGGCGCGGCTGGTGGTGCAAACGGCGTTGCAGGCTTTTCAGGAGCAGCCCGAGGCATCCGGCCCGCAGGCGCTGGCGCTGTTGCAGCAGGCCCAGCAGGCGGTGCGGCGCGAGAAGACCTCGGGCGCGACCCGCGACGACATGCATGCCACCGCCGCCCTGCTGCTGCTCGACCGTGAGCGCGGGCAGGGCGTTTTTGCCCATGTCGGCGATTCGCGCCTCTACCAGTTCAGGCAGGGCCGCATCCTGCGCCAGACGCGCGACCACAGCCTGGTGCAGCAGTTGGTCGATGCCGGCTATTGGGACGCCGCGCAGATCCGCAGCCATCCGCAGCGTAATCTGCTGACTTCAGCCATTGGTGCTGCCGATCCGCTCGAGATCAGCGTGTCGCCGCAGGCGTTCGAGGTGCTGGCGGGCGATGTGTTCCTGCTCTGCTCGGACGGCTGGTGTGAATGGGTCAATGAAGCCGGCATGGAGTCGACCCTGGCCTGCCAGCCGTCACGCCAGCCGGTGGGGCGTGACTGGCTCGACGCGATGGCGATCCGGATCTTGCAAGCCGCATCGGACCGGCATGACAACTATTCGGCGCTGTGCGTGGCCTGCAGCGATGACAGGACCTTGCTCGCCTTGCAGACCGACTAGTCTGTCTGGAATCCGGTTTCAACGTGTCTTTTTTCCGAAATTATGGATTGCAGATTCCGTAATTTACGTACCTTGTTTCCGTAATTTACGGTAGGATCATGCCCATGAGCAAGCCCCTTCTCTACCCACGCTCGATCGAGCCTCGCATGACCGAAGCGCTGCTGGATACGCCGGTTGTGTTGCTGGCAGGCCCTCGTCAAGCCGGCAAGACCACATTGGCACGACAGATGGCCGGCCAGGGCATGCGCTACCTGACTCTGGATGATGATCTGACAAGACTGTCGGCCCGGGAGGATCCGGTGGGCATGATCCGCAGTCTCGACAAGGCAGTGATCGACGAGATCCAGCGTGCGCCCCAGCTGCTGCTTGCCATCAAGAAAAGCGTGGATGAGGACCGTCGTCCCGGACGCTTCCTGCTGACGGGTTCAGCCAACTTGATGACCTTGCCAGCGGTGGCGGATTCCCTGGCCGGACGAATGGAAACCCTGTCCTTGCTTCCCTTGTCGCAAAGCGAAATCGAGCGCAGCCAGTCGAACTGGATTGATGCGGCTTTCAGTGGACGCCTGCTGCGGACCGAGGCGCCGGCCCTGGGTGATGCGCTGGTCGAGCGGGTGTTGTGCGGTGGCTACCCGGAGATGAGGGCAAGGCCTTTGGCAAGGCGCCGTCAGGCTTGGGCGCGTCAGTACCTCGATGCCCTCATTCAGCGCGATGTCCGTGACGTAGCCGGTATCGACAGGCTGGACCAGCTGCCTCGTTTCCTGCGCGCGCTGGCGCAGACAGCGGGGCAGATGTGCAATTACACGAAACTGGGGGGGCAAGTCGGGCTGGATGGCAAGACTGCAGCGCGCTACCTCGGAGTGTTCGAGCAGATGTATCTGCTCAAGCGCGTCGATGTCTGGGCGCGCAACCGGCTCAACCGGGTGGTCAAGACTCCCAAGCTCCAGTTCATCGATTCCGGCTTGCTGGCAACCCTGATGGACCTGGGCCACGATGAGCTGGGTCAGGACCGCACCCGTTTTGGCCACCTGCTCGAAACCTTCGTCTTTGGCGAGTTGCTCAAGCATGGCGCCAGCGCCGAGGGCGACTACAGCTTGATGTACTACCGCGATGCCGATCAGGCAGAAGTCGATGTCGTGATCGAGAACTCCGCCGGGCAGTTGGTCGGCGTGGAGGTCAAGGCGACGGCTACGGTCAAGGAAGCTGATCTGCGAGGCCTGAAAAAACTTGCCAGCCTTGCCGGCGACCAGTTCAAGCTCGGCGTGCTGCTCTACGATGGCGCTGAAACCCTGCCTTTGGGCGAGGGCCTATGGGCAGCACCGCTGTCTTCTCTTTGGGGGCAGTGAGGCCGGTCATGCGTACTTTTCTTGCCCCGCTGTCCGCGGGTTTCGTGACCGTCCTGGTCGGTTTCACCAGTTCGGCCGCGATCGTGTTCCAGGCGGCGGCCGCGGCCGGAGCGACTGCCGCGCAGATCAGCTCCTGGATCTGGGCGCTCGGGCTGGCCATGGGCCTGACCTGCATCGGCCTGTCGCTGCGCTACCGCGCGCCGGTCGTCACGGCCTGGTCCACGCCGGGCGCGGCGCTGCTGGTGACCGCGCTGGCCGGGGTCAGCCTGGAGCAGGCCACTGGCGCCTTCCTGTTCAGTGCCTTGCTGATCCTGCTGGCCGGGTTGACCCGGGGCTTCGAGCGGGTGCTGGACCGGATTCCGCCCGGCATCGCGTCGGCCATGCTGGCCGGCGTACTGGTGCGCTTTGGCATGGAGGTGTTTGTCGCGATGGGGCAGCGCTTCGTGCTGGTGTTCTCGATGTTCCTGGCTTATCTGCTGGCGCGCCGCTTGTTGCCGCGTTATGCGGTGATCATCGTGCTGGCGCTGGGTACGGCGCTGGCGGCGCTGCAGGGCCAGCTCGACTTCAGCCTGCTGCGGCTCGAGCTGGCCAGTCCGGTGTTCACGGCGCCCGAGTTCGACCTGCGCGTGCTGGTCGGGGTCGGCATTCCCCTGTTCGTGGTCACGATGAGCTCGCAGAACGTGCCGGGGGTGGCGGTGCTGCGCGCCTCGGGCTATGCCAAGGTGCCGGTGTCACCCGTGATCGCCTGGACCGGCCTTGTCAACCTGCTGCTGGCGCCGTTTGGCTGCTATGCGATCAACCTGGCGGCGATCACGGCCGCCATCTGCAGCGGACGCGAGGCCCATGAAGATCCGGCCAAGCGCTATTGGGCCAGCGTCTTTGCCGGCTGCTTCTACCTGCTGGTCGGGCTGTTTGGCGCCACGGTCGGCGCGCTGTTTGCGGCCTTTCCCAGAGAGCTGGTGCTGGCGCTGGCCGGCCTGGCCCTGTTCGGCACCATCGGCGCCGGACTGGCTACTGCGATGAAGGATGAGTCCCAGCGCGAGCCGGCGCTGATCACTTTCCTGGTCACGGCCTCGGGGCTGACGCTGGGCGGGGTCGGTTCCGCCTTCTGGGGCGTGGTGGCCGGCGCGCTGGCGCTGGCGCTGCTGCGCCCACTTGGCCGCGCCTAAGCGACTAGCGGGTGGAGTAGGGCAGCAGGGCCTTGGCGGCCTCGATGCGCATTCCCATCTCGACGGTCGGGTCGTTCATGACCGCGAGCAGGAAGCGCCTGGGGTCCTGTTCAGCGACCGAGGCGGCGCGCGGCTCCTGATGGCCGGTCGTGGCGCTGGCTTGGGCGTCCGGACTGTTCTCGACATCCGGCCGGTTGCCAGTGGCTGCGGCCGGGTCCGGCAGCGCGGCGGGCAAGGGTGACGACGCCGCTGCGAATGTGGATGCAGCCTCGGCCGGTTCGAGCTGCAGCTGGGCCCGCCGCCAGTCGGCAGGCGAGAGGCTTTTCAGGCGCAGCAGCAAGTCGGCCTGGGCGTCGGGGCTGGGCTTCATGTCAAGCCAGGGCTCGTCGGCGAACATGGCGGCCAGATGGGGCGAAATGAAGGCCGACCAATGGCCGCTTTCATCCAGCTGGGCCGGTATCAGTCGGGCATGGCGTGCTGGGACGGACGCTCCAGGAATATCGGGCGCCTCAGGTGCATCGGCTGCGTCGGACTGCAGGCTGGGCAGCAGCCGGACATGTCTGGGCGCGATCCCGGCCAGGAAGCGCCGGCACAGCGACTCGAGAAAGCCCCTGGCCTGCGCCACGGAAACCGGCTGCGCGAGCGAGATCCAGACCTGGTAGCCGGCGCCTGAGATCGCGATCGCGGGGGCGGGCAGTTCGAGCTCGTTTTGCAGGCCTTGCCAGAGCGCCGCGACCGCTTCCCAGCCGGCCGCGCTGGCCAGTTCCAGCACCAGGGCCCGGACCTGCCCGTCGGCGCCGATCAGCGCGGGGCTGGCGTCCTGGGCCGGTTCGGCCTGCTGCGGTGCGGTGGGCTGCGGGAGGTAGAGGCGGTGCAGTTCGGTGTCCAGTCGGTTCATGGGCACCGACTCTAATCGAAGCTGTCAAAATCCACCGCCTGCGAAGGCCTGCCTTCCCGATTCATTGCTCATCCTGTTATTTCATGACTCCTACGCTTCAAGGCACGCTCGGCATCGATTTCGGTACTTCCAACTCGGCCGTGGCCTGGGCCGACGACCAGGGCCTGGCCCGTCTGATTCCGCTCGAAGGCCAGGCGCTGGCCATGCCGACCGCCGTGTTCTACAACGCCGAGGAGGGCAGCACCCATTTCGGCCGCGATGCGCTGGCGCATTACCTGGGCGGCACCGAGGGCCGGCTGATGCGCTCGCTCAAGAGCCTGCTGGGCAGTTCGCTGCTGCTCGAGACCACGGTCATCAACCACCGCGCGGTCAGCTTCCTCGACATCGTCGCGACTTTCCTCGGGGTGTTGCGTGAGCGCGCCAGCCAGACCCTGGGCGCAGCACCCCGGCGCGTGGTGATGGGGCGGCCGGTGCATTTCGTCGATGACGACCCCGAGCGCGATGCCCTGGCCCAGCAGTCCCTGCTGCAGGCGGCGCGCTCGGTCGGGTTTGACGAGGTGTCGTTCCAGCTCGAGCCGATTGCCGCCGCGCTGGACTACGAGCGCCGCCTGACGCGCGAGAGCCTGGTGCTGGTGGTCGACCTGGGGGGCGGTACCTCGGACTTCTCGGTCTTGCGCCTGGGTCCGGACCGCATGATGCTGGCCGACCGCAGCCAGGACGTGCTGGCCACCACCGGCGTGCATATCGGCGGCACCGATTTCGACCAGAAGCTGAGCCTGGAGCTGGCGATGCCGCTGCTGGGTTTCCGCCATGTCGGGCCGCAGCAGCGCGAGGTGCCGAGCCGGGTCTTCTTCGATCTGTCGACCTGGCATCTGATCAACTGGCTGTATCAGCCGCGCGCCATCGCGCAGGCCCAGTCCTTGCGCAGCAACTACCTCGACCCGCGCCTGCATGAGCGGCTGATGCGCGTGCTCGAGCAGCGCCTGGGGCACCGGATCGCCTACGAGGTCGAGCAGGCCAAGATCCGTTGTTCGCAGGGCGAGCCCGATACCCGGATCGATCTGTCCGAGCTCGAGTCCGGCCTGGCGGTGCCGATGGCGGCGGCCGACATGCGCGAGCATCTGGCCGCCTTGCTGGCGCGCACCGTGGCCTGCGCGCGCGAATGCGTGCAGCGCGCGGGCCTTGCCGATGGCGAGCTCGACGCGATCTACCTGACCGGCGGCTCGTCGGCGCTGCAGCCGTTCCAGCAGGCCTTGCAGGCCGAGTTTGCCGGCGTGAACCTGGTCGAGGGCGACCTGTTCGGCGGCGTGGCGTCGGGACTGGCCTACAGCCGGGGCTGAGGCCAGAGTGGGCTGTCAGCCCGCCAGGCCGACGAACATGTCCTGCACATCGTCGTTGGCGTCGATGGCGGCCAGGAAGGCTTCGACTTCTTCCTGCTGCTCGGGGCTCAGGTCGGCCGGGTTGACCGGGTTCTTGGCCTTGTAGCCGAGCTTGGCCGACAGCACGGTGAAGCCCTGGGCCGGCAGGGCGCGGCTGACCAGGTCGACATCGGTCGGATCGGTCAGGAACAGGGTCACGCCCTCGTCGTCGCCGGGCTCGAAGTCCTGTGCGCCGGCTTCGATCGCAGCCAGTTCGGGGTCGGCGCCGGGGGTGGCGGCTTCGGCCTCGATCATGCCGACATGGTCGAAGTCCCAGGACACCGAGCCCGAGGTGCCGAGCTGGCCCTTGCGAAACAGCACCCGCATTTCAGGCGCGGTGCGGTTGACGTTGTCGGTCAGGCATTCGACCATCACCGGCACGCGGTGCGGCGCAAAGCCTTCGTAGATCACGCGCTCGAAGTTGACGGATTCGCCGCTGAGGCCGGCGCCCTTCTTGATCGCGCGCTCAAGCGTGTCCTTGGGCATCGAGACCTTGCGCGCCTGCTCGACCACCAGTCGCAGCCGCGAGTTGGCGGCCGGGTCGGCACCGCCGCGCGCTGCCACCATGATTTCCTTGGCCAGCTTGCCAAACAGCTTGCCCTTGGCGTCGGCTGCCTGTGCCTTGCCTTTTGCTTTCCACTGCGCGCCCATGTCTGATCTTTTCCGTTGTGTCGCGCGTCTTGGCGCGGGTTGAAGATGAATTGCCAGCCTGGCTGGCGAGGCGTCGGTTATACACCAGCGGCCGGCCCAGGCTCGTGCCTTGGCAGCGGCCTGTCACGCTGGGCTGACAATATGACCCCATGAACCTGCCTGTTGATATGCCCTTGAATCAGCCTGTTGCACAAGACCTGACCGGCCGGGTGGCCCTGGTCACCGGAGCGAACACCGGTATCGGCCGCATCACGGCGCGCGAGTTGGCGCGCCGCGGCGCTGAGGTCTTCCTGGCGACCCGTTCGCTGGCGCGCACCCAGCCGGCGCTCGACGAGATCGCCCAGCTGACCGGGCGACCCGGCGCGCACTGGCTCGAGCTCGATCTGGCCGATTTCGCCTCGGTGCGCGCCTGCGCGCAGCGTTTCCTGGCCACCGGCCGACCGCTGCACCTGCTGGTCAACAATGCCGGCCTCGGCGGCCAGCGCGGGCTGAGCCGCGACGGGCTCGAGCTGACCTTCGGCGTCAACCACATGGGGCATTTCCTGCTGACCCAGCTGCTGCGCGAGCGGCTGCTCGCGTCGGCGCCGGCGCGCGTCGTCACCGTGGCCAGCCGGGCCCACCAATGGGCGCCTGGGCTGGACTGGGCCGAGTTGCGCCGGCCCACCCGCAGCCTGACCGGAATCCGGGAGTACATGGTCTCGAAGCTGGCCAATGTGCTGTTCAGCGCCGAGCTCGGGCGCCAGCTCGCCGGCAGCGGGGTGTCGAGCTATGCGGTGCATCCGGGCGTGGTCGATACCGAGATCTGGCGCCAGGTGCCGCGGCTGTTGCGGCCCTTGCTCAAGCTGCGCGGCTTGCGCGACCCGGAGCAGGGCGCGCAGACCACGCTCTACTGCGCGCTGCAGGCGCCACAGCACGAGACCGGCTGCTATTACGCCGATTCGGCGCTCAAGACCCCGTCCAAGCTGGCGCAGGATCAGCGGCTGGCGGCCGAGCTGTGGCGCTTCAGCGAACAGATCCTGTCCTGAGCCAGGCCTGACGTCAGTCGGCTTCTGGGCCGGCCAGTGAGTTGCGCTGTGATGCTGCGCCGCTTGGCCGGCGAGTGCCTGGCCCTCAGCGCGGGCCCAGCATCTTGTCCGGCCGCAGCCACAGGTCGAGCTCGTCGGGCGTGGCGTAGCCCAGCGCCAGTGCTGCCTGCTTGAGCGAGCCGGCGCTCTGGTGCGCCTGCTTGGCGATCTGGGCTGCCTTGTCATAGCCGATATGCGGCACCAGCGCCGTTACCAGCATCAGCGATTGGCTCAGGTGCTGCTCGATGCGATCGCGGTTGGGCAAGATGCCGCGCGCGCAATGGAGATCGAAGCTGGCCATGCCGTCGCCGAGCAGCCGGATGCTTTGCAGCAGGTTGTGCGCGATCAGCGGCTTGAAGACGTTGAGCTCGAAATTGCCGCTGGCGGCGCCGATGCCCAGCGCCACGTCATTGCCCATGACCTGGGCGCACAGCATCGTCAGCGCCTCGCACTGGGTCGGATTGACCTTGCCGGGCATGATCGAGCTGCCGGGCTCGTTTTCCGGCAGGCTGAGTTCGCCCAGGCCGGCGCGCGGGCCCGAGGCCAGCCAGCGGAGGTCGTTGGCGATCTTCATCAGCGCGACGGCCAGGGTCTTGAGCGCGCCATGCACCGCCACCAGGCCGTCATGCGCGGCCAGCGCGGCGAACTTGTTGTCGGCGCTGCAAAACGGCAGGCCGTGGCGGCTGGTCAGTGCGGCGGCGACCCGCTGGCCGAATTCGGCAGGGGTGTTGAGTCCGGTGCCGACCGCCGTGCCGCCGATGGCCAGCGGATAGAGCCATTGCAGCGCTCCGATCAGCCCCGCGCGCGCCTGGCTCAGCTGGGCCGCGTAGCCGGAAAACTCCTGGCCCAGGGTGATTGGGGTGGCATCCTGCAGATGGGTGCGGCCGATCTTGACGATGTCGGCAAAAGCCAATGCCTTCTCGGTCAGGGTCGCCTGCAGGCTGTCGAGCGCCGGCAGCAGCCGCGCGTGGATGGCGAGCGCCGCCGCGAGGTGGATCGCAGTCGGGAAGACATCGTTGGAGGACTGGCCCAGGTTGACCTCGTCGTTGGGGTGCAGCAGGCGCTCGCGCCCGCGCGGGCCGCCCAGCAGCTCGGAGCCGCGGTTGGCCAGCACCTCGTTGAGGTTCATGTTGCTCTGGGTGCCCGAGCCGGTCTGCCAGACCGAGAGCGGAAACTCGTCGGCGTGCCGCCCGTCCAGCAGCTCCTGCGCCGCCGCCCTGATGGCCTGCGCCTTGGCGTGTGGCAGCAAGCCCAGCTCTGCGTTGACCTGGGCACAGGCCAGCTTGACCGAGGCCAGCGCCCGGACCAGTTCTGGCGGCAGGCGTTCGGTCGAGATCGCGAAATGCTCAAGCGAGCGCTGGGTCTGCGCGCCCCACAGTCGCCTGGCGTCCACCGCGATGGCGCCTAGCGAGTCGGATTCCTGACGGGTCGATTCCATGTCGGTCCTCCCTGGGCCGGGAAGCCGGCCGGATGCTCAGTGCGGGGCCCCGGTGAAGGCGGCCCGGCTCGCGGCCGAGCGTTCGAGCTGGCGCGCGATGTTGCCGCAGACCAGGTCGCACAGGGCATAGATGGTCGGGTCGGCGATGCGGTAGAACACGCTGGTGCCGCGTCCTTCGCGCTTGACCAGGCCGTGTTTGCTCATCATAGTCAGATGACGCGAGATGTTGGCGGTCGTGAAGCCACACAGCTGGGCCAGTTCGCTCACATTGCGTTCGCCGCTGCGCAGCAGGTTGAGGATCTGCAGCCGGGTCGGTTCGGCCAGCACCTGGAAGTAGGCGGCGATTTCCACCATCGCCTCGAGCGGCATGTGTTCCATCGCCGGGCAATCCGCTGGGCTGGGCTGGCCTGGATCGACGGTTGGGGAAATTTGTTGGCTTGGCATGTTTTTATTGTAACATTGCATCATTAATCAATCAGTTAAATAGGCAATAAGCTGCAGAGGCATGAGGAACGCAAGATGAAATGCTTACATCGGATGAGCCTGGTAGCGCTGGCGGCCCTGTCCATCGTCGGCGCGGCGTCGGCCGTCGAGTCGGTCGCCGAGGGTGGGGCGCTGGCCACGGTGGAGCTGCGCAGCGCGGCGGGCCAGTCGAACGAGACCAGCCTGGATGGCGTGGTCGAGGCGGTGCGCCAGACCCGGCTCTCGACCCAGGTCGCCGGTGCCATCGTGGCGCTGCAGGTCAAGGCGGGCGACCGGGTCAAGGCCGGCCAGGAGTTGCTGCGCATTGACGCCAGCGCGGCCCAGCAGGGCGTGGCGGCCAGTGCGTCCCAGGTCGAGGCGGCGCAGGCCCAGCTCAAGGTCGCTGCCAGCGAGTTGGCGCGGCAAAGGCAGCTGCACCAGAAGCAGTACATCAGCCAGGCCGCGCTCGAGCGCAGCCAGGCCCAGTGGGAGGCGGCCCAGGCCCAGGTCAATGCGCTGCAGGCGCAGACCCGTGTTGCGCAGGCGCAATCGGGCTTCTTCCTGCTCAAGGCGCCTTATGCCGGCGTCGTCAGCGAAGTCGCCGTCACGCTGGGCGACATGGCGCTGCCGGGCCGCCCGCTGCTGACCTTGCACGATCCGTCCGCGCTGCGCGTGACGGCGGCGGTGCCGCAGGCGCTGCTGGGCAGCTTGAGCTCCAAGCTGGATCAGGTGCGCTATGAGATCAACGGCCTGGCCGGCTCGGCCGCGCGCCTGCAGCCGGCTTCGGTCGAGCTGCTGCCCACGATCGATGCGGCCAGCCACACCGCGCAGATCCAGCTCGCCTTGCCGCCAGCCGGCGCCGCCGGAGCAGTTGGCGGAGCGGGCGCCACGGCCGTTGTTGGCCCGGCCAGCACGGCTGTCATGCCGGGGCTGTTTGCCCGCGTCTGGCTGCCGGCTGGCGCCAGCGCCAAGGCCGGGCCGCAGCGCCTGTTCCTGCCCGCCAGCGCCATCCTGCGCCGCGCCGAAATGACGGGCGCCTATGTGGTCGACGCGCAGGGCAAGCCCCGCTTGCGCCAGGTCCGCCTGGGCCGGGTGTCGGGTGATCAGGTCGAGGTCCTGACCGGCCTGCGTCCGGGCGACAAGGTCGCCGCCGATCCGCAGGCTGCCGCTGTGGTCGCACGCTGAAGGAACGCCGCATGAGTCCGATCAAGTCCCTGGGCCCTTCGGGCCGGATCGCCGCGCTGTTCCAGAGCGCGCAGATCACCCCGCTGCTGGCGCTGGTCGCGCTGCTGCTGGGCATCTTTGCCGTGCTGGTGACGCCGCGCGAGGAGGAGCCGCAGATCAACGTCACCATGGCCAATGTGCTGGTGCCGTTTCCCGGCGCCTCGGTGCGCGATGTCGAGCAGATGGTCGCGATTCCGGCCGAGCAGGTGTTGTCGCGCATCGCGGGTATCGAGCATGTGATGTCGGTGTCGCGCCCGGGCGTCGCGGTGCTGACCGTGCAGTTCAAGGTCGGCGTGCCGCGCTCGGAGGCGCTGGTGCGCCTGCACGACACGCTGCGCGACCACAGCGACTGGCTGCCGCCGGGGCTGGGCGTGCTGGAGCCGCTGGTCAAGCCCAAGGGCATCGACGATGTGCCGATCGTCACGCTGACGCTGTTCAGCCGCGACGTCGATACCGGCGCCTACGAACTCGAGCGCGTCGCGCACAGCATCGAGGCCGACCTCAAGCGGGTGCCGGGCACGCAGGACGTGACCACGCTGGGTGGCCCCGGTCGCGCGGTGCGGGTGCAGATCGATCCGGGCCGCATGGCGGGCTCGGGCGTGACGGTGCAGGACCTGCGCCAGAGCCTGCAGTCGGCCAATATGGGCCTGCCGGTCGGCGAGCTGCTGGCCGGCAACCGGAGCGTCAGCCTCGAGGCCGGCCCCTGGCTCTCAAGCGCCGACGAGGTGGCCGAGCTGATGGTCGGCGTGCGTTCGGCCAAGCCGGTGTTCCTGCGCGATGTGGCCGAGGTCAGCGAAGGCCCGCTGCCGCCCGCGCGCCATGTCTGGCATGGCCTGAACCAGCAGCAAGGCGGCGGCGAGTATCCGGCCGTGACGCTGGCCGTGACCAAGAAGCCGGGCGAGAACGCGATCGACGTCGCCAATGCCGTCATGCAGCGCGTCGAGCAATTGCGCGGCAGCGTGATCCCGGCTGCGGTCGAGGTTGCCGAGACGCGCAACTACGGCGCCAGCGCCAACGACAAGGCGCAGAAGCTGATCCAGAAGCTGCTGTTCGCCACTGCCTCGGTGGTGGCGCTGGTCTTCATCGCGCTGGGTCGGCGCGAGGCGGCCATCGTCGGCACCGCCGTGATCCTGACCCTGACCGTGACCCTGTTTGCCTCCTGGGCCTGGGGCTTCACGCTGAACCGGGTCTCGCTGTTCGCGCTGATCTTCTCGATCGGCATCCTGGTCGATGACGCGATCGTGGTGGTCGAGAACATCCACCGCCATCAGCAGCTCGATCCCGGCAAGACCCTGGCCGAGATCATCCCGGGCGCGGTCGACGAGGTTGGCGGCCCGACCATCCTGGCCACGCTGACCGTGATCGCGGCGCTGCTGCCGATGGCCTTTGTCTCGGGTCTGATGGGGCCCTACATGAGCCCGATCCCGATCAATGCCAGCATGGGCATGCTGCTGTCGCTGGCGATCGCCTTTGTCGTCACGCCCTGGCTGGCTCGGCTCTGGATGAAGGCTGGTCACGGCCATGCAGCCGGCGGCCATGCGGCCCCTACCGGGCTGGCGGCCAAGCTCGGTCCGCTGTTCGAGCGCGTGTTCGAGCCGCTGCTGCATCCGGCTTCGGGCGGTCGCAACCGCAAGTTGCTGGGCCTGGGCATTGCCGGCCTGATCGCGCTGTCGGTGCTGCTGCCGGTCGCGGGTCTGGTCCAGCTCAAGATGCTGCCCTTCGACAACAAGTCCGAGTTCCAGGTCGTGGTCGACATGCCGGCCGGCACGCCGCTCGAGGACACCGCGGCCGTGCTGCGCGAGCTTGGCGCTTATCTGTCGACCGTGCCCGAGGTCACCGACTACCAGGCCTATGCCGGCACGGCCGCGCCGATCAACTTCAACGGCCTGGTGCGCCAGTATTACCTGCGCGCTGGCGGCGAGGTCGGCGACCTGCAGGTCAACCTGGTCGACAAGCACCATCGTTCCGACAAGAGTCATGCGATCGCGACCCGGCTGCGGCCCGAGCTGCAGGCGATTGGCAAGCGCTTCGGCGCCAATGTCAAGCTGGTCGAAGTGCCGCCGGGCCCGCCGGTACTGTCGCCGATCGTGGCCGAGATCTACGGCCCCGAGGCCGAGGGCCGGCGTTCGGTCGCCAAGGCAGTGCGCGCCGTGTTCGAGCAGACCGCCAACGTGGTCGACGTCGATGACAGCAGCATCGCGGATGCGCCGCGCCAGCTGCTGCTGGTGGACCGGCGCAAGGCCGCGCTGCTGGGCGTGCCGCAGGCGGCGATCGTCAGCACGCTGCGCGCCGGCCTGGCCGGCGAGGAAGCGACCTGGCTGCATGACGGCAGCAAGTATCCGTTGCCGGCGCTGATCCAGCTGCCGCCCGAGCGCCATGGCGAGCTCGACGCGCTGCTGCAGCTGACCGTGCGCGGCAGTGCCGGCCAGCTGGTGCCGATCCGCGAGCTGGTCACGCTCAGCGACACCCTGCGCGAGCAGCCGGTGATCCACAAGGACCTGCTGCCGGTCAACTTCGTGACCGCCGACATGGCCGGCCAGATCGACAGCCCGCTCTACGGCATGTTCCAGATGCGCGCGCAGATCGCCGACATCAAGGCGCCGACTGGCGGCAAGCTGGAGGAATACTTCATCAGCCAGCCGGCAGACGCCTGGCGCGGCTACGCGATCAAGTGGGACGGCGAGTGGCAGATCACCTATGAAACCTTCCGCGACATGGGCGCGGCCTACGGTGTCGGCCTGATCCTGATCTACCTGCTGGTGGTGGCGCAGTTCGGCAGCTATTTGACGCCGCTGATCATCATGGCGCCGATTCCGCTGACCCTGATCGGCGTGATGCCGGGCCATGCGCTGCTGGGCGCGCAGTACACCGCGACCAGCATGATCGGCATGATCGCGCTGGCCGGCATCATCGTGCGCAACTCGATCCTGCTGGTCGACTTCATCGAACTGCAGGTCAAGGCGGGCGTGCCCTTCCGGCAAGCGGTGGTGCATTCGGCCGTCACGCGCGCCCAGCCCATCATGCTGACCGGCCTGGCCGCGATGCTGGGCGCCTTCTTCATCCTCGACGACCCGATCTTCAACGGGCTGGCGATCTCGCTGATCTTCGGCATCCTGGTCTCGACCTTGCTGACCCTGGTCGTGATCCCGACGCTGTACTACGCGGCCTACCGCAAGCAGCACCCGGAGTGACCGCAGCCGCCGGCTGGCGCTGAAGCGGCGGCCTGAATCGCATCAATTCATTCGCAATCCAAGGAGAAACTCATCATGACCACCTGGCAAATCGTTCGCGTCGTCGCTGGCGCCTTCATCCTGCTGTCGCTCGCGCTCGGCATTCCGGGCAGCCCCGTCTTCGTCAGCCAGTGGTGGCTGGCCTTCACCGCCTTCGTCGGCGCCAACCTGCTGCAAAGCGGCCTGACGAAATGGTGTCTGATGGAAACCCTGCTGCGCAAGCTTGGCTTCAAGCCTGGCTGCTGAGCCCTCATCGAATCCCGCATGGACTCACGGAGCGCAAGCATGAGACACAGCCCCCTGATTGCCGGCGCGCTGCTCGCGCTCTGCGCCATGGCCCCCGGCGTCGCTGCTGCCACCGACCTGCTGCAGGTCTGGCAGGCCGCGCGCCAGCATGACCCGCAGGGCCAGGTCGTTGACGCGGCCCGCGCTGCCGGTGCCGCCCGGCGCGACCTGGCCGCCGCGCTCTGGCGTCCGACCCTGGGCCTGAGCGCCAGCGCGGGCTACTCGAGCGCCGACAGCCGGATGGACGGCGCACAGTTCGCCGCCCCGGGTTTTGGCAATTCGACCGGCGTGTCGTTCGGCACCTCGGTCGAGGGCGGCACGGCCACGCGCTGGACCCTGGGCGCGCGCCAGCCGCTCTACAGCCCCGAGCGCCGGGCCCAGCAGCGCCAGTTGTCGCTGGCGGCCGACGCCGCCGATCTCGAATGGCAGGCCGCGCAACAGGACTGGATGCTGCTGACGGCGCAGCGCTATTTCGATCAATTGCTGGCCGAACGCCGGCTGGCGCTGCTGCAACAGCAGCAAGTCGCGGTTGACAAGGCCTACACCGAGGCCCAGGACCGCTACGCGCTGGGCGACCAGCCGATCACCGACAGCCACGAGGCGGCGGCGCGTGCGCGGGGCCTGCAGGCCCAGGTGCTGGCAGCCGCCAACGAGCTCGAACTCGCGCGCCAGGCGCTGCAAGACAGCACCGGTCTGGCGGCCGAGGGCCTGCAGCTGCAAGCGCCTGCCGGCCAGGTGGCAGACGGCCAGCTCGCGGCGCTCGATTCATGGCTGGCGCTGGCGCAGCAGCACAACCCGCTGCTGCGGCTGCTGCAGGCCCAGGCCGAGGTGGCCGCGGCCGAGGTGCGCAAGCACGGCCTGGCCGGCTCGGCCACGCTCGACCTGGTGGCGCAGGCCTCGCGCGAGCGCCTGGGCGGCTCGGGTGACTTTGGTACCGCCAGCAACAGCCAGAGCCAGCAGATGGTCGGCGTCGCGCTGAACCTGCCGCTCTATACCGGCGGTTGGCGCAGCGCCAAGCTGGCCGAGGCGCTGAGCCTGGAGCAAAAGGCCAGGGCCGAGCTCGAGCGCGCCCGGCTGCAGCTGGCGCAGCAGACGCGCGCCAGCTGGCTGGCGCTCAACAGCGGCCAGGCCAGGCTGGCGGCGCTGGAGCAGGCGCTGCTTGCCAGCCGCGCGCGGCTCGATGCGACCCGGCTCGGCCGCCAGGTTGGCGACCGCACCACGCTGGACCTGCTCAATGCCGAGAACGACGCGGCGGCGGCCGAGCTCGCGCTGTTGCAGGCGCGCACCGAGCTGCTGCAGAATCGACTGCGCCTGCAGGCGCTGGCGGGACAACTGGATTTGCCGGGGCTGCAGGCGGTCAACGCCAAGCTGCAGCCCTGAGCCGGATTTTCAACCCAAGCCCAGAAGAGGAGACAAGCCATGGCCCATATCGTTGTCATTGGCGCAGGCGTCGGCGGCATGCCTGCTGCCTACGAATTGCGCGACCTCCTGCCCCAGCAGCACCAGATCACGGTGATCAGTGCGGTGGACTATTTCCAGTTCACGCCCTCGAATCCCTGGATCGCGGTGCACTGGCGCGAGCGCCAGGACATCACGCTCCAGATCGCGCCGCTGCTCGAGCGCAAGGGCATAGGCTTCATTGCCCAGCCGGTCACGACGATAGAGGCCGATGCCAACCGGCTCACCCTGGCCAACGGCCAGAGCGTGGACTACGACTACCTGGTGATCACGACCGGCCCCAAGCTGAGCTTCGACGAGGTGCCCGGCGCCGGTCCGCATGGTGGCCACACCCATTCGATCTGCACGGTCGACCACGCCGAGCGCTTCTGGAATGACTACCAGGCCTTCCTGGAAAACCCGGGGCCGGTGGTGATCGGCGCCATGCCGGGCGCGAGCTGCTTCGGCCCGGCCTACGAATTTGCCTTCATCCTGGCTACCGACCTGCGCCGGCGCAAGCTGCGCCACAAGGTGCCGATCACCTATGTCAGCAGCGAGCCCTATGTCGGCCACATGGGCCTGGGCGGCGTCGGCGACAGCAAGGCCATGCTCGAGAGCGAATTCCGCCAGAACGACATCAAGTGGATCACCAACGCCCGGACCACCAAGGTCGAGGCCGGCAAGCTGTTCGTGACCCAGCTCGACGACCTCGGCAATCTGTACCAGGAGCATGAACTGCCGTTCAAGCTGTCGATGATGCTGCCGGCCTTCAAGGGCATCGATGCGGTGGCGGCGGTGCCCGAACTGTGCAATCCGCGCGGTTTCGTGCTGATCGACGAGTTCCAGCGCAGCCGCCGCTACCGCAACATCTTTGCTGCCGGCGTCTGCGTCGCGATCCCTCCGGTCGAGGTCACGCCGGTGCCGACCGGTGCGCCCAAGACCGGCTATATGATCGAAAGCATGGTCAGCGCCATCGTCCACAACATCGCGGCCGAGCTCGATGGCAGGCCCGCCACCGCCAAGGGCACCTGGAACGCGATCTGCCTGGCCGACATGGGCGACACTGGCGCGGCTTTCGTCGCCTTGCCGCAGATCCCGCCACGCAACGTCAACTGGAACCGGAAGGGCAAGTGGGTCCATCTGGCCAAGATCGGCTTCGAGAAGTATTTCCTGCACAAGATGAAGACTGGCCATTCCGAGCCGGTGTACGAAAAATACGTGCTCAAGGCGCTCGGCATCCTGCGGCTCGAGAAGTAGCGCCGAGGTCCTCCAGGCCGTCGGCGCCTGGCCGGAATCCTCGCCCAGGCTCTGCGCGACTGCTGGATGCCAGCTGACTCCATGTACAACAGGAATTTTTCATGACTGTTTCCGCACCGCTCAAGCGGCGTTTCCTGCTCGTCGGCTCGGTCGTGCTGCTGGTGCTGCTGTTCCTGTTCGTGCTGCTGCGCACCGGCCCGCTGGCGCCGGTCCAGGTCACGGTCGCCGAGGTCCGCAGCGGCCGCTTCACGCCCGAGCTGTTTGGCATCGGCACGCTCGAAGCCAGGCGCCACTGGATGCTGGGCCCGACCAGCCCGGGTCGGGTGCTGACGGTGAAGGTCGATGTCGGGGATCGGGTCCAGGCTGGGCAGCTGCTGGCCGAAATGGACCCGGTCGACCTGGACCAGCGGCTGCAGGCGCTCGATGCCAGCATCGCGCGCGCCAGCAGCGCCCAGGCTGCGGCCGCGGCGCAGCAGGCCGATGTCCAGGCCCGGCGCGAGCTCGCGGCCGCCAATCTGCGCCGCAACCAGGAGCTGGCGCAGCAGAACTTCATCAGCGCCGGCGCCCTGGAGGCGCGCAGCCAGGAGCTGGCTTCGGCCGCTGCCGCGCTCGAGTCTGCCCGCGCCACGGCTCAGGCCGCAGCGCAGGACTGGCTGCGCGCCAAGGCCGAGCGCGCGGCCCTGCAGCAGCAGCGCGCCAACGCCCGGTTGATCGCGCCGGCCGATGCGGTGGTGTCGGCGCGCGAGGCCGAGCCGGGCTCGACCGTCGTCGCGGGCCAGGCGGTGCTGCGCCTGATCGATCCGGCCAGCCTGTGGGCCAGGGTGCGGCTGGACCAGGGCCGATCGGCCGGACTGGTGTCGGGCTTGCCGGCCCGGCTGCTGTTGCGCTCGCATCCGCATGAGCCGGTCCCGGCCCGGGTGGCGCGGGTCGAATGGCTCAGCGACAGCGTGACCGAGGAGCGCATCGCCCAGCTGTCGCTGGACCAGGCGCCGCCAGGCCTGTCGGTCGGCGAAATGCTCGAGGCCAGCATCGGGCTGCCGGAGATTGCCGATTCGCTGCTGCTGCCAGCGGCCAGCCTGCAGCGCCAGGGCGGCGCCACTGGCGTCTGGCGCCTGCAAGGCGGCCGTCTGGCCTTCGCGCCGGTGCAAGTCGGTGCGACCAGCCTGGACGGCCAGGTGCAGATCCTGGCCGGGCTGGAGTCGGGCGACCGGGTCGTGGTCTACAGCCAGCAGCCGCTGAGCGCCGATTCGCGCATCAAGGTGGTGGATCAGCTGGTCCGGCCCGCCGGTGCAGCCAGGACCGGCCCATGATCAGCCTGGCCGGACGCGACATCCTGCACAGCTGGCGCAAGTTCCTGCTGACGGGAATCGGGCTGGGGCTGCTGATCGGCGTCACCTTCTCGATGGCCGGGGTCTACCGCGGCATGGTCGATGATGCCCAGGCGCTGCTGAGCAACAGCGGCGCCGACCTGTGGGTGGTGCAGCAAGGCACCCAGGGCCCTTACGCCGAGTCGTCGAGCCTGCGCGACGACCTGGTGCATGGCATCGAGGGCATGCCCGGGGTCGCGCTGGCGGCCAACGTGACCTATTTCAACATGCAGGTCAGGCGCGGCGATTCCGAGGTGCGGGCCATGGTGGTCGGCATCGAGCCCGGCAAGCCGGGCAGTCCGAGCCATCTGGTGGCGGGTCGGCCGCTGAGCCGCAGCCATTACGAGGCGCTGGCCGATGTCAGGACCGGCTTCGCGCTCGGCGACCGCATCCGGCTGCGTCGCCATGACTACGAAGTGGTCGGGCTGACCCGGCGCATGGTCTCGTCGGGTGGCGACCCGATGGTCTTCATCCCGCTGAAGGACGCGCAGCAGGCCCAGTTCCTCAAGGACAACGACGCCATCGTCAACGAGCGCGCGCGCAGCGCGGCCAATCCGGCCTTCAACCGCCCCGGCGTGCCGGGACTGCTGGAGGCTGTGGTCGCGAGCCAGACCAGCAGCCACCAGGTCAACGCCGTGCTGGTGCAGGTCAGGGAAGGCTTTGCGCCCGCGCAGGTGGCCGAGCCGATCCGGCGCTGGAAGCATCTGCAGGTCTATGACCGCGCCGGCATGGAGGAGATCCTGGTCGCCAAGCTGATCGCCACCTCGGCCAAGCAGATCGGCATGTTCCTGGTGATTCTGTCGATTGTCAGCGCCGCCATCGTCGCCTTCATCATCTACACCATGACCATGGGCAAGATCCGGGAGATCGCCGTGCTCAAGCTGATCGGCACCCGCAACTCGACCATTGCCTCGATGATCCTGCAGCAGGCGCTGGGGCTGGGCCTGATCGGCTTTTTCGTCGGCAAGCTCGCCGCCACCCTGTGGGCGCCGATCTTTCCGAAATATGTGCTGCTGCTGCCGCGCGATGCGCTGACCGGACTCGGCGTGGTGCTGCTGATCTGCGCGCTGGCCAGCACGCTGGCGATCCGGATCGCGATCAAGGTCGATCCGGCCGAAGCGATCGGAGGTTGAGCATGTCGATCACTCTATTGCCACCTTCGGCCAGCGCCGCCGAGCCCGGCAGCGGCATCCTGGTCCAGGGCCTGCGCAAGGTCTACGGCCAGGGCCAGACTGCGGTCGAGGCCTTGAAGCAGGTCGACATGGTGGTCGGCCCGGGCGAGGTGGTGGGCCTGGTCGGGCCCTCGGGCTCGGGCAAGAGTACGCTGCTCAAGTGCCTGGGCGCCATCATCGAGCCGACGGCGGGCCGCATGGTGCTGGGCGGCAAGGTGCTCTACGACCAGGCCTGGGCCAGCCGCGACCTGAGCGCGCTGCGCCGTGACCATATCGGTTTCGTGTTCCAGGCGCCCTACCTGATCCCGTTCCTCGATGTCACCGACAACGTGGCCCTGCTGCCGATGCTGGCCGGGATGCCGAACGCGGCGGCCAGGCGTCGGGCGCTCGAGCTGCTGACCGAGCTCGACATGGCGCACCGGGCCCAGGCCGCGCCGTCCCAGCTCTCGGGCGGCGAGCAGCAGCGGGTGTCGATCGCCCGGGCGCTGGCGAACCGGCCGGCGGTGATCCTGGCCGACGAGCCGACCGCGCCGCTCGACAGCGAGCGCGCCCTGGGCGTGATGCGTCTGCTGGGCCGCATGGCGCGCCAGTCCCAGGCCGCGGTCATCGTCGTGACCCATGACGAGAAGATCATCCCGACCTTCCAGCGCCTCTACCATATCCGTGACGGCCGCACGGTCGAGGAAGCCGGCCAGGGGCGCTCGCTGGACTGATGTGACGGGTTCAGCGGCCTGGCGCTCTTGCCAAGGGGGGCGCTGCGAGTCCGTTCATCGCCGCGGCTTCATTGCCGGCGGCAAAAGCAGTAGACGAACTGCTGCGTCGCCCCCCAGGGGGTCTGGTGCAGCTCGGTGCTGCTCTCGATCAGCTCGAAGGGCCGGCCGAAGGTGCCGTGCAGCTCGTCCGGCGAATAGCGCGCGACCTCCAGGCCGCTGCACTGGGTCGGTCCCTCGGGGCCGAAGGTGCCGACGACCGCGTGGCCGCCAGGCTTGAGCGCCCTGAGCACCTGCGCGACATAGCGCTGGCGCTGCTCGGGCTGGGTCAGGAAATGGAACACCGCGCGGTCGTGCCAGACCTCGTAGGCGGCTGCCGGCAGCTCGGCTTCGAGGATGTTGGCTGCCAGCCATTTGATCCGGTCGCCCGCTGGTCCAAGGCGCTCGCGCGTGTCCTGCAGCGCCTTGGCCGAGATGTCGAGCACCGTCAGGTCGTGGTAGCCCGCTGCCAGCAGGTCGTCGACCAGGGTCGATTCGCCGCCGCCGACATCGATCACGGCCGCCTCGCGTCCAGGCGCTGCCTGTTCGATGTAGTGCAGCGAGGCTTCCAGGTGCGGCGCGTACCAGCTGACGGCATCAGCCGGCTTGCTGTGATAGACCGATTCCCAATGCGTCTTGGTGTTCATCTGCCTGATTGTCCGTAATTGACTGCCGCCCTGGGCTTCACTCGCCGCGCTTGCTGTGCGTCCAGCGGCTATGCAGCGCGCGCGCCGCGCCGTCGAGCGCGAAGCCGAGCGCGCCGATCAGCAGGATCACCGCCATCAGCTCGGAGTAGGCCAGTCGGTCGCGGGTGTCGAGCACGAAGTAGCCCAGGCCGGCGCTGACCCCCAGCATCTCGCAAGGCACCAGCACGATCCAGACGATGCCGATCGCGAGCCGGATTCCAGTCAGGATATGGCCGAGCACGCCCGGCAGCACGATCCGGCACAGCAGCTCCCAGCGCGTCGCGCTCAGGCTCTGGCCCAGCATCAGCCAGCGCGGATCGAGCTGGTGCACGCCGGCGACGGTGTTGAGCAGGATCGGCCAGACGGCGGCAAAGGCGAGCAGGAAGTAGATCGGCGCATCGCCCACGCCCAGCACCATCACCGCGATCGGCATCCAGGACAGCGGCGAGATCATGCGCAGGAACTGGAACGCGATGCCGGTGCCGGCCTCGACATGGCGCGAGGCGCCGACGGCCAGGCCCAGCGGCACGCCGACCGCGAGCGCGATCAGCAGTCCGACCAGCACGCGCTTCAGGCTGACCAGCACATGTTCGGTCAGCTGATTGCCGATCAGCAGCTGGTACAGGCTGGACAGCGTCTGGTCGGGCGCCAGCGAGGCCGCCAGTGGCACCTTGGCCTGCAGCCACCAGGTGCCGCCCCACCAGGCGACGACGACCAGCGTCAGTCCCAGCAGGCCCAGTGTCCAGCGGGCCAGCGGCCCCGGTGTCTTCGAATTCGATCGCATGGGCCGCACTCAGCTTCCGAACACTTCAGTACGCCCGAACGACTCGGGGAAACCGAAGGTCTTGAGTCCGCCGACCTGCTTGAGCGCCTGCTTGACGAAGCGGTCATCGACCAGGTCGGTGGCGGTCTTCTTGCCATCGAGCGACTGGATGAAGGCATTGTTGCCCTCGATCTTGGTCACCTTGAGCAGCTCGACCATCTTTTCGGTGTAGCTCGGGAACGGGTAGGGTTGGAAGTCGATCCGCTCCTCCTTCCATTCCGGGTGCCGGATCGCGCCGCTGGCCTGGTACTGGCGCGCCTGGCCGGCGCTGGGTTCGAGCACGCGCAGCAGTGCCTCGGCGCTGTGCGGCGTGTAGCGGTTCGGGCCGTCCTTGGCCAGCAGGCGCGCGGTCGCGGCGCGGTTGTCCTGGATCCAGGCCTGCGCCTGCACGATGCTGCTGACGACCTTCTGGCTCCATTCGGGGCGCTGGTTCAGGTCGCGCTCGTGCATGAAGACGACGCAGCAGGCGTGGTTCTTCCAGACGTCGCCGGTGAAGCGCAGCACCTTGCCGACCTTGAGCAGTTCGGCGCTGGCATTGAAAGGCTCGGCGACGATGAAACCGGCGATCTGCTTCGATGCCAGCGCCGGCGTCATGTCCGACGGCGGCATCACGACCAGCTTGACCTGCTGTGCACTGGGATCGCCCTTGGTGATGGCCTCGAGCTTGGCTTCGCGCAGCAGATGCTGCAGCACGACGTTGTGCATCGAGTACCAGAACGGCACCGCGACCGTCTTGCCGCCGAGCTGCTTGACGTCGTTGATCTCGGGGGCGACGGTCAGCGCCGATCCGCCGACATGGTTCCAGGCGACAACCTTGGCCGGCACCTTGCTGCCGTAGCGCGCCCAGACCGTGATCGGCGACAGCAGATGCACCACGTTGACCTGGCCGGCGATGAAGGCTTCGACCAGCTGGGCCCAGCTGCGGAACATGCGCGGCGGCTCGACCTGCAGGCCTTGCGCCTCGTAGAGCTTGTTGTGGTGCGCGACCAGCAGCGGCGTGGCATCGGTGATCGGCAGATAGCCGATGCGCACCGGAGCCTCGGCGTCGGCTGCGGCGCGTGCCTCGAACGATTGCAGCAGCGGCAGCGCGCCGCCAGCGCTCAGCAGCGCTGAGAGCTTGAGCCATTCACGGCGGTTGTTCAGCAGGGGTTGTGACATGTCAGATCTCGTAGGTCAGGGGCTCGGAGGGGGAGGGCTGCGGCGCCGGGGCGCGTGCCTGGTGCAGCGCCTCGACGACGGACAGGCGCAGCTGCGCGAGTGCGCGCACATGATCGGCGCGCGGCTCGGGGATGTCGACGCTCCAGCTGCCGACCAGGCGCCCGGGTTGGCCGCCGATCAGCACCACGCGGTCGGCCAGCAGCAGCGCCTCGTCGATGTCGTGCGTGACCAGCACGGCCGCGGTCTGGTGGCGCCGGCAGACGCCGCGCAGCAGCTGCTGCATCTCGCCACGCGTGACCTCGTCGAGCGCGCTGAACGGCTCGTCGAGCAGCAGGATCTCGGGCTGGCGCGACAGTGCGCGCGCCAGCGCGGTGCGCTGCGCCATCCCGCCCGACAGCTCGGCCGGATGGCGCCGGCGCGCCTCCGTCAGTCCGACCTCGGCGATCGCGTCACTGACGCGCTGCTTGCGCTCGGCCGGGCTCAGCAGGGGCTGGTGCTTGAAGTCGAGCCCGAACGCGACGTTCTGCTCCAGCGACAGCCAGGGCAGCAAGCAGGGGTCCTGGAACACCATGCTCAGGCGCGGATGCGGACCGCGCAGCGGCTCGCCATGGACCTGCACCTCGCCGCTCTCGGCGCCTTGCAGGCCGGCGAGCACGCGCAGCAGCGACGACTTGCCGACCCCGCTGGGCCCCAGCAGCGCGACGATCTCGCCGGCCGCGATGCGCAGCGAGAAATCCTCGAGCACGCGTCGGCGACTGCCGTCCGGCTGGGCGTAGGCCAGGGAGATGTCCCGGGCTTGCAAAACGAAGGCGGCGCTCATGGTTCTTGTCTCGGTTTTCAAAGGGTCGCGCCTGGCAGCGTCAGCGGGCAGGAGCTGGTCTTGACCCGCACTACAACCGGGCGGCTCTCGTAGCGCAGCGGCTGGCAGCCGCAGATCGCGGCTGCCAGCGTGCTGGCCTGGCGCGAGATCGGCTCGATGAAGCGGCTGACCGTCCCGGCCACGCTGGCGCAGTCGCCCAGCGCGTAAATGCCGGGCTGGCTGCTGCCCATCGTCGCCGGGTCGACCGCGATGCCGTAGTCCCAGTCGAGCGCCGCGCTTCGCGCCAGCCGGCTGGGCGTCTGCAGTCCGGTCGCTGCGATCACCTGGTCGGCGTCGAACTGCTGGCCACAGGCGCTGCTGAGGCGGTAGTGGGGTTGGTTGTCGCCGTCAATCCGCTGCACCGCAGTCAGCTCGATGCCGCCGATGAAGCGGATCGGCAGCGCCTGCCAGGCTTGCAGCAGCTGCGCGCCAGCGCCCTGATCCTGCCAGCGCGCCAGCGGCTCGGGCTGGCTGTCGAGCAGCGTGATCTGGTGTCCGCCGAGCGCGAGGTCGTTGGCCAGTTCGCTGCCTATCAGTCCCGCGCCGACGATGGCGATCCGCTGCGGTCCGGCCTGCAGCGCAGTCCTGAGCTTCAGGTAGTCGCTCAGGTGGTTGATGCGCCAGCAGTTTGCTGCCGACAGCGGTGCAGGCAGCCCGGTCTGTGCGCCATGTGCCAGCACCAGATGACGGTAAGCCAGGTTGCCGTGCGTCGTGCGCAGCCGTTGCCGCGCCGCGTCGATGCGCAGCGCATGCGTGTGCGCCAGCAGCCTGATATTGAGTCGCTGCGCCGCGTCGCGGCCTGACTCCTTGACCAGCTGCTGCGGCGCGATGCCGCGTGCCATCGCGACCGACAGCAGCGGCTTGTCGTAGCGGTCGCCCGCGCAGTCGCTGACCAGCGTGATCGGCAGCGCCGCGTCCTGCGCGCGCAGCCGCTCGGCCAGTGTCCAGCCGGCACGGCCCGCGCCGACGATCACGACGCCGCTGGCCTGGCGCGCCGCCGGCCGCTGGCCTGCGCTGTCGCGCGCCTGGGCCTTCAGCGTTTCCAGGCAGGGGGGCTGGTAAGGACTGAAGTCGGCCTTGGTCACGCCGCACAGCGGGCAGACCCAGTCCTCGGGGATGTCGGCGAAGCGGGTGCCGGGCGCCAGGCCCGAGTCCGGGTCGCCGAGCGCCTCGTCGTAGATGAGGCCGCAGGCGTCGCAGATGTACTTTTGCCAGGGTGTCATGCCCGCATCAGGTGCCGTCATGCCGGAGTCTCTTGCGTGCTCAGGCGCGCCATTTCCTTGCGCAGATGCTTGATCGCCGGTGTGACGATGGCGACGAAATGCGACTCGCGTACGCGCCGCTGCACTTCCGAGCTCATCAGGTAGCCGCGTGCGCCCTGGTGCAGCAGCGCCGATTGCGCGGCGCGCAGCGCCAGTTCAGCCCCCTGCGCGCGCGCGTCGAGCACGTCGAGGAAGAACTCGTTCGAGCCGTTGAACGGCGTCTCGGCCAGCGTCATGACTCGTGCGGTCAGCTCGTCGAGCTCGGCCTGCAGCGCATCGGGGCGCTCGTCGAGGAACTGGTTGACATGGCCGAGCTGCTGCTCGACCGCCCACATCGAGTCGATCGCGCCCTGGATCACGCCGACGGCCATGCCGCATTGCAGCATCACGAACGCGGCGCGGATGCGGGCGATGAAGGGCTTGGCCGGCTCGGCCATCAGGCGCTCGGCGCCGACGAAATAGTCCTTGAGCCGCAGCGCATAGGTGCCGGTGCCTTCCATGCCGGCGAAGCTCGGGCATTCATGCAGCTCGACGCCGGGGTCGTTGCAGTCGAGCAGGAACATCACTTCGCGCCCGAGCGGCTGCTCGCCATCGGTCACGCCAGCGATGGCGCCGCAGTAATGGTCGTGGTCGAGGTTGCTGACCCAGGGCAGATTGCCGCTGACCCGGTAGCCGCCCTCGACCGGCTGCGCCTTGAGCAGCAGCGTCTCGATCTGGGCGTAGCTCTTCATCGGATTGGACAGCGCCGTGCCGCCCAGGCCCAGGCCGCTGACATGGCGCTGCAGCCGCTCGCCGGTCAGCGCCGGATTGCCCGACTGCTGCAGGTACAGGCCGCAGACCGCGTGGCACCAGACCATGAAACCGGTCGCGCCGCAGACGCGCGAGACCTCGGCCATCGCGCGTATCGCCAGCCCGAAGTCGCTGTCGCCATGCGGCGCGTCCAGGTGGGCGCTGATCGCGCCGAGGCGGGCGAGCTCGCCGAGCTCGGCCTTGGGGTAGTAGCCTGCGCGGTCTATCGCTTCGACCTGGGCGGCCAGCGGTCCCTGCGCGAAGGCACGCACCGCGCTCAGCAGTTGATCGGCGTTGAGGGTCGTCATGTCATGGTTTCCGGATTTGCGCTCTGGGCCTGTCTGCACAGCGGCGGTCAGGCCTTGGCTTCCCAGCGGTAGGCGGCCAGCTCGGGGTTGAGTTCGGTGCCGGCCAGGCTGTTGGAGAAGTTGCACAGCGTCGCCAGCGCGACGCCCAGGATGGTCTCGAGCACCTGCTGCTCGCCGTAGCCGGCGTCGTAGAAGGCTTGCAGTTCGGCGGGCGACACGGCGCCACGGCTGCGGATCACGGCACGGGTGAACTCGGCCAGTGCCTCGAGCTTGGGGTTGGGCAGCGGGGTCTGGTCGCGCATCGCGTTGACCAGCTCGGGTGCCAGTTTGCCCTGCTTGTAGCAGATCGCGGTGTGACCGGCGACGCAGAAGGCGCAGCCGTGGTTGGTCGCCGCGGTGATCTGGACCGTCTCGCGCTCCTCGAGCGTGAAGCTGGTGCGACCGTTGATCTCGCCGACCTTGACATACATCTCGACGGCGGTCGGCGCATTGGCCAGCACGCCCATCAGGTTGGGGATGAAGCCGTTGCGGGCCTTGGAGGCCTCGAGGTAGGGCTTGCTGGCCTCGGGGGCGGTCTCGGGGGTCTGGATCGTCAGGCGGGACATGGGAACTCCTATGCAAAGATACCTACGATTGTCCCGGGACGCAGATTTGCGATCCAGGCGCAGAAGTCCCGTTCTCTTGCTCGAAAGTCCCAGTCCTGCTTCAGGCGGCCAGCTGCGAGCCGGCGCCGACCGAGCGCCGCAGCGCGCCGGGCAGCGAGCCCGTGACCTTCTTGAACGCGCGCGAGAACGCCGCGTCCGACTGGTAGCCGACCTTCTCGGCCGCGCGCGACAGCGGCATGCCCTCGACGATCCAGCGCGAGGCCAGCTGCATCCGCAGTTGCGCGACGAACTGGCTCGGCGAGGTGCCTGCAGTCTGCGAGAACAGCCGGAAGAACTTTGTGCGCGACATGTGCGTCAGATCGGCCATCCGCTCGACGCTCCAGTCTCGACCTGGTTCGCGCAGGATCGCTTCGAGCAGCGGGGTGAACTCGGGGCGCGCGAGCACAGCCCACAGGCCTTCCTCGACCTCCTGGCGCCGGCACAGATGTCGCACGACGTAGAAGAACATCAGATCGACCAGCCGCGTCAGCAGCGGCGACGGCTCTGTGCTGCCCGTGCGCGCCTCGGCCAGGATCAGGTCGAACAGGGGCCGGATCTCGCGCAGCTCATCGCGCTCGCGCGACACGACCACATAGGCCGGAAACTTGGCGAGGAACAGCTCGTTGATCGGCGCGCGGAATTCGAAGAAGCCGCAGGCCAGCGCCGTGCTGCAAGGCGCCGACAGGTCGATCGCCTGCATCGGCGGTTGGGGCGCGTCGGCCGCAGCGCTGGCGTCTTCATGCGGACTCAGCAGGTGCGGCAGGTCGCGCAGAAAGAAGACCGCATCGCCGGTCTGCAGCCGGTGTTTCTGCCCAGTCCCGCTCAGGTGCAGCCAGCAGTCGCCGTTGAGGATCACATGAAAGCCGCCCTGAGCCATGCCGGCGGTCGAAGCCTGCCAGCTGCCGCAGTACTGCCCGAGGTGGAACAGAGTGGTCTGCAGGTCCAGGCTGCCGAGCAGCCATTGAATCAGGCGATCCTGGTGGGTCATCATGGGGAAGGGGTCGCAGCGGAATGCGTTCTGCTCTGAGAGGGGCGAATCATAGGCAGGCTTTTGATATTTACAAAGTAATTTTTAGTAGCTTTCATATTTCTTTTCCGTATATGGGAGCTTGCGCAGTCCGGCTGCGGTCCGGCTGCGGTCCGGTTGCGATCTGGCCGTGGCGGCTCGCGGGAGGAAGGAGCGGCCACCACCACTTCACCTGACTGTCACGGCAGACCTATAGATTGGGCCAGCCCTTCACTATCAGGAGTTTTTGTGGATACCAATTCCAAAATGAGATTGTTTTCGCGACCGGTCTTGACCGCCGCCGTAGCTGCTGCGCTGGCCGGTGGCCTGGCCGCCTGTGGCGACTCGGATGACGCGGTTGTCACCTTGCCCGAGTCAGCCACGGCAGAACTGACGATCCTGGAGACCTCGGACCTCCATGCCAACGTGGTCAGCTACGACTATTTCAGGCTCGCAGAGGACAAGAGCGTCGGCTTCGAGCGCACGGCTACCTTGATCAAGCAGGCCCGTGCCGATTTCCCGAACAACCTGCTGATCGACAACGGCGACACCATCCAGGGCACGGCCCTGGCCGACTACCAGGCGCTGGTCAGCCCGGTCGCCTGCAACCAGAAGCTGGCCACCTACAAGGCCATGGATGCGATCGGTTTTGACGTCGGCACCCTGGGCAACCACGAGTTCAACTACGGTCTGCCCTATCTGGCGCAAGTGACCGGCACCAAGTTCAACGTCGAAGGCATGGCGGCAGTGGCCAGCCAGCCTTCCTGCGTCGGCCCGGCATTCCCGCTGGTGCTGGCCAACGTGAGCAGCAAGAAGGACGGTGCACCGCTGTACAAGCCGTACACCATCATCAACAAGAAAGTCAGCGCCAAGGACAAGGACGGCAAGACCATCGAAAGCACGGTCAAGGTCGCGGTGATCGGCTTCACGCCGCCCGCCATCCTGCAATGGGACAAGCGCTGGCTCGACGGCAAGGTCGAGGTCCAGGGCGTGGTGGAAGCCGCCACCAAGTACGTGCCGATGGCACGTGCCGAAGGGGCCGACATCGTGATCGCCGCCTCGCATGGCGGCTGGGATACCGGCGCCTACAGCCCCAGCATGGAAAACGCCAACTACCATCTGGCCAAGGTGCCGGGCATTGACGGCATCCTGATGGGCCATTCGCACAGCGAGTTCCCGAATGCCGCCTGCACCTCCGCTGCCTGCAGCGCCAGCGGCGTGGACAAGGTCAAGGGCACTTTCCACGGCGTGCCTGCCGTGATGCCGAGCTTCTGGGGCAAGGCGATCGGGGTCATCAACTACAACTTGACGGTCAAGAACGGCAAGTGGACCATCGACAGCAGCAAGACCGCAGTCAGCCTGCGCAAGACCTTGACCGATGCCGCCGCCAAGACCTATGTGGCAGCGGACCCGGCGATTGCGACTGCGATCAAGACCGAGCATGAAGCAGCCATCAACTACGTCAAAACGCCGATCGGCGAATCGGACTTCGCCCTGTCGTCCTACTTCGCCGACGTGGGCGATGTCACCGCGATCCAGGTGGTCAACGCGGCGCAGGCCGACTACATCGCCAAGTACGTGGCAGCCAACCTGCCGCAGTACAAGAATCTGCCCGTGCTGTCGGTCAGTGCGCCGTTCAAGAGCGGCTTTGGCGGCGGGACTGACTTCACCGACGTGAAGAAGGGCCCGATTGCCATCAACAACGCGGCCGACCTGTACCTCTATCCCAACACGGTCTATGCCGTCAAGGTGACGGGCGCGGGTATCAAGACCTGGCTGGAGAAGGCGGCAGAACGCTTCAACCAGATCAACCCGAGCTTGACCACGGCGCAGCCGCTGATCTCGACCTTCCCTGGCTACAACTTCGACATGTTCACTTCTCCCGACATGAGCTACGAAATCGACGTGACCCAAGCCAAGGGCAGCCGCATCAAGAACCTCCACTACAAGGGGGCTCCCATCAGCAGCAGCGCCGAGTTCATCATCGCCACCAACAACTACCGCGCCACCAGTGGCACGCAATTCGGCTTGACAGCGGACAACATCATCCATGCCTCGCCCGATGCCAACCGTGATGTGCTGATCGACTACATCAAGGCGCGCAAGAACCTGACGCTGGCCACCGACGGTTCCACCCGCAGCTGGCGCTTCACGAAAGTGACCACGGCAGGTCCGGTGACTTTCATCTCGGGCAGCGACAAGCTGGCAGTGGCGCAGACCGCTGGCTTCACCAACATCAGCGTGGTGAGCAACGACGACGGCAGCGGCAAGGGGCAGGGCGTCTACGCCATTGACCTTTCCAAGTAAACCTGCCCCACAAGAGGCCCGGCTGCTGATGGCGGTCGGGCTTTTGGGTGTGTCGGGTTGGAATGGGAGAAAAAACCCCCAAGTAGCTCAACTGCTTGGGATTATGTTTTGGCGGAGAGGGAGTCGGCCATGAATGGCTCCTGTTGACGGATCGACAGACCTGTCCCCCCCCTGAGCAAAGACTCTGAAATGGCTGCTTTCGAAGCGGCCTTGCTCCGGCTGTCGCCCAACGTCATGCAGGCCTTCAAGGCCACCGGAAAGGGCTGGCAAAGCCGCATCGATGCCGCACTCGAGGACTGGCTCAAGACGCACTCGCCAGCGTGAGTGTATGAAAAATCCGCTGGGTGCGGGCGGCTATCCCAACGGCATCGACTCACAGGCTTGAAGGCCGGTCCAACGCACGTTCCTCGCCCAGGGCCGTGGCACTGCCGAAGACGAAGCCGTGGTGCGGGCGGATGCGCCCAAGCCGAGGTCGAAGCTGAAAACGCCCAGATCGCCAACGTGCGTCCCAATCTGTCAGCAACCATGGCGGGAGAGTCCCGTTGCCTCATGGTCATTCTGCATGCCGTCATCCAAGAGATGGCGAAGCAGATCGCCTGAAAAGAAAATGGATTACTCGATCCAACGCCTCCTTTGGGCCAGTGGTACAGATTCCAGGCCCGGCATAAGATGGCTGCATTCGCCATTGAGGAAGGAGTCACGGTGAAACCGCACATCAGTCTTATCACCCTCGGGGTTGCAGATTTGCCGAGATCACGTGCGTTCTATGAGCGCCTGGGCTTTGGGGTGAGGCAGGAAAGCAACGAGCACATCGCCTTCATGGACACCGTCAATGGCCTGATCCTGGCGTTGTTCCCGCGCGAGAAACTGGCCGAGGACGCCAATGCCAGCGCTGACACCGACAAAAGAGGCGCTGGGTTTCCAGGATTTTCCCTGGCGCACAACGTCGCATCACCTGAGGAAGTCGATGCCGTGCTGGCCGAAGCCGTCGCCGCAGGCGCCACGTTGCAAAAGCCCGGGCAGAAAGTGTTCTGGGGCGGCTACTCGGGGTATTTTGCTGATCCGGACGGCTTTCTGTGGGAGGTCGCCTACAACCCGTTCATGGACCTGACCTGAGCCGACAGATTGCGATGACGCCTTAAGGCTGGTTTCGTTTGGCCGTCGCGGCCGAGCCGTTCGGCCGCTCTTGCCGAAACCTGACATTCTGCGATCTCCAAAGTGTCGGAGGTCGAGGGGTATTGCGACTTCGATGAGTGCTATGCCGTTCGCTCGGCCCGCACAGTCGGGCTTGCCGCCAAGCAGTTCCTCAACTTGAAAGCTAGAGAAGCGGCCACGCTGATATGAAGCAGTGCGCAAATGAACTATCCCCTTGGCCTGGGGGGCGCTCTCGGGAGCGGAGGTGGCTTGTCAGTGAGCAGGCTGCTGGGGTTGAGTGCAGGCTGCGGACTGCAGTGAGAGGCCTGTGATCGTCCAACGGCGTCCAGGTTGGTCGATTCCAATCTAGTCCTGAATTGGTAGGAAGATTGGTGGATAGAAACAAAAAAAGGCCGTAAGGCCTTGATTTGTTTTTGTTCATGGCAGAAAGGGCGGAATTCGCCGTCAAAAGTAAAAGTTCCTTAAAAATCAAATACTTAGACGATATGGAAAAATCCGTTTTGTACCTGGATTTTATACTTTAGATTGTACCTAAGAATGATCTTGCTGTGGGGCGTCAAGGATGCCGCGTTTGAAGCCCGCTTTGGGTTGTCCTGGTCCAGAGGCTTGATGCTTAGCCGCCGGTATTGGAGGCGGGCTTCCCGTGCCTGAGCTTCAACCATACCCTTTGCCGGGGCAAGTATGGGGTTGATCGATCCGCACATCGGCGCTGAGCATCTGCTCACGCTTTGCTATCCCGCCGACGTCGGTGCTGTCGCCGGCCGGCGCCAGCCTGCTGGGGCTGCGAGTCGCCTGGCGCGGGGCCGATGGCCAGTGCGTGACGGTCGAATAGCGCGCCATCCTGTACCAGTCCGAGGCCTGCGGCGACCTGCTGAGCTGACCCGCCGGGATTTCGCTTCGACGATGCTGGCCGGCACGGTCGGCGCACAAGACGATCCACGAAGGGCGGAAAAAGCCGCTGGCATGCGGCTTGGCCCCGGCCATAATGGCCAGCGGTACGGTGTGACCCGCGCCGTGATTGTCCCGTTCTCCTCTGAGCCGATGGACCCTCGACCCTCTTCGCCCGATCCTGCTGCAGACTGTGTCCTGCCCCCTATGGCGCAAAGACTCTCTGTCTATGTGTCGTGGGGGTCGCTGGTGGGCTTGGCGTTCTTTGGCATCTATCCAGCGACTAACTGGCTGGCGGCGCTGCGCGCGAGCCCCCATCAGCTGTTTCTGCCGCAGGAGCTCGGCATCCCGTTCGTGCCCGCCTTCATCTGGCCGTACCTGTCGCTGTACCTGTTGTTCCTGAGTCCGCCGTTCTTCCTGGGGCCATCACAGCTCAAGCGGCTCGGACAGAGGCTTATCTTGGCGACGGTCATCGCCGGTATCGTGTTCGTCGCGTTGCCGGCACAGCTCGGATTTTCTAGAGTGCTGCCTGAGGAGGCTTTCTACCGCGATCTCTTCGACAGCCTGTTCGCCATCGACCAGCCCTTCAACATGGTGCCGTCCCTGCACGTGGTCTATGCGACGGCGATCAGCCTCGCGGTCATGGGGTGCGCCGGGACGCTGGTCCGTGCGGTATTCTGGGTCTGGCTGTCGCTCATCGTGGCTTCGACTGTGTTTGTGCACCAGCACCACCTGCTGGATGTGGTGACTGGGATGGTCCTGGCCTCCATGGTTCATCTTTCATTGAGGGAGGAAGAGAATGTTTAAGAAGCTGCTTGCTGCCTGGCTTTTCGCCTGCGTCGCCCTGGGGGCCGCTGCGCAAGATCCGGATCATGAGATCCACGAGGAGCTGAGAGAGTCCTTGAAAATCATCGAGTCGGCAATCATTTCGGGCGACTATGACGCGATGCAGCCGGTGCTGAGCGAACAGATCCGCGCCACGCCGGTCAATCAGGAGTTCCTGTCGGGCCGCGCCGCGGTCTCTGCCTATTTCAAGAAATGGTTCGGTGCGGGCGGCTACCTTAAGAAGCTGGACATGAAGCTGACGCCCGATGCGCTGACAGAGTTGTCGGCGGACAAGAACTGGGGCGTGGTCTACGGCAACGGCGTCGAGAACTACGTCCTGCGCGACGGAAGGCCCTATGAGATCCGGACCCGCTGGACCGCGGCCATGGCCAAGGAGGGCGATGGCCGCTGGCGCGTGAGGGCGCTGCACATCGGGACGAACTTCCTCGACAACCCGATTCTGACGGAGGCCGAGCATTCAGTCGTCAAGGCCGCCTCGGCGGGGCTGGTCGGCGGATTGGTGGTGGGCGGCCTACTGCTGTGGTGGGTCCGCCGGAAAAAGAAAGTCTAAGTCGGCCGGCGCGCCCATCGGCGGTGCGGGGCGAACGCCCCGCCAGAGGCTGAAGTAGACGCGCCAGAACGAGGGCTGGCGCTGCGCGGGATCTATCCACCGCGGCAGCTCGTACCACGGTACCTTCGGATGCGCATGGTGTGCCAGGTGGTAGTGGTAGTTCAGCGCCAGCCAGCGTGAGACCGGCAGGACACGCAGATTCCAGGCGCCCGTCAGCGGGTCGCGCGCGCTCCAGGCATGGTCGGCGTACTGCAGGACCGACCAGTGCAGGGCAAACGCCCAGTAGCACAGGGCGGCGTCCCACAGGTTCAGGTCCAGCCAGTGAAACAGCAGGGCCTGGTAGCCGAAGGCCAGCGCAATCTCCAGCCAGACGGTTGCCGCGGGTAGCTTCACCAGGTCCGCCACATAGGGCCCAAAACCCAGCGCCGGCGCCAGCCGCTGCGCGAAGAAGCAGGACCGGTAGGCCCACGGCGCTACCAGGTAGACCAGGTTGCCGGCCACGACGGACACCCAGTAGAGACCGAACAGATTGCCCGCGTAGAGCCAGAGGTTACGGACCCGCCGGGACTGGTGCGGCAGGTAGTAGTCGTACAGCTCTTCGTCGGTGCGGTTGCGCTGGTGGTGGCCGATGTGGGCCGTGCGCTGCATCAGAAAGGAGGTCGGGAAGGCCCAGCCGGCCACCACCCCCAGCAGGCGGTTGAGCCGGGGGGAACGCGAGGCGACGCCATGGACGGCTTCGTGCATCAGCGCAAACGGCGTGTTGTTGACCAGGCTGAACAGCCAGGCGGCCAGCAGCGCATAGCCGAGGCTCAGATGGCTCGCGCTCCACAGCAGCAGCCAGGTCGCGCTGAGTGAGAGGAGCAGGATCGCGGTGTTGAGCAAGGTCGTCATGGGGCAGGCTTTCTAGCGACGGGACGTGTTCCCGCGTGGCCATGGGTGCAGACCGATCGGCGCATGAAGCCGAGCACCGGGACGGCCACGCACAGCAGGAACGACGCGGCGAGGTAGCCGGCGCTGGCCGCCAGGCCCGGCGGCCCGTTGCGGTGGACGATCAGTTCCAGGCCGGCGATCGCCAGCCCGTGGGCGAAGCCGAAGCCGCCGAAGAACCAAGGCGAATAGTCCAGCGCGATGGCGGCCGAGCCTTCGCCGTCGGCCCAGGGCTGGTTGTAGACCTTCAGCAGGCCGATCTGGAGGGCCTTGATCTCGTACAGCAGGTTCCAGAATCCCAGCACCGAGCAGAGGACCAGGGCGAAGCGCAGGACCCCCGCGAGATCCTGCGCGGGTTGGCCATGCACGAGCCAGGCGAGGGTGGCCGTGGCACTGCCGAAGACGAAGCCGTGGTGCGGGCGGAAGCGCCCGAGCTTCCACCGCACGTCAAACTCCCAGACCTTGAGCACGTTGGTGCCGACCGCAGGCACGAGGTAGGCCCAGAGGATCGGGAGGCCCCAGGCGACGAGAACCTGCGGCAGCTTGCCGTACTCGCCCCACCAGAGGGCGAAGGACAGCGGCGTCAGCACGGCGGGCGCCAGGTACTGGTAGATCCGCAGCAGCCGGTTCATCGCAGGCCGAACCTCATGCCATGCTTCTTGTAGACCTCCTTGCGAAACAGCAGCGTGTAACGCCAGAAGGACAGGGCACGCGAGGCCGAGCGCAGGTTGGTCTTCAAATCGGAGAAACGCGTAATCAGCGAGGAGAGGCTGTTGTAGCGGGTGCGCGCGTCATGGCAGGCGGCTGTTAGCGCATCGGGCGACATCAGCGCCGGCACATAGGCCGCCTGGTTGAAACGGTACTCGGGGTGCAGCCACCATTGCCCGTCGTACAGCAGCCGATTTTCCTCGGCTAGCTTGCGGTACAGGGGCGTGCCGGGGTAGGGCATCAGGATGTTGTAGGCCGAGAAGGTGAACCTGCTCTTCAGCGCAAAGTCGACCGTGGCCTCGATGCTGGCGACCGTGTCATGGTCGTAGCCCAGCGTGAACGCCGCCCAGGTCTGCATGCCATGGTCGCGCAGCACCTTGACCTCGTGGGTGTAGTCGGAGAAGCCGGGGATGTTCGGCGACTTCTTGGCGTCGCGCAGGCTGGCGGGCGTGATGGTCTCGAAGCCCATAACGTTACCCCAGCAGCCGCTGCGCTCCATCAGTTTCATGAGTTCCGGGTTGCGCGTGACATCGAGGCTGGCCTGGCTGATCCAGTGGACCTTGAGCGGAATCAGCGCGTGGCACAGCTCCTTGAGCGCGGCCTGGTTGGAGGCGATGTTGTCGTCCACAAAGAACAGGAACTTGCGGTCCTGGCTCACGATCTCCGCGACCACCTCGTCGATGCACCGCAGGTAGTGCTTCTTGTCGAAGTACTGGCTGACTGCGCAGAAGTTGCAGGCGAAGCGGCAGCCGCGCGAGAACTGCATCAGCGCCATCGGCAGGTAGCCCTTGCCGCTATAAAGGTCCCTGCGCGGCATCACGCCGCCGATCTGGGCCGGGCCGGGCGGCCCCCAGTATTTGGGCTGTAGCTTGCCGCTCCGCGCATCCTCGATGACCTGGGCCCAGGCGGTTTCCGCGTCGCCGATGAAGAGGCTGTCCGCATGGCGCTGTGCCTCCTCGGGCAGCAGCGCCACGTGCATGCCGCCGAGGATGACGGGCACGCCGCGCTGGCGGAAGTCGTCGGCGATCTCATAGGCCCGGCGCGCCGTGTAGGTCTCGACCGTGATGGCGACCAGGTCGGTCGGCTCGTCGTAGGGGATGGCCTCCATGCGGTCGTCGTAGAGCACCACTTCCACGTCTGGCGGCGTCAGGCCGGCGAGCACGCCCAGCATCAGCGGTTCCATGCGCCCCTCGTCCACGTACAGGCTGTGCTCGCGTCGACCGATGGTCGGCTTGATCAGGGTGAGTTTCACTGCAGGGCTTTCAGGTTCCGAGGGCGCGCCCCTGTTTGCGATAGACCTCGCGGCGCGAGATCAGGTTGGCCACGGTGCTCATCGCTCGGCCAAACAGGGAGAAGCGCGTGTCGCTGGCCAGCACGCGCCGGGCGATGGACGACCAGGCGTAGAAGCGCTGCTTGGCCTCGAAGCAGCCCTGGGCGAGCTGCTGGGGTGTCATCCGGCGCGGCACGAAGATCGGGTCGCCATAGCGGTAGGCCGGGTCGAGCCACCATTGCGGCGAGATCAGGCGGTCCTCGGCGAGCAGCCGTTCATAGAGCGGTGAGCCGGGCGTGGGCGTGAGCGGGTTGAAGTTGGCGATTTCGAGACGCGATTCCAGCGCGAACTCGACGCTGCGCGCGAGGGTGTCCGGCGTGTCGTGGTCATAGCCGAAGACGAAAGTGCCGTAGACGCCGATGCCGCGCTGATGCAGCTCCCGCACCACACGCGCATAGCTGCCGGCGACGCCGTTCCAGCGCTTGCCCATCTGCAGCAGGTTTTCTCGCTCCAGGCTCTCGAAGCCGATCAGCACGTAGGTGCAGCCGGCCTCGGCCAGGCGGTCGAGCAGCGAAAGGTCGCGCGCCACGTCGATGCTGATCTGGCAGGACCAGCGCAGTCCAAGCGGTCGGATGGCGGTTAGCAGCGCGTCCAGGTTGACCGGCGTGCTAAACAGGTTGTCATCGACGAAGAACAGCAGACGCTTGCGATTGAGCTGTGCCAGCTCCCCGATCAGACACTCGGTGCTGCGAACGCGCACGCCAGGTCCGTAGAAGCTGTGGATCGAGCAGAAGTCGCAGGCGAAGCGGCAGCCGCGGCCGTACTGGATCAGCTCCACCGGGGCATAGGGCTTGCCGGCGAAGATGGCGCGGTCGATCCGGTAGTCCGACAGCGGCGCACGGTTGTCGCCAGCATAGACGCGCTGCAGGTGTCCGCTCGACGCGTCCGACAGCAACTGCTCCCAGGCGCCCTCGGCATCGCCCGTCACCAGGGCATCCGTGTGCAACAGCGCCTCCTCGGGCCGGAACGTGGGGTGGTAGCCGCCCATCACCACCCGGTGCCCGTCACGGCGGAAGCGGTCGGCCAGCGCATAGGCGCGGTGTGCGGTGAAGGTCTCGACACTGAGCGCGACCAGGTCGGCGTCCAGGCGCTCGGGGATGGTCTCCACCTTGTCGTCGTAGAAGGCCACCTCGTGGTCGCCAGCACGCGCGGCCAGGATGCCCATGGCCAGCGGCGGCATGGCATCGGTGGAGCGGTAGTCGCCCATGTTGGGGCGGATCAGCGCGATCTTCATAGGACGGCCACTTCGGGTTGTGCCGGGCGGCCGTCCAGTACGACGGCGCCGTCGAAGCTCACGGCGTAGAGGCGCGTGCGGTAAGTCAGCGGGCGGAAGGTTCGCATCAGGGCGGGCAGCCACGGATGGGTGGCATGCAGCCCCAGCGTCAATGCGTCGCTGGGGCACAGCGCTAACGCATCTTCGAGCAGTTCGGTCGATGCCGAGGCCCACTCCGGTGCGACCGCCAGGAAGGCCAGGTAGGTCTGATCCAGTGCTTGGCCGATCGCGGGCAGCGGCACGCGGCGTCCCAGGCGCGCCCACAGGTTGTAGGCCGGCAGCAGCGCCGCTAGCGGGCGGCGATAGGCCTGGGCCACGACCTGCTTGTAGGGCTGATGCCAAAGCGCCATGCAGGCGGCCAAGGCACCGCCGCGCTCCAGCATGTAGAACGATGCGCCGGTCCTATTGGCTACTGCAGGACTCAGGGCTGGCGAGAACTGGTGCTGGCGCGCGTGCTGGTTGTAGAAGTCGCACAGGTGGGCCATGTCATACGACTGTGCAGCGCGCCAGAGATTGCGGCGCCGTCCGCGCGAGCGGGGCAGCGCGGACGTCACCAACTCATTGGTGAACTGGTAGTGCGGCATGCCGGGCAGGTTGGCCTCCAGCATCCGGCGCGCCGGCAGGTTGTCGGTCGCGATCGCCGTGTACCAGAGGGGCTGGTCGCGCAGGTGACTGAAGCGAGGAATCGACGCGAAACCCTGGCGAAGAATCCTGGGCCGATTCCTGAATTGAGGGCTCACGCGCAGCGCGCCGAGATAGCCCACTTCGGTGGGCCGGCTGTTCAGGTGCAGCGGCTGCTCGGCGCAGGCATACATGCCGACCGGGGTGTCGCCTTCCCTGGCGATGACGGCCCAGTCGCGGCCGAAATGGTCGCAGCCATCGAAATAGCAGGGCTCGCGCTGCAGGGTCATGGTCACCCACGCGGGCATGGCGTTGTCCCGCAGCAGGGCGCGCAACACGGCGTCGTCGGCGGGGGTCGCCAGCGCGTAGGTCGTCATGCCACCTCCAGCAGCGGCCCCGACCAGGCCTCGTCGCCCAGCGGGTAGCCGTTGCGCCGGGAGATGTCGCCCCGATGCAGCGCGTTGATGGGCAGGTAGTTGCGCAGCATGAAGAAGTCGCTGCAGTTGCGCAGGCTGCGCTTGAGGATGCTGGGCCAGCTGTAGAAGCGCTGGCGCGCAGCCACGCAGCCATCCGTGATCTCCTGCGGGCTCAGCGGCCCGGGCGTGAACGGCACCTCGTTGTAGCGGTAGCGCGGATCTCGCCACCAGGCGTCGTAGCGCAACCGTCCTTCCTCTTGCAGCCGTGCATACAGCGGCGTGCCGGGGAAGGGCGTTAGGTGGTTGAAGGCGGCGATGTACATGTCCTGCGCCATGGCGAAGTCGACGGCCTCGTCGAAGGAATCGCGGTTGTCATGCTCGTAGCCGAAGACGAAGGTGCCGTAGACCGCGATGCCGTGCCGGCGCAGGTTGGCCAGGGCACCGGCATAGCCGGCCTTCATGGTGTTGAAGCGCTTGTTCATCCGGCGCAGGTTGTCCGGATTCAGCGACTCGAAGCCGATCAGCACGCCGCGGCAGCCGCTGCGGGCCAAGCGGCGCACGAAGTCCTCGTCGTGCGCCGCGTTGATGCTCATTTGCGTGATCCAGCGCAGCTTCAGCGGCTCCAGCGCGGGCAGCAGTTCCTTGCCGGCCTGGATGTCGCCGGCGAAGTTGTCGTCCACGAAGAAGAACAGCTTTTTCTGGCCCTGGAGGGATTCAAGCTCCTTCACCACCGCACCGATGTCGCGCCGGCGGTAGCTGCGCTCGAAGAAGGACTGGATGGCGCAGAACTCGCAGGGAAAGCGGCAGCCCCGCCCGGTTTCCACCAGGCCGATGGGCAGGTAGCGCTTGCCCTGGAACAGGCTGCGGTCCACCACGACCCGTGACAGGTCGGTGCGCTTCCCGCGGTAGATGCGCTTGAGCGTGCCATGCCGCAGGTCGTCGATGACCTCGGCCCAGACGCCCTCGGCCTCGCCCAGCACCATCGCCTCGCAGTAGCGCGACACCTCGTCGGGCACCAGCGTCGGGTGAAAGCCGCCCATGATCACCGGCACGTCGCGGCGCCGGTACTCGGAGGCGATCTGGTAGGCGCGCGCCGCCGTGTACGTCTCCACCGGAATCGCCACGGCATCGGTCGGCTCGTCGTACGGAATCCGCTCCATGCGGTCGTCGTAGAAGCGCAGCGACACGTCGGCGGGCGTGAGCCCGGCCAGGGTGGCGATGGGGAGAGGTTCCATCTGCCAGGAGCGGATGTACGACTCACCCAGGCGATGGCCGATGGCCGGGTGGACGAGCGTCAGCCGCATACGACCTTCTGCGGCGAGGCTGAGACATGGTCGGGCGTGCGGCGCGGCATGGCCTGGATCGGCCAGTCGCAGGTGTAGAAGCGATGCAGGTTGTGTGCGTAGAAGCGGTAGCCCAGATTGGCCGTCAGCGCCAGTGGCTTGAAGTTGCGTGCAGTCCACAGGCGTCGGCCGATGGCCGACCAGCGGTAGACGTTCTTCCAAGCGCGTTCGTGGCCGATGGCGAGCTCCTGCACCGACATGCCCTGCGGCTGGAAGACCACATGCTGGCCGTCGTAGAGCGACCAGTCCCGCGTCAGGATGCGCCCCTGCGCCGCCAGCCGATGGTGCAGTGGCGTGCCAGGGAAGGGTGTCAGTACCGCGAAGCGCGGCAGGTCGATGCCCGCATCCAGCGCGAACTCCACCGTGGTGTCGAACACGTCGGGCGTGTCGTGGTCCAGCCCGAAGACGAAGCAGCCCTGCACCGAGATGCCCAGGTGGTGCAGGTCGGCGGCGACCTGCTTGAAGTCGACGGAGTCGTTGAACTTCTTGCGCGCATCCTGCAGGCTGCCCGGTGTCACGGTCTCCAGGCCAAGCAGCAGGCCCTTGCAGCCGCTGCGCGCGACCAGCTCCATCAGCTCACGGTCATGGGCGAGCAGCACGGTGGACAGGCCGAACCACTGCACGTTCAGCGGGATCAGCCGAGTGAACAGCTCCCGCGCGTACTGCCGGTCTGAGATCAGGTTCAGGTCGACGAAGATCAGCTGCTTCTGGCCGAACTGGCGGATGTCGTTGATGACCCAGTCGACCGGCTTCTGGTACTGCTTGCGGCCCCAGGCCGCCGGTGCCACGCAGAACTCGCAGTCGTGCGCGCAGGAGCGGGTTGCCTCGAAGACGGCCTGGGTCAGGAAGCTGCCGCGGTCGAACAGGTCGCGCCGCGCAAACGGCATGTCCGAGCGGTCCAGCGAGAAGTCTGGCTGCTGGTAGTAGGTGGGCTTGAGCGCGCCGCGTGCATGGTCGCGCAGCAGCTCGGGCCAGCTGTCCTCCGCATAGCCGACGCAGATGGCATCGGCATGGCCAGTTGCCTCCTCGGGCATCAGCGTGACATGCGGACCGCCAAGCACCACGGTCTTGCCCTGGGCCCGGAAGTGCGCGGCCAGCTCGTAGGCGCGCGGCGCCGTGCCGGTGATGACCGTCAGGCCGACGATGTCGGCATCGAGCGTGTCAGGGATCGGCGCAATGCCTTCGTCATACAGGCTAACCTGGGCCTCCAGCTCCGGCGGGATCAGTGCCGCCAGGGTGGTCAGCGTGAGCGGTTGGTAGCGCAGCGACTTCTTGAAGATGCCGCCGCGGGCCCGGTACAGCGGTCCCTTGGGGGAGATGAGTGCGATTTTCATGGCGGGGACTCCTCGAACAGCGGCAGCCAGAAGGGCTCGGTGCGCAGCGACACGGGCTTCAGGTCGCCTAGGCGGGTTCCGCGGGCGAGCAGGGCCCGCTCGTGCACCTCGGCGGCGTGGGGTCGCCAGAGCACGCGCAGCGCGGCGAGCTGGCCGAGTGCGCGGGCATAGGCGTATTGTGGGTTGGCGACCAAGCGCTCCTCGACCAGCCGCAGCTGGGCATCGCTCGGTGCCTGGTCGCAGACCAGCACATAGCCGCTGTGCTGATGGTCCGGCAGCAGCAGGGCAAAGCCGGGCAGGACCTCCAAGCTGTGCTGCACCAGCGGCTCGTTGAGCTTCTCGCCGACCAGGTCGCTGGTCAGGCCGTCGCGCCCCACGAAAGCCAGGACTGGCCGGCCCTGGGCATTGTGGCCCTCACAGCGCACCTGGTCGCCGGTGCGGTAGCGGTACAGGCCGCTTGCCGTGGTAAGTATCAGCTCGTAGCTGGCGCCGGGGAACAGTTCGTCCGCCAGGAACAGCGCCTCGCCCTGTGCGAACTCGTAGAAGCCGTGCGGCACCAGCGCAGGCCGGTCGGTTTTATCCGGTGCGGTGACGCAGCCTTCCGTCGACAGCAGCCCCTTGGGTTGCAGCTGCGCCTGCGGGAACAGGCGCCGGATCTCCTCGGCGTAGCGCCTTGACGGTCCGTCGGCCCAGCAGCTGATGAGCTTCAGCCGCGGCCAGCGCGCGGGCGCGTCCGGGATGCGCTCCAGCAGGCGCAGCAAGAAGGTGGGGCTCCAGACCGAGATCAGCTCCAAGTCGTGCGCGGCGCCCAGATGCTGCGTGGTGAACCTCAGCCAGGCCTCGACATCGGTGATGGTGCCGGCGGCCAGCGGCACCGCGCTGCACTGGGCCAGCACGCGGCCCGCGGCTTCGCCCAGGTAGGCGCCGTCCGGCAGGCCCACCGGGATGTCGCCAATGCATTCAGGCGCGCGCGTGGCGGGGCTGATGGAGAAATAGGCCTGCCTGGTGATCTGGTGCCGGGCCACCGTGCTGGCCAGCCAGGGCAGGATATTGCGCTGGAAGTCGAGCAGTCCCTCGTGGGTGTAGGGAATCAGTTTGGGCCCGCGGCTGCTGCCACCGGTGCGCTCGAAGGCCACGGGCCGGCCGATAAACAGCACATCCTCCTCGTGGGCCAGCCGATGGATCTCGGGCTCGATGTCCTCGTAGCGGCACAGCGGAACCTGGCTTCGGAAGGCTGCCAGCGTGCGCGGGCTGCCATGGCGGCACAGATAGGCGCAGTTCGCGTTGCGGGCGAGGGTCTTGGTCAGCCAGGCGCCGTTGGCCGGGGGCGTGACCGCCGGGGCTTTCAGCAGTGTCCAGGGGTTTTGTCTCATGTGCCGACCGGGTCTGCCAGAGCGTGCCCGAAGATGCGCGCGGTCAGCGGCATCATGTTTGACAGATCCAGCTCGCACAGGCACACCAGCTCATGGCCGCGCCGGTAGCCCGGGTTGCGTGCCAGGAAGAAGCGGGTCGCCGGCTTGCCCAGTTCTTCGGCGCTGGCCTGGGCGAGTGCATCGCAGAGGTGGCCGCGCGACTGCGGGAACTCGACTATCCCAGTGCCAGCGTTGTAGAGGGCGCCGAATTTCTCCCGGGCCAGCTGCTCAGCCAATGGCTGAAGGTCGCTGCGGTCCTGCGCCCAGTGCGGGAAGAACGACTTGCCAAAGACCGTCAGGTACTTGAACGTCCGGTGGCCCTTGACCAGCAGGAACCAGTACAGTGGTAGGTGGGGGGCTTGGCGCTTGATCCGGCCGATCTGCGCAATCCAGGCGAAGGCGAGTTTCTGCTGTCCCCAGTGCGCCGGGCTGACAATGGTGTCGCCCGAATAGACGATGCGGATCGGGCCTTGCTGCCAGGCATGCTGAAAGACTTTCAGCGTGGTGAAGCCGACCAGCTGTTGCGCGGAGTACAGCAGGATGGCCTGGTCTTTCTCGGCGAGGTCCTGCCGAAAGAGGGCATCGGAGCTGCCGTCGTAATGCTGCAGGTACAGGTCCGCCATGCTGCGGACCGTGTCGTCCGTCAGTTCATCGACGCAGGCAATGACCGTCTCATACGGGGATGCCACCCAAGTCCTCCTGATGTCATTGTTGTCGCATGGGTTTGCGCGGGCGCATCGTCAAGGACGGCCTGTGTGGGATCGTATCAGAAGGTCACAATCACAGGACCAGAGCGGATGTGACCCAACGCATCCTCTCACAGCTTAGGGTCATCGAGTCGGAACAGGCGTCAGTTGGCTAGGGCGTGTCATCAATCAACAAGGTTGGACTTGAAGCCTGCGGGAGAGAACCCAGATGAAGGCGCATGACCAGAAGATATGCGTT
>Ga0156629_106_pt1 | contig 52544 bp, 44 predicted proteins | sample RifOxyC3_FD_110703 | JGI IMG/M metagenome (GOLD analysis project Ga0156629, IMG submission 110703) | Burkholderiales bacterium RIFOXYC12_FULL_65_23 | reverse complement strand
CTCGATGCGTGGGCGTTGATCTGAGGTTTCTGGCCTCCCTTGCCTGTCCTGCCCTGCCTGCTCCCAGACAGGGCATGAATACTTCGAGCTACTCGGACGATTTCTGAGCCGACTGCCTGGCGTCGATCTGGCGCCAGCGCCCCGTTTCCGGGCACAGTTCGGCCGGCGCGCCGTCGAGCCAGACCTGCTGCTGATCGAGCCGTGCGGCGGTCGTCGGGTCGATGTCGAAGTCGATTCCCAGTGCCCGTGCCAGTCCGGCCTGCTCGATCGGCAGCTCCCAGCTCAGGAACACCTGGCTGCAGTCCGCCCCGGTCGGGAAATCGTCCGGATCGAAGCCATCCTGGTGCCGGTTGATCACGGCATGCGGCTGGGCGGTGTCGAAGATCACCACCCGGCCCCCTTGCAGCGGGATGCGCTGGTCAGTCGCCGGAAAATGCAGGTCCTGCCCCCGGTCCTCGCTCAGGAACAGGTTGCAAAAGGCGGCGGCGCCATACTGTGCCGCGTCATGGTGATAGCGCGCGCCACGGCACGCCATCAAGGCCAACTCGGAGTGCTCCAGCAGCCCTGGCAGGCCGAGTGAATCCATCCAGTCGCCCATCGCCTGCAGGCACAGCCGGTAGTCCGGCCAGCGCGTGCGTGACCTGGCCAGCGACAGCGGCTCGACATCTCCCGCTTCCAGGCCCAGGCGCAAGGTCTCGCGCTGCCAATCGGCGCTCAGCCTGGCCGGGGGCGCTGGCAGCTCCAGCAGTCCCGTCAACACGGTTGCGCTGACAGTCCGGCTGCGCAGTGCATCATCGGTCGAGAAATAGGCAACAAGCGGGTCTGGCATGCGATCTTCGCTCATGAAAAAGCCCGCACGAGGCGGGCGCTGATTGAGAGGGGGGTGACGGGCTTAGAGCACGTCGCTGGCGTAGTCGGCCAGGCGCGAGCGTTCGCCGCGCGCCAGCGTGATGTGGCCGCCATGCGGCCAGCCCTTGAAGCGGTCGACCGCATAGGTCAGGCCCGAGCTGCCCTCGGTCAGGTAGGGCGTGTCGATCTGCGCCAGGTTGCCCATGCAGATGATCTTGGTGCCGGGGCCGGCGCGCGTGATCAGCGTCTTCATCTGTTTCGGCGTCAGGTTCTGCGCCTCGTCGATGATGACGTACTTGTTCATGAAGGTGCGCCCGCGCATGAAGTTCAGGCTCTTGATCTTGATGCGGCTGCGGATCAGTTCGTTGGTCGCCGCGCGGCCCCATTCACCGGCATTGCCGCCTTCGCCCTTGGCCAGGAATTCGAGGTTGTCGTCGAGCGCGCCCATCCAGGGGCCCATCTTCTCTTCCTCGGTACCGGGCAGGAAGCCGATGTCCTCGCCGACGCTGACGGTGGCGCGCGTCATGATGATCTCGGTGTAGCGGCGCTCGTCGAGCACCTGGGTCAGGCCGGCAGCCAGTGCCATCAGCGTCTTGCCGGTGCCGGCCGTGCCGGCCAGCGTCACGAAGTCGACTTCCGGGTCCATCAGCAGGTTGAGCGCGAAGTTCTGCTCGCGGTTGCGGCTGCTGACGCCCCAGACCGCGTTCTTCAGGTGGCTGTAGTCCTTGAGCGTCTTGAGCACGGCGGTCTTGCCGCGCACCTCGGTCACGCGTGCGTGCAGCGCGGGTTCGCCCGGTGCCTCGAAGTAGACGAACTGGTTCAGGTTCATCTGCTCGGCCATCGGGCCGCTGATGCGGTAGAAGGTGTGCGGGCCCTGGGTCCAGCTTTCGATCTTCTGGCTCTGGTGGGTCCAGAAGTCGGCCGGCAGCGCCAGCCAGCCCGGGTAGAGCAGTTCGTCGTCGGCCAGCGCCTTGTCGTTCTCGTAGTCCTCGGCCTGCAGACCGAGCGCGCGCGCCTTGACCCGCATGTTGATGTCCTTGGACACCAGCACCACGCCGCGCCCGGGGTAGCGTTCGGTCAAGGCCTTGACGACACCGAGGATCTGGTTGTCAGCCTTGCCCTGGGGCAGGGCCGGCAGCGTGACGTCGAGCGGTTCGGTCTGGAACAGCAGCAGGCCGGTGGCTTCCTTGTGTCCGATCGCCGCCAGCGGCAGGCCTTGCGCGATGTCGCCGCCGCTCTTGGCCGCGAGCTGGTCGAGCGAGCGGCTGACCTGGCGCGCGTTGCGCGCGACTTCGGTCATGCCTTTCTTGTGACCGTCGAGCTCCTCGAGCACGATCATCGGCAGGTAGATGTCATGCTCCTCGAAGCGGAACAGCGACATCGGGTCATGCATCAGCACATTGGTGTCGAGCACGAACAGGCAGGAGGCGGCGCGCGCCTGATGGCTGCGCGGCCTGATAGCCGCCTTGGCCTTGCGCGTCGGCTGGACCGCTTCCTCGGCGGGGAGGGCGGCGCTTGCTGCAGCCGCGACCTTGGCGACCTTGGCGCTGGTCACGGCTTCGACCCGTGGCTTGGCTGGCGCCACGGCGTCGGTGACCACAACAACATCAGCAGCCGCAACAGGCAGCGGCTGTGCGCTGGGCAGTGCGACCGCGCTGGCCGCGGCGACCTTCTTGCGTGCAGCAGCCTTGCGCGCCGGCTTGACTGCCGGGCTGGCCTGGGTGGCGGTCCCGCTTGCCGTGCCGATCTGCGGCTCGGCTGTCGCCTGGGCGGCCACCAGCGTGCCGACTGCGGCGGTCCCGGTCTCCGCCGCCAGCACGACTTCGGCCGCAGGCGCGGCTGCGCGGCGCCGGCGCACGGTCTTGGCTGGAGCCGGAGCCGGAGCTGGTGCGCTCGCGACCGTCACGGGCAATGCCAGCGACAAGTCCGGGCTCGAGCTGTCGGCATCGGCGGCTGGCTGGCTTGTCACGGTCTTGCGGCTGGCCTTGACCTCGAAGGCTTCGGTCGGGACTCGTGCGGCTTTGCGGGAGGGGGCGGGGGGCAGGGGCATGGGCTGACCAGAAAGCAAAAAGCCGCCAGGATCACCGGGCGGCTAGGGATGATGGGGTGGCAAAGGGGTTCGTTTCAATGCCTTGTGACATGCGAACCATTATGCATCAGCACCATGCCTGTCGACGGCAAGAGGCCGCCGTTGCCAGCCGGGTCCGCTGCGACCAGGCGCAGGGTCCGGCCTGGCTGAAATCAGGCGGCCTGCTTGAGCGCCTTGACCGCAGCCAGCACTTCCTCGACATGGCCGGGAACCTTGAGGCCGCGCCATTCCTGCTTGAGCTGGCCGTCGGCGCCGATCAGGAAGGTGCTGCGCTCGATACCCTTGACCTTCTTGCCGTACATGATCTTGTTCTTGACCACGCCGAACATGTGGCACATCTTTTCTTCGGTGTCGGCGATCAGCTCGAACGGCAGTTCGAGCTTGAGCTTGAACTCGTCGTGCGACTTCATGTTGTCGCGCGAGACGCCGAAGACGACAGCGCCTTCCTCGACGAAATGCTTGAAATACTCGCGGAACTGCAGCGCTTCAGTGGTGCAGCCCGGGGTGTTGTCCTTGGGATAGAAGTACAGCACCACGACTTGGCCGTGATGCGACTGGTTGCTGACCTTGACACCCCCGGTCGCATTGGCTTCAAATTCAGGAATAAGTTTATTGACGACAACGGCCATTGTTCGGCTCCCTGCTCGGATCGGGTAAGGTAATATGCCGCCGTGCACGACATTTGACGACCTTGTCAAGGGCCGTCTATGCGCGCATGGCTACGGGAATCAGCCTGCTATTTTACCCCGAAGCGCGCCCATCTCCCAGGCGGGCGGCTGCGCGTTGGCTCAGCGAGCCTCCAGCAGCAGCGCGGCAACCACCCGGCGACCCTCCTGGGCCAAAATGTTGTAAGTGCGGCAGGCCGCCGCCGTGTCCATGGTTTCGACCCCGATGCCGCGCTCGATCAGCCCGCGCAGCAGCGCGGGCGAGACAAAGCGCAGCTTGGCGCCGCTGCCGAAGATCACCACCTCGGGCGCCTCGTCGGCCAGGCGGGCGAAATGCGCGGCGCTCAGCTCGGCGAAGCTCTGGCAGCCCCAGTCGCTGCAGCGGCCCTGCGAGCTCACCACCAGGCTGTGGTGTTTTTTCTCGCCGCTGACGGCGATCCAGTCCTCTGCATAGGCATTGATGAACAGGGTGTCGAAGCGGTCGGGCTGGAGTTTCATGGCGTGAGCTCAAAAGTGTGGTGAAATTATAGGTTTCACCGAGGTTGAGACCATGCCAGCCCCCATCATCCATAAATCCGCCAAGCTGGACAACGTCTGCTACGACATCCGTGGACCCGTGCTGGACAAAGCGCGGGCGATGGAGGAAGACGGCCACAAGATCATCAAGCTCAACATCGGCAACCTGGCGGTGTTTGGGCTGGAGCCGCCCGAGGAGATCGTGCAGGACATGATCCGCAACCTGCCGCAGGCGGCCGGCTATACCGACAGCAAGGGCCTGTTCGCGCCGCGCAAGTCGGTCGTGCATTACTGCCAGGAAAAGCGCATCGCCGGCGTCACGGTCGAGGATGTCTATCTGGGCAACGGCGCCAGCGAGCTGATCGCGATGTCGATGAACGCGCTGCTCAATCCGGGCGACGAGATCCTGGTGCCCGCGCCCGACTACCCGCTCTGGACGGCCTCGATTTCGTTGTCGGGCGGCACGCCGGTGCATTACATCTGCGACGAGCAGTCGGACTGGAACCCGGACCTGGCCGACATCGAGCGCAAGATCACGCCCCGCACCAAGGGCATCGTGATCATCAACCCGAACAACCCGACCGGCGCGCTGTATCCGGACGCGGTGCTGCTGCAGATCGTCGCGATCGCGCGCCGTCACGGCCTGATCGTGTTTGCCGACGAGATCTACGACAAGGTGCTGTACGACGGCAATGTCCACACCTCGATCGCCTCGCTGGCCGATGACGTGCCTTTCATCACCTTCAACGGCCTGTCGAAGAACTACCGCAGCTGTGGCTACCGTGCCGGCTGGATGATCGTCTCGGGCGACAAGCGCCGCATCAGCGACTACATCGAGGGCCTGAACATGCTGGCCTCGATGCGCCTGTGCGCCAACACGCCGGGCCAGCTCGCGATCCAGACCGCGCTGGGCGGCTACCAGAGCATCGACGACCTGGTGGCGCCGAGCGGGCGTCTGTGCCGCCAGCGCGACCTCGCCTACAAGCTGCTGACCGAGATCCCGGGCGTGACCTGCGTCAAGCCCAAGGCTGCGCTCTACATGTTCCCGCGGCTGGACCCCGAGATCTACCCGATCGCCGACGATCAGCAGTTCGCCTACGAGCTGCTGGCCGAGGAGAAGGTGCTGATCGTGCAGGGCACGGGCTTCAACTACCCGACGCCGGATCACTTCCGCCTGGTCTATCTGCCGCACGAGAACGACTTGGCCGATGCGGTCGGTCGCATCGCGCGCTTCCTGGCCAACTTCCGCAAGCGCCACGGTACCGACCGCGCCTGACCTCCCTTTCAATTTTTGCAACTGGAAAACATCCGATGAAACCGATCCAAGTCGGCCTGCTGGGCATAGGCACCGTGGGCAGCGGCACGTTCAACGTGCTCAAGCGCAACCAGGAAGAAATCACCCGCCGTGCCGGCCGTAGCATCCAGATCACCATGGTCGCCGACCTCGACGTCGAGCGTGCCAGGGCGGCAGTGGGCGAGGGCGTGCAGGTCGTCAACGACGCGCGCGCCGTGATCGCCAACCCCGAGATCGACATCGTGGTCGAGCTGATCGGCGGCTACGGCATCGCCAAGGCGCTGGTGCTCGAAGCCATCGCCGCCGGCAAGCATGTGGTCACCGCCAACAAGGCGCTGCTGGCCGTGCACGGCACCGAGATCTTCGCCGCGGCGCAGGCCAAGGGCGTCATGGTGGCGTTCGAGGCGGCGGTGGCCGGTGGCATCCCGATCATCAAGGCGCTGCGCGAAGGCCTGACCGCCAACCGCATCCAGTGGGTGGCCGGCATCATCAACGGCACCACCAACTTCATCCTGTCCGAAATGCGCGACAAGGGCCTGGACTTCGAGGTGGTGCTGAAGGAAGCGCAGCGCCTGGGTTACGCCGAGGCCGACCCGACCTTCGACATCGAGGGCGTGGACGCGGCGCACAAGGCCACGATCATGAGCGCGATTGCCTACGGCATTCCGGTCCAATTCGACAAGGCCTATGTCGAAGGCATCACCAAGCTCGGCGCGGCCGACATCAAGTACGCCGAGCAGCTGGGCTACCGCATCAAGCTGCTGGGCATCACCAAGCGCGTCGAGGGCGGCGTCGAGCTGCGCGTGCACCCGACCCTGGTGCCGGCCAAGCGCCTGATCGCCAATGTCGAAGGCGCGATGAACGCCGTCGTGGTCCAGGGCGATGCCGTCGGCACCACGCTCTACTACGGCAAGGGCGCCGGTTCCGAGCCGACCGCCAGCGCCGTGATCGCCGACCTGGTCGACATCACCCGCCTGCATACCGCCGATCCGCTCAACCGCGTGCCGCACCTGGCCTTCCAGCCCAGCGAGCTCAGCGACCTGCCGGTGCTGCCGATGAGCGAAGTCGTGACCAGCTACTACCTGCGACTGCGCGTGGCCGACAAGGCCGGCGTGCTGGCCCAGGTGACCGGCATCCTGGCCGGCCTGGGCATCAGCATCGACGCGGTGCTGCAGCGCGAGGCTGACGAGGTGGCCGGCGAGGGCGCGGCCCAGACCGACCTGATCATCCTGACCCATGACACGCGCGAAGGCACGATGAACGACGCACTGGCCCAGATGCAGGCGCTGCCGACGGTGCTGGCGCCGATCGCCCGCATCCGCAAGGAGGAACTGGCCTGATGCGCTACCTCTCCACCCGCGGCCACGCCGAGCGCAAGCGCTTTTGCGAAATCCTGCTTGAGGGCCTGGCGCCCGACGGCGGCCTCTATCTGCCCGAGTCCTACCCGCAGGTCGACGGCGCTACGCTCGACGCCTGGCGCAAGATCCTGCGCGAGCAGGGCTATGCCGCGCTGGCCTTCGAAGTGCTGTCGCTCTACATCGACGACATCCCGGCTGACGACCTGCGCGCGCTGTGCGCCAAGACCTACACCGAGCAGGTGTTCGGCACCCAGGAAATCGTCCCGCTGCGTAAGCTCGAAGACGGCCTGCTGATCGAAGCCCTGTCCAACGGCCCGACCCTGGCCTTCAAGGACATGGCGATGCAGCTGCTGGGCAACCTGTTCGAATACGAACTGGCGCGCCGCGGCGAGCAGCTCAACATCCTGGGCGCGACCTCGGGCGACACCGGCAGCGCGGCCGAGTACGCGATGCGTGGCAAGCAGGGCGTGCGCGTCTTCATGACCAGCCCGAACGGCCGCATGAGCCCGTTCCAGCAGGCTCAGATGTTCAGCCTGCTCGACGCCAACATCCACAACATCGCGATCGATGGCGTGTTCGATGATTGCCAGGACATCGTCAAGGCGGTCAGCAACGACCTCGAGTTCAAGCGCCAGTACAAGATCGGTACCGTCAACTCGATCAACTGGGCCCGTCTGCTGGCCCAGGTGGTCTACTACTTTGCCGGCTACCTGTACGCGACCGAGAGCAACGCGCAGAAGGTCAGCTTCACGGTCCCGAGCGGCAACTTCGGCAACGTCTGCGCCGGCCATGTCGCGCGCATGATGGGCCTGCCGATCGACCAGCTGGTGGTCGCGACCAACGAGAACGATGTGCTCGACGAGTTCTTCCGCACCGGCATCTACCGCGTGCGTGGTAGCGCCGACACCTTCGAGACCTCGAGCCCGTCGATGGACATCTCCAAGGCCAGCAACTTCGAGCGCTTCGTGTTCGACCTGCTGGGCCGCGATGGCGCGCGCGTCAAGGCGCTGTTCGGTGATGCGCTGAACCGCAACGGCCGCTTCGACCTGAGCGCCGACCCGCAGTTCGCGCAGGCGGCTGCCCGCTACGGCTTCGTTAGCGGCAAGAGCACGCACGCGAATCGCCTGGACACCATCCGCGACACCTACCAGCGTTTCGGCCAGATGATCGACACCCACACCGCCGACGGCGTCAAGGTGGCGCGCGAGCATCTGAGCGCTGGCGTGCCGATGATCGTGCTCGAGACCGCGCTGCCGATCAAGTTTGCCGGCACCATCGTCGAGGCGCTGGGCCAGGAACCGAGCCGTCCGGCCAAGTTCGACGGCATCGAGGTGCTCCCGAAGCGCGTGCTGGTGATGCCGGCCGATGTCGCGCAGGTCAAGGCCTATATCGTCGCTCATTGCGCCGACTGAGGCCTGCGGGCCTGTCACCGTTCGCTCGCCTGTCCCTTCACCAGTCCGGTTGCCGCCATGAGTCATGAAGTTCCTGCAGTTCCAGTCCCGCGCCGTCCCGGCCTGATGAGCCTGGAGCAGGCGCTTGAGCAGCTGCTGAGCGCCGCGCAGCCGCTCGGCGGTCAGCAGACGGTGGCCACGCTCGAGGCCGACGGCCGCGTGCTGGCGCAGGACATCCGCTCGGCGCTTGACGTGCCGGGTTTCGACAACTCGTCGATGGACGGCTACGCGGTCAACCGCGCCGAGCTGGCGGCCGCCGTGGCCGCCGGCCAGGCGCTGCCGGTGTCGCAGCGTATACCGGCCGGCCAGTTCGGTCCGGTGCTGCAGCCCGGCAGCGTCGCGCGCATCTTCACCGGCGCACCGCTGCCCGCGGGCGCCGATGCGGTGGTGATGCAGGAGGAGGTCGAGGCCAGCCTTGACGAGCAGGGCCAGGGCCTGGCACGTTTCTCCAGCGTGCCCGAGCCGAGTGCCTTCATCCGCCGCCGCGGCGAGGATATCCGCCTGGGCGACACGGTGCTGCCTGCCGGTACACGCCTCGGACCGGCCGAGCTGGGCCTGGCCGCCAGCCTGGGCCTGGCCGAGCTGCCGGTGCGCCCGCGCCTGCGCGTGGCGCTGTTTTCGACCGGCGACGAGCTGGTCATGCCGGGCGAGGTCGCGCCCGAGCAGATGGCGCCGGGTGCCATCTACAACTCGAACCGTTATTTCCTGGCCGTGCTGCTCAAGCGCCTGGGCTGCGAGGTCAGCGATCTGGGCATCGTGCCGGACCGGCGCGAGGCTACGCTGGATGCTCTGCGCCAGGCTGCCGAGTCGCACGACCTGATCGTGACCAGCGGCGGCGTCTCGGTCGGCGAGGAAGACCATGTCAAGCCGGCCGTGCAGCAACTCGGCGGGCTGGACCTGTGGCAGATCGCGATCAAGCCCGGCAAGCCGTTTGCCCATGGCTGGATCGCGCGCGCGGGTCAGGTCGGCCAAGCGACCGAGTCGACCGAGTCGGCCGAGGCGGGCAAGGTAGGCGAGGCGGGCAATACGGCCGGCCGCTGCCATTTCGTCGGCCTGCCGGGCAATCCGGTCTCTAGCTTCGTGACCTTCCTGTTGCTGGTGCGGCCCTTGCTGCAGCGGCTGCAGGGCGTGTCGTCCGGCCTCGGGATCGTACCGGTGGCGGCCGATGGGCTGCCGCCCGCCATTTTCCTGCCGGCGCATTTCGACTGGCCGCGTGCCGATCGCCGGCGCGAGTTCCTGCGCGCGCGGCGCAATGCCGCGGGCGGGCTCGACCTGTTCCCGAACCAGAGTTCGGGCGTGCTGACCTCGGTGGCCTGGTGCGATGGCCTGGTCGACCTGCCGGCCGGGCGCACCATCGCGCGCGGCGACAGCGTGCCCTTCATTCCCATGGCGGCCCTGCTGGGCTGAAACCGCATGCAGATCGAGATCCGATTCTTTGCCTCCATCCGCGAGGCGCTCGGTAGTTCCAGCCTGAGCTGGCAGACCGAGGCCGCTACCGTCGGCGCGCTGCGCGACGAGTTGGTCGCGCGCGGTGGCGTCTGGGCCGAGGCGCTGGCGCGTGGCCGCGCGGTGCGGGCCTCGCTCGATCAGGTCATGGTCAGCGACGAAGCTGCCCTGCGCCCAGGCGCCGAGCTGGCCTTCTTTCCGCCGGTGACGGGGGGCTGAGATGGGTACGCCGTTGGCAGCATCCCACAACGCCGAAGGGGGAGGGGCCGGCTTGGGTGCACGCCGCGCCAGCGTCAGCATCCGGCATGAGGACTTCGACCTGAGCGCAGAAGTCGCTGCCTTGCGCCAAGGCATGCCGGCCGTCGGCGCGGTCTGCAGCTTCGTTGGCACCGTGCGCGACCGCAACGAGGGCGCGTCGGTCGCGACGATGGAGCTCGAGCATTACCCCGGCATGACCGAGCGATCAATCGAGGCCATGATGGAGCAGGCCTTCGCGCGCTTCGACATCCTGGGCGCGAGCGTGGTGCACCGGGTCGGCCTGCTGCAGCCACTGGACCAGATCGTGCTGGTGGCGGTCAGCTCGATGCACCGCGGCGAGAGCTTCCAGGCCTGCGAGTTCCTGATGGACTACCTCAAGACCCAGGCACCGTTCTGGAAGAAGGAAGTCACGCCCGCGGGCGCGCGCTGGGTCGATGCGCGGGTCAGCGACGACGCGGCGCTGGCGCGCTGGGGCATCGCCTCGGGCAACGCCTGATCAATCCTGATCAATCGCGCGGCCAAGCTCCCCCTCACTCAAGTGGCGGTCAACAGGTCGGGGTCACCGGGGCCTTTTCCCGCTTCATGAAGTTCAGCGGGGCTTCGGTCATGGGTTTGTCAGCGGTTTCCTGATCCGGCTGCTGGCCCAGTGCCCGTGCGCGCAGCTGGCCGCAGCCGCCATCCACATCCTGCCCGGCCGAGTCGCGCAGGCAGGCGATGATGCCGTGGCGGCGCAGATGCTGGGTCATCTCCCAGGCGCGCTGCTCGGAGGGACGGTTGAAGCCCGAACCCTCGACCGAGTTGAACGGGATGAAGTTCATCATCGCCAGCTTGCCCTGCAGCAGCGGCACCAGGCGCTCGAGCTCCTCGTCGCTGTCGTTGATGCCTTCGAGCAGCGTCCACTGGTACTGGATCGGATAACCCGTGGCGCGCGCGTAGGCCTCGGCGCGTTCGACCAGCTCCATCGGGCTGATGCGATGCGCGCGCGGCAGCAAGCGCGCGCGCAGTGCGGCGTCCGTCGTGTGCAGCGACACGGCCAGCGCGGGCTTGACCCGGCCCTGTGGCAGGCGCTCGAAGGCGCGCGGGTCGCCAACGGTCGAGAACACCAGGCTCTTGTGGCCGATCGCGCCATGGCTGGCGAGCAGTTCGATCGCTTCGAGCACATGGTCCAGGTTGTGCGAGGGCTCGCCCATGCCCATGAACACCACCTTCTTGACCGGGCGCAGCCGGCGCGCGAGCACGACCTGGGCCACGATCTCGGCCGAGCTGATCTGGCGCAGCAGGCCGCTCTGGCCCGTCATGCAGAACTGGCAGCCGACCGCGCAGCCGACCTGGGTCGAGACGCAGACGCCGCCGCGCGGCAGCAGCACGCTCTCGACCGTCTGGCCATCTGACAGTTCGACCAGCAGCCGCGCCGAGCCGTCAGAGCCTGGGTGCACGCTGTTGACGCGCGCCAGCCCGTCGAGATCGGCCGACAGCGCCGGCAGGCCTTCGCGCAGCGGTAGCGGAAAGAAATGCTCGGCCTGGCGCCGGCCCTGGTCGAGCGGGCGCGCCTGCAGCCAGGCACGCAGGATGCGGTCAACGTGAACGGGGCGGGCGGCGAGCGCGCTCAGGCGCTGTCTGATGTCTTGGATCTGCATGGGGTGGGAATGCTAGCACCGACTGAACTCAGGGGACGAACTTGCGCTTTGTGAACAGGCTATGGTGATCAAAAGCAGCTTTTCACTTTGCGTTTTGTGGTCCCTTTGACTTTTCGTTAGACCTCTAGTAAGATGCCAAAATCACAATAGTAATCAAAAAATGGCAAACTGGTTTAAAGAAGAAATAGACGATGTTGGCGGCAGGCTTGAGAAGGCAATCAAACAAGCATCCGAGGAACTACATGCACAGCGACGTTTGACGAGTGTAGAACTAAAAGACCTCATTGAATTTGCCAGTCAAAAATTTGGCGAAGCCGTAGATTCTCGAATTGAAAAGGCAAAGCATGAGGCAAGCGATCTTATTACCGTCAAACTAAATGAGTTCAAAAGTCAACTGACAGATGCCGCAGAGCAGCAGAAAAAAGCGACTCTACGCAATGTGACGGTTGGCGTCTGTGGTGCCGTAATTGTAAGCGTTGTATCACTTATAACCAAGTCGGATGGCCAAAATGGTATAAGTGCGATTGATTTTTATCGAGCAACAATGGCTGCGATAGCTGGGGGATACATTTTTTCAACTGCATTCAAGTTTGTAAAAAAATTCCTTGAGTCTCCAGAAATGAAGAAGAATTCTGTCATTGCTGGGGCTGCGTATATTGATTTATTGAAGCCAAAAGCGCTGGGGCCTCATTTTGTTATATTTGTCGCGGCAATAATTGGTTGGGTAATTCTTAATGAAACAGACCTCATAATTTCCTTGTTATCAAGAATTAAGTAGTAAAGCATGTCTGCCTACCTCCCTGTACTAAAGGTGATTCTGCCTTATCTTGCTCCGCTCATAACCTCGGCGGCTCCAATTTTCACAAAGAGTTCAAATAACTCCAATAGCGAGCAGCCGTCGGCTACGCAATTGATAGACGAGCTTCAGGGTGCTGTTAAAAATAACGCAGACTCACTAAAGGTGATTGCAAAGCAGCTGCAAACCTCTATTGAGGCATTTGATGAAAGAGAATTTAGTGACCAAAAAAGGCTTGCCGAAATACATACCTTGATTGAAGAAAGGTCATTGGAGATAGCATCGGTTAGGAGTGCTGTCGATGCAGCAGTTAAGGACATTCAAACAACTAAACTGATTTCTCTAGCTGCTGTAGGCTTGGCTCTTGTTGTTATCATATTGCTATTTTTTAAGTAGAGCTCCGGTCTCGCGGAAGCCTACCGCTGCCCGCCAGCGACTTTGCTTGCCGACTTGATTGCTTCAACCAAGCCAGCTTGATTTCCTCGCCTACATCCTGCTGAGTACTGCCAGGGTCGATGCCACCGAGCCAGCCACAGGCTGCCAGTCCTTGTCTCGCTGTCCTGTGCCTTGTGAAGGCCAGCTTGAAATCCTCGCCACCGGCCCCCAAGTCCTGCACAATGATTCATCACGGAGGGCTTTGATGCGAGCTGACAAACTCACCACCAAATTCCAGGAGGCGCTGGGCGAAGCCCAGACCCTGGCGCTGGGCCAAGACCACGCCTATATCGAGCCGGCCCATGTGCTGGCGGCCATGCTGGCGCAGCAGGACGGCCCGCGGTCGCTGCTGCAGCGCGCCGGGGTCAACCTGCCGGCGCTGGCCCAGGCGGCCGACGCGGCGATCAGGAAGCTGCCCCAGGTGCAAGGCCAGGAGCAGGTCCAGGTCGGGCGCGACATGGTCAGCCTGCTGCAGGCGGCCGAGAAGGACGCGATCAGGCGCGGCGACCAGTTTGTCGCCAGCGAATCCTTCTTGCTGGCGCTGGCCGACAGCAAGACCGACCTCGCTGCCGCCGCGCGCCAGGCCGGCCTGCAGCGCAAGACCCTGGAAGCCGCCATTGTCGCGGTGCGTGGAGGACAGAGCGTGGACAATCCGGAAGCCGAAGGCCAGCGCGAGGCGCTGAAGAAATACACGCTCGATCTGACCGAGCGAGCTAGAGAAGGCAAGCTCGATCCGGTGATCGGGCGCGACGACGAGATCCGGCGTGCTATCCAGGTGCTGCAGCGCCGCAGCAAGAACAATCCGGTGCTGATCGGCGAGCCCGGCGTCGGCAAGACCGCGATCGTCGAGGGCCTGGCCCAGCGCATCGTCAACGGCGAGGTGCCCGATACGCTGCGTGAAAAGCGGGTGCTGGTGCTCGACATGGCGGGCCTGCTGGCCGGCGCCAAGTTCCGCGGCGAGTTCGAGGAGCGCCTCAAGGCCGTGCTGAAGGAGGTCGCGCAGGACGAGGGCCGCATCATCCTGTTCATCGACGAGTTGCACACCATGGTCGGCGCCGGCAAGGCCGAGGGCGCGATGGACGCCGGCAACATGCTCAAGCCCGCCCTGGCACGCGGCGAGCTGCACTGCATCGGCGCGACCACGCTGGACGAATACCGCAAGTACATCGAGAAGGATGCCGCGCTGGAGCGCCGCTTCCAGAAGGTGCTGGTCAACGAGCCCAGCGTTGAGGACACGATCGCGATCCTGCGCGGCCTGCAGGAGCGCTACGAGAAGCACCACAACGTCGACATCACCGACCCGGCCATCGTCGCGGCGGCCGAACTGAGCCACCGCTACATCACCGACCGCTTCCTGCCCGACAAGGCGATCGACCTGATCGACGAGGCAGCGGCCAAGATCAAGATCGAGCTCGACTCCAAGCCCGAGGTGATGGACAAGCTGGATCGCCGCATGATCCAGCTCAAGATCGAGCGCGAGGCGGTCAAGCGCGAGAAGGATGAGGCCTCGAAGAAGCGGCTGGCGCTGATCGAGGAGGAGCTCGAGAAGCTCCAGCGCGAGTATGACGACCTGGACCAGATCTGGAAGGCCGAGAAGGCCAGCGTCCAGACCTCGGGCGCGGTGCGCGAGGAGGTCGAGCGCGTCAAGCTCGAGATCGAGGACTGGAAGCGCAAGGGTGACTTCAACCGGGTCGCCGAGCTGCAGTACGGCAAGCTGCCCGAGCTGGAGAAGCGCCTGAAGGAGGCCCAGGCCAAGGAGGCCGCCGGCCCCGAGACCGCCAAGCGCCCCAAGCTGCTGCGGACCCAGGTTGGCGCCGAGGAGATCGCCGAGGTGGTGGCCCGTGCCACCGGCATCCCGGTCTCCAAGCTGATGCAGGGCGAGCGCGACAAGCTGCTGGCGATGGAGGACAAGCTGCACGAGCGCGTGGTCGGCCAGCACGAGGCGATCCAGGCCGTGGCCAACGCGATCCGGCGTTCGCGCGCGGGCCTGTCCGATCCGAACCGGCCGCTAGGTTCATTCCTGTTCCTGGGCCCGACCGGCGTCGGAAAAACCGAGCTGTGCAAGGCGCTGGCCGGCTTCCTGTTCGACAGCGAGGACCACCTGATCCGCATCGACATGAGCGAGTTCATGGAGAAGCATTCGGTGTCACGGCTGATCGGCGCGCCGCCCGGCTATGTCGGCTACGACGAGGGCGGCTACCTGACCGAGGCAGTGCGGCGCAAGCCCTACAGCGTGATCCTGCTCGACGAGGTCGAGAAGGCGCACCCGGATGTGTTCAACGTGCTGCTGCAGGTGCTCGACGACGGGCGCCTGACCGACGGCCAGGGCCGCACGGTCGACTTCAAGAACGCGGTGATCGTGATGACGTCCAACATCGGCTCGCAGCTGATCCAGGCCATGGTCGGCCAGGACGCCGAGGACATCAAGGATGCGGTCTGGGGCGAGCTCAAGGCCCATTTCCGGCCCGAGTTCCTGAATCGGATCGACGAGACCGTGGTGTTCCACGGCCTGGACGCCGCGCATATCGCCGCGATCGCCCGCATCCAGCTCAAGGTGCTGACCGAGCGCCTGGCCAAGCTCGACCTGCATCTGCAGGTCAGCGAGGCGGCGCTGGAGGAGCTGGCCAAGGTCGGCTTTGACCCGGTGTTTGGTGCCCGGCCCCTGAAGCGCGCGATCCAGCAGCGGATCGAGAATCCGCTCTCCAGGCTGATCCTGGAAGGCAAGTTCGCGCCCCAGAGCGAGATCCCGGTCGATGTCGACCCGATCACGGCGCCGGGCCAGTTCCAGTTCGGGCGCGTGGTGCACTGAAAGCGCCTTGCCAGCTGGCCCCGCCTTGGCGCGGGCTGGCTGATCCACCAAGCAAAACAGCCCTGATCAGGGCTGTTTTGCATCGGGGGGCGCCAGGCTTACTGCACGCGCGCCTTCTTGATCAGGTTTTCCTGGTATTCCATGACCTTCTGCTGGGCCAGTGCCTGGACGATCTGCGGCTTGATCTGATCGAGCGGGGGCAGTTGCTGGCCCGGGTTGCCAGCGGCGAAGCGGTCGTACTCGGACTTGACGTCGGCGTCGCTGACCTGGGTCTTCTTCTGCTGCTCGGCGAACATCATCGCGGCCATGACCTGCTGCAGCGCGATGGTGGCTTTCTGCTCGTAGCCCTTGCCGGCCTTGATGCCCTGCTGGCCGGCGGCCTGGACGAAGGTCTCGAGGTCGAGCAGGTGCTCGGTGACCTGGGCCTTGACCTGGTCGTCGACCGGACGGCCGCTGCGCTCGAGCTGTGCCAGCATGGCGTCGACGCGGGCCTTGGACAGCGGCTTGCCGTTGATGCTGGCCGGCGCATTGCTGCGCTTGGCGGCCTTGAGCAGCTGCTCGCGGTACTGGGTCAGCTTTTGCTGGCCCAGATGCTGCTGGATCTGGGGCTTGAACTGCTCGATCGGGGGCAGTTGCGCGGTGCGGATGTCATCGACGCGGATGATGTGCCAGCCGAACTGGCTCTTGACCGGCGCGTCGGTGAGCTGGCCCTTGTCGAGCTGTTGCATCGCGGCAGAGAACTCGGGCACGTAGTTGCTCGGGTTGGCCCAGTCGAGGTCGCCGCCGTTGGCGCCGGAGCCCGGGTCCTTGGACTTGTTCTTGGCCAGCTCCTCGAACGAGGCGCCGCCCTTGATCTGCGCGATCAGGGCCTGGGCTTCGGCTTCGGTCTCGACCAGGATATGGCGGGCGCGGAATTCCTTGCCGGTGTTGCTGGCGACGAACTTGTCGTACTCGGCCTTGATCTCGGCCTCGCTGACCGGGTTCTTGCGCTGGAACTGGATGAACAGCTCGTTGACCAGCACCTGCTGCAGCGCGAGTTCGGCCGCCTGCTTGTATTCGGGCTTGGCCTTGATGCCTTGCTGTTCGGCCGCCTGCGCGAAGACCTCGAGCTTGGTCAGGTGGTCCTTGATCTGGCCCAGGGTGGCCTCGTCGACCGGACGGCCGGATTGCTCGATCTGTGCTGCCATGGCCTCGGCGCGCGAGGAGGGGACGGCCTTGCCGTTGACGACGGCCAGGTTTTGCGCCCAGGCGGATGCGCTCAGGATCGTGGCCAGGGCCACGGCGGTCAGGACTTTTTTCATGCTGGTGTGACGAAGGAAGACGGGATCAGCGCTTGATTTCGATCGCGACCGCATGCAGGCCGGCGGCGATGAAAGGCGACAGCGCATCATACACAAGCCGATGGGCCGCGACCCGGCTCAGGCCTTGGAAGCGCGGCGAGGCGATGGCGACGCGAAAATGCGTGCCCCAGCCCAGTCCGTTGGCGCCGGAATGGCCGGCATGGGCGGCGCTCTGGTCCTCGACCTCGAGCGCGCTGGGCTCGAGTTGCGCGCGCAGATGCGCTTCGATGGCGGCGGCAGTCGGCATGTGGCTCATGGGCGGGGCTCATCCTTCAGATAGCGGGCGACATACAGGCCCTGGCCGACAATGAACAGAATCGGGAAGGCATAGCCCCAGAGCTTGAAGTCCATCCAGGCCTCGGTCGAGTAATAGGCCGCGACATAGGCGTTGCTGGCGGCCATGAACAGAAAATACAGGATCCAGGCCACGGTCAGGCGGCCCCAGACGGCGCTGGGCAGCCGCAGCTGGCTGCCCAGCAGCAGTTGCAGCACGTTCTTTTGCCAGCCCCAGAGCGCGGCGGCCAGGCCCAGCGCCATGCCGACGTAGAGCACGGTCGGCTTCCACTTGATGAAGCGCTCGTCATGCAGGCCCAGGGTCAGCGCGCCGAACAGCAGCACCAGCGCCAGGGTCGCCTTCTGCATGGTCTGCAGCCGGCGATCGATCGCGTAGATGAGGACGCTTTGCAGCACGGTGGCTGCCATCAGCACCGCCGTGCCGACATAGATGTCGTGCAGCTTGTAGGCGCCGAAGAACAGCAGGATGGGGAAGAAGTCGATCAGGAAACGCATGGCAGCGATTATCGCGACTTGAAGTCCAGCGCCGCCGAATTCATGCAGTAACGCAGTCCGGTCGGCGCCGGGCCGTCCTCGAACACATGGCCCAGGTGGGCGCCGCAGCCGCTGCAGACGGTCTCGACCCGGATCATGCCGTGGGCGTGGTCGACCTTTTCCTCGATCGCGCCGGCCAGCGACTCGTTGAAGCTGGGCCAGCCGCAGCCGGCATCGAACTTGGTCTCGGACTCGAACAGCTGCTGGCCGCAGCAGATGCAGTGGTAGCTGCCGTCGGCCCAGACCTGGTCGTACTTGCCGGTGTGGGGGCGCTCGGTGGCGGCCTGGCGGGTGACGAAATAGGCCATGGGCTCGGCATCCTTGGCGGCGAGCAGGGCGCGCCATTCGGCGTCGGTCTTTTCTACGGGGTAGGTCATGGGTGGGCTAGGCTGGGGTTGGGACAGGGGCGAGCGTCGTCAAGTCTTGGCGGCGCCCGCAGGCGGGATGTCAGGGATGCAGGCATTCACTGCTTCAGGACGAGCAGCTGATGCTGATGGTAGCGGCCCAGTCGGGCGGAAAGTCGGCCAAGTCCTCGCTGCCAGGCATTTCATCGTAGGGCCGGGCCAGCGCAGCTTGCAGGCGTTGCAGTGCCGACAGGTTGCCTGCCTGGGCCTGGCGGATCGCGACTTCGCCCAGATGGTTGCGCAGCACGACCCGCGGGTTGGCGCGCAGCATGCGCTCGCTCACCCGGTCCAGCTGGCTGGCCGGATCGCAGGCAGGGCCGGCATCGGTCGCCAGGCGCTGCTGCCAGCGCGTCCACCAGCTGTCGAAGCCATCGGGTTGCAGGAACAGGTCACGCACCGGTTGCCAGGCGTGGCCTGGCGGCTGGGCGGTGCTGTATGGGAACGATGGTTTGGTCTGGCCGGCATAGTCCGCGCTGGCGGCCTGTGCCAGGCTCAGGCGGCGCCAGAAGATGGTGTAGTCGGTGCGCTCGCGGCTCAGCAGCTGCAGCAGGTCCTCGGTCAGGGTGTCATCGCCTTCGCGCAGCTCGGCCAGGCCCAGCTTGTCGTTCATGCGTCGCTGCAAGGAAGTCGGGAACAGGGTCTTGTAGGGCTCGAGCGCGTCGAGCGCCTGCTGGGTGTCGTCGAGCAGCGGCAGCAGCGCCTGGCCCAGGCAGAACAGGTTCCAGTAGACGATGTTGGGCTGGCGCGAGTAGGCATAGCGCCCGCTCTGGTCGCTGTGGTTGCAGACATGGCCGGGGTCGAAGCCGTCGAGGAACTGGAACGGGCCGTAGTCCAGCGTCAGCCCCAGGATGCTCATGTTGTCGGTGTTGAGCACGCCGTGGCAGAAGCCCACCGCCTGCCACTGCGCGACCAGCTCGGCGCTGCGCCGGGTCACGGCTGCCAGCAGCGCGGCATAGGGGTTGCCATCGGCCTGCCGGCATTCGGGGTAGAACTGGTCGATGACGAAGTCGGCCAACTGGCGCAACTCCTGATGCCGGCCGCCGTGGCTGAAATGCTCGAAATGACCAAAGCGGATGAAGCTCGGTGCCAGCCGGGTAACGACGGCGGCGGTCTCGACGGTTTCGCGGCGCACCGGAGCCGGCGAGCCGGTGACGCAGAGCGCGCGCGTGGTCGGGATGCCGAGCGCGTGCATGGCTTCGCTGCAGAGGAATTCGCGGATCGAGCTGCGCAGCACGGCGCGGCCGTCGCCGCCGCGCGAGTAGGGCGTGCGCCCGGCGCCCTTGAGCTGGACCTCGTGCCGGCCCTGCGGGCCTTCATGCTCGCCCAGCAGCAGTGCGCGGCCGTCGCCGAGCTGGCCGGCCCAGTGGCCGAACTGGTGCCCGCTGTAGACGCTGGCGAGCGGCATCAGCTCATCCGGCATGTTCGCCACCGGGTTGCCGCTGAGCCGCTGCAGCATTAGCTCGTCCTGCGGCAGTTCGGGCGCCAGGCCCAGCAGGGCCGCGGCCTCGGCGCTCCAGCCGACCCAGTGCGGGGAAGGCAGCGGCGTGGCGGGCAGGCGGGTGTGGAAGGCGTCACCCAGGGACTCGAATCGGCTGGCTTGGAGTTGCATGGGCGCATTGTCGGGCGGCCTGGGAGGCCTTGCGCGCCGGAAGGTCATGGTAAAAACCCGGCGGGGCCGGCATTGGCTGGCCCGGAATGCCGTCCCGTGGAATCTTTTGTCATCGCCTTGCTCAACGCCATCAGCTACGGCTTGCTGCTGTTCATGCTGAGTTCCGGTCTGACCCTCATCTTCAGCATGATGGGGGTGCTCAACTTCGCCCACGCCAGCTTCTACTTGCTCGGTGCCTATTTCGGCGCGGCGCTGTCGGCGCGGCTGGGCTTCTGGCCGGCGTTGCTGCTGGCGCCGCTGGCGGTCGGTCTGCTTGGCGCCTGGTTCGAGTCGGCCTGCCTGCGCCGCGTGCACCGACATGGCCATGTGGCCGAGCTGCTGGTGACCTTCGGCCTGTCCTATGTCCTGCTCGAGCTGGTGCAGCTGGTCTGGGGCCGCGCGCCGCTGGACTTCCAGCCGCCCGCGCTGCTGCAGGGGCCGGCCTTTACGCTGGTGCAGGAGCTCGAGCGCGGCGCGCATCTGGTCTGGGGCGCTGCCGGCGCGGCGGTCTGCCGTGCGCCTGGCGTGCTGTGTCACCCGTTTCCGGCCACGCGGGTCTTCATCGTGGCGGTCGCGCTGTTGATCCTGCTCGCGTTGGGCTGGCTGCTGCACCGGACCCGGATCGGCCTGGTGGTGCAGGCGGCGCTGACCCACCCCGAGATGGTCGAGGCGCTCGGCCATGACCTGCCGCGTGTCTTCATGGGCGTGTTCGGCGCTGGCGCGGCGCTGGCTGGCCTGGCTGGCGTGGTCGGCGGCAGCACCTTCGTGACCGAGCCCGGCATGGCGGCGGCGGTCGGGCCGGTGATCTTCGTCGTGGTCGTGGTCGGCGGGCTTGGCTCGCTGACCGGGGCTTTCCTGGCTTCGCTGTTGATCGCGCTGGTCCAGACCTTCGCGGTTGCCTACGACTTCAGGCTGCTGCCCTCGATCAGTTTGGCGCAGGTCGCGCCGATCCTGCCCTATCTGCTGCTGGTGCTGGTGCTGCTGTGGCGCCCCAGCGGCCTGTTCGGCCGCAGGACGGCCTGATGCGCGCGGAAAAATTGGCCTGGGCGCTGGCGGCCCTCGCGCTGCTGGCCGCGCCGCTGCTGTGGCCCGGCAACGCCGCGCTGGCGCTGCTGACGCAAGGGGCGATCGCGGCGATTGCCTGCCTGTCCTACAACCTGCTGTTCGGCCAGGGCGGCATGTTGAGTTTCGGCCATGCGGTCTACACAGGACTGGGCTGCTACGCCGCCATTCATGCGCTGCAGGCGCTCGCGGCGGGCTGGCTGGTGCTGCCGGTCAGCCTGGTGCCGCTGGTCGGTGGCCTGGCCGGGCTGGTGCTGGCGCTGCCGCTGGGCTGGGCCAGCACGCGCCAGTCGGGTACGCCGTTCGCGATGATCACGCTGGGGCTGGGCGAGCTGGTCGCGGCTGCCGCGCTGATGTTCCCGCTGCTGTTCGGTGGCGAGGCAGGCATTTCGGCCAACCGGGTGCTGGGACCGGCCTGGTTCGGCATCAGCTTCGGGTCGCAGATCGAGGTCTATTACCTCTGCGCGCTCTATGCCCTGGTCTGCGCGGCGCTGCTGCGCGGCTTCCATTTCACGCCGCTCGGGCGCATGCTGAACGCCGTGCGCGACAACGCCGAGCGTGCGGCCTTCGTCGGTTACGACCCGCACGCGGTCCGCTTCCTGGCCTTCCTGGGCGCGGGTTTCTTCGCCGGCATCGCGGGCGGGTTGGCGGCGCTGCATTTCGAGATCGCCAGCGCCGAGGTGCTGGGCGCGCAGCGCTCGGCGTCCTGGCTGCTGTTCACCTTCCTCGGCGGCGCCGGCTATTTCCTCGGGCCTGTGCTGGGTGCGGCGTTGTGGGTCATCAGCAGCGCGCTGCTGTCCGAATGGACGCCGGCCTGGCCGCTCTACCTGGGCCTGCTGTTCCTGTTCATGGTCATGCGCGCACCGCAGGGCCTGGCCGGATTGATTGCCCAGGGCTGGGCCCTGGTCCGGGGCCGCAGTCCCGCGCTCTGGCTGCCGGGCGCGCTGGCGCGAGCGGGCGCCGGTGTGCTGGCCCTGCTGGGCGGCTGCGCCCTGGTCGAGCTGTTGTATCGCCTTGAACTCGAAGCTGTGATCGGCGGCGAGTTCCGCTATTTCGGACTGCGGCTCGACAGTGCCAGCCCGGCCAGCTGGCTCGGTGCTGCGGCGGTGCTGCTGGCGGGCTGGGGTTGGGGCCGCTGGCTGCGTCAGACCGGGAGGTCCACATGAATCCCGCCGATACCGTGCTCGCCGTCGAGGGGCTGTCCAAGCGCTTCGGCCGCATCGAGGTGTTGCGCGAGGTGACGCTGTCGATCGCGCGCGGCGAGCGCGTCGCGCTGATCGGCCCCAATGGCGCTGGCAAGTCGACGCTGTTCAACCTGCTCAGCGGGCGCGAGGCCGCCAGTGCCGGCCGGATCTGGCTTGAGGGCCGGCGTATCGACGGCCTGCGCCCGCACCAGATCAGCCGCCTGGGCCTGGCGCGCAGCTTCCAGGTCAGCCACCTGTTCCCGCGCCTGAGCGTGTTCGACAACCTGCGCTGCGCCATGTTCTGGAGCCTGGGGCTGGGCTATAGCTGCTGGCGCCCGCTGTCGCGGCTGCGCGAGCTGAACCGGCGCGCCGAGGCGCTGCTGGCCCGGCTCCAGCTCGAATCCCGGCGCGACTTGGCCGCCGCCAACCTGAGCTATGCCGAGCAGCGCGCGCTCGAGATCGGCGTCACGGTCGCGGGCGGGGCGCAAGTGATCCTGCTCGACGAGCCGACCGCTGGCATGAGCCGCAGCGAGACCGCGCGCTGCATCGAGCTGATCCGTGACTTGAGCGCCGGCAAGACGCTGCTGATGGTCGAGCACGACATGGGTGTGGTGTTCGGGCTGGCCGACCGGATCGCGGTGCTGGCGCAGGGCGAGCTGATCGCCTTCGGTACGCCAGCCGAGATCCGCGCCGACGCCCGGGTCCAGCAGGCCTATCTCGGGGCCTTGCCCTCCTTGGAGCAGCCATGAGCGAGCACCTCACCCCGCATCCCGCACCCGCATCCGGCGCGATGGAGCCGCTGCTGCAAGTGCGCGGCCTGCAGGCCTGGTACGGCAAGAGCCATGTGCTGCACGGCGTCGATCTTGCAGTCGGTGCCGGCGAGATCGTCGCGCTGCTCGGGCGCAACGGCTCCGGGCGTTCGACCACGGCGCGCGCCATCATGGGTCTGGTCGACTGCCAGGGCGAGATCCTCTGGCGCGGCCGCTCGATCCGGGGCCGGCGCACCTTCGAGATCGCGCGCGCCGGCATCGGCTATGTGCCCGAGGACCGGGCGATCTTTCCGCGCCTCACCGTCGAGCAGAATCTGCTGCTCGGGCGCCAGCGCGGCAAGTCCGGCCGCTGGCGGCTGGACGATGTCTACGCCCTGTTTCCGCCGCTCGGCGCGCGGCGCCAGACCGAGGCCGGCCGACTCTCGGGCGGCGAGCAGCAGATGTTGACGCTGTGCCGCACGCTGCTGGGCGAGCCACAGCTGATCCTGGTCGACGAGCCGACCGAGGGTCTGGCGCCGCAGCTGGTCGAGCAGGTCGGCGCCTTCTTGCAGCAGCTGCAGCGCGAGGGCCTGGCGATCCTGCTGGTCGAGCAAAAGCTGGCGATCGCGCTGGCCGTCTCGCAGCGCGCGCTCGTGATGGGGCAGGGCCGGGTGGTCTTCGACGGCACGCCGGCGCAACTGCTCGCCAATCCCGCGGTCCGGCGCGAGTGGCTTGAGGTCTGAGAGGTCCTGGGCCTTGGCGCGGGCCGGGTTCTTGCCGGCCTTTCATCGGCATGATGTCGGGTTCTTGTCGGCCTCCTGTCGCCGGGCTTGCGCTATGCTCTGGCGCCATCCAACCCTCAATCAAGTCACCGGAACCTGACATGGAATTCCCCGTTCACATCCCCTTTGTCGAGCTGCTGGGTTTCGAGCTGCTGCGCTGGGAGAACGACGAGGCCGAGATCCGCTTCGATGCCCGTACCGAGCACCAGAACAGCTTCAGCGTCGTGCATGGCGGCGCGCTGATGACCTTGCTCGATGTCGCGATGGCGCATGCCGCGCGCAGCGGCCACCCCGAGCTTGGTGCGGTCACGATCGAGATGAAGACCAGCTTCATGCAGGCCGCGCGCGGCTCGCTGCTGGCCAAGGCCCGCGTGCTGCACCGCAGCGCGACGATGGCCTTTGTCGAGGCCAGCGTGTTCGATGCCGAGGGCGGGCTTTGCTGCCACGCCAGCGGCACCTTCAAGTGCATCCGGCGCCTGCCGGTCGGTGCCAAGGCCAGCCAGGCGCTCAACGGCGCCGCGCCGGTCCAGACCGACTGAGCCTCCTGCCTGAAGCGGCTGAGCGGCCCAGCCCTGCGCCGTTTCAGCCGCTGCAACCGTTTCAGTCGGCCAGGCGGCTATTTCTCGAGCACGTACTGGCCCGGTGCCGGGCCCAGGGCCGGGAACTGCGCGCTGGCGGCCGGGTAGGCCGGCACCCACTCGCCGGTGCGCGCGTGCAGCCAGGCGGTCCAGTCCTGCCACCAGCTGCCGTCTTGCTTCGGCGACTGCGCGAGCCATTGCTCGCTGGAGTCATTGCGCCCGGGCTCGCCGACCCAGTAGGCCCGTTTCGGCGGGCTGACCGGCGGATTGACGATGCCCATGATATGGCCCGAGGTCGACAGCACGAAGCGCACCGGTGCGGCCAGGTTGACCGACTCGCGGATCTTGTAGCAGGACTGCCAAGGCGCGATATGGTCGTCCTGCGCGCTGACCGCGTACAGCGGCTGGGTGATGCGGTCGAGGTCGATAGTCTCGCCCGCAAGGGTGAGCGCATCGGGCTGCACCAGCCGGTTCTTCAGGTACATCTCGCGCAGGTAGAAGGCGTGCATGGCGCGCGGCATCCGGGTGGTGTCCATGTTCCAGAACAGCACGTTGAAGGCCGGCAGCGGCTCGCCAAGCAGGTAGCTGTGCACCCAGTAATGCCAGATCAGGCTGTTCGAGCGCAGCAGCCGGAACGACAGCGCCATCGCCTCGCCGTCGAGGTAGCCCTGGCGCGCCATCAGCTGGTCGAGCGTGCGCAGGCTGTCCTCGTCGATGAAGACCCCGATCTCGCCCGGCTCGGCAAAGTCGGTCAGCGTGGTCAGCAAGGTCCAGTGCGCGACTGGCATCTGCTCGGCCGGGTAATGCCGGTTGGCCCAGGCCATGTAGGTCGCTGCCAGCGTGCCGCCGATGCAGTAGCCGACCAGATGCACCTGCGGCACGCCGCAGAACTCGCGCACGACGCGCACCGCTTCGCCCAGCCCCTCTTGCAGGTAGTCGTCGAAGCCGAGGTCCTGCAGCTCGGCACCCGGGTTCTTCCAGCTCGTGATGAAGACGGAAAAGCCCTGCTCGGTCAGATGCCTGACCAGGCTCTTGTGCTCGTTGAGGTCCAGGATGTAGAACTTGTTGATCCAGGGCGTGCAGATCACGATCGGCAGCGCACGCACCTGCTCGGTAGCCGGCGCGTAGTGGATCAGCTCGAGCAGCCGGTTGCGCCAGATCACCTGGCCCGGCGTGGTGCCGAGGTCACGCCCGACCTGGAACGCGTCCGGTTCGACCATCAGCAGCTTGCCTGCCTTCAGATCGCGCAGCCAATTGGCCCAGCCCGCCTGCAGGCTCTGGCCGCCGGTTTCGAGCGCGCGCTGGATTGCGCTCGGGTTGGTCCAGAAGAAGTTGCTCGGCGCGATCGCATTGAGCCAGTTGTGGACCCAAAAATGGGCCTGTTGCTGTTCGTGCGGGCTCAGGCCGGGTGCCTGGTGGTTCAGCGTGCGCAACCGGTGGTCCAGGCTCAGGAAGCCTTCCTTCAGGAGGTCGAAGCCGGCCGACTCGAGCCAGATCGGGTCGGCGAAGCGCTCGTCCTCGGTCTTGGGTACGACCGGATCGTCCGGCTGCACGCCGAGCAGCCGCTGCACGCCATGCTCGTAGAGCGCCAGCGCTTCGCGCCAGGACTCGTTGGCCTGCTGCAGCAAGTCCTGTGGGTGGGTCCACCAGGCCAGCTGCGCGCGCCAAGGTGTGGACAGCATGCCGAAGGGATCGACCGCCTGGCGCAGTGCCTGCCAGGCCTGCTCGGGCGGACTCAGCTCGGTTTCGCCGTCCGGGCGACGGCTTGCTGGGGCACTGGGCATCTCAATTCGGCTTGATCGCGACTTTCAGCACGCCGTCGCGCTGGTGCGCGAACAGGTCGTAGGCAGCGACGATGTCGTCGAGCGAATACTGGTGCGTGACCAGCAGGCCCAGGTCGACCCGGTTCGACGCCACCACGTTCATGAGGCGGCGCATGCGCTCCTTGCCGCCCGGGCACAGCGCGGTGTTGATGCGGTGGTCGCCCAGGCCGGCGGCGAAGGCCGACAGCGGGATCGTCAGGTCGCCCGAATAGACGCCCAGGCTCGACAGCGTGCCGCCGGGTTTCAGCACGCGCAGCGCCGACTCGAAGGTGGCCTGGGTACCGAGCGCCTCGATCGAGGAGTCCGCGCCGCGCCCGCCGGTCAGCTTCATGATCTCGTCGACCACGTCGCAGTTCCTGAAGTTCAGCGTGACGTCGGCGCCCATCTGCTGCGCGATGCCGAGCCGGTGGTCGTTGCCATCGACCGCGATGATGGTGGTCGCGCCCAGCAGGCGCGCGCCGGCGGTGGCGCACAGGCCGATCGGGCCCTGGGCGAACACCACCACGGTGTCGCCGATCCGGATGTTGGCGTTTTCCGCGCCCTTGAAGCCGGTCGACATGATGTCGGGGCACATCAGCACCTGCTCGTCGGTCAGGCCGTCGGGGATAGGCGCCAGGTTGGCCTGGGCGTCGGGCACCAGCACATATTCGGCCTGGGTGCCGTCGATCAGGTTGCCAAAGCGCCAGCCGGCCGTCGCCTTGTAGCCGTGGCAGCCGCACAGCCCGCCCGGGATCAGGTAGCTGCCGTCCTGGGACGCCACGCCATCCTGGGCCGCATAGGAGTTGAAGTTGGGGCAGATTGCGCCGGCGATCACGCGTTGACCTTCGCTGTAGCCGGTCACGGCGCTGCCGAGCTTCTCGATCACGCCGACCGGCTCATGGCCGATCGTCAGGCCCTTGGCGACCGGGTATTCGCCCTTGAGGATATGGACGTCGGTGCCGCAGATGGTCGTGGTCGTGATGCGCAGCAGGGCATCGTTGGGTCCCACGTCGGGGATGCGTTTCTCGACCAGCTCGATACGACCGGGTTCGACGAAGACGGCGGCTTTCATGGTGCGCATGGATCAATCCTGTTGGAGTGGGGTGGACTTGCGAGACATCCGGCGAGCGCAGGGACTGCGGCTCTGACCCCGGGTTTAACCCAAAACAGGGGCTTTGTCACGCCGGTCGGCTGCGCTCGACCTCAGGCCTTGATCCGGATCAATCCGGCCTGCCAGCGCGCTTGAATGCCGGCACCGGCGCGGGTATATTGGGACCACCATGCCCGCCATTCGTCTTCGTCCATTGCCCGCCTGGCTGGCTGCCTTGCTGCTGGCGGGCTGCGCCTCGACCGGGCCTGCCAGCCCTTCGGCCCGGCCGGTGCTCTACCCCAATGCCACCTTCAACCGGGTCGGGCCCGACCAGGCCCAGCGCGAGGTGGACCAATGCCTGCACAACGCCCGCAATGCCGGCCTGACGCCGCAGGAGCAGGACAACCCGGCCGGGCGCTCGGCACTCCAGGGCGCGGCGGTCGGTGGCGTAGCTGCAGCGGTCGGGGCACTGGTCTATGGCCAGGGCCCCGAGCGGGCCTTGCGCTCGGGTGCCGCCGGGGCGGCCGTCGGTGGCTCTGCCGGTGCCGTCTCGGGGGCGATGCAGGCAAGGCCCAATGCCACCTACCGGCACTATGTGCAGCGCTGCCTGCAGGAGCGGGGCTTCGACGTCATCGGCTGGAACTGAGATCAGTCAATCAGTCGATCAATACTTGTCGGTGCTGGACCAGGTGCGCACGCCCGTGCTGTGGGCGGTCTTGACGCCTTCGACGCGGCTGACCAGGTAGCGCGCTTGGTTGACATCCTTCGGCTCCTGGGCCCAGCCCTGCAGGGTGGCGACGCCGTTGCCGTCGACCGCGACCGTCATGTCCTTGGCTGTCGCGCCCATCTCCTGCGTCAGGGTCTGCCGGGCCTTGGCGGCGATCTCGGTCTCGCCGGCATGGGCCATCGACAGGCCCAGTGCGGCGAGCGTCAGGGCCAGAGTGGCAGAGTAAGAAGTCTTCATGGTGGATTCCTTTCGAGGGTTTGAACAGGTTCAATACCCCACCGTCCGGGCTGTTGGCCCTTGGGTGGCATCGGGGCGGTTCCTGTGGGTCCGTCCGTTCGATGTCTCGACTATAGAATTGAACGCGAGATAGATAAATAGCGTTTGAAGCAAGTTGTTGTTGCTTTTAAAGCAACAATTCGGCTTCGGATCAGAGTTTCATGGCTGGTCCCAGGGGGCAGGCCAGCGCACCGGCTCTGGCCAGACGGCTTGCTCCAGCGCCGCCAGGTCGGTCGGGGTATCGAGGTCGGTGACGTAGGCGCGCTGCTGGCTGATGAAGGGCCCGATCAGTCCGGGATGGTCCTTGAGCCAGTCGCGGATGCCGGCGTCTTGCGCCAAGGCATTGATCTGCCCGACCGCTCGCCAGGACAGCAGCACCGGATGGCCACGCACCCCGGCCACCAGCGGTATCTGGGCCTCGATGCCGGCGGCACGCCGCTGCCAGTGTTCGAGCAGCGCCCGCACGTGGTCGGCCTGCAGCCAGGGCAGGTCGGCCAGCACCAGCAGCAGGTCTGGCGCCTGAGCTTGAGCTGGGGACTGGCCCCGGCCCTGCGCCTGGCCTGGCGCCAGATGGGCCTCAATTGCCAGCCGCTGCGAGTCGATCAGACTGGTCTCGGGCCGGTCATGCGCCAGCACCTGCAGCCCGCAGCGTTGCGCCAGTGGCAGCAGGGTCTCGGTATAGGGGCCGAGCACGACCCGGATCTGTTCGATGCCGGCTGCGCGCAGGGCATCGACCAGGCGTTCGAGCAGGCTGTGGCCGCCGATCTGCAGCGCGGCCTTGGGACGCCCGCCGAGCCGGCGTCCCAGACCTGCGGCCAGGATGGTGGCGGCGACCGGGGCGGGTGCCTGGGCGGTGGCTGGGGCCGATGTCTGTGTTGGCACGGGTGTCGGCGTGGCTGCCGGCATCTGCTAGAAGGCGCAGCTCGACGCGGTCGTGGCAGTCTGGGTCACAGGGGTCACAGGGGTCACAGGGGTCACAGGGGTCACAGGGGTCACAGGGGTCACAGGGGTCACTGTCGGTGCCCCGGTGCTGTCCTGCTGCGACTTGCCGGCCTGCACCGGGGTCGGCGCCGGCTGCTGCAGCCCGTTCTTGACCGCCACCACCTCGGCCATGATCGAGAGCGCGATCTCGGCCGGCGTCTTGCTGCCGATGTAGAGGCCGGCCGGCCCGTGCAGCGCCTGCAGCGCCGCCTCCGGCAGGTCGAAATGGGTGCGCAGCCGCTCGCGGCGCAGCTCGCTGTTGCGGCGCGAGCCGATCGCGCCGACATAGAAGGCCTCGGACTGCAGCGCCTCGAGCAGCGCCAGGTCGTCGAGCTTGGGGTCGTGCGTGACGGCCACGACGGCGGTGCGCGCGTCGGGCCGCAGCCGCAGGATCAGGTCGTCGGGCATTTCGCGGCTGACTTGCACGCCGTCGAGCTGCCAGCTCGCGCGCTGTTCCTCGCGCGGGTCGCAGACGATGACCTCGAAGCCCAGCCCGAGTGCCATCTGGCACAAAAAGCGCGACAGGTCGCCGGCACCGATCACGACCAGCCGCGCCTGCGGCCCCAGGCAGCTGCTGAGCTGGTGCGCATCGAGCCGGGGCAGGCCGTCGCGCCGGCCCGGGCGCAATTCGACTTCGCCGGTCTGCAGGTCGAGCACCCGTTCGGTGCTGCGGCGCTGCTGGCAGGCCAGCAGCAGTTCGGCCAGCCGGCTGCGCGCCGACACCGGCTCCAGCACCAGTTCGATCGTGCCGCCGCAGGGCAGGCCGAAGCGGTGCGCCTCGTCGGCCGAGATGCCGTAGCGCAGCAAGCCGGGCCGCTCGCTGGCGCAGACGGCCTCGATGCCGCCGGTCTGGATGCGCTGGATCAGGTCGTCCTCGATGCAGCCGCCCGAGACCGAGCCGACGGTTTCGCCACGGCCGTTGATGGCCATCAGCGAGCCGGGCGGCCGTGGCGATGAGCCCCAGGTGCGCGCGACCGTGATCAGCACCACGGGCAGGCCGGCGGCCTGCCAGCTCAGCGTGCGGCGCAGGACCTGGGTGTCGAGATCTTCCATCGCTTGACGCTTTCCTGCACTGGCCGGCTGCATCAGGCCAGCTTGAACGGCAGCTCGCGCAGCGGCTTGCCGGTCAGTTGCGCCAGTGCGTTGGCGAAGGCGGGCGCCAGCGGTGGCAGGCCGGGCTCGCCCATGCCGGTCGGCGGTTCCGCGCTCGGCACGATGTGGACCGCGATCTCGGGCATGTCGCTGATGCGCGGCAGCGCGAAGTCACCGAAGTTGCTCTGCTCGACCACGCCGTCCTTGAGCGTGATGGCTGCGCCGGGCAGGCACATCGACAGGCCCATCAGCGCGGCGCCCTGGACCTGGGCTTCCACGGTGCGCGGATTGACCACCAGGTTGCAGTGCACGCCAGCGGTGGCACGGTGCAGCACCGGCTGGCCGTCCTTGACCGAGGCTTCGACCACATAGGCCACCACCGACTCGAACGATTCGTGCACCGCCACGCCCCAGGCGCGGCCGCTGGCGAGCGTCTTCTTGCCGTAGCCGCTCTGGTCCACCGCCAGCTGCAGCGCGGCGCGGTGGCGCGGGTGCTGCTCGCCGAACAGACGCAGGCGGTAGGCCACCGGGTCCTGCTTGGTGGCGCGGGCGATCTCGTCGATCAGGGTCTCCATCACGAAGGCGGTGTGGGTCGAGCCCACGCTGCGCCACCAGAGCACCGGCACGTTGACCTTGGGGTGGTGCACCGTCAGGCGCATCGGCAGCGCGTAGGGTTCGCGCATGCCCTCGATCGCGGTGGCGTCGATGCCGTTCTTGGTCATCGCGCCCTCGAAGAAAGTGCCGGCCGTGATCGACTGGCCCACCAGCACATGGTCCCAGGCCAGCACCTGGCCGCGCTCGTCGAAGCCGATGCGCGCGCGGTGCAGGTGCATCGGGCGGTAGTAGCCGCCCTGGATGTCGTCCTCGCGGCTCCAGATCATGCGCAGCGGCGCGTTCAGGCCGGCGCTGCGCGCGGCCTTGGCGATGGCGCAGGCTTCGACCACGTAGTCGCTGCTGGGCACGCCACGGCGGCCGAAGCCGCCACCGGCCATCTGCACGTTGACCTTGACCTGCTCGGGCTTGAGGCCCAGCACGCGCGCAGCGGCCATGCCGTCGACGCCGGGGAACTGGGTGCCGAGCCAGAGCTCGGCGCCTGCGTCCGACAGCGCCACGGTGCAGTTGAGCGGCTCCATTGGCGCATGGGCCAGGTAGGGGAAGACGAACTCGGCCTCGATCTGGCGCGGCGCGCTGGCCAGCGGGGCCATGTCGGCATCGAACTGGCGCGGGCCGGGCTGGCCGGCCAGCTCGCGGTACTGGGCCAGCTGGCGCACGCTGTCGACCTTCTCGACCGCCGAGCTGTCCCATTGCAGCTTGAGCGCGGCGCGGCCCTGGCGGGCCGGCCAGTAGCCGTCGGCGATCACCGCCACGCCTTCGCCGCCGCGGTCGGTCGGCACGCGCAGCACGGCCTTGACGCCCTTGATCGCGCGCGCCGCGCTGTCATCGAGCGCGGCCAGCCGGGCGCCGAACACCGGCGGATGGGCCACGACCGCAGTCAGTTGGCCGGGGCGCTGGATGTCGATGCCGAAGTCCTGGCGTCCGCTGCTCTTGGCGCGCGCGTCGAGCCGGTTGGTCGGGCGGCCGATCAGGCGGAATTCCTTCGGGTCCTTGAGCTTCACCTGTTGCGGCACCGGCAGGGCCATGGCGGCCTCGGCCAGTTCGCCGTAGCCGAGCTCACGCCCGTTGGGGCCGATCACGCGGCCGGACTCGGTGCGCAGGCGGCTGACGTCGACGTTCCAGCGCGCGGCAGCGGCCGCCAGCAGCATGGCGCGGGCGCGGGCGCCGAGTTCGCGGTACTGCAGGAAGCTGTGCTTGATCGAGTTCGAGCCGCCAGTCAGGTGCATGCCAAAGCGCGGGTCGACATAGGCGCCGTCATTGCTGCCGTGGCGGCTGCGCACCCGGCTCCAGTCGGCGTCGAGTTCCTCGGCCAGGATCATCGGCAGCGCGGTCTGCACGCCCTGGCCGAATTCCAGCCGGTTGATGGTCACGGTGACTTCGCCGTTGGGCGCGATCTGCACGAAGGCTGACGGCTGCTCGGTGGGTTTGAGCGCGCTGGCCGACTCGCTGCCTGCAGCGGCCTGGGCCGACGCCAGATGGGGGAAGGCGCCGAGCGCCAGCCCGCCGGCACCGGCGAGCTTGAGAAAGCGCCGGCGCGGCAGCGTGACGGCGGCATCAGCCTGGTTGCGGCCGAGCAGCTGCTGCAGCGCGCGCGGCAGTTCGTGGGGATGGATGGCATCGATCGGGGTCAGCATGGCGATTCCTTCAGGCGAGTGACTGGGCGGCATCGGCCACGGCGGTGCGGATGCGGGCATAGGTGCCGCAGCGGCACAGGTTGCCGGCCATGGCCGAGTCGATCTCGGCGGCGCTGGGCTGCTTGCCGCGTGGCAAGGACTTGAGGAAGGCGGTCGCGCTCATGATCTGGCCGCTCTGGCAGTAGCCGCATTGCGCCACGTCGTGCTTGACCCAGGCCGCGTGCACGGCGGCGCCGACCTTGTCGCTGCCGTCGGTGGTGGCTTCGATGGTGCGGATCTTCTTGCCGGCGGCAGCCGAGATCGGCGTGACGCAGGAGCGGACGGCCTGGCCGTCGAGGTGCACGGTGCAGGCGCCGCACAGCGCCGCGCCGCAGCCGAACTTGGTACCGGTCAGGCCGAGCGAGTCGCGCAGGGCCCAGAGAATGGGGGTGCCGGGGTCGATGTCGACCGGGTGCTGGCGGCCGTTGACGTGGAGCTTGCTCATGGTGGGTCGGTTCTCCAGGAATGGGGGCGAGCGCGGGGGCTGGCTCGAAGTGATGAATGGTAGCGGGGTTGGCGCGCCAGCGGATAGGCCGCACTTCATCTGACCTTAAGGTGGCGGTCATCTAATCCATTGCGTGGACCTTGAGGCCCACCTGAAAACCCTGAATTCACCCCCGAAAGGAAACACCATGAAACTGAAAATCGCTGCTATCGTCCTGGCCCTGACTGGCTCCGCCGCTTTCGCCGGCCCGACTTGCAATGTGCCGCAAGACAAGTGGATGAAGGAAGCCGACTTCAAGGCCCAGATGGAGAAGCAGGGCTACCAGATCAAGACCTTCAAGGTCAGCAAGGGCCAGTGCTACGAGATCTACGGTTTCGACAAGGCCGGCAAGAAGGTCGAGATCTACTTCGATCCCGCCACCGGCGCCGAACTCGAGCGCAAGTGATCGACCCGCGCGCCTGACTCCTGCCCTCTGCCCTGCACCCCCTGCCGACCATGAAACCTGACCACCAAGCCGCTCTCGCCCCTGCCGTCAAGGTCTGGGACCCGTTCGTTCGCCTGTTCCACTGGAGCTTGGTGAGCTGCGTGCTGTTGAACCAGTTCATCCTGGAAGCCGGCGCGACCGCCCATGAGTGGACCGGTTATCTGGCCAGCGCGCTGGTGCTGGCCCGGGTGCTGTGGGGCTTCGTCGGCAGCCGGCACGCGCGCTTTGCCGATTTCTTTCCCACGCCGGGTCGCCTGTACCGCCATTTCAAGGCGCTGAGCCAGGGCCAGCACCCGCAGTACGCCGGCCACAATCCGCTCGGCGCGCTGATGATGCTGGCGCTGATGGCCTTCGTGCTGGGGCTGGGGCTGACGGGCTGGATGCAGACCACCGATGCCTATTTCGGCGAGGAATGGCTGATGGAGCTGCACGAATGGCTGGCCAACGGCCTGCTGATCGCCGCCGGCCTGCATGGCGTCGCTGCCATCGTGATGGGCCGACTTGAGCGCGTCAACCTGGTCAAGGCCATGGTGACCGGCGTCAAGCAACCCTACTGAACTACCATTTCGGCATGCGACTGCTTTTGCTGGAAGATGACATCACCCTGGGCGAGGGGCTGCGCGACTACCTGCGCAGCGACGGCTACCTGATCGACTGGTGCAGCAATCTGGCCCAGGCCAGGGCGCTGATCAGCGAACCCTATGACGCCTGGCTGCTGGACTGGAACCTGCCCGACGGCTCCGGCATCGACTGGCTGAGGTCGCTGCGCGCCAAGGGCCTGCGGGTGCCGGCCTTGCTGCTGACCGCGCGCGACCGGCTGTCCGACCGCATCGAGGGACTCGACAGCGGTGCCGACGATTTCCTGGTCAAGCCGTTTGCGCCCGAGGAGCTCAGCGCGCGCCTGCGCGCGATTTCGCGCCGGGTCGCCGGCAGTGCCCTGCGCAAGGCGTTCGGCCCGGTCGAGATCGACCTCAACGCCAAGGCCGCCTGGTTCGAGGGGCAGGGCGTCGAACTGACCGCGCGCGAATGGGCCATCCTTGAAGCGCTGGCGCTGCGCGCCGGGCGCATCGTCTCCAAGGCCGATCTCGAGGCGCTGGTGCTCGGCTTCGACAGCGAGCTGGCCAGCAACTCGACCGAGGTCCATGTCTTCAAGCTGCGCAGCAAGCTCGGCAAGGCGCTGATCGAAACCGTGCGCGGGCTGGGCTACCGCATCCCGGCGCCCTGAGCCATGATCCCATCTGCCGGTTTGCCCTCGATCCTGCAGCGCGTCACGCGCTCGCTGCTGGTCATGGCCTTGCTGTGGGCGCTGCTGATGGCGGGCGTGGTGCGCCAGGTGGTGCACCACGAGGTCGACGAGCTGATGGACCAGAGCCTGCGCGAGTCGGCCGAGATCCTGCACAGCGTGATTGCCGTGTTGCACCAGCAGGGGCTCGATCAGGCGATGGCGCAGGTCCATTCCGAGTACGAGGAGCATCTGGTCTGGCAGGTCGTCGAGCGCCAGACCGGCGCTCTGGTCGCCCAGTCGCACAAGGCGCCAGCCCAGGCGCTGCTGCTGACGCTGGACGCCGAGCCGCGCGACACGCCCGACGGCCTCTGGCGCGTGGTCAGTTTCGGTTTTCAGAACGATCCGGGCCACTTCCTGCTGGTGGCGCAAAGCGAGGAAGAGCGGGTGGAAGCGCGCGCCGAGGCCGAGAGCTACACCCTGATTGCCACCCTGCTGATGGGGTTGCTGGTCACGCTGCTGCTCAATCTGCTGGTGCGGCGCGAGCTCAAGCCGCTGGCCCGTCTGTCCAAGGCGGTGCAGGCCTGCGACCCGCTGCAGCCCGAGACCCTGCCGCAGTCGGCGGAACGGGCCGAACTGGTGCCGATGCTGCAGGCGATCCGCGACCTGGGTCGACGGCTGGCCCAGCGCATCAGCTCCGAGCGGGCCTTTACGACTCATGCCGCCCATGCCTTGCGCACGCCATTGGCGGGTATCGATGCCCAGCTCGCGATCGCGCTCAAGGAGGCGCCCGAGTCGCTGCGCCCGCGACTGACCCGCACGCGCGAGGCGGCGACCCGGCTCAGCCGCGTCATGCAGGCGCTGCTGACGATGTTTCGCAGCGGCAGCGAGCCGCAGCGCCAACTGATTGATGTCGCCGATCTGTTGCCCACGCAGGCCTTTGGCGAGCTGCAGATCGACATCCAGGCCGAGCGCTCAGTCAGCGGCGACCCGGACCTGCTGGCGGCGGTGCTGTTCAACCTGCTCGACAACGCGCAGCGCCATCAGGCCCGGCAGGTGCAGCTGAGCGTGACCCAGGCCGACGGCATGAACCGGCTGCGCCTGCAGGACGATGGCGAAGGCTGTCTCCCTGAAAAACTGCAGTCACTGCGGGCCGCGCTGGCGCGGCAGGACTATGGCGCCGATGGCAGCTCCAAGGGGCTGGGGCTGGTGCTGGCCGACCTGGTGGTCCGGGCCCATGGCGGGCATATGACCTTGCCGGCTGTCGAAGTTGGCTTCTGCGTCGAGCTGAGCTGGCCGGACGCCTGACCCACCGCTGCCGCTTGAGGGGGATCAGGCCAGCGGGAGCAGGCCGGCCTGAGTCGATGGCAGAATCGGCCGATGCAAAAGGCCTCCCTCGTCATCGTCAGTCCGGCCCTGGCGGACGCCAACAACGGCAACTGGCAGACCGCCCGGCGCTGGCAGTCCATGCTGGCCGAGCGCTACCAGGTCCGGATCTGCCGCGACTGGAGCGGCAGCGGCCGCGATGCCGAGGACAGCGCCATGATCGCGCTGCATGCGCGCCGCTCGGCCGCGTCGATCCAGGCCTGGGCGCAGCAGCATCCGGGTCGTGGGCTGGCGGTGGTGCTGACGGGCACCGACCTGTACCGCGACATCGCGCAGGATGCGCAAGCCCGGCACTCGCTCGAGCTGGCCCAGCAGCTGGTGCTGCTGCAGGAGTGCGCGCCGCTGGCGCTGCCGGCGGCGCTGCGCCCCAAGTCGCGCGTGATCTTCCAGTCCTGCAGCGCCCGTGCGCCGCAGCACAAGACGACGCGCCAGCTGCGCGTGCTGGTGGTCGGTCATCTGCGCGAGGAAAAATCGCCGCAGACGGTCTGGCAGGCGGCGCGGCTGTTGCGCGATCAGCCCGGCCTGCTGATCGACCATGTCGGTGCGGCGCTGGCGCCGGCCTGGGCCGAGCAGGCGCTTGCGGTCATGCACGACTGCCCGCAGTACCGCTGGCTTGGCGCGCTGCCGCACGAGGCCACCCGGCGCCGCATCCAGCGCGCCCATCTGCTGCTGCACCCGAGCCTGATGGAAGGCGGCGCCCATGTGATCATGGAGGCGGTGCGCAGCGGCACGCCGGTGCTGGCTTCGCGTGTCGATGGCAATGTCGGCATGCTGGGGCCGGACTATGCGGGCTATTTCGAGTGCGGCGACGCGGCTGCTCTGGCCGACTTGCTGCTGCGCTGCCGCGATGAGGTGCAGACCGACTCTTCTGTCTTGCACGGCCTGCCCAGCCCGTCGCTGCTGGAGCGCCTGCAGCAGCAAGGCGGGCAGCGCGCGCCGCTGTTTGATCCGGCCCGCGAGCGCGCGGCGCTGCTGGCGCTGGGCGCCGAGCTGCTGGCAAGGCCTTGAGTCCCCGGCGCCGGGACTCAGAATTCACGACAGGCGATCGTTTCCGGCTCAGATGCCTTGGCTGGTATTGAATTCGAGGCCGCTGGCGCGCTGGACCTGCCGGCCGATGGCCTCGCCGAGCAGCCCCGGCCGGGGCTCGACGATCGACAGGCACTCCCTGGCGCGCGTGATGCCGGTGTAGACCAGCTCGCGCGTGATGATCTCGCCGCCGACCTCGGGCAGCACCACCACCGTGTGGGCGAACTCCGAGCCCTGGCTCTTGTGGATGGTCATCGCGAAGGCGGTCTCGACATGGGCCAGCCGGCTCACCGCCACCGAGCGCAGCTGTTCGCCGTCGAGAAAATAGGCGCGCAAGCTCTTGCTGCCCGAGGAGGATGCGCTGGCCGAGGGCAGCACGATGCCGACGTCGCCGTTGAAGATGCCCAGCGCCTTATCGTTGCGCGTGACCATGACCGGGCGGCCGATGAACCATTCGCCCTCGGGCCGGATCAGGCGCCGGGCCGCCAGCGCGCGCTGCACGCCCTGGTTCAGCGCCCGGTCGCCCCATTCGCCCTCGTGCACCGCGCACAGGATGCGGAAGCGGTCGAAGGCGATCAGCACCCGCTTGACCCAGTCGGCATGGGCCTGTTCCGGGCTTTCTTGTCCCGCGGCCTGAGTCGGGTCCTGCGCTTGCAGCTGATTCGGGCCGGCCTGGATGGTCAGCAGGTAGTCGCTGTAGCTGGCGCTGGCGCCGGCTCGGCCTTGCAGCGCGAGCTGCAGCAGGATCTCGGGGCTGGCGGGCTGCGGGGCCAGCCAGACCAGGCCGTCGCGGTTCTGCCTCAGCAGCTGCATGGCAGGGCCGGCCTGGCCGGCGTTGACCTCGCGCGCCAGCGCGCCGATGGTGGTGCCAAAGCGCCGGCTGTGGCGCAGCATTACGGTCTGCTGGTCCAGCGCCGAGCCCCGGGCCGCGGAGGCCGGCAGCGCCTCGCCCGTCGCTTCGAGCAGATAGTCCCGGGTCGCGGCGTCATAGCGGACCTGGGCCGCATGGACGCAGAGGTCGCCCAGCACCGAGCCGGCCTCGACCGAGGCGAGCTGGTCCTTGTCGCCCAGCAGCACCAGCCTGGCATGCGGCGGCATGGCCTGCAGCAGCGCGGCCATCATCTCGAGGTGGATCATCGAGGTCTCGTCGACGATCAGCAAGTCGAGGTCGAGCGGATGGCGCGCGTCGTGCCGGAACTGGCGGCTGCCCATCTGCATGCCGAGCAGCGAGTGCACCGTGCTGGCCTTGCCGATGCGCGCGGTGAGTGCCTGCAGATCCAGCGCGTTACCCAGGCTGGGCTGCAGGCTGCCGAGCGACTGGTCGATCGACTGGCGCAGCCGCGCCGCGGCCTTGCCGGTCGGTGCCGCCAGCGCGACCTTGAGCCGGCTGGCGTCCGGGCTCATCGCCAGCAGCAGCGCCAGCAGGCGGGCGGCGGTGTAGGTCTTGCCAGTGCCCGGGCCGCCGGTGATGACGGTCAGCCCGCTGCGCAGCGCCAGCGCACAAGCGATCTTCTGCCAGTCGGTCCTGGGCTCGGCTTGGCTCGGATCGGTCGGCTCGATTGGCTCGATCGGCTGGGGGGTGAACATCCGGTCCAGCCATTGCCGGGCCAGGGCACGGTCTACCGGTTGCAGCCTGGCGGCCCGTTCGGTGATGGCCGAGGCGACCTGCTGTTCGTAGACCCAGTAGCGGCGCAGATAGAGCAGCGGGGCCGCACGCGTGCCGCCCAGCACCAGCGGCTGGCCCAGGTCCGGTTCGTCCTGGCCGGCGGCCTCATCCGTCAGCGCCTGGCGCACCAGTCGGCAGTCCTGCAAGGCCTGGACCCAGCCGTCGAGCCCGGCCGGCAGGCTGGACCACAGGGCTTGCAGTTCGAGCTGGGCCAGGTCCGGCCAGCCCAGCAGGGCAGCGGCGGGCTGCACCAGCTTGGCCAGCGGCAGGCAGCTGTGACCGCGGCCTTCCATCTGGGCCAGCAGGGCGCTGGCCACCAGCACGGCCGGCGCGGCTTGCGGGTCCTGCTGCTGCACGAAGGCGGCCAGTGCGCTGTCGAGCCGGCGCAGCCAGCCCTGGTCGGCCCAGGCGTGAAGGGTATGAAGGGTGTCGGTCATGGCGTGGCGAGCAAGGGGGGAGCGAGCATGGCGTCGAGCGCCGTCAGGCATTCGAGCGAGGGCTGCAGGCAGCAGCTGCCCTGGGCCGGGCCGTGGATGCCGCGCAGGAACAGGTAGACCGCGCCACCAAGCTGGCGTTCCGGGTCGTAGGCAGAGCCCAGGCGGCTGGCGAGCAGGCGATGCAGCGCCAGCAGATAGAGCGCGGCCTGCACATCGTAGCGATGCTGGGCCATGGCCTGCACCAGTGCATCTTGGCCGTAGGCGCCATCGTCGGCACCGAGCCAGTTGGACTTGTAGTCCAGCACCCAGTAGCGGCCTTCATGCTCGAACACCAGGTCGGCAAAGCCCATCAGCATGCCGTGCAGCTGGCTGCCCTGCAATTGGGGCCGGGCTATGCCCGCCAGCAGGTGAGTGCGGCAGACCTGGTCGACGCGAGACGTGTCCATCCGGTCCAGCGGCAGCCAGAATTCGAGCTCTGAGCGGAAGCTCTCCAGCTGCGCCAGCGCCACTCCGGGCCCGGCCAAGCGGGTGTGGACGACATCGCGCAGCCAGCCGACCAGCGCGGGCGCCTGTTCCTCGTGGCCGGCGCGTTCGCAGCGTGCCTGCAGTCGCGCCGCCAGCGCGTCGTTGTCCTGCAGGGCGAAGCGTTCCTGTGCCAGCCATTCGAGCTGGTCGTGCAGGAAGTTGCCGGTCAGCGGGCCGCGCTTGAAGCGGTGCCAGATCGCGGCGTCGGCCGGAGCGGGCGCAAGCGATCCGCTCGGGCGGGCCAGTGGGTCGGATTCCGGGCTGGATGCTGTGGAGGGCTCTGCGACGGGCGCGGTCTCGTCGTCGGCCGGGCGGGCCCGCTGGATCGGCGACAGGCTGCTGCCCGTCGTGGCGCCTGGCGTCTTGAGGTCGCGCGTCAGGCGCGAGTAGCTCGCGATGCCCCAGCTCAGGTCGAAGCTGGCCTGGTAGTGCGGCGCGGGCAGCAGCTCGCTGCTGTCGTCGGGGCGATGCAGTCGCGTGACGGGCACGGTCTTGTCGGCCGTGCGCAGCTCGATGCCGGGGCAGCCATCGGCCAGTGCCTGCAGCGGCTCCAGCCAGTCCTCGGCCGCGCGCGGCTCGGCGCCGCCGACCAGGTAGCCGGCGGCGCTCAGGTGGCTGTAGCAGCCGTCGCCCTGGTAGAGCTTGACGGCCGAAAAACCCATCCAGAGCGCATGGCGCGGCCTTGTCAGCGCGACATAGAGCAGGCGCATGTCCTCGCGCAGGCGCTCGCGCTCGTAGCGGACCCGGGCCGCGTCGTTGAGGTCGAGCACCAGCTCGCGGCTGCCGTCCTCGCGCGGCAGGTAGGCCGACTTGACGAAGCGCGAATCGAAGTTGCGAAAGCTGGTGGCATAGGGCAGGCAGACCACCGGGAATTCGAGGCCCTTGCTCTTGTGCACCGTGATGACCTTGACCAGGTCGGAGTCACTTTCGAGGCGCAGCACCTGCTCCTCGTTCTGCCCGCTGCCCTCGGCGATCCGGTTCATGAGCCAGCGGATCAGCGCCTGCTCGCCCTCGAGTTCGCTGCTGGCGGTCTGCAGCAGCTCGGCCAGGTGCAGGTAGTTGGTCAGGCGCCGTTCGCCGCCATCGTCCTGCAGCCAGCGCGCCGCCAGCCCGAAGCGGTGCAGCGACTGGCGCAGCATGGCCAGCACGCCCTGGCTCTGCCAGACCTGCTGCAGCTCGCGCAGCAGCGCGGCCTGCGCGTCGAAGGCCTCGTCATCGACCGCGATCCGGCCCAGCGTCGGCAGCGGCAGCCCGATCAGGGCCAGCGCCAGCGCGGCGCGCGCCAGCCCCGAGTCCTGCGGCGTGGCGACCCCGCGCAGCCAGTGCACCAGGTCGCGCGCCTCGTCGCTGCGATAGACCGAGTCCTGGTCCGACAGGTAGACCGAGGCCACGCCGCGCCGCTGCAGCGCCCGGCGCACGGCAGCGGCTTCCTTGCCGGTGCGCACCAGGATCGCGATGTCGCGCGGGCGCAGGCCCTGCAGCGGCTGATCCGGCCGCTCGAAGCCGTTGTCCGGGTCGTTGAGCCAGCCCACGATCTGCTCGGCGCAGCGCTCGGCAAAGAAGCGGCGGATCGCGGTCGTGCTGCGCGGCACCAGGTCATGCTGGATCATCAGCGCCGGCAGCGCGCCATCTGCTCCGACCCAGCGTTCCGCGCGGCCCTGGGCCTCGACCTCGACGAAGGGCAGCGGGTTGCCGGCCGGACCCTTGAACTGGAAGGCGCCGGACTCGCGCGCCTGTTCGGCCTGCAGGAAGCAGTGGTTGACCGTACGCACCAGTTCCCGGGTCGAGCGGTAGTTGACCGACAGGGCGTAGTGGCGGTTGCCGGTGGCGCGGCGTGCCTGCAGGTAGCTGTAGATGTCGGCGCCGCGAAAGCCGTAGATCGACTGCTTGGGGTCGCCGATCAACAGCAGCGCTCGGGCGCGGTCGTTGTCCGCGCTGCGGTAGATCTGGTCGAAGATGCGGTATTGCAGCGGCGAGGTGTCCTGGAACTCGTCGACCAGCGCCACCGGGTACTGGGCCAGGATGCGCGCGCGCAGCCGCTCGCCGTGCTCGCCCTGCAGCGCGGCGTCGAGTCGCTCAAGCATGTCGGCAAAGCCGAAGCTACCCTGGCGCCGCTTGAGCAGCAGCAACTGGCGCGCGACATGGGTCGCGGCATGCCGGCGCGCGGCCTGGCCCGGCTGCGGCAGCCGTTCGAGCTCGTCCTTGAGCTGGCTGAACTGCTCGAAAGCCTCGGGCAGCGCCGGCATCGGGCCGGCGTCGCTGGCCCGCATCTCCTGCAGGCCGTCCGGGGTCAGTCTGTCCCAGCCGGTCTTGAGATCGGGCAGGGTGGAGTCGCTTTCGCCGCTGGCCCAGGCCGCCAGGGTCTCGATCCAGCCCGTGAGCCGGGCGATCGAGAACTTCTTGCCATTCCAGCCCTGCTTGGCCGGCGGCGACTGCGCCTGCACGAAGCCGAGCATGGCCTGGGCGCGCTCGACCCAGGGCGCGCGCAATTGCGCCAGCGCGGCATCGACTGCGGCCCGGCCTTCAGCCAGCACCTGCTGCAGCGACACCGGGTCGCCGCCAGCCGGGTCGCCCTGGCCCAGCAGGTCGCGCATGTCCTGGTGCAGCGCGGCCTCGTCGCGCCAGACCTGCAGCAGTTCCCCCAGCGCCTGTTCCGACAGCGGATAGCATTCGCGCCGCCAGTAGTCCTGCACCGCCTCGGTCAGCAAGGCCTGCTCGTCGGCGACCAGTTCCTCGTCGAACAGGCTGCCGCTGTCGAACGCATGTTCGCGCAGCATGCGCTGACACCAGGCATCGATGGTGTGCACGCTGGCCTCGTCCATGCTCTCGGCGGCCATCGCCAGCTGCCAGGCGGCCTTGTTGCGTGCCTTCTCGTCCGGGTAGTCGGCCAGCAGGCCTTGCAGGAACGGGTCGGCGGCGGCAGGCGCAGACTCGCCGCGAAAGCAGCGCGCCGCTTCGAGCAGGCGAGCCCGGATGCGGTCGGACAGCTCGCGCGTGGCCGCGCGTGTGAAGGTCATGACCAGGATCTCGGACGGCAGCAGCGCGCGCGCAAAGGCGCTGTCGGCCTGGCCGTGGCCCAGCACCAGGCGCAGATAGAGCGCGGCGATGGTCCAGGTCTTGCCGGTGCCGGCGCTGGCTTCGATCAGGCGCGAGCCCCAGAGCGGGAAGGTCTCGGCCTGCAGGTTGTGCGGTGTGGCGTGGGCGTTCATGGGTGATCCGTTTCAGGCGTAGTGGCCTTCAGGCATGCAGGCGGGCGCTGACATGGCGCGTCGCCCAGTCCAGCAGCGGGACATACAGGCGCTCGGCCAGCTCCTGCAGGCCCGAGCCGTCCTCGGTCCGGGCCGCCAGCAGGGCTTCGAAGTCCGGGTAGAGACGCGCCAGGCACATGTCGTTGACCTCGGCCATGGAGTCGTTGAAGGCATCGCCGCTGCCCTCGTAGGTCTTGGCCGGATCGCTGCTGCCGTCTTCCTTGATGTCGCGCGCGACGGCCAGCCCGGTCTTGAGCGGCAACGGCAGCGGCTCGCGCATGCCCAGCAGCCAGAGCTCGAACAGGGATTGCAGCCCCTGGATCGCACTCTTCATGTCCATCGGCTCGATCTCGAGGACGCCGTCCTGTCCCACCACGCGCCCGTGCAGGCGCTGGTCGCAGGCCGCCGCCAGCAGCGAGACCAGCCAGGCCGCGACCAGCTTGTCGGCGCGCGGCGCGGGTTTCTTCTTGCCATCGGTCAGCTTGCCGGATTCCAGCCTGAGCCAGGCCCGTTCGCCAGCGTCGTTGCGGTAGACCGGGTCGATCCAGTCGCGCAGCAGCAGGCCCTGGTGCTCGAACTCGACCGCCAGCCGCGCGTCCGGCTGCGGGAAGTCCTGGCCCGCCTGCTGCCAGGCCCGGCCCATGGCCTCGAGCGTGGCCTGCAGTTCCTGCTGCTTGAGCGTTCCCAGGCCCTGCATCGGCAGCGCGCCCGAGCGGCGCAGGCCGTCGAGCTTGCGCGCGATCAAGGCGGACAGCTCGACGCCGGCCTGGGGCGCCGGCCAATGCTGGATCTGCTGCTGCAGCAACTGGTATTGCTGCAGGCCGTCGAAGCCGAAGGCCTCGGTGTCGCCAGGCTCTTGCTGCGGGCTCCAGAAGCTCACGCTCAGGCGCTCCCGGAAGAAGGTCTTGACGGGGTTGCGCAGGAAGCGCGCCAGCCGCTCCAGCGTCAGGGCCACGGCCAGGTCGGGTTCTTGGCCGGGCAGGGCCATGGGCTGGACGGCCAGCGCAGTCTCGGCACCGGCCAGTTGATCGTGCGCGCTGCGCCATTCGCGCGCATAGGTCAGCAGCTCGGAGCCGGCCTCGAAATAGCGCCGGCTGAACGGCTGCAGCGGGTGCGCGGTGGTGCGCTGCGCCACCGCCTCGGGGCCCCAGGCCGCGGCCAGGTAGTCGCGCAGCTGCGACACCAGCACCGAGGGCGGCTGCGGACTGTTGTCGCGCACGCTGCGCCCGGTCCAGCTGATATAGAGCAGGCGCCGGGCCGACAGCAGGGCTTCGAGCATGAGCTGGCGGTCGTCATGCTGGCGCGAACGGTCGCCGGGACGGAACTGGCCGGGTTGGCCCATCAGATCGAAGTCGCTGCGCATGGCGCGGCGCGGGTAGTCGCCGTCGTTCATGCCAAGCAGGCAGACCACCTGGAACGGGATCGCGCGCATCGGCATCAGGGTGCAGAAGGTGACGCCGCCGGCGCGAAAGCGCTGCTCCAGCCGCGGCACCTCGAGCGCCTCCAGCCAGCCCTGGCGCAGCGCGGCCAACGGCGCCTGTTGCACGAAGCCGGCCTGGTCGCAGGCGGTGCGCCAGGCCGACAGGCCTTCGTCGAGCGCGGCGATGGCCTGGCTGTCGAGCTCGTCGACCGGCTTGAACAGCGCGGCCAGCAGCCAGCGCGCCCGCTCGCACCAGTCGGCCGGGCTGGCTGATTGGGTGCTGTGCTGCCACCATTGCGTCAGGGCCTGCAGCAGATGGGCCAGGCTGCCCGCGAGTTCGGCGTCGAGCCCGCCGACCTCGGCATAGGGCTCGATGCCCTGCCAGCCCGAGGCCTGTGCCAGCTCGGCCAGCGAGCCGGTCGCATAGCCCAGCAGCATGCGCTGCAGGCCGAACCAGGCGCTGTTCTGCTCGCCGCAGGCGGCCAGGTCGAGCTGCTCGCGCTGGCCGGCATGCAGGCCCCAGCGGATGCCGGCGCCGCCCATCCATTGCGCGAGCTGGGGCAGCTGCTCGGCCTCGATGCCGAAGCGGTTGGCAACAGCCGGCACCTCGAGCAGGTCGACCAGCTCGCTCAGGCCGCAGCGCTGGCCCGGCAGCCGCAGCAGCCACTCGATGGCGCTGACGACCGGGCTGCTGGCCCGGGCGCTCAGGTCGGCGATGTCGAACGGGATATGGCGCCGGTCCTGGCGCGGGTACTGGCCGAACACGGCCCGGATCGCAGGCGCCATCAGCTGCACGTCGGGCACCATGACCACGATGTCGCGCGGGTTCAGGTCCGGGCCGGCCAGCAGGCCCAGCAGCTGGTCGTGCAGCACCTCGAGCTCGCGCACCGGGCTGTGCGCCAGATGGAACAGGATCGAGCGGTCGTCCTCGGCCAGCGGCGGGCTGTCGCGGTCCGGGTCGAGCGGCTCCAGGTCCCGGATGCGTTGCTGGACTCTTGTCAGCAGCGGCGTGGCGGCGCTTTCCTCCTGTTCGTCGAACAGGTCGATGCGCAGGCTCGGGAAGCGTTGGCTGGTGGCCACGCTGTCGTCGAAATCGTCGAGCTGGCGGATGAAGTCGCGCCCCTGGCGGCCCCAGGCCGCCAGCAGCGGGTGGGCATGCAGGTGCAGGTCTTCCAGCGGCAGCTCGGCCAGTTCGACACCCTGGCGCAGCGGATGGCGCCGGCGCCTGGCTCTGAGCAGCTCGCGCCCCTCCATGATGTCGCCCCAGTGGAAGCGGCAGGGGTTCGGCACCGCCAGCATCACCTGGCTGTGCCGGGCCAGGCCGGCCAGGGTCTCCAGCGTCGGGCCCGGGATATGGCTCATGCCGAAGACGACGATGCGCCGCGCGACCCGCTCCGGCGTGAAGGCCGGATCATCGAGCCGCTCCAGCACCTGCCGGTGCAGGTCGGGCCGGGTCGCCGCGCGCTGCTCGGGCGCCAGGGTGTCGAGCACCGCGCGCCACAGTGCCGGCTGCCAGCGCTGTTCCTCGGCCAGGGCGGCGCTGCGGCCGCTGGCGTCGCGCAGCTGGTCGCGGCCTGCGGCCCAGTCCTGCAGCCAGTCGGCGCGGTAGTTCTGGTACTGGTCGAACAGGTCGGCCAGCTGCGCGGCCAGCTGCGGCAGCCGCTCGGGCTCACCAGGTTGCAAATAATGCGCAATCGGCGCGAAGGCCGGCTCATCCAGCAAGCCGGGCAGCAGCTGGACCAGGCGCCAGGTCATCGGCAGCTTGTCCAGCGGCGACTCGCGCGGCACCGCGCCCGCGCCCAGCACCTGGCGGTAGGTGCGCCAGATGAAGCGCCCCGGCAGCTCGACCCGCGCCGCCGCGCAGACGCCGGCCTGGCAGGCCAGCTCGGTCTTGAACCATTCGGCCATGCCGCTGCTCTGGACCAGGATGATTTCCTCCTCGAGCGGCGCCAGCGGGTGCTGCTGCAGCCAGGCGATCAGCGCCTGCGCCAGGTCCTCGGCGCGGTTGCCGTGCAGCGCGATGAAGCCGGGCAGCAGGGGGCTTGGGGCGGGGGTCATGGGGTCTTCCTCGGGTCGGCGCGCGTCATCGGCATGAAAGGGGCTGTCGTGAGAAGCTATTGTCGCAAGCCCGCAGTAGGTCGGCTGGCGGCCAGGCTCAAGTTCAGGCATCGGCAGCGTCGGCAGTGGCCGGGCAATGGGCGCGGGCCGACAGCCGGATCATCCTGCAGGCGGGTGACAATCCGGCCATGAATGCCGTCGACTATTCCGAGCTGCCGCTGCTCTACACCTACCGCCGCTGTCCCTATGCGATGCGCGCCCGCCTGGCGCTGCTGGTCGCTCGCCGGCCCTTCGAGGCGTTCGAGATCGTGCTGCGCGACAAGCCGGCCGCGCTGCTGGCGCTGTCGCCCAAGGGTACGGTGCCGGTACTGCGCCTGCCCGACGGCCAGGTGCTCGAGCAGAGCTGGGACATCATGCGCTGGGCCTTGTCCGCCGATACCGAGGGCTGGTGGAGCCTGGGCCAGACCGCGCGCAATCTTGATCTGCTCGCGCGCAACGACGGCCCGTTCAAGCAGCAGCTCGACCGCTACAAATATCCCGAACGCCACGGCTTGGCGGACCTGGCCTTGGCGCGCGAGCCGGCGCTGCAAGTCCTGCTGCGCCCGCTCGAGCAGATCCTGCAGCGCAGCCCCTGGCTCGGCGGCGAGCGGCCCTGCGCGACCGATCTGGCGCTGTTTCCGTTCGTGCGCCAGTTCGCGGCCATCGAGCCGGCCTGGTGGGCGGAGCAAGTCTTGCCGGCGCTGCGGGCCTGGCTGGCTCGCTGGCTGACCAGTTCCCTGTTCTTGGCCTGCATGGTCAAGCTGCCTGGGCAGCAGGCGCTGCGTTTTCCAGTCGAGCAACAATAAGCGCTTTCTTTGTCGCCATCCTTTTGCCGCTATCCGTCCAGCCCGAATCACCCTTTGCCATGCCTTTTCACGCCCCCCATTCGCAACAGTTCCAGCCCGGCACCCGGCTTCGTCACTACAAGGGCGGGCTCTACGAGGTGGTCGGCACCTGCCTGATCGAAGCCACGCTCAAGCCCGGCGTGCTCTACAAGCCGCTGCAGGGCGACAGCCAGGCCATCACCTGGTTCCGTCCGATGGAGGAGTTCATGGACCAGGTTTCCACCCCAGGTGGAGTGGTGCCGAGGTTCGTGCGGGTGGTGGCTGACTGAAGTCTGATCTGGCAAACTCGCCCCTTTCGCAATCCCGTATCCGGGAGCCCGCAGGGGCGTCTCCGGACCCAGAGCCAGCATGCAAAAAATCATCGCGCAGATCGCGCAGGAACTCTCGGTCAAACCCCACCAGGTCAAGGCAGCGGTCGATCTGCTCGACGGCGGCGCTACCGTGCCCTTCATCGCCCGCTACCGCAAGGAGGCCACGGATGGCCTCGACGACATCCAGCTGCGCGAGCTTGAGCAGCGCCTGGGCTACCTGCGCGAGCTGGAAGACCGCCGCGCCGCCGTGCTCAAAAGCATAGCCGAGCAGGGCAAGCTCACGCCAGAGCTGCAGGCCGCGATCCTGGCTGCACCGACCAAGCAGGAGCTCGAAGACCTCTACCTGCCCTACAAGCCGAAGCGCCGCACCAAGGGCATGATCGCGCGCGAGAACGGCATAGCCCCGCTGGCCGATCGGCTGTTCGCCGATCCGACTCTGGTGCCTGCCGATGAAGCCCAGGCCTTTGTCAAGCCGGAAAAGGGCGCGGACGGCAGCGACTTCACGACCGTGGCGGCCGTGCTCGACGGCGTGCGCGACATCCTGTCCGAGCGCTGGGCCGAGGACGCCGCGCTGGTGCAATCCTTGCGCGAATGGCTGTGGCAGGAAGGCCTGCTGCAAAGCCGAAAAGTTGACGGCAAGGACGAGAACCAGCCCGACAACGCCAAGTTCCGCGATTACTTCGACTACGACGAGCCGATCGCCCGCGTGCCCTCGCACCGCGCGCTGGCCGTGTTCCGTGGCCGCGCGCTCGAGATCCTCGACGCGCGCCTGGTGCTGCCCGAGCTCGAACTGCCCGCCGGCGCCAAGCCCGGCAGCGCCCCCTCGCTGGCCGAGGGCCGCATTGCGCGCCATCTGGGCTGGAGCCACCAGGGCCGCCCGGCCGACGATCTGCTGCGCAAATGCGTGGGCTGGACCTGGCGCGTCAAGTTGAGCCTGTCGACCGAGCGCGACCTGTTCACGCGCCTGCGCGACGAGGCCGAGAAGGTCGCGATCAAGGTCTTTGCCGACAACCTGCGCGACCTGCTGCTGGCCGCGCCCGCCGGCCCCAAGGCCGTGATGGGACTCGACCCCGGCATCCGCACCGGTGTCAAGGTCGCGGTGGTGGACCAGACCGGCAAGCTGCTCGATACCGCGACCGTCTACCCGCATGAGCCGCGGCGCGACTGGGAGGGCTCGATCGCGACCCTGGGCGCGCTGTGCCTCAAGCATGGCGTGCAGCTGATCGCGATCGGCAACGGCACCGCCAGCCGCGAGACCGACAAGCTGGCGGCCGACCTGCTGAAACGCCTGGCCGAACGGGGCCAGCCCGTCGAGGCCTTGCCGCAGAAGGTGGTGGTCAGCGAGGCCGGTGCCTCGGTCTATTCCGCCAGCGAATATGCGTCGCAAGAGATGCCCGATGTCGATGTCAGCCTGCGCGGCGCCGCCAGCATCGCGCGCCGCTTGCAGGACCCGCTGGCCGAGCTGGTCAAGATCGACCCCAAGAGCATCGGCGTCGGCCAGTACCAGCATGACGTCAACCAGGGCGAACTGGCGCGCTCGCTCGAGACCGTGGTCGAAGATTGCGTCAACGCGGTCGGCGTCGACCTCAACACCGCCAGCGCGCCGTTGCTGGCGCGCGTCTCGGGTCTGTCGGGCAGCGTGGCCAAGTCGGTGGTGCGCTGGCGCGAGGCCAACGGACAGTTCAAGAGCCGCAAGGATCTGCTGAAGGTCACCGGCCTGGGCGCCAAGACCTTCGAGCAGAGCGCGGGCTTCCTGCGCATCCGTGGTGGCGACAACCCGCTCGACATGACCGGCGTCCACCCCGAGACCTATCCGCTGGTCGAGCAGCTGATGCAAAAGACCGGCAAACCGGTGGCCGAGCTGATGGGAAGAACCGACCTGCTCAAGGGCGTCAAGCCCGAGCTGCTGGTCAGCGAGGCGTTCGGCCTGATCACGGTCAAGGACATCCTGGCCGAGCTGGAAAAGCCGGGCCGCGACCCGCGCCCGGATTTCCAGGTTGCGCGCTTCAACGACGGGGTCGAGGACATCGGCGACTTGAAGGAAGGCATGATCCTGGAAGGCACGGTCAGCAACGTCGCGCAGTTCGGCGCCTTCATCGACCTGGGTGTGCACCAGGACGGCCTGGTCCATGTGAGCCAGCTGTCGAACAAGTTCGTCAACGACGCGCGCGAGGTGGTCAAGACCGGCGACATCGTCAAGGTCCGGGTGGTCGAGGTCGACGTGGCGCGCAAGCGCATCGCGCTGAGCATGAAGCTTGAGGCGGGCGCTGGCGCCGGTCGCAGCGAGCGGCGCGAGGGTGGCGGTGCTGGCGCAGTTCCAGGTGCAGCCGGAGCCAACCGCTTCCAGCCGGCGGGCCGCGGTCAGGCTCAGCGCGGCGGGCGCAATGATCCGGCACCGGCCGGTGCGCTGGCCTCGGCGTTTGCCAAGCTGCAGGCGATCAAGCGCTGAACAGGCAGCAGGTGGGTGCTTTGCCCACCTTGCGTTGAAGCAGCAACTGCTGCCGCTGCCGGGGTGATGCCGTCTCGAGGGCTGTCTGGCCCCTGGTCTTACGCCCCGGCATCGAGCAGGGCCAGCTCCTCGGCCGTGAACACGCGCGAGCGGGTGTGGAAGGCCTTGCCCTCCGGTCCCTCGAGCGAGAAGGTGCCGCCATGGCCCTCGATCACGTCGATGATGAGCTGGGTGTGGCGCCAGTATTCGTACTGGGCCTTGCCGATGTAGAACGGGCAGCCGCCGATCTGGCCCAGGTAGACATCGCCCTGGCCGATGGTGAGCTCGCCCAGCAGATAGCAGTTGGCCGCGCTGTTGTCGCAGCAGCCGCCGGACTGATGGAACATCAGGCCCGGTCCATGCCGGGTCTTGAGCCGTTCGATCAGTTCGAGCGCGGCCGGGGTGGCAATGACTTTTTCAACCATGCGGATCTCCTTCTAGTGGTTTCCAGCCTTGGCCTTGCCAAGCACAAAGCCGCGGTCCCCGAGGGCGGCCACCGATTTCTGGTACTCCAGTATGAGGTGGACGCCCCCGGCGACCGCGGCGCTCCAGGCGCCGCAGCGCTGGATGATCTTAAGGCCCAGCGCCCCTGAGGGGCCTGAGCCTGGCGCTTCTTAGAAGAAGCCGAGCTTGCTCTCGCTGTAGCTGACCAGCAGGTTCTTGGTCTGCTGGTAGTGGTCGAGCATCATCTTGTGCGTTTCACGGCCGATGCCCGATTCCTTGTAGCCGCCGAAGGCTGCGTGTGCCGGGTAGGCGTGGTAGCAGTTGGTCCAGACCCGGCCGGCCTTGATCGCACGACCCATGCGGTAGGCGACGTTGCCGTTGCGGCTCCAGACGCCGGCGCCCAGGCCGTAGAGCGTGTCGTTGGCGATCTCGAGTGCCTCGGCCTCGTCCTTGAAGGTGGTCACGGCCAGCACCGGGCCGAAGATCTCTTCCTGGAAGATGCGCATCTTGTTGTGGCCCTTGAACAGGGTCGGCTGGATGTAGTAGCCGCCTTCGAGGTCGCCGCCCAGGTGGGCCTGGTCGCCGCCGATCAGCACTTCAGCGCCTTCCTGCTTGCCCAGGTCGAGGTAGGCCATGATCTTGGCCAGCTGCTCCTTGGAAGCCTGCGCACCCATCATGGTGTCGGTGTCGAGCGGGCTGCCTTGCTTGATGGCGGCCACGCGCGCCAGGCAGCGCTCCATGAACTTGTCGTAGATCGATTCCTGGATCAGCGCACGGCTCGGGCAGGTGCAGACCTCGCCCTGGTTGAAGGCGAACAGCACCAGGCCTTCGATCGCCTTGTCCAGGAAGCCGTCGTCCTTGTCCATCACGTCGGCAAAGAAGATGTTGGGCGACTTGCCGCCCAGCTCCAGCGTGGCCGGGATCAGGTTGTTGGCGGCGGCCTGCGCGATCACGCGGCCGGTGCTGGTCGAACCGGTGAAGGCGATCTTGGCGATGCGCTTGCTGGTGGCCAGCGGCATGCCGGCTTCGCGGCCGAAACCGTTGACGATGTTGAGCACGCCGGCGGGCAGCAGATCAGCGATCAGCTCGGCCAGCACCAGGATCGAGATCGGGGTCGATTCGGCCGGCTTGAGCACCACGCAGTTGCCCGCGCCCAGTGCCGGGGCCAGCTTCCAGGCCGCCATCAGGATCGGGAAGTTCCAGGGGATGATCTGACCGACCACGCCCAGCGGTTCCTGGATGTGATAGGCGACCGTGTTGTCGTCGATGTTGCTGAGCGCGCCTTCTTGCGCCCGCACACAGCCGGCGAAGTAGCGGAAATGGTCGATCGTCAGCGGGATGTCGGCGTTGAGCGTCTCGCGGATCGGCTTGCCGTTGTCGACGGTCTCGGCGTAGGCCAGCAGCTCGAGGTTGGCTTCGAGGCGGTCGGCGATCTTGAGCAGCAGGTTGGCGCGCTCGGCGGCCGGGGTCTTGCCCCAGGCGTCGGCGGCGGCGTGTGCAGCGTCGAGTGCCAGTTCGACATCGGCCGCGCCCGAGCGGGCGGCCTGGGTGTAGACCTGGCCGGTCACCGGGGTGATGACGTCGAAGTACTGACCGTCGACCGGCGCGACCCAACGGCCACCGATGAAGTTGTCGTACTGGGCCTTGTAGGCGATCTTGGCGCCTTCGGCACCGGGAGCTGCGTAGATCATCTTGTCTTCCTCTGATTGAAATTCGGGTGGAACAGATTGCCTGACCGGCATCAATAGGTTCTCAAGTTCCGTGCCAGCCTGGAAAAACCCGTCTGCTGGCCGCTGGCGTGGCATTTAGCTGGCGCCGGACTGTCACTGGCCGCACCTGGCGTCGCAAAAAACGACAACTGTGCGAAAAAGTGACAGTCCTTGCCCAGTGGTCACTCGATGGCCTTGGTCATTTCCTCGACCACCTTCTTGGCGTCGCCAAACACCATCATGGTCTTGTCGAGGTAGAACAGCTCGTTGTCGAGGCCGGCGTAGCCCGCCGCCATGGAGCGCTTGTTGACGATCACGGTCTTGGCCTTGTAGGTCTCCAGGATCGGCATGCCGTAG
>Ga0156629_101_pt2 | contig 57383 bp, 54 predicted proteins | sample RifOxyC3_FD_110703 | JGI IMG/M metagenome (GOLD analysis project Ga0156629, IMG submission 110703) | Burkholderiales bacterium RIFOXYC12_FULL_65_23 | reverse complement strand
GGCGATCTGTTCGAATTGCTCTCGAGTCAGTTGCATCGCTGCAGTTTCGGCCCAAACCTGCCGACTTGTCAATTTGAGTTAACAGGCTCTAGCAGCTTGGCTGGCGATCAGGAGAACCCGAACTGCTTTGATTTTCAAGGGTTTGCACCCAGACAGCGGGTACAATATTTGCTTTTTTGGAAGGTTTGCAGCAGGACAAACGCTTCTTCCGATCAGCGATCAGGATCAACCCTCTGCCTGGTTGCCGCGACCGTTGATCTTGCTGCCAGGTGATTGCCGCCCTACGAACATGAAGGTCATCCACTCCTCCAACCTGAAACTGCGCCGGCAAACGACGCTGACCGTCATCATCATCCTGTTGATGATCTGGGCCACCGCGATCTACGAGATTCAGCGCAGCAAGCAGGCCTTCATCCAGGAATCGGAGTTGCGCACGGCAAAGAACGCCCATATCTTTTCCGAGTACAGCCTGTCGACCATCAAGCGACTGAACTCCTTCATTCTCGACGCCCGCGAGGAATGGCAAGGCGACTGGATGAAGTTCGCCGAGCATGTGCAGCATCACCAGAACATGATCGACGACCTGGTGTTCCAGGTCGCCGTCATCGACAGCCAGGGCATGATGCAGTTCTCCAACCTCAGCAAACCGCAGACCGTGGTCGACCTGAGTGAGCGCGAACATTTCCGGGTCCATGCCGATGCGCCGCATCAGGACCGCCTGTTCATCAGCAAGCCCTTGAGGGGCAAGGTTTCGGGCAAATGGTCGGTCCAGCTGACACGCCCGATCTTCAGGAACGGCCAGTTCGAGGGCGTGCTGGTGCTGTCGATTGCACCGGAATTCTTCTCGAAATTCTCGGAACAGATTTTCTCCGACCACCGGAACCAGCTCAAGATCGTGCGCAACAGCGGCGAGATCATGGCCATCAATCCGGCGGACGAGTCGATGTACAACCAGCGGGTGCAGGCGGCCTATCTCGACCCGGCAGCACCGCAGACGGGCAATTTCCGGTTTTACGACCCGCAAACCCGGTTCGAAGAGATCGGCGGCTACTACAAGCTGTCCGACTATGGCGTGACCCTGGTCAGCGCCGAGCCGATGGAGGATGTGCTCGAGCCCTATCGGCATTACCGCAATGTCGTGATCGGCGTCGCCTGGCTGACCAGCGCCGCGATACTGCTGTTCTTCATCCTGCTGCGGCGCTCGCAGAACAGCCTGGTCAGGGTAACCCGGGTCACGCGCGAGCTCCAGGGCATCAAGGAGCAGGCCGTCAGCGCCAACGAGGCCAAGAGCCTGTTCCTGGCCAACATGAGCCACGAGATCCGCACGCCGATGAACGCGGTGATCGGCCTGACCCACCTGCTGCTCGAAACCGAACTGAGCCCGCACCAGCGCGATCATCTGCAGAAGATTCATCTGGCCGGCACCGCCTTGCTCGGGGTGCTGAACGACATCCTCGACTACTCCAAGATCGAGGCCGGCCACATGCAGCTGGAATCGGTACCGTTGAACCTGGGCGAAGTGCTGGCCAAGTCGCGCGCCCTGTTCGAGATCCAGGCCGAGGAAAAGGATTTGAACTTGCGCTTCGAGCTCGACCCCCGGCTGCCGGCGGTGGTGCTGGGCGACCCCTTGCGGCTGCTGCAGGTCATCAACAACCTGGTCGGCAATGCGCTGAAGTTCACGCGCCAGGGCGGGATCGAGGTCAAGGTGGACTTGCTCGAGCAAACCGAGCAGGCCGCGCAGATCCAGGTATCGGTGCGCGACAGCGGGATCGGACTCGCGCCGGAGCAGCTCGATCAGCTGTTCGAAGCCTTCACCCAGGCTGACCTGTCGACAACGCGCCAGTACGGCGGCACCGGCCTGGGCCTGAGCATCTCGAAGCGACTGGTCGAGCTGATGAAAGGCAAGATATGGGCCACCAGCGCTCCCGGCCAGGGCAGCGTCTTCTGCTTCACGGCCCGCCTGGGCCTGCAGCCGGCCGGGACGGCTGCCACAGCGCCGCCCGCGCTGGCGACCGATCCGGTCCAGATCAATTTCGCAGGTGAGCGCGTGCTGCTGGTCGACGACAACCCGACCAACCTGCTGGTGGCGCGCGCCTACCTGAGCCGGATGGGGCTGGAAGTCGAGAGCGCCGACAATGGGCAAGCTGCCGTCGAGCAGGCAGCCGGCAAGTCCTTCGCTGCCATCCTGATGGATCTGCAGATGCCTGGCATGGACGGCTTTGCCGCCGCCCGGGCCATCCGCGCCAGCGGCAACCGCAGCCCGATCATCGCGCTGACCGCCGCCGCCATGGACAAGGACCGGCAAGCGGCCGAAGCCGCCGGCATGAACGATCATGTCGCCAAGCCGATCGACCGCCAACAACTCGCCACCGTGCTGCGCCAATGGATTCCCGCGCAGCAGGTCAGCGCCACGCCCACCCCCGCCATTCCTGCAGAACCCGTCGTCGCGCCCGCAGCCAGAACCACCCGACTGCGGCTGGCGCACGCGGCCGAACAGCTGGGTGGCGACCACGAACTGCTGCAGCAGGTGCTGGCGCGCTTCCAGCAGGACTTCGCGTCAGCCCCCGCGCAACTGCACGCGGCCCTGGAGCAGCAACAGTTCGAGCAGGCCATCCGGCTGGTCCATACCTTGAAGGGACTCGCGCCCACCCTGGGGGCCGATGCGCTGCATCAGCTGGCCCAGCAGCTCGAGCAGGACCTGCAGCGGCAGGACACCGGCTTGCAGGCCGCATTCGAACAGGAACTCGGCGCGCTGCTGAGCGAGGTGGCGACGGCGCTGGAACACGGCACGATGCAGGCCTAGGCGCTCGGCCAGCCCAGGCTTGGACTCGCTGCAGTCAATGCGGCGGCCAAGCGCCGAGCGCTCAGCGCATCTCGAACAGTTCTTGGTGGAAGCGTGCCGCCGGCAGGCCCTGGGCGCAGAGGTCGGTGCGGATCGCGTCGCCGAACGCCGCCGGGCCGCAGAACCAGAGCTCGGCTTGCTGCCAGTCGGGCACCAGCGCACGCAACCGCTCGCCGGTCAGCCGGCCGTCGCGGCCGCTGATCAGCAGATGCAGGCGCACGCCAGCGGCCTGGGCGTGCTGCTGCAGTCGCTGCAAGGCGGTCTCATCGACCTCCGAGGTGGCATGAAACAGGTCGATCTCGCGGCCGTCTGACTGCTGAGCCAGCTGCTTGAGACGCGCGACGAAGGGCGAGATGCCGATGCCGCCACCGATCCAGATCTGGCGCCGGGCTGGGCCATCGAACTGGAAACGGCCATAAGGCCCCTCGACCGTGACCGTGTCGCCCAGCTTGAGGCTGGCGGCCAGGCTGTGCGTGTAGTCACCCAGCGCCTTGATCAGGAACATCAGCCGGCCATCGTCCTGCCAGGCCGACGAGATCGTGAACGGGTGCGCCCCCTCGCGCTCGTCGAAGGTCACGAAGGCGAACTGGCCCGGCTCATGACCGGCCCATTGGCTCTTGAGCCGGATCGATACCGCGTTGACCTTGACGCCTTCCAGGTACTCGAGCTGCTCGATCTCGCCGACCGCCTTGCGCCGCACGCCGATGCGCCGCGTCAGGCTGATGAGCGCCGCGACCGTACCGCCCGCCAGCAGCAGGCCGTGCAGGACGCCGACCGGCTGCAGCCAGTAGCCAAAGCTCGTCAGCACGATCGAATGCCAGACCAGCACCAGATAGGCCAGCGCGATCCAGCGGTGGGTGCGGAAGAAATGCCGGTAGGGAAAGCGCTTGATCAAGGCCAGCGCGATCAGCGCCACCGCCAGGTAGAAGGCCTTTTCGCCCAGGTCCTCGGCCAGGCCGCGCTGGCTCTGCAGGAAGGCCAGCACCGGATCGGTCAGCAGCGGGCGCGGCCCGCGCACCGGCCGCTCGAGCAGCCCGGCCCCGATCAGCCACTTGGGCCCCTGCGAAATGAGCCAGTGCAGGATGGCCAGCACCAGGCCCGCGATGCCGAGCCACTTGTGCAGCCGGTACATCTTGTCGAGGCCGTGCAGCCGGTGCTCGAGCCAGGCCGGGCGCACCGCGAGCAGCATCGCGGCACTCATGACGCCCATGCCGAGCAGGCCCGAGTACTGGACCAGCAGGGTGCGCCAGGGGAACAGACCCTGGGTCAGCGGCAGCGCGGCCGATTCGGCCAGCAGCCACAGGGCGGTCAGGCCCAACAACAGACCGATCAGGGTTCTCTGGATATTCTTCATGTCACGATGATAGGCATCAAAACCTGAACCCGCGATGAACCCCCAGGAACTGCCGCGTGGTTACTGCCTTGCCGTCCTCACATTGGCCGGCGGCTGCTGCGGCTGGCTGCTGCGCCAGGGGTTGATGTCGAGCCCGCCGCGCCGCGTGTAGCGCGCGTAGACGCTGAGCTTGACCGGCTTGCAGCGGGTCCAGAGGTCCATGAAGATGCGCTCGACGCATTGCTCGTGGAACTCGTTGTGGTTGCGAAAGCTCACCAGGTACTGCAGCAGCCGCTCCTGGTCGATCGGTGCGCCAGTGTAGCTGATGCGCACGCTGGCCCAGTCGGGCTGGCCCGTCACCAGGCAGTTGCTTTTCAGCAGATCGCTGACCAGGGTCTCGGTCACGGGCGGCTGGGTCGCGTCGGCGCGCAGCAGCTCAGGGGCCGGCTGGTAATGCGTGCATTCGACATCGAGCCGGTCCAGGCTCAGACCGTCGAGCTCGCGGATCTTTTCCTGCTCGAACTGCGCTGGCGTCAGCAGCTTGACGCCGATCGAGCCCCGGCGCTCGCTGCCGCGCCAGATCGCCTCTGACAGATCGGCCTTCAGCCGATCCAGCACCGCCTGGCCATCGTCGAAGCGGCTGTTGTTGAAGCTGTTGAGGTAGAGCTTGAACGACTTGCTCTCGATGATGTTGGGCGACTCGCAGGGCACGGTGACCTGCGCGATCGCCACCTGCGGCTTGCCGCGCGGATTGAGCCAGCTCAGCTCGTAGGCGGTCCAGAGATCGGCGCCCAGGAAGGGCGGCGTGGCGCTGATGCCGATCTCGTCGCGCTTGGTCTGGCGCGGCAGCGGAAACAGCAGGCTCGGGTCGTACTGGTCGGCATAGGCCGAGGTCTTGCCGAGCTGGGACTGCTCGGGCTGGTGCTGGCTGGGGTGCTGGGATTCGGTCATGGCTGGGTTCTGGGTGCGGGTCGGCGCATGCAATGGTGGGCTGGGCTGGACGGGGCTGATCAGCGCTGCGGCTCGCGGCGGAATACCAGCCGGTCGGGCTCGGAAGCGGCCGGCACATACTGGTAGCCTTCGAGGTCGAAGCCCTTGAGCTGCTCGACCGAGAGCGCGCGTTGCGCGACGGCATAGCGCACCATCAGGCCGCGCGCGCGCTTGGCCGCGAAGCTGATCACCTTGTACTTATCCCCCTTGAACTCCTCGAACACGCAGCTCACGATGCGCGGCTTCAAGGCCTTCTTGTCGACCGACTTGAAGTATTCCTCGCTCGCGAGGTTGACGATCAGCGGGCTGGCATCGGCAGCGGCGCGCTGATTCAGATAATCTGCAATCTGGGAGCCCCAGAACTGGTACAGGTTCTTGCCCTTGGGTGTTGCCAGCCGGGTGCCCATTTCGAGCCGGTAGGGCTGCATCAGGTCGAGCGGGCGCAGCACGCCGTAGAGTCCGCTCAGGATGCAGACATGGTCCTGCAGCCAGCCGAGCTCGGCCTCATTCAGCGACTTGGCCTCCAGGCCCTCGTAGACATCGCCATTGAAGGCCAGCACCGCCTGCTTGGCGTTGGCGGGCGTGAACTCGGGGCTCCAGGCCTGGTAGCGCGCGACGTTGAGGCTAGAGAGCGCATCGCTGAGGTCCATCAGCTCGGCGATCTGCTGCGGCGACTGCTGGCGCAACACCTCGATCAGTTCGGCCGCCTGCGGCACGAACAGCGGCTGGGTATGGGTGGCGCTGACGGGCGGGGTTTCGTAATCCAGCGCCTTGGCCGGGGACAATAGGAACAACATGCTGACCATCCTTTATCGCGACGATTATCTGGTATCGGTGGCCAAGCCGCCGGGACTGCTGGTGCACCGCACCGGGCTGGACGCTGGCGAAACCCGCTTTGCGCTGCAGCTGCTGCGCGACCAGATCGGCCGACCGGTCTGGCCGGTGCACCGGCTCGACAAGGGCACCAGCGGCGTGCTGCTGTTCGCGCTCGATGCCGCCACGGCGCGCGCGCTGGGACTGGCCTTCGAGCGCGGCGAGGCCATGCGCAAGAGCTACCGCGCGGTCGTGCGCGGCTGGCCGCCGGAGTCAGGTGTAATCGATCACCCGCTCAAGCGCATGCCCGACGACATGCGCACCGAGCGCGAGGAGGTCCAGGACGCCCTCACCCACTACCGCCTGCTCGAACGCTATGAGCTGCCGCTGGCGCAAGGGGCTTTCACGAGCACGCGTTGCGCGCTGGTCGAGCTGCAGCCCGTCACGGGCCGCCGGCACCAGCTGCGCCGCCACATGAAGCATATCGCGCATCCGATCATCGGCGACGCGACGCATGGCAAAGGGCCGCTGAACCGGGCGCTGGCCGAGCTGCTCGGGCTGCAGCGGCTGTGGCTGCACGCGGGCCGACTCGAACTCACACACCCGGTCACGGGCCAGCCGCTGCTGATCGAGGCCGCGCCGGGCGAGGAATGGGCGCGCTGGGCCAACTGGACCATCGGACCGGCAATTCGGAACTGAATTCACGTCGCCACAGGCAGGCCGGGCTCAGCTCAGAAGGGTTTCGACCTCGAAGCCAACCACGCTGCGCTGCTCGCGGCTGAACTCGACACCCACCAGGTGAATGGTCTCGCCACGCGCGCGATACTTCTCGGCATAGCCGCGGTCCCGGATCTGCTGCAAGGCCTTGCCCTGCGGCATGTCCTCGACCACCTTGAACTCGAACAGGTAGACCTGACCGTTGAACAACACCGCCATGTCGATGCGGCCCTTGTTCGTCACGTCCTCCAGCCTGATATCGAGTCCGAGCGCGGCGAAGTGGCTGTAGAACACGCTGGCGTAATAGCCTTCGTAGTTCGCAATCCGATTGCTGCGGTACCAGTCATTCGGGATGCTGGCGAAGAAGGCTGTGAACAGGGCTCGCAGGCCGGCAAAGTCGTTCGCCTGCAGCAGCCGGTACAGGCGCCCGCTCTGGCGCGCGGTCTCGGTCGAGCGGGCGGTGAGCGCTTGCAGCAGCGCGCCGTTGAGGCTGGCCTCGACCTCCTGGTTCGGGTACTTGAGCGTGTACTCGGTGCGCGCGCCCATCTTGAACTGGCTGCCTATCGTCAGGTAGCCGCTCTGGAACAGCAAGGCCTCGCTGCTGATCTCATCGACGTCGAAGGTGGACAGCAGGCTGTCCATCGTCACCCACTGCCCCAGCTCGGGCGTGAAGGTATCGCGCTGCATCAGCAGGTCGACCAGAAAGGTCGGCGTACCGGTCTCGAACCAGTAGGGCCTGAACTCGCGCTCCTGGAACAGCAGCAACAGGTCGAACGGGTTGTAGACACTGGTTCCGGTCCAGTTGTAGCCGTTGTACCAGCGCCGGATCTCGTCGCGATCCAGCCCGGGCAGCTCGGGCGCGAACACCTGGTCCACGTCCTCATCGGTGTAGCCGCAGATGGCCGAGTAATCGGCAGAAACCGTGATGTCGCGCAGGTTGTTGAGCCCCGAGAACAGCGACACCTTGCTGAACTTGGAGACGCCCGTGAGCAGCGCGAACTTGATGTAGGCGTCCTGCCCCTTGAGGACCGAATACAGGTCGCGCAGGCCGTCGCGCATCTGGCGCGCCACCTCGGGCTCGGTGATGTTGTCGAGGATGGGCTTGTCGTACTCGTCGACCAGCACCACCACGCGCTGCCCGCCGCGGGCGCAAGCCAGCTGCAGCAGCTTGGCAAACAGCCCGGGAAGGTCCTGACCCTGCGGCTGCTCCAGGCCCAGCCGCTCATAGTTGTCGGCAAGCAGCAGGCGGATGCGCTGCTGCAGGGCTGCCAGGCTGTGCAGCACGCCATCGGAAAAGCTGATGCGGATCACTGGGAAGGTGCGTGACCAGTCCCAGCGCGGCTCGGCGTGCAGGCCCTCGAACAGCGCGCGCCGACCCTCGAACAGTTCTGCGATGGTGTCGAGCAACAGGCTCTTGCCGAAGCGGCGCGGCCGGCTCAGGAAGTAATGCGAACCGTCTTCGATCAGGCGCAGGATCTGCGGCGTCTTGTCGACGTAATAGCAACCCTCCTCGCGGATCTTCGCGAAGGTCTGGATGCCGATCGGCAGTTTCTTACGGGAGGTCATGCTCTCTCTCGTTCAGCAGCTCCAAAGCCCATGTCCATCCTCAGTCTTCCCGCGGCCAGAGTCGTTCAGGGTCCATGCGCAAGGATGTTACTGCAACGGTCGAGTAGCAACCCGTAAAATCCCCAGCTCACAGAGGCTCCGCTGCCGCCTGCGCCATGCCGCCGCAGCACCGGACCTCCCCAGATTCCCAGAACCTCCTGAACCCATGACCGACGCCATCGCCCAACCCGGCCTGCAATCCCTGTCCAAGTCCTTCGAGCCCGCGGCCCTGGAAGCCCATTGGGGCCCCGAGTGGGAGCAGCGCGGCTACGGCGCAGCGGGCTTCCGTGGCACCGGCGCTGCCAACACCGAAGCGCCGGCGTTTGCGATCCAGCTGCCGCCGCCCAACGTGACCGGCACGCTGCACATGGGCCATGCCTTCAACCAGACCATCATGGACAGCCTGACGCGCTACCACCGGATGGCGGGCTTCAACACGGCCTGGATTCCTGGCACCGACCATGCCGGCATCGCGACCCAGATCGTGGTCGAGCGCCAGCTGCAAGGCCAAGGCATCAGCCGCCACGACATGGGCCCGACCCCGGCCGAGGCGCGCAAGAACTTCGTCGCCAAGGTCTGGGAGTGGAAGGAGCAGTCCGGCAACACCATCACGACCCAGATGCGCCGCATGGGCGACAGCGTCGACTGGAGCCGCGAGTACTTCACGATGGACGACAAGCTGTCCAATGCCGTGACCGAGACCTTCGTCCAGCTCTATCAGCAGGGCCTGATCTACCGCGGCAAGCGCCTGGTCAACTGGGACCCGGTGCTGATGAGCGCGGTGTCCGACCTCGAAGTCGAGAGCGAGGAAGAGGACGGCAGCCTGTGGCATATCGCCTACCCGCTGGTCAATGGCGAGGGCCAGCTGGTGGTCGCGACCACCCGTCCCGAAACCCTGCTCGGCGACGTCGCCGTCATGGTCCATCCCGAGGACGAGCGCTACGCCCACCTGATCGGCCAGTATGTGCGCCTGCCGCTGTGCGAACGCGAGATCCCGGTCATCGCCGACAGCTATGTCGACAAGGAATTCGGCACCGGCGTGGTCAAGGTCACGCCCGCGCATGACGCCAACGACTACGCGGTCGGCCAGCGGCACCAACTGCCGATCATCGGCGTGCTGACCCTGGACGCCAAGATCAACGACCACGGCCCCGAGGCTTACCGCGGTCTGGACCGCTTCGACGCCCGCAAGCAGATCGTGGCTGACCTCGAAGCCGCCGGCCTGCTGGTCGAGGTCAAGAAGCACAAGCTGATGGTGCCGCGCTGCGCCCGCACCGGCCAGGTGGTCGAGCCGATGCTGACCGACCAGTGGTTCGTCGCCATGAGCAAGGTTTCCGACCAGGACCCGACTGGCAAATCAATCGCGCAAAAGGCCATCGATGCCGTGGCCAGCGGCGAAGTCAGCTTCGTGCCCGAGAACTGGGTCAACACCTACAACCAGTGGATGAACAACATCCAGGACTGGTGCATCAGCCGCCAGCTCTGGTGGGGCCATCAGATCCCGGCCTGGTATGACGCCGAAGGCCAGGTCTATGTCGCGCGCGACCTGGCCGACGCCCAGGCCCAGTTCGAGGCCCGCATTGCCGGCTTCAATGAGTCGCAGCGTGAGCCGCTACTGGCCGCCGGCCTCAAGCGCGACGAGGACGTGCTCGACACCTGGTACTCGAGCGCACTGGTGCCGTTCAGCACCATGGGCTGGCCGGAAAAGACCCAGGACTACGACCTCTACCTGCCCAGCAGCGTGCTGGTCACGGGCTACGACATCATCTTCTTCTGGGTGGCCCGGATGATCATGATGACGACCCACTTCACCGGCAAGGTGCCGTTCAGGCATGTCTACATCCACGGCCTGGTGCGCGACGCGCAGGGCAAGAAGATGTCGAAGTCCGAAGGCAATGTGCTCGATCCGGTAGATCTGATCGACGGCATCGAGCTCGCGCCCCTGCTGGACAAGCGCACCACCGGCCTGCGCAAGCCCGAGACGGCGCCCAAGGTGCGCAAGCAGACCGAGAAGGAATTCCCCGAAGGCATCCCGGCCTACGGCGCCGACGCGCTGCGCTTCACCTTCGCGGCGCTGGCCAGCCTGGGCCGCAGCATCAACTTCGACAGCAAGCGCTGCGAGGGTTACCGCAACTTCTGCAACAAGCTCTGGAACGCGACCCGCTTCGTGCTGATGAACTGCGAGGGCCAGGATTGCGGCCTGAACGAACACAGCGCCGACGCCTGCGCAACCGGCGGCTACCTCGACTTCAGCGCCTGCGACCGCTGGATCGTCTCCAGCCTGCAGCGGGTCGAGGCCGAGGTGGCCAAGGGCTTTGCCGACTACCGGCTCGACAACGTCGCCAACGCGATCTACGACTTCGTCTGGAACGAGTTCTGCGACTGGTACCTCGAGATCGCCAAGGTCCAGATCAACACCGGCAGCCCCGAACAGCAGCGCGCCACGCGCCGCACGCTGATCCGCACGCTCGAGACCATCCTGCGCCTCGCGCACCCGATCATCCCCTTCATCACCGAGGAACTGTGGCAGAAGGTGGCTCCGGTCGCGGGTCGCGCCGGCGAATCGGTCAGCATAGCGGCCTATCCGGTGGCGGCGCCTGAGCGCATCGACGCGGCCGCCGAAGCCCATGTGGTGCAGCTCAAGGCCATGGTCGACGCCTGCCGCAACCTGCGCGGCGAGATGAACGTGTCGCCGGCGCAGCGCCTGCCGCTGTATGCGGTCGGCGACGCCACCTTCCTGTCGAGCATCGCGCCGGTGCTGCAGTCGCTGGCCAAGCTCAGCGAAGTCAAGGTGTTCGCCGACGAGGCCAGCTGGACCGAGGCCGCCCAGGCCGCGCCGGTGGCCGTGGTCGGCGAATCGCGCCTGTGCCTGTTCATGGAAATCGACGTCGCCGCCGAGAAGGCCCGTCTGGGCAAGGAAGCCGCGCGCCTCTCGGGCGAGATCGCCAAGGCCAAGGGCAAGCTGTCGAACGAGGCCTTCGTCGCCAAGGCTCCGCCGGCCGTGATCGAGCAGGAACAAAAGCGCCTGGCCGACTTCGGCGCCACCCTGGCCAAGATCGAGCAGCAACTGCAGCGCCTGGGCTGATAGCCACTGCCGCTGGCTCCGTGGGGCCTGGGCGGCGGATCGACAGCCCAAACAAAAAGGGACGCGGGGTCTGACCCGGCGTCCCTTTCTTGCATCCGGCATACCGGCCGGCGCGCGTTTTTCAGTGCAGCACGAACACCGGCAGCTTGCTGCGCGCGACGATCTTCTTGGTGTGCGAGCCGAACAGGAACTCGCCGACCGCGCCGCGGCCATGGGTGACCATCACGATCATGTCGCAGCCGGCCTTGTCGGCCTCGTCGATGATGGCGTCATCGACATTGCTGTTGGTCGCATGCTGGCCCTGGAAGGCGACCCCGGCGGCGGCGCAGCGCGCCTCGAACTGGCCCAGCAGCGACTTGGCATGAGCCTCGTTGCGGGCGTCATGTTCCTGGATATGCTGGGCAAAGATCTGGGGGTTGTGCGAGGTTTCCGACAGCGCCAGTTCGGGCTCGGCGACGAAGCCCGTGATGCGGGCGCCGAGCTGCTTGGCCAGCGCAATGCTGCCGTCAATGGCGCGCTGCGACAACTCGGAACCGTCGACGGGGACGAACAGGTGCTGATACATGATGCTTGCCTCTCTTTTTGAATCATGTGAAATGATGAAACTCGATTCATTCTAGCGATGGCCAGGCGGGTGGCGAGTGCGTATTACTACGCGCTTGCCAGCCGAGCTCTGCCGCTTTCAGACCTTCCTTGACGCAGGTCAAGCCCGCCGTCAACCGACCTTGACCGGGGGCTGGAAATCGGCTTTTTCCATCAGCCAGGAAAAGCCGAAACCCGCCACCAGACCCCAGAATGCCGCACCGATATTGAGCAGGCTGATGTCCGACACCGTCACCAGCAGGCTGATCAGCGCGCCCAGCGTGAACCGGCCGCCACCAAACGACGCGACAAAAGCGCCTTGCAGCACACGCAACATCGCCAGGCCACCCAGCACCATGATGTAGGACTTGGGGGTGGCCAGCATCAGGCCGGTGAAGGTCGGCGCCATCAGGCCGAACAGCACGCCAAAGCTGCCGAAGGTCAGCGCCGCCGTGTAATGGCGACCGCGCTCACCCGACGAGGTCAGCAGCGCATTGGTCGGGCCGGTCAGGCAACTGCTGACCGCGCCGACGGCGGCACTGAAAAAGGCACCGATGCCGCAGGCGACCGCGATCGCGTTGACCGGCGGCTCGTGCCGGGCCGCCTTCAGCACCGCGACGCCCTGCCCGTTCTGCACCACCAGCACCGTGATCGCCAGCGGCACGACCAGCTCGACCAGCGCACCGAGCGACCAGACCGGCGCCTGGAGCAGCGGCTGGGCCAGGGCAAAGCCGTCCAGGCCCGAAGTATCCAGGCGCCCGAGCAGCGCGATCGCCAGCGCACCGACCAGCAACGCGCCGATCAGCGGCGGCAGCCGCCGACCCCAGACCGGCAGCGCCGACAGCGCGACGAAGGCGATCACCATCGGTGCGGCAATCGCAGCGTCGCTGTGCAGCGCACGCACCAGATCGAGGCCGAAGCGCAGGAAGACACCCGCCACCATGCCCATCACGATCGGCATCGGCAGCGCCGCCATCAGGCGCTTGACCCAACCGCTCATTCCCAGCAGCAGCACCAGCAGGCTGGTGGCATAGAAGGCGCCGATCACCTCGGCAAAGCTCAAGTGCTGCAGCGCCGGCCCGACCAGCACGGTGCCGGGAATGGTCCAGGCAAAGCCCAGCGGCATGTGGTAACGCCAGCTCATCGCCAGCGTGAGCAGGCCGTTGACAAAGAAGACACCGAAGATCCAGGACGCCAGCTCGGCCGGGCTCAGCCCGCCGCGCGTGCCGACCGACAGGATGATCGCAACCGGCCCGGTGGCCGAGAAGATGAAGCCGATCAGGCCGTTGGCGAAATAGGCCAGGCCGAAATCGGAGCGGATCTGGCGCAGTCCGGGACTGCGGCCGGCGGGGGATTCAAGGTGACTCAACATCGGGCGGTCGTCTCTGTGGCTTTTCAAGGAACGGATGCCTGCGCCAGCCCGGAAAATCGGCCCGGACGCGCGGCAGTCGGTTGGCAGCAGTATCACTGTTTCCCGAGGCTTAATAATTAGTCCCTGGACAACACACCATTCAAACCAGAATAACAATTCCATGGACCGCTTCGAGGCCATCCGGCTCTTCACCCGCATCGTCGAGCTCGGCAGCTTCAGCCGCGCCGCCGAGCAGCTTGGCATCACGCGCGCGGGCGCGACCCAGGCCATCCAGCAGCTCGAGGCCCGGCTCGGCGTGCGCCTGCTCGCGCGCACGACGCGCCAGGTCACGCCGACCCCGGACGGCAGCGACTACTACCAGCGCTGCAGCGCGATCCTGGCCGACCTCGACGACGCCGAGGCGCTGTTCTCGCAGGCGAGCCGGACGCCGCGCGGCCGGCTCCGGGTCGACCTGCCGGGCTCGCTGTGCCGGCTGGTGCTGATGCCGGCGCTGCCGGACTTCTGCCGGCGCTACCCCGAGATCCGGATCGAGCTCAGCGTCAGCGACCGCCAGATCGACCCGCTGCGCGAGGGCGTCGACTGCGTGCTGCGCATCGGCGCGCTCGACGACGACCTGCCGCTGGTGGCCAGGCGGCTTGCCACCCTGCCGTTGGTGACCTGCGCCAGCCGCAGCTACCTGGAGCGCTGCGGCCGCCCGCAAAGCCTGGCGCAGCTGCAGGGACATCACGCGGTCGACAACCTGTCGGCCACCACCGGCAAGGCCTTTGCCTTCGAGTTCATGCTCGCGGGCCAGGTCGAGCGCCTGCACCTGCCGGCCAGCGTCGCGGTCAACGACGGTGGCGGCTATGTCGCGGCCTGTTGCGCCGGCCTGGGACTGATCCAGGTGCCGCTGTTCCATGTCGCGCGCCAGCTCGCCAGCGGCGAACTGGAAGAAGTACTGCCCGCGCACCGCCCGCCGGCCATGCCGCTGCACCTGCTCTACGCGCCCAACCGCCAGGCGACGGCCCGGCTGCGCGCCTTCATCGACTGGGCCGGCAAACTGTTCGCGCGCGCGCCGGAACAGCTCGCCGGCTGAAAACCCGCCGATGGCGGACAATCGCTGTCCCCGGATCTACTGCGACATCATGGCCATCCTGCTCGCGCCCATGGAAGGGCTGCTCGACTACGCGCTGCGCGACACGCTCACGCGCGTGGGCGGCATCGACCTCTGCGTCTCCGAGTTCATCCGCGTCACCGGCACGCTGCTGCCCGAACGCGCCTTTCGCCGCATCGTGCCCGAGCTCGACCAGGGCGGACGCACCGCGGCCGGCGTGCCGGTACGCGCGCAGTTGATGGGCTCGGACCCGAACTGTCTGGCCGAGAACGCCGCGCGACTGGCCGGCCTCGGCCCGGCCGGCATCGACCTGAACTTCGGCTGCCCGGCCAAGGTGGTGAATCGCCATGGCGGTGGCGCGGCGCTGCTGCAGGACCCCGAGTTGCTGTACCGCCTGGTCGCGGCCGTGCGCCAGGCCGTGCCGGCGCCGATGCCGGTATCGGCCAAGATGCGGCTCGGCTTTGACGACGACAGCCGGGCCGAGGCCTGCGCCCAGGCAATCGAGGCCGGCGGCGCCAGTCAGCTGGTGGTCCATGCCCGCACCAGGGCCCAAGGCTACCGCCCGCCGGCCTACTGGAGCCGGATCGCCGACATCTGCCAGGCAGTCAGGCTGCCGGTGGTGGCCAATGGCGAGGTCTGGAGCGTGGCCGACGCGCGCCGCTGCCTGCAGGAATCGGGCTGCACCGACCTGATGCTGGGCCGCGGCATGGTCGCCGACCCCGGGCTGGCGCTGGCGATCCTGGCCGACCAGGGACTGGCCGGCGGCAGGCCAGAAACCGGCTGGGACCAGCTGCGCCCGCTGCTGGGCCATTTCTGGCGCCGCGTGCTCGAGCGCATCGAGCCGCGCGCGCGTCACGGCCGGCTCAAGCAATGGCTCAACTACCTGCGCCGCCGTCACCCCGAGGCCGAGGCCGCCTACCAGGCGCTGCGCACCGTCAACGACCCGCGCGTGCTCGAGGCCTGGCTGGACCAGCAGCTCACAGCCAGGCCCGACCCCGCGCTGGCCTGCACCTGAGCCAGGTCCGCCCGCCCCCTCGTCCACACGCAGGGCGGCCATGCAGAGCCAGCCCGTGCCGGCCCGAATTCAGCGCGCCAGCAGGCGCTCGAGCCAGGGCAGCAGCCAGGGCAAGGCAAACGAGGTCAGCAGACCGTTGAGCCCCATGCCCAGCGCGGCAAAGGCGCCCGCCTGCTCGCTGAACTGGAAGGCGCGCGCCGTGCCCAGGCCATGCGCGGCCAGTCCGAGCGCGAAGCCGCGCACCGCGTCGTCGTCGATGCGCAGCCAGCGGTAGAGCGCTTCGGCGCAGAGCCCGCCAACGATGCCGGTCACGATCACCAGCACCGCGGTCAGCGCGGGCAGTCCGCCCAGGCGCTCGGTGACCGCCATCGCGATCGGCGTCGTGATGCTCTTGATCGCGAGCGAGATGCGCGACTCCGGACCGGCGCCAAGCCAGGCACCCAGTCCCCAGGCCGATACCACCGCCACCAGGGACGCGACCAGCAGCACCAGCAGCAACGGCCCGGCCATGCTCTTGAGCCGGGGCCAGTTCGCATGGAGCGGAATTGCCAGCGCGACTGTCGCCGGCCCGAGCAGGAAATGGATCAGCCCGGCGCCGTTCATGTAGCTGGCGTAGGAAGTGCCACTGAGCAGCAACAGGGCGGACAGCAGCGCGACCGCGACCAGCACCGGATTGGCCAGCGCATGACCGCGCAGCCGCCGCTGCAGCCAAACTCCGAACTGATAGGCCAGCAGCGTCAGCGCCAGCCACAGCAGCGTCGAGCCCGCCAGATGCTGCCAGACCAGGGTCGCGCGCTCCAGCATCGCTCAGCCCTCTTCGGAGCCGCGACGGGAGCGGCGCAACAGGACCCGCAGCAGCAGCGCCGCCACGGCCATCGCCAGCAGCGTGCTGGCCACCAGGGCGAGCGCCAGCGACCAGCCTTCGCGCGCCAGCAGCGCGCCGTAGAGCACGACACCGGCGCCAGCCGGCACGAACAGCAGCGACAGATGCTGCAGCAGCTGACTCGAGGTCTGGGCCAGCCTGCGCCCCGGACCGCCGCGCCAGAGCAAGGCCAGGAACAGCAGCGCCATGCCGGCCACCGGCCCGGGCACCGGCCAGTCCAGGCCCAGCACCAGCAATTCGCCGACCAGCTGGAACAGCAGCAGCCAGCTAAAGCCCTGGATCATCGTCCGCTCCCGTCCACGGCAACCGCTCAGCGCCGCTTGAGCCAGGTCACGAAATCCGGCCCGGTCATGTCCTGCTGCAGCAGTTCGTTGCCAGTCTGCTTGGCAAAGGCCTGGAAGTCGCGCACCGAACCGGCATCGGTGCAGATCACCTTGAGCAGCTGGCCACTTTCCATGCCGGCCAGCGCCTTCTTGGCTTTGAGGATGGGCAGCGGACAGTTCAATCCGCGCGCGTCGAGTTCCAGATCGGCATTCATCACTTGTCCTGACATGATTCAATCCTTGACCAGACTTCAGGCCGGAAACACGCCGGTCGACAGATAGCGGTCGCCGCGGTCGCAGACGATGAAGGCGATCGTCGCATCCTGCTCCCGGGCCGCGATCTGCTGCGCGACCCAGCAGGCGCCAGCCGCCGAGATCCCGGCGAAGATGCCCTCCTCGCGCGCGAGCCGGCGGCACATCTCCTCGGCATCAGCCTGGCTCACATAGACCAGCTCGTCGACCGCCTTCGGGTCATAGATCTTGGGCAGGTATTCCTGCGGCCATTTGCGGATGCCGGGAATGCGCGAGCCCTCGCTTGGCTGCGCGCCGATGATGCGGACCTCGGGGTTCTGCTCCTTCAGGAAGCGCGACACGCCGGTGATGGTGCCGGTGGTGCCCATCGCGCTGACGAAATGCGTGATGCGACCGCGCGTCTGCTTCCAGAGCTCGGGACCGGTAGTCTCGTAATGGATGCGCGGGTTGTCGGGGTTGGCAAACTGATCGAGCACCTTGCCCTTGCCCTGCGCGACCATCTGGTCGGCCAGGTCGCGCGCGCATTCCATGCCGCCGCTCTTGGGCGTCAGGATCAGCTCGGCACCGAAGGCCTTCATGGTCTGGGCGCGCTCGATGCTGAGGTCCTCGGGCATGATCAGCACCATGCGGTAGCCGCGCACGGCAGCCGCCATCGCCAGTGCGATGCCGGTGTTGCCCGAGGTCGCCTCGATCAGCGTGTCGCCGGGCGCGATCTCGCCGCGCTCCTCGGCGCGCCGGATCATCGACAGCGCGGGCCGGTCCTTGACCGATCCGGCCGGGTTGTTGCCCTCGAGCTTGGCCAGTACCACATTGCCGCGCTCGCGGTTGGACAAGGCACCGATGCGCTGCAGCGCGATCAGCGGCGTGTTGCCGATGGTGTCTTCCAGGGTCGGGTAGATGACGGGTTTCTTCCGGCTACGGGGGGTCGCGCGTGTCATGGGACTTTTTTCTCTGGGATGCGAGGGACAGTGCCATCACTGTGCCATAATTTCTATCTCATTCCTGCCCGGGTGGCGAAATCGGTAGACGCAGGGGATTCAAAATCCCCCGCCGCAAGGTGTGTCGGTTCGAGTCCGACCTCGGGCACCAGATCAGAAAAAAAAGCGACTCCGTAAGGCGTCGCTTTTTTGCTTTTCAGCGCTGTCCGTTCCAGCGCAAGCGGCCGTAACAAGGCGCGCCAGCACAGACAAGCCGGATTCAAGCGGCACGCAAGCCCTGCTCCACCTGGGGGTAACGCAGCTCAAGCCCGAGCTCGCGCTTCATGCGCAAGTTGCTCAGGCGCCGGGACTCGCCCATGAAGCTCAGCGTCATCGGCGACAACCGCTCCCTGGCCTGCTCGCGCGAGACGCGCTCGGGTCTTGGCAAACCGTAGAGATCGGCAGCCAGCTCGAAATAGTCGCCCATGGTCAGCTCGGTGTCGTCGCAACAATTGAAGACCCGCTGCACCGGCGCGCGCCAGAGCGCCCGCACGCAGGCGCGCGCCAGGTCATCGGCATGGATATGGTTGGTGTGCACGTCGTCCTCGCGCCGCAGCACCGGCGTGCCGCGCAACAGGCGCTCGCGCGGCGTGCCGCCCTCGCGGTCCGGCGCGTAGATGCCAGGAATCCGCAGCACGCCGACCGGCACGCCGAAAGCCCGGCCCCAGTGGCGCAGCAGGTCTTCGGCGGCCACGCGCCGGTGCGCGCGCGGCGTGCCAGGGTTGACCGCCCGGACCTCGTCGACCCAGGCCCCGCTGCAGTCGCCATAGACACCGCTGGTAGAACCGTAGACCAGCGCCCGCGGCGGCGTGCGCCGCGCCAGCACGCGCGCCAGCGCCAGGCTGCGCGGGTCAGCCAGTCCCGTGCCCGGCGGCGGCGCCAGATGCAGCACGCGCGTGGCCAGTCCCGCCAGGCGACGCAGGCTGGCCGGATCATCGAGATTGCCCGCCAGCGGCGTGATTCCGGCGGCGCGCAAGTCGGCCACACGCGCCGGCGTCGAGGTCAGCGCGAACAGGCGGACCCGCCCACGCGCGCCTGGACTGGCTGCAGGCACGGCATCGCTTGCCCCAGGCGCAACAACCGCCACGGCCCGCGCGCCAAGCGCACGCGCACTGCGCAGCCCCACGTCGCCACAGCCCACGATCAACACCCGCTCGCGCCGAAAGCGCGCGGGCAAGGCCCCCAGAAAAGCCATGTCCAGATCCAAATTTGAGAAAATCCTTGGCTGCCAGCGCCACAGCGCCCACAACCCCCTCCAAGACTGTATGACATTCCAGATCAGCGTCGAGCCCAGCGGCCGCGTTTTCTCCGCCACCCCCGATGAAACCCTCCTGGCTGCCGGCATCCGCCAGGGCATAGGCCTGCCCTACGGCTGCAAGGACGGCGCCTGCGGCTCTTGCAAATGCAAGAAGCTCTCCGGCAGCGTGGTCCATGGCGCGCACCAGGCCAAGGCCCTGAGCGCCGAGGAGGAAGCCGCCGGCCTCGTGCTGACCTGCTGCGCGACGGCGACCAGCGACCTCGTGCTCGAGTCGCGCCAGGTGACGGCGGCCGACGCGCTGCCGATCAAGAAGCTGCCGGTGCGCGTCAGCAGCCTCGAGCGCGCCTCGTCCGACGTCATGGTCGTCAAGCTGCAGCTGCCGGCCAACGACAGCTTCAATTACCACGCCGGCCAGTACATCGAGTTCCTGCTCAAGGACGGCGCGCGTCGCGCCTACTCGATGGCGACGGCGCCGCACCAGCAGGCCGTCAAGCCCGCGATGGAACTGCATATCCGCCACCTGCCGGGCGGCAAGTTCACCGACCATGTGTTCGGTGACATGAAGGAAAAGGAGATCCTGCGCATCGAGGGCCCGTTCGGCAGCTTCTACCTGCGCGAAGACTCGGACAAGCCAATCGTGCTGCTGGCCTCGGGCACCGGCTTCGCGCCGATCAAGGCCATCATCGAGCAGATGCGCGAAAAAGGCAGCAGCCGGCCCGCCACGCTCTACTGGGGCGGCCGCCGTCCAGCCGACCTCTACCAGGCCGACTGGATCGAACAGCAATGCGCTGCCATGCCCAACCTGAAGTACGTGCCGGTGGTGTCGGACGCCCAGCCCGAGGACGGCTGGAGCGGGCGCACCGGCTTCGTGCACCAGGCCGTGCTGCAGGACTGGCCCGACCTGTCGGGCCACCAGGTCTATGCCTGCGGCGCACCGATCGTGGTCGAGTCGGCGCAGCGCGACTACCTCGCTGCCGGCCTGCCGGCTGACGAGTTCTACGCCGACGCCTTCACTTCCGAGCGCGACAAGCTGGGCAGCTGAAGCCGCCCGGCCCGCCTGGCCAGCGCTTGGCTTCAGCGCGCCTCGGCCAGCAGCAGCCGGACATCGGCCGCCAGCGCCTCGGCGCCGCTGCCATAGCGGTGGTAGACGCGCAAGCGGCCCTGGGTATCGTAGACATAGCTGCCGGCCGAATGGTCCATCGTGTAGCTGGTCGGCGTCGCCCCCTGGACCGGCTTGTAATAGACCTTGAACGACTTGGCCAGCGCCGGCAGCTCGGCCGGAGTCGGCAGCAGCGCGAGGAAACCGGCATCGAAGCTCGCCATGTAGGCGCGCATGATCTCGGGCGTGTCGCGCTGCGGATCGACGCTCACGAACAGGCCCTGCAGGCGCTCACCGTCGCTGCCGAGCAGCCGCTTGGCCTGCGCCAGCTCGGACAGCGAAGTCGGGCAAACATCGGGGCACTGGGTGTAGCCGAAGAACAGCACCACCACCCGGCCCTTGAAGTCGGTCAACTGGCGCTGACGGCCGTCCTGGTCGGGCAGACTCAGTTCGCGCCCGTAGTCGGCGCCCGTGATGTCCACCCCCTTGAAAGCCGGCTTGTCGCCACAACCCGCCAGCCAGCAGGCGCTGGCCAGGGCAGCGGCGCCCAGCAGCAGCCGGCGGCGCGGAATCGATGGACTTGAAATGGAGTCAATGGTCATGGCTGGATTGTCCGTCGATTGCAGGCCTGCTGGATTGTCCGGCGTCAGGCCCGGGGCTGGCGCAACATGGCGCGCATCTGATCGACCGAGACCTGGCTGGTCGACTCAAGCCTGACCCTGGGTGCGGGCTTGACCGCATGACCATAGTTGACCTCGAAGCTCAACAGCAGCTGACCCTGCTCGTTGCGCGGCAGGCCGGCCTCGAGCGCGCGCTCCTGCGCCTGGGCCCAGCCGCGGCCGCGCAGGCCGGCAAAACGCGCCTGGTTCAGGTTGCGACCCCAGTCGCGCAGGTCGCGCAGCAGGCGCTTGGCATCGGGATAAGCCAGCGTGATGCGCTCCATGTCCATCACCGGCTCGGCATAGCCGACCTCGATCAGCATGTCGCCCCAGTCATGCATGTCGGTGAAATCGTGACAGGGCGCGGGCCAGCCCTGCTCGGCATAGACAGCGCGCAACTCGCGCAGGCTGTCGGGCCCGAGGCAGGAGAACATCAGGAAACCGTTGACCGCGAGCCGGTCCAGCCAGCGGCTCAGCAGGGCACGCGGCAGCGGCTCTTGGTGCAAGGCCATGTTGGCCCAGAGCAGACCGGCCGTTCCGGCGGCGGCGCCAGACTCGTCATGCAGCGCGGGACCCGAGGCCAGCCACTTGAGCGGATTCCAGCCGCGCGGCGACAGTCGGCGCAGGCTGTCGGCCGCTGCCGCAGCACCCTGACCCAGCAGCTCGACCCTTGCTTCGGGATAGCGCTCGGCCACCAGCCGGTGCGCCTGCAATCCGCCGTTGAGCGGCGCCCAGTCCAGCCACTGCGCGGGCGCCTGCTTGATCCAGCCCAGCCGGTCGGCCATGCGCGCACCGATCTCCTCGTGCAGCCAGGGACTCTCGCTGCGACGACGCTCGCGCCAGCGGCGGGCCGCAACGGGATCGAGGCCGGGAACGGGCTTTTCCTGGCCGGGGGTGACTGCTTGCATGGTGGGCGATCGAATCAAGAAAAGAGGATGAGCGGGCGACAGGCCCGCAGGCGCCGCAGTATATTCGCCGCATGAAAGATCTGCTGCGCCGCTGGCTGCCAGCCTGGCCGGCCAGTTGCGCCATCTGCGCCGGCTGGCCGGCCCGCCCGATCTGCCCGGCCTGCCTCGAACGCCATGGCCGGCCCCTGCCCCGCTGTCCGGGCTGCGCACTCGCGCTGGCACCGGGGCTGGAGCGCTGCACGCGCTGCGCCGAGGCCGGACCCGGCCCGTTGCAGCAATGCCTGGCAAGGGTCGACTACGCCCATCCCTGGTCGGCCCTGGTCGCCAGGCTCAAGCGCGACCCGGCCTGGGCACCGCCGCTGGCACGGTTGCTGGTCGATGCGCCGGGTCTGCCGGCGCTGCTGCAGGCGACCGACCTGATGCTGCCGATTCCGCTGAGCCCGGACAAGCTGCGCGCGCGCGGCTATGACCAGGCCTGGGAACTGACCAAGGCGCTGCGCCGCCAGCTGCGCGACGCGCCACCGGCCCTGCCCGGGCTGCTGCAGCGCCGGCCGCAGGCCGCGACCCAGCACGAACTGGCACGCGCGCAACGCTTCGACAATGCGCTGCAGGCCTACGCCGTCGATCCCGCCGCTGGCCCGCAGCTGCGCGGTCGCCGCATCCTGCTGGTCGACGATGTCATGACCACCGGCGCCACGCTGCAGTCCGCCGCCACCTTGCTGCTGGCTGCAGGTGCCGCCCAGGTCAGCGCGCTGGTGTTCGCGCGCACCCCGGCCCCCACCCTAGACTGAAATCCATGTTCCACATCGTCCTCGTCCAACCCGAAATTCCACCCAACACCGGCAACGTGATCCGGCTCTGCGCCAACACCGGCTGTAATCTGCACCTGATCGAGCCGCTGGGCTTCTCGATGGACGACAAGCTGCTGCGACGCGCCGGGCTCGACTACCACGAGTACGCCGAACTGCGCCGCCATGCCGACTGGAGCCGCTTCCTGCAGCAGATGCAACCCGATCCGGACCGGATGTTCGCACTCACGACCCGCGGCTCGCGCCCGGCGCACGAGGTGGCCTTCCAGCCCGGCGACTGGCTGGTGTTCGGCTCCGAGACCGCCGGCCTGCCGGCCGAACTGCGCGAAACCTTCGCGCCGGCGCAGCGCCTGCGCCTGCCGATGCGGCCCGGCCAGCGCAGCCTCAACCTGTCGAACGCGGTCGCGGTGATCGCCTTCGAGGCCTGGCGCCAGAACGGCTTCGCCGGCAGCGCCTGAACGCCGGGCGGCGGACGGGCTGCGGTACTGGCTGGCAGCAGCTCAGAACCAGCCGTCCCAGACCAGCTTGATGCCGGTCAGGAACATGCCGATATAGACCACGCGGTAGAACAGCTCGGGCGAGATGCGGCGCGCCATGCGCACGCCGATCCAGACCCCGAGCGGCGCCAGTGGCAGCAGCAGCAGGGAAGTCGCCAGGTTGCGCCAGTCCAGCAGCCCCAGCCAGGCATAGGGCACCCATTTGCTGAGGTTGACGACAAAGAACAGGAAGGCCATGGTACCGGTGAACACCACCGGCTTGAGCTTGAGCGGGATCACATAGGCATTGAGCGGCGGGCCGCCGGCATGGGCGACAAAACTCGTGAAGCCCGAGGTCGCGCTCAGCAGCCAGCCGAGCCAGCGCGGCGCCGGCCGGTCGCCGGCGCGCGGCGGAAACAGCAGGCGCTGGGCCAGGAACAGCAGCGTCAGCACGCCGACCACCCCGGCCACCAGGCGGGCGTCGAGGGTACGAAACGACAACGCACCGATCACGATCCCGACCAGCGCCGGCGGCAACAGGAAGCGCAACAGACGCCAGTCGACATCCTTGCGGAAAGCCGCCATGCCCAGCAGATCCATCACCAGCAGCAACGGCATGCAGATGGCGGCGGCCTGCGGCACGCTGATCGCGAGCGCCATCATCGGCACGGCCAGCGAACCGAAGCCGGCGCCGAAGCCGCTCTTGCTGATGCCCAGCAGCAGCACCGCCGGCACGGCGACAAAATAGAACCAGGGATCGGTGATGGGGATCAGGGTCATGTTTTTCTCCAGCCCGCACTGTACACAGCGCCAGATCCGGGCTTGGTTCAAAATCGCCCCATGTTCACACCCTCTCAAGCCGACGTGCGGCGCTTCTTCTGCGCCGTCCATGCCAAGCACCAGCAAGGCCAGCCGATGGAAGCGATCGAAGTGCTGGCCAGCGAATGGATCCAGCGCCACCCGGAATACCATGCCGACCTGGCCGATATCGACGCCGCGTTGCGCCAGATGCAACAGCCCAGCGACACGCGCGAAAACCCCTTCCTGCACCTGTCCATGCACCTGAGCATCAGCGAGCAATGCTCGATCGACCAGCCGCCCGGCATCCGGCAGGCGGTCGAGCTGCTGGCCGCCCGGCGCGACTCGCTGCACGAGGCGCACCACGAAGTCATGGAGTCGCTCGGTCGCATGATCTGGGAGAGCCAGCGCGCTGGCCGACCGCCGGATGGCCAGGCCTATATCGACGAGATCAGGCGCAAGGCGACCAGCCGCTGAAGCGCCAGCCAGCCGGCAGCAGCAGCAGCCGGCCCCGCAACATCAAACAAGGAAAGACCCCGGCAGGCTGAACCCGCCGGGGTCTTCGCATCTGCAGTCTGCAGATGCAGTGGCGGCCGCCGGAGTTTGTTGTCCTGACAACCGTGGGAGCAAGGGATTGCTCCCGTCCATGTCGCCTGGCAGAGAGGACGGACCTCGGTGCGGGCGGGGTGCCTGTTGCACACAGACAGGCTCAGATTAAGGCTTCGGAAGCTGGTCCGCAAGCAGTTTTTTTCAATTTCCCTCCCCTTTTCGATAGCCATTTTCTCGGCTGAAATCGTGACGATCTAATGCTCTATATTCTTTATAGATATATAAATTTGATTCATAAGTATTGACTCATTATTTGAAGAACCCTAATATTCGCTTCGCCTGCCCTTCGGGGAGGCACTTGAGACGCTGCCGAACCCGGCTAAGTTGATGACCCTAAAGGGCATTCAATGGCGACCCCCCAATCAAGGCGCACCCCAGCTCAGGCAAAGGTGCCGCGTAGAAAGGAGTGTGCTATGACAGCGCAAAATTCCACCTGGCCTACCCCCTGCCCCGGCTTCCTGCGTCCCTCCGCAGACCGTCTGTTCAGGGTCTTGTACGCCATCACCCACAGTGGCATGGCCCTGCTCGGACTGGGACTGGCCCTGGTCACCCTGATCCTGCTGACCAACCCGCAACTGCGCGGCGATGCCGAGCAAAAGCTGCTCGGCTGGCTGCAACAGCGCCAGAACAGCGAAACCACGGCAGACGACGAGCCCAAGGGCACTGCCGAAGCCACCCTGGCCACCAACCTGCCCAAGGAACAGGCCCAGGTCGCGAGCTGGATCAGCCGCAAGTACCGGGTCGCCCCTGAAGCGGTCGGTGCGCTGGTTGCCGAAGCCTTTGCGCTCGGCAGCAAGATCAAGCTCGATCCGACCCTGATCCTGGCCGTGATGGCGATCGAATCGCGCTTCAACCCGTTCGCACAGAGCCCGGTCGGCGCGCAAGGCCTGATGCAAGTGCTCACCCGCGTGCACTCGGACAAGTACGAGGACTTCGGCGGCAAGCAGGCCGCCCTGGACCCGCTGGCCAACCTGCGCGTCGGCGTCAAGGTGCTGCAGGACTGCATCCGCAATGCCGGCACGATCGAGGGCGGGCTGCGCCGCTATGTCGGCGCGGTCGAGACCGACGGCAACGACTATGTCGCCAAGGTCATGGCCGAACAGCAGCGTCTGCGCAGCGTGGCGCGCGGCGTCAAGCTGCCGATCAATGCCGGCGCTCCGGTGCTGGTACGCGCCACGCCGGCCAAGCCGGCGGACGACAAGCGCGAGCTCGAAGCCGATGCGGGCACCCCTGCGGCAGGCAAGCTGCAAAGCTCCTGATAAAATCACGCCCGTGCGCGACTGGCGATAGGCCGGGGCCGGCCTAGCCGTTCCCGCCGAGGTGGGATTACCACTGGGGAGCGCACAGCCAATTCAGCCGTTCGCCTGGGCAGCCCCTGTCACTGTCACGACCGCGCAGGGAAGCGTATTTTTCCAAGGACTGCCATGTACGACCGTAACATCCTGATCGAACAAACCGACCCCGAGCTGTTCGCCGCCATCCAGGCCGAGACCGCTCGCCAGGAACACCATATCGAGCTGATCGCGAGCGAGAACTATGCCTCGCCCGCCGTCATGGCCGCCCAGGGCAGCCAGCTGACCAACAAGTACGCCGAAGGCTACCCGGGCAAGCGCTACTACGGTGGCTGCGAATTCGTTGACGTCGCCGAGCAGCTCGCCATCGACCGCATCAAGCAGATCTTTGGTGCCGATGCTGCCAACGTGCAGCCGCATTGCGGCGCCTCGGCCAACGAAGCCGTCTTCCTGGCCTTCCTCAAGCCCGGCGACACCATCATGGGCATGAGCCTGGCCGAAGGCGGTCACCTGACCCACGGCATGCCGCTGAACATGTCGGGCAAATGGTTCAACGTCGTCTCCTACGGCCTGAACGACAAGGAAGAGATCGACTACGACGCGATGGAAGCCAAGGCGCGCGAGCACCGCCCCAAGCTGATCGTCGCCGGCGCCTCCGCCTACAGCCTGCGCATCGATTTCGAGCGCTTTGCCAAGGTAGCCAAGGAAATCGGCGCGATCTTCCTGGTCGACATGGCCCACTACGCCGGCCTGATCGCCGCGGGCGTCTACCCGAACCCGGTGCCGTTCGCCGACGTCGTGACCTCGACCACGCACAAGAGCCTGCGCGGCCCGCGCGGCGGCATCATCCTGATGAAGGCCGAGCACGAGAAGGCGATCAACTCCGCCATCTTCCCGGGCCTGCAAGGTGGTCCGCTGATGCACGTGATCGCCGCCAAGGCCGTCGCGTTCAAGGAAGCCCAGGCGCCCGAGTTCAAGGCCTACCAGGAACAGGTGATCAAGAACGCCCAGGTCATCGCCGAGACCCTGACCCAGCGCGGCCTGCGCATCGTCTCGGGGCGCACCGAGAGCCATGTCATGCTGGTCGACCTGCGCGCCAAGGGCATCACCGGCAAGGAAGCCGAAGCCGTGCTGGGTGCTGCCCACATGACGATCAACAAGAACGCGATCCCGAACGATCCGGAAAAGCCGTTCGTGACCAGCGGCGTGCGCATCGGCACCCCGGCCATGACCACCCGCGGCTTCAAGGAAGAGGAAGCCCGCCTGACGGCCAACCTGATCGCCGACGTGCTGGACAACCCGCGTGACGAGGCCAACCTCGCTGCCGTGCGCGCCAAGGTGCATGAGCTGACCAGCCGCTTCCCGGTCTACCGCTGATCGATCTGAATGCCCCGGCCTGGTGCCGGGGTTTTTCATTTCAGAACCGATGAAATGCCCTTTCTGCGGCCATGCCGAAACCCAGGTGGTGGAAACCCGTCTGTCAGAGGACAGCGGTTTCGTGCGCCGGCGCCGGCGCTGTAGCGCCTGCGACAAGCGCTTCACCACCTACGAGCGGCCCGAGGTCAGCTTTCCGATGGTGGTCAAGAAAGATGGCCGCCGGATCGAATACGACCCGGCCAAGCTGCGTGCCAGCCTGGCGCTGGCGCTGCGCAAGCGCCCGGTCAGCACCGAACAGGTCGATGCTGCGACTGAGCGGATCGAGGAAAAGCTGCTGAACCTGGCAGCGCGCGAGGTGCCGACACACCAGCTCGGCGAACTCGTGATGCGCGAACTCAAGAAGCTCGACAAGGTGGCCTATGTGCGCTTTGCCAGCGTCTACCGCAGCTTCGAGGACATCGACGACTTCAAGACCCTGGTCGACGAAGTGCGCTGAACGGCGCGGCAACCCACCCGGCCGCTCAGGCGCACCAGAGCCCGGTCGGCTGGGTGATCCCCATCCAGAGCGCCCAACCCGAAGTCGCGGCCAGGGCCAGGCCGGCCAGGCGCATGCCCCATTGGCCGGAGCCGGCGTCCTTCAGGCGCAGCAGCAGCCAGGGACCGATCACCAGCGACACCATGGTGCCGACGGCAAAGGCCGCCATCAGCAAGGCACCGCTGAGCGCGCTGGCCGACAGCGAAGCCACCAGCAGCGCCGAATAGAGCAAGCCGCAAGGCATCAAGGCCCAGCCCAGTCCGAGCACGACCGGCGCGCGCGGCCCGAGCCGGGCCAGCACCGGCCGCGTCCGGCGCCAGACGCCCTGGCCCCAGCCGTCAACGAAGGCCGGCTGACGGCCCAGAAACAGCAGGATCAGCCCCAACAGCAGCGCCGCGACATGCAGCATGATCCAGAGCGGGCGCAGCACGGCGGTCTGGGTGCCCATCCAGGCCAGGCCCTCGACCGTGCCGCCGGCGAGCGCGCCGAGCAGGCTGTAGCCCAGCAGGCGGCTGAACTGGAAGCGCCACAGCGCCAGCGTACCCGACTGGCCGTTGCCGGCGCCGCGCGCAATGCCGGCACAGGCGGCGCCACACATGGCCACGCAATGCGGCCCTCCTACCAGCCCCATCAGCAGGGCGGAAACCATCATGGACGAAAGCATGGCTGAACTGTAGCAGCCCCCCGCTACCCTTCGGGATTTCAGATGATCTTGGAGAAGCGGGCCCGGTCCTGGTCGCTCTGCAGGTACTTGTCGAAGGTCATGGCGATCGCGCGCACGAAATACCAGCCCTGCTCGGTCACCTCGAGGCTGGAGTCGCTCAAGCGGACCAGCCCCATCGCCACCATCTCGCCGAGCCGCTCGAGTTCGCGCGCAAAATGGCTCTTGAAGTCGACCAGATGGGCATCGCCCATGGCCTCGAAGTCGAGCTCGCCCTGGCACATGATGGCCATGATCACCGAGCGGCGCAGGATGTCGTCGCGGTTCAGTGCCAGTCCGCGCACGATCGGCAGCCGGCCCTGGTCGAGCGCGTCGTAATATTCGTCCAGCGTCTTGGCGTTCTGGCTGTAGGTCGCGCCGATGCGGCCGATGGCCGAGACGCCGAGCGCGATCAGGTCGCAATCGGGCTGGGTGCTGTAGCCCTGGAAGTTGCGGTGCAGCCGGCCCTGGCGCTTGGCGACTGCCAGCGCATCATCGGGCAACGCAAAATGGTCCATGCCGACATAGTCGTAGCCGGCATCGCCCAGCATCGCCAGCGAGTTGGCCAGCATCGACAGCTTCTCGGACGGGCTCGGCAGCTCGGCACTCAGGATGCGGCGCTGCGGCTTGAAGCGGGTCGGCAGGTGGGCATAGGCATAGAGCGCGATCCGATCGGGCCGCAGCTGCTGGATCTGCTCCAGCGTATGGCGGAAGGACTCGGGTGTCTGCTTGGGCAGACCGTAGATCAGGTCGACGTTGATCGACTCGAAGCCGATATCGCGCGCGGCCTGCACCAGCGCAAACACCTGCTCGGCCGGCTGCACGCGGTGGACGGCCTTTTGCACCGTCGGATCGAAGTCCTGCACGCCAAAGCTCAGGCGGTTGAAGCCGAGCTGGTACAGGTGCTGCAGGCGCTCGGGCGTGACGGTGCGCGGATCGACCTCGATCGAGAACTCGCCGCCGGGCGTCAGGTTGAAATGGCGCTTGATCATGTCAAGCAGGTCGCTGAGCTCGACGTCGCTCAGGAAGGTCGGCGAGCCGCCGCCCAGATGCAACTGCGACACGTTGTAGCCACGGCCGAAATGCTCGACCTGCAGCTCGAGCTCACGCGACAGGTAGCGCAGGTATTCGGCCGATTTGCTGTGGTGCTTGGTGATGACCTTGTTGCAGGCGCAGTAGTAGCAGAGCGACTCGCAGAAAGGAATATGCACATAGAGCGACAATGGCAGCGCCATGGAACCGGCGCGGCGCTGCTCCAGCGCCTGGATATAGTCGTCACAGCCGAAGGCCTCGACGAAGCGGTCGGCGGTGGGGTAAGAGGTGTAGCGCGGCCCCGGCACATCGAAGCGCCGGAGAAGTTGCTCGTCGATTGCATGGCTCACGGGCTGGTTCTCCAAGGTTGGAAGCGACTGTGCCGCATATTGCCAAAACTGCCCTTGACCTGGGTCAAACAAGAATTTATGCCGATTGCAAAAAAAGTCCAATCCATGACGAGCAGCCAGGGACGACCGTCTCAGGCGCCCATGAGCCTGCCCGCTAGAATGCCTGATTGATTGAACATCATTATGGATATACACAGCATCAAAGTGGCCTGTTCCAGTTGCAACCTGCGCGAGCTCTGCATGCCTGTGGGCTTGAGCCCGGACGAGATGAGCCGGCTCGATAGCGTGATCAGCACGCGCAAGCGCGTCAAGCGCGGCAGCGCGCTGTTCAACAACGGCGACCGCTTCTCCTCGCTCTATGCCGTGCGCTCGGGCTTCTTCAAGACCCGAGTCACATCGGTGGATGGACGCGACCAGGTCACGGGTTTCCAGATGACGGGCGAGATCCTCGGCATGGATGGCATCGTCAACGACCACCACAGCTGCGATGCCGTGGCGCTGGAGGATGCCGAGGTCTGCGTGATGCCGTTCGACCGGATCGAATCGCTGTCGCGCGAATTCAGCGCACTGCAGCATCATGTGCACAAGATCATGAGCCGCGAGATCGTGCGCGACCACGGCGTCATGCTGCTGCTGGGCAGCATGCGGGCCGAGGAAAGGCTGGCCGCGTTCCTGCTCAACCTGGTGCAGCGCCTGCATTCGCGCGGCTTCTCGCAGTCCGAGCTGGTGCTGCGCATGACGCGCGAGGAGATCGGCAGCTATCTCGGCATGAAGCTCGAGACCGTCAGCCGGACTTTCTCGAAGTTCGTCGAGGAAGGCATCATCGAGGTCAAGCAGCGCCATGTCCAGATCAAGGACACCGAAGCGCTGCGCCGGCTGGTCAACCCGCCATCGGGTAGCTAGGCCGCCGGCTCAGCGGCTCACTTGCCGGTCACGACCAGCGGCGAGGCGACATGGTTGCGCGCCTTCATCGCGGGCTCCAGGCTGTCGCGCTGCTCGGGCGTGAGCGGCTGACCGACGCGCTGCGACTCGGTCGAGCTGTCGCGCTCCAGCACCGGATCGGGCTGATGGGCGGCAATCATGTACGTGGTGATCGAAGCGCAAACGACCAGCAGCGGGCCGCCCACCACCAGCCACATCATGGGCTCCCGATACCAGACCTGGCCCTTTGAGTTCTTGTGTTCCATGCTTGCCAATCTCGATAAATGAAGACGCCCTGGAGACCGTTAGCGGTCATCCAGGGCTGTCAAGCGAGCCCGCAGGCTCGGTTCGTGCCGCTCAAGAATTACTTGGACGGGTGCGACAGGCCCCAGACATAACCGGTCAGCACATGCAGCTGGTCTTCGGTCAGCTTGGACTGCTGGGCCGGCATCACGTTGGTCTTGCCTTCGTTGATCATCTTCACGATGAAGTCGGCACCAAAGCCATGCAGCCAGATATTGTCGGTCAGGTTGGGAGCCCCCACAGCCGGGTTGCCCTTGCCGTCGGCGCCGTGGCAGGCGGCGCAAGCCGCAAACTTCTCCTTGCCAAGAGCAGCCTTGACCGGGTCGCTCGCGCTGCCCGACAGGCTCAGCACATATTCGGCCACGTTGCGCACATCGTCCGAGGTACCGACGGCAGCGGCCATCGGAGGCATGACGCCCATGCGGCCGTTGGCGATCGTGTTCTTGATATGCGCGGCGCTGCCGTCACCCAGCCAGTCGCTGTCGGTCAGGTTCGGGAAGCTCTTGCCACCACGCGCGTCGGCGCCATGGCACTGGGAGCAGAAGTTCTGGTAAAGGCGGTCACCGATCAGCTGGGCCTTGGGGTCCTTGGCCAGTTCCTCGACCGACATGCCCTTGAACTTCTCGTAGACCGGCGCGATCAACGCCTTGAGCTTCTCGCCTTCCTTGGCGTGCTGACCGGCCGAGGTCCAGCCGAGCTGGCCGCCGCTGGTACCCAGGGTCGGATACAGGAAGGCATAGCCGATCGCGAACACGATCGTGATCCAGAACAGGCCGACCCACCACTTGGGCAGCGGGTTGTTCATTTCCTGCAGGTCGCCGTCCCAGACATGACCCGTGGTATTGCCGGGATTGAACTTGACCTTACCGTTGCTCCACAGCACCCACACGCAGTAGGCAATGGAAGCCACCACAATGACGGTTACATACCATGCCCAGAAGCCGTTTACAAAGTCGCTCATGATGGTTCTCTTTCTCGTTATTCGTCTCGGAAGGGGAGACCGGACGCCTCATCGAAGTCAGACTTGTTCCGTCCGGAGCAGGCCCAGGCCATGATGGCAATGAATGCCACGAAGCTGATCAGTGTCACGCCTATGCGCACATCGGTGATGTCCATGTCGCCCCTCCTCTGTTACTTGATGGCGGTGCCGAGAACCTGCAGATAGGCAATCACGGCGTCGAGCTCGGTCTTGCCCTTGACGTCGTCGGCAGCCTTGGCGACTTCCTCGTCGCTATAGGGCACGCCCAGCGTCTTCATCGCAGCCAAGCGGCCTGGCATGACGGAGGCGTCGACCAGATCCTTTTCCAACCAGGGATAAGCCGGCATGATGGACTCAGGCACCACGTCACGCGGGTTGATCAGGTGGATGCGGTGCCACTCGTCGGAATAGCGGCCGCCTACGCGGGCCAGATCGGGACCGGTGCGCTTGGAACCCCACTGGAAGGGACGGTCATAGACCGACTCGCCAGCGCGCGAATAAGGACCGTAGCGCAGCGTCTCGGCCTGGAAGGGACGGATCATCTGCGAGTGGCAGTTGTAGCAGCCCTCACGGATGTAGACATCACGACCGGCCAGTTGCAGCGAGGTATAGGGCTTGAGGCCCTCGACCGGCTGGGTAGTCGACTTCTGGAAGAACAGCGGGACGATCTCGAGCAGACCGCCGACCGACAGCACCAGCGTGACCAGGACGATCATCAGGAAGTTGCTGGTCTCGATCCGCTCGTGACCCTTGACGGGTGCGTTGTGGTTAGCCATTTATCTTTACTCCTCAGGCGTGGGCAGCGACGGCAGGGATTTGCACTGCAGGCAAGGAGCCCACCTTGAGGCCTTGACGCGCGGTCATCACGGTGTTCCACAGCATCAGGCACATGCCGGACAGATACAGCAGACCGCCGACCAGACGGATGATGTAGAAGGGAATGGACGCCTTGACCGACTGCACGAAGGTGTAGGTCAGGGTGCCATCGTCGTTGAGGGCACGCCACATCAGACCCTGGGTCACGCCCGAGATCCACAGCGCGGCGATGTAGAGCACGATGCCGACGGTAGCGAGCCAGAAGTGCAGTTCGATGGCGGGCACCGAATACATCTTCTTCTGGCCGTACAGGCGCGGGATCAGGTAGTAGAGCGAACCCATGGTCACCAGACCGACCCAGCCCAGGGCGCCCGAGTGCACGTGGCCCACGGTCCAGTCGGTGTAGTGCGACAGCGCGTTGACGGTCTTGATCGCCATCATCGGGCCTTCGAAGGTCGACATGCCGTAGAAGGACAGCGAAACGATCAGGAAACGCAGGATCGGGTCGTCACGCAGCTTGTGCCAGGCGCCCGACAGGGTCATGATGCCGTTGATCATGCCGCCCCAGGACGGAGCCAGCAGGATCAGCGAGAAGATCATGCCGACCGACTGGGTCCAGTCCGGCAGCGCGGTGTAGTGCAGGTGGTGCGGACCCGCCCACATGTAGGTGAAGATCAGCGCCCAGAAGTGGACGATCGACAGGCGATAGGAGTAGACCGGACGCTCAGCCTGCTTCGGGATGAAGTAGTACATCATGCCCAGGAAGGCGGCGGTCAGGAAGAAGCCGACCGCGTTGTGGCCGTACCACCACTGCACCATCGCATCGGCAGCACCGGCATAGGCCGAGTAGGAGTGCAGCAGGCCGGTCGGCAGCGCGGCGCTGTTGACGATGTGCAGCAGCGCGACGGCGATGATGAAGGCGCCGAAGAACCAGTTGGCCACGTAGATGTGACGCACCTTGCGGGTACCGACGGTGCCGAAGAACACGATGGCATAGGCGACCCAGACCAGGGTGATCAGCACGTCGATCGGCCAGATCAGTTCGGCATATTCCTTGCCCTGGGTGTAGCCCAGCGGCAACGAGATCACTGCCAGCAGGATGACCAGCTGCCAACCCCAGAAGGTGAAGGTGGCCAGCGGACCGGCAAACAGACGGGTCTGGCAGGTGCGCTGCACCACGTAGTAGCTGGTGGCGAACAGGCCGCAACCGCCGAAGGCGAAGATCACTGCATTGGTATGCAGCGGGCGCAGGCGACCGAACGAAGTCCAGGGCAGACCGAGGTTGAGCTCGGGGAAAGCGAGCTGGGAGGCGATGATCACGCCGACCAGCATGCCAACCACGCCCCAGATCACGGTCATGATGGCAAACTGCCGGATGACCTTGTCGTCGTAGATTCCCGGTAGGGAATCCCTTGTTGTCACTGACATACAAACACTCCTATTAAAACACTGCTTTGAAGTTTCGACCCTGACAGCCAAATGGGTATTGACCTGCGTCAATCCCCATGAAAAATGCGCTGGCCTTCACGCTCCACGTTATCGAATTGTCCGCCTTGCAAGGCCCACCAGAACAGTCCCATGATGCCAAGCACCAGCAGGACCGACAAGGGAATGAGCAGATACATGGATTCCATCGTTGACCTCTCCATCAAACAGGGCGGGATTGTGGCGGACGCGCCAGCCGCAGCGCATTGCCGATGACCAACAGTGAGCTGGCCGCCATGCCCAGCCCGGCCAGCCAGGGCGGCATCCAGCCAGCCAGCGCCAGCGGAACGGCCACCAGGTTGTAGACCGCAGCCCACAACAGGTTCTGGCGCACGACCGCCAGGGTCTTGCGCGCCAGCACAATCGCCGCGACCAGCTCGTCGAGCTGGCCGCTTTGCACCACGAAATCGGATTGCGCCTGCGCCAGCGGTGCGCCATGGCCGAGCGCGAAGGAACTGTCGGCCCGCGCCAGCACCGGACCGTCGTTGAGACCGTCGCCGACCATGGCCAGGCGATGGCCCTGCTGTTGCAGCGCAAGCACCTCGGCGAGCTTGCGCTCGGGACTGGCCTGCGCGACCACCTGGGTGATGCCGAGCTGGCGCGCCACGCGCTCGGCCGCCTGCGACTGGTCGCCCGAGAGCAGTCGGGTCTCGAGCCCGAGCGCATGCAGCTGTGCCACCACGGCGGCGGCCTCCTCGCGCACGCCCTCGTCGAGCACGAAGGTGGCAAGCCAGCCACTGGCATCGACCAGATAGCTGCAGGGCTGACCCTCGACCGACTGGCCCGCGCCGAGCAGACCGGCTTCGTCAAGACCGCAGAAGCCGGCCGACCCGAGCTTGAGCAGGCTGTCGCCCTGCCCCGCCTGCAAGCCCAGGCCCGGCAGTTCCTGCACTTCGCTGAAGGCCGACAGCGCCAGGCCCTGCTCCTGGGCGGCACGCGCGATGGCGCGCGAGACCGGATGCAGCGAAGCGCTAGCCAAGGGCGCCGCCTGTTGCAGCGCCTGTGCCGGCGCCAGGCCGGGGCGAACCAGGACCTGGCTCAGCACCAGCCGGTCGCGCGTCAGCGTGCCGGTCTTGTCAAAGACGACGGTGTCAATGCCGGCGAGCACCTCGAAGGCCTGCAGCCGCCGCACCAGCACGCCGCGCTTGGCAAGCGCACCGGCGGCGGCCAGCATGGCGACCGGAGTCGCCAGCGACAAGGCGCAGGGACAGGTCACGATCAGCACCGCGACCGCGACCGCGATCGCCTGGTCCGGATCGATCTGCCACCACCACCAGCCCGACAGGGCCGCCGCCAGCAGCACGGCGAACAGGAAAGGCGCGGCGATCCGGTCGGCGAGCTGGGCCAGGCGCGGCTTCTCGGTCGAGGCACGCTCCATCAGCTGGACGATCTGGGCAAAGCGGGTGTCGCGGCCCAGGCGCTCGATGCGCATCAGCGCGGCGCCCGCGAGGTTGTAGCTGCCCGCTACCAGCGCCTCGCCCTGGCGACGCGTGACGGGATGGGATTCTCCAGTCAGCAAGGCCTCGTCGACCGTGGCACCGGCGCTCAGCAGCAGGCCGTCGCCCGGGAAGGCCTGGCCGGCCTGCACCCGCACCACATCGCCCGGCTGCAGCCGCTTGAGCGAGATCGACTCGAAAGCGCCATCGGCCTGCTGGCGCTCGCAGCGCTCGGGCAGGCGGTTGATCAGCGCATCGAGGGCACCGGCGGTGCGGTCGCGCGCCTTGAGTTCGAGGTAGCGCCCGCCGAGCAGGAAGAAGACGAACATGGTCAGCGAGTCGTACCAGATCTCGCTGCCCCAAGGACCGGTCGGGTCGAAGGTGGCGCCGCTGCTGGCGATGAAGGTCACCAGGATGCCGATCGAGACCGGGGTATCCATGCCGACGCGGCCACGCCGAAGGTCGCGCCAGGCATTGCCAAAGAAGGGGCCGCTGGCAAACAGCAGCACCGGCACGCTCAGGATCCAGCAGGCCCAGCGCAACAGATGCAGCAGGTCGGGCGCGATATCGCCGGGCTCGGTGACATACATCGGCGTCGTGTACATCATGACCTGCATCATGCAAAAGCCCGCGACGAACAGGCGCCAGAGCGCCTTGCGCGTCTCGGCCTGGCGCTCGCTGACGCTGAGCGCCTGCTGCAGCGGCAGCAGCCGGTAGCCGGCATCGCCAACCGCGCGCGCCAGGTCGGAAATCCGGACCAGCGCCGGGTCCCAGCGCACGATCAGGCGCCGCGTCGCCGCATGCACCTGCGCCGACAGCACGCCGGGTTGGCCGGCTATCGCCGACTCGACCGCATCGGAGCAGGCCGCGCAATACATGCCCTGCACCAGCAGCACCGATTCGCAGGCCGGCCGCCCCTGGACCTCGCAGTCCTGGGTGAAGTCCTGCTGCTCGACCGGGTCGTCGAGCACGCTGAAATCATCGGTGACCGTCAGCGGCCCCCGATGCTGGCCCAACAGCCAGCCACCCACGCCCTCGACGGGCGCTGGATTGCTGCCAAAAGCCTGGATATCTGCCATAGTCGCACATTATCTCAGGGTATTCTGACGCTGCCTGACCTGGGTCAAGCCTGTCTGTGCGCAGCAGGCGGTCGGCGGGCATAAACTGCAGCCATATCACCATCGTTCACGCAATAGGGGGTTTCATGTACAAGCGCATATTGGTGGCCACCGATGGCTCCAAACTGTCCGAGGCAGCCGTCGAGCACGCCCTGAACCTGGCTGACCTCACGGGCGCCGAGGTGGTCGCACTCAAGGTGGTGCCGCTCTACCCGCAGACCTATTTCGAGGGTGGCGTCGGCGTGGATGCCGAAGAGATCAAGCGCATCGAGCAGCAGTGGCAGGACGAGGCCTTGCTGGTGGTCAACGCGATCAAGTCCGAGGGCCAGAAGCGCCAGATCAAAGTCAAGGCCGCGACCGCCAAGTCCGATCTGGTGTCAGAAGCCATCATCACCACGGCCAAGCGCAACAAATGCGACCTGATCGTGATGGCCTCGCACGGCCGCAAGGGCATCAAGCGCCTGCTGCTGGGCAGCGAGACGCAGCAGGTGCTGACCCACTCGCATATTCCGGTGCTGGTGCTGCGCTAGGGACCAGGCCAAGCCGGACCCGGGCCTGGCCCGGTCATGTGCCGGCGGGTCAGGCCAATCAGGCCGCAGGCTGGCGCCGCGCCCACAGCCAGAGCAGGAAACCGGCCAGGATCATCGGTAGCGACAGCCACTGGCCCATGCTCAATCCCATCTGCAGCAGACCGAGGTGGGCATCGGGCTCGCGGAAATATTCGGCAATGAAGCGCATCAGGCCGTAGCCGGCCAGGAAGGCGGCCGAAACCTCACCGCGACGCCGTGGCCGGCGGGCGTAGAGCCAGAGCAGGACGAACAGCAGCAGGCCCTCTAGCGCGAACTGGTAGAGCTGCGACGGGTGACGCGGCAGGTCGCCAGCGCCACGGAACAGCATGGCCCAGGGCAGCGCAGGATCGGCGACCCGGCCCCAGAGCTCGCCATTGATGAAGTTGCCAATGCGCCCGGCCGCAAGTCCGGTCGGCACGCAAGGCGCGATGAAGTCCATCACCTGCAGCCAGGGCTTGTGGCGCGAATGCGCGAACCAGACCATTGCCAGCAGCACGCCGAGCATGCCGCCGTGAAAGCTCATGCCACCCTCCCAGACCGCGAACACCTTGAGCGGATGGGCCAGGTACTCGAGCGGCTTGTAGAACAGCACATAGCCGATCCGGCCGCCGAGCACGACGCCCAGCACACCCAGGAACAGGATGTCCTCGACATCGCGCGCGCTCCAGGCGCCCCGCCCTTCGATCGGCGCAAAGGACGGATGACGCAGACGCCGCCGGCCTAGCCAGACGAACATCAGGAAGGCTGCCAGATAGGTCAGTCCATACCAGTGGACGGACAAGGGCCCCAGGCGCAGGGCCACCGGATCGATTTGCGGATGGATCAACATGGAGCCATTGTGCCAGCGCGGCAGGCCCGGTCCGGCCTGGTCAGCGCCCCAACCCCCGTCAGCGCCGGTCCAGCGGCGGCAAGCCCAGGCGTCGGCGGCCCTCGTCCAGGCGCCGGCGCCGGCGCTCGTCCATCTTCACGCTGGCCTGGCGCTTGGTGTAGCCGAAATGGTCAGCCCACCACCACCAGAGCACAGCCGCCCCGAAGGGCGACAGCACCCACCACCAGTCCCAGGCTGCGACCGGCTCGATTTGCAGGTACTTGAGCAGCGCCAGCGCCAGCCCCAGCAGCAACAGATACATCGCAAACTCCCTGCCGCGAACGCGGCTTGTCATGGTCTTGCATGGTAGCCCCGCAGCGCCAAAAAAAACAGCCCGCCAAGGGGCGGGCTGCTGACTGAGTCAAAGACAGACTCAGTTGGACTGGGACAGCTGGTCGAGGATATGCGGGTTCTCGAGCGTCGAGGTGTCCTGGGTCACGGCCTCGCCCTTGGCCAGCGAGCGCAGCAGACGGCGCATGATCTTGCCGGAACGGGTCTTGGGCAGGTTCTCGCCGAAGCGGATTTCCTTGGGCTTGGCGATCGGACCGATCTCCTTGGCGACCCAGTTGCGCAGCTCATTGGCCAGCTTCTTGGCGTCTTCGCCGGTCGGCACCTGGCCCTTGAGCACGACGAAGGCGACGATGGCCTCGCCGGTCAGGTCGTCCGGACGGCCGACCACGGCGGCCTCGGCCACCAGATCGGTCTTGGCGACCAGCGCGGACTCGATCTCCATCGTGCCCATGCGGTGACCCGAGACGTTGAGCACGTCGTCGATGCGGCCGGTGATGCGGAAGTAGCCGCGGTCCTCGCTGCGCACCGCGCCGTCACCGGCCAGGTAGTAGCCCTTGAGTTCCTCGGGGAAGTAGCTCTTCTTGAAACGCTCCGGGTCGCCCCAGATGGTGCGGATCATCGAAGGCCAGGGCTTCTTGACCACCAGGATGCCGCCCGAGCCGTTGGGCACGTCGTTGCCCATCTCGTCGACGATGGCGGTCGTGATGCCCGGCAGCGGCAGGGTGCAGGAGCCCGGCACCAGCGGCGTCGCGCCCGGCAGCGGGGTGATCATGTGACCACCGGTCTCGGTCTGCCAGAAGGTGTCGACGATCGGGCAACGCTCGCCGCCGATGTGCTTGTAGTACCACATCCAGGCTTCGGGGTTGATCGGCTCGCCGACCGAACCCAGGATGCGCAGGCTCGACAGGTCGAAGTTCTTCGGCTGCAGCTTCTCGTCACTGTCGCAGGCCTTGATCAGCGAGCGGATCGCGGTCGGCGCGGTGTAGAAGATGGTGCACTTGTGCTTCTCGATCATCTGCCAGAAGCGGCCGGCGTTCGGATAGGTCGGCACGCCCTCGAAGATGATCTGGGTCGCGCCAGCAGCCAGCGGGCCGTAGGCGACATAGCTGTGGCCGGTGATCCAGCCGATGTCGGCGGTACACCAGAAGATGTCGCTGTCCTTCAGGTCGAAGGTCCAGTCCATGGTCATCTTGGCCCACAGCAGGTAGCCACCGGTGCTGTGCTGCACGCCCTTGGGCTTGCCGGTCGAGCCCGAGGTGTAGAGCACGAACAGCGGGTGCTCGGCGCCCACCATCTCGGCCGGGCAAACGTCGGACTGGGCCGCCATTTCCTCGTGCATGAAGCTGTCGCGGCCCTCGACCATGTTGACCGCGGTCGGCGTGCGCTGGAACACGATCACGTTGCGGATGGTCTTGCAGTCGCCCTGGGTGATGGCCTCGTCGACGATGGCCTTGAGCGGCAGCTCCTTGCCGCCGCGCATCTGGTAGTTGGCGGTGATCACGGCCACGGCGCCGGCGTCGTTGATGCGCTCTTCGAGTGCCTTGGCCGAGAAGCCGCCGAACACCACGCTGTGGGTGGCGCCGATGCGGGCGCAGGCCTGCATCGCGATCACGCCCTCGACCGTCATCGGCATGTAGATCACGACCCGGTCGCCCTTCTGGACGCCCTTGGACTTGAGCACGTTGGCAAACTGCGACACCTTGGCCAGCAGTTCCTTGTAGCTGACCTGGGTGACTTCGCCGCCGTCGGCCTCGAAGATGATCGCGGTCTTGTTCTCGACCGGGGTGCCCATGTGGCGGTCCAGGCAGTTGAAGGAAGCGTTGAGCTCGCCATCAGCAAACCACTGGTAGAACGGCGCGTTCGAGCTGTCGAGCGTCTGGGTGAACGGCTTGTGCCAGCTCAGGTGCTCGCGGGCACGCTTGGCCCAGAAGCCTTCGAAGTCCTGCTCGGCCTCGGCGCACAGCGCGTGGTACGAATCCATGCCCGAGATGCGGGCGGCTGCGACGGTGGCAGCGCTGGGCTCGAAGACGCGGTTCTCGACCAGGGTGGACTGGATGGCTGACGAAGGTGTTGTCATGGGGTCTCCTCTGTAATTGCTCGATGATGGCTATCGACATGAATGTGCGCGGCCTCTCTGACGAGGCTCTTACACCGCCAGCCGGGCAAGGCCGCACGCGCCCCCTACAATTGATGCGCCAACCCAAACCCACGCAATGAGCTCCATCAAGACCGACCCCACCCAGCCGATAGGCCCCTTGTCGCAACTGATCTTTGCCAGTCGTTGGCTGCAGTTACCGCTCTACCTCGGCCTGATTGCCGCCCAGGGCATTTATGTCTATCATTTCTGGGTCGAGTTGATCCACCTGATCGAGGCCGCCTTCGGCAACCAGAACGCGCTCAACGCGCTGGTCACCAGCATGGGCTACAAGACCGGCTCGGAGGTGACGGCGCTCAACGAGACCATCATCATGCTGGTGGTGCTCGCGCTGATTGACGTCGTCATGATCTCGAACCTGCTGATCATGGTGATCGTTGGCGGCTACGAGACCTTCGTCAGCCGGATGGGCCTCGAAAGCCACCCCGACCAGCCCGAGTGGCTCAGCCATGTCAACGCCTCGGTGCTCAAGGTCAAGCTGGCTACCGCCATCATCGGCATCTCGTCGATCCACCTGCTCAAGACCTTCATCAACGCCGCCAACTACGACGAGAAGGTGCTGATGTGGCAGACCATCATCCACGCCGTGTTCCTGCTCAGCGCGATGGCGATCGCCTTTACCGACCGCCTGCTGAACCTGTCCGCCGCCGAAAAGCACTGAAGCCGACCCTTTTTTGACCCCCTGAAAGACCTGCCATGACCGCCATCAAACAGGAAGACCTGATCCAGTCCATCGCGGACGCCTTCCAGTACATCAGCTTCTATCACCCGCTGGACTACATCAAGGCCCTGGGTGAAGCCTACGAGCGCGAACAAAGCCCGGCCGCCAAGGACGCTATCGCCCAGATCCTGACGAACAGCCGCATGTCGGCCGAAGGCCACCGCCCGATCTGCCAGGACACCGGCATCGGCATGGTCTTCATCAAGGTCGGCATGAACGTGACCTGGCCCGACGCGACCATGGGCATCCAGCAGATGATCGACGAAGGCGTGCGCCGCGCCTACGCCAACCCCGACAACCCGCTGCGGGCCTCGGTGCTGGCCGACCCGGCCGGCGCCCGCCGCAACACCAAGGACAACACACCGGCCGTGGTGCATTTCGAGATCGTCCCGGGTGACCATGTGGAAGTGATCTGCGCGGCCAAGGGCGGCGGCTCGGAAGCCAAGGCCAAGTTCGCGATGCTGAACCCGTCCGACGACCTGGTCGACTGGATCCTCAAGACCGTGCCGACCATGGGCGCGGGCTGGTGTCCGCCGGGCATCCTGGGCATCGGCATCGGCGGCACGCCCGAGAAGGCGATGCTGCTGGCCAAGGAGTCGATCATGGCTCCGGTCGACATCCACGAGCTGATCGCCAAGGCCCAGGGCGGCGCCACGCTGACTCGTCCCGAGCAGCTGCGCCTGGAGCTGTACGAGAAGGTCAACGCGCTGGGCATCGGTGCGCAGGGCCTGGGCGGCCTGACCACGGTGCTCGACGTCAAGGTGCTGGACTATCCCTGCCACGCCGCCAACCTGCCGGTCGCGATCGTGCCCAACTGCGCCGCGACCCGCCACTGCCATTTCCACCTCGACGGCTCCGGTCCGGCCAAGATCGAGCCGCCCAAGCTGGAAGACTGGCCGGCCGTGACCTGGACGCCCGACACCCAGAGCGCGACCCGCGTCAACCTCGACAGCCTGACCAAGGAAGAAGTCGCGGGCTGGAAGGTCGGCCAGAAGCTGCTGCTCAACGGCAAGATGCTGACCGGACGTGACGCTGCACACAAGCGCATCGCCGACATGCTGGCCAAGGGCGAGCCGCTGCCGGTCGACTTCACCAACCGCGTGATCTACTACGTCGGCCCGGTCGATCCGGTGCGTGACGAGGTCGTCGGCCCGGCAGGCCCGACCACTGGCACCCGGATGGACAAGTTCACCCGCATGATGCTCGAGAAGACCGGCCTGATCTCGATGATCGGCAAGTCCGAGCGCGGCCCGGTCGCGATCGAGGCGATCAAGGACAACCAGTCGGCCTACCTGATGGCAGTCGGCGGCGCCGCCTACCTGGTGGCCAAGGCGATCAAGTCGGCCCAGGTGGTGGGCTTCGCCGACCTCGGCATGGAAGCGATCTACGAGTTCGACGTCAAGGACATGCCGGTGACGGTGGCCGTTGACTCGAGCGGCGCCAACGTGCACGCCAGCGGCCCGGCCGAATGGCAAAAGCGCATCGCCAGCGGCGAGTTCAAGGGCATCGCGATCTCGACCAACTGAGGCGGGTGGCGCCCGCAACGGGCGCCCCAGGCAAAAAGCCCCTGTCGATCACCGGCAGGGGCTTTTTGCTGTCCTGGCCACTGACCAGCAGCGGTCAGGGCCGGGGCTGCGGGTTCAGTGCAGGTGGCGCGGCTTGCGCGGGCCGCCATGGCCACCGGCAGGGCCATTGCTGCCGCGCGGCGGACGGCCGAGCTGCATCGAGCTGATCAGGTCGTCGAAGCGGCCGGTGAACAGCTTGTCGATCGCACCGACCACCTCGCCGAGTTCGGAGCCGTCGAAATGGCGCTCCATCAGGTGCACCACGTCTTGCACCAGCAAGTCGCGCTGGACCTGCATGATGGCGGCCGGATTCGGGCCGACAAACAGCAGCAGGAAATCGTCGCGCGCCTCGGTTTCGGGCGGTGCCTCCTCCTCGTCGAACTCGAGGTCGTAGAACGAGACCTCGAGCGCCGCGCCCGAAGCCGCGATTTCATTCAGGCCCATGCAGACCTCGTCGAGCGCATGGCGGAAATCCTCGTCGCCCTCGACGCTCCAGCACAGCTGCAGCAGATGCTCCTTGGCGTCGAAGCGGATGCCGGGCTCATCCTCGTAGAAGCTCGGCGCCGCCTCGAGCAAGGTCTTGGCGCCGGTGTACTTCCACAGCGGCTTGAGCGTTTCCTGCAGGGTCTTGTAATCCACATCGTCGCGCAGGAGGATGTCACCATGGACGTGGATCTCGAAAGGCGGGGTGAATGAGGTCATGGTGTTGCTCGCGGTTGTGCGCTGGTCGGCGCGGGTCCTGCCTTCGGCTGTCGACCGAATTGTAGAGCCTGGATGCCAGCGGAAATGGGGCTGAATCGGGGGGATGGCCGCAGCCGAAGTCGGCGGGGCAGCTAGATCAAGCGCTGGCCGACTGGGCGGCTCGCGGTCATGGCAGGCGCGGCTGCGGCGCTGCCTGGTGCCCCGGACCGGAATCGAACCGGTACGCCCGATTAGAGGCGGCGGATTTTAAGTCCGATGTGTCTACCAATTTCACCACCGGGGCCAATCGCGTAGTTTACCCCAGACGGCAAAAAACCGGCTCAGGCCTCGCCGCGGTACTGGCCACGGCGCTGGGCCAGCTTCTTTTCACGCTCGGCGGCATGCCGGGCTTCGGCCTCGAGACCGGCGGCGAGCCAGCGCGCGAACTGCTCCGGGGTCTCAAGCGTGATCCGGCCCAGCACCCCGCTGCGGAAGTCGGTCAGCAAGGTCTCGGCCGCCTTTTGCGCATTGAGCTTGCCACCGGGCAGCAGCGCGCCACGCTTCTTGCCGATCGCGAACAACAGCTCCTCGTCCTTCATGGCAGCGACTGTTTCGGCCGTCCAGCCCCATTTGTAGCGTGCCTCGAGCAGCGCCGCATAAGGGCCTTGCAGCACCTTGAGCAGCTCGAGCGCGATCAGCTCCTCGTCGAAGGCGTTGCGCCCGACCGCGCCGCTGGCGGCGAGGTGATGGCCGCTCTCGGGCACGACGATCTTGGGCCAGAGCATGCCGGGCGTGTCATAGAGATAGAAGTCATCGGCCAGCACGATGCGCTGCTCGACCTTGGTCACGCCGGCCTCGTCGCCGGTCTTGGTCGCGCGCTTGCCCTTGAGGGTGTTGACCAGGGTCGACTTGCCGACGTTGGGAATGCCGCCGATCAGCACGCGCAGCGGCTTGGCCATGCCGCCGCGCAGCGGCGCGAGCTCGCGGCAGGCCGCGATGATGGCCTTGGCCGGCGAGGTCTCGCTGGCGTCGAGCGCGATGGCGCGGGTCCCGGGCTGGGCGTTGTAATGCGCCAACCATTGCTCGGTACGAGCCGGATCAGCCAGGTCCTGCTTGTTGAGCACCTTGAGCGTGGGCTTGCCCGCCGTCAGCTGGGCCAGCAAGGGATTGGCGCTGGAGCCAGGCAGGCGCGCGTCGAGCAGCTCGACCACGACATCGAGCTCCTTGGCGCGCTCGAGGATCGCCTTCCTGGTGGCGTGCATGTGACCGGGAAACCATTGGACCGACATCTTGTTCTCTCAGGGAAACGCAGTTAATTGGGGCCGATTGTGCCCGCTCCGGGCCGCTTCGGGACCGGGACCGGGACCGGACGCGGACTCAGGCCTCGGCCAGCAACCAGTCGTGCAGCTCACGCACCGAATGCGCGACATGCAGCGGCTGCAGGGCCGCGAAGGCGGCCGGATCATGGGCGCCATAGCTGACGCCCAGGCTGGCGCAGCCGGCATTGAGCGCCATCTGCAGGTCATGGGTGGTATCGCCAATCATCAGCGTACGCTCGGGTTCGACCCCGAACTCGCGCATCAGTTCAAACAACATCTGCGGGCTGGGCTTGCCGGCGGTTTCGTCGGCAGTGCGGCTGCCGTCGAAGACGCCTTGCAGCTCGACATGGCGCAGTGTCTCGTCGAGGCCGCGCCGGCTTTTTCCCGTGGCCACTGTCAACCAGTGATGGCGCGACTTGAGATCGGCCAGCAGCGGCAGCACGCCGTCGAACAGGCTGATGTCGTGCTGGCGCGCGAGGTAATGGTGGCGGTAGCGTTCGCCCAGGCGCGGGTACTGCTCAGGCGGCACATCGGGTGCCGCGTGGGCCAGGGCCTGCATCAGCCCCATGCCAATCACGTAGGAGGCCTGGGCATCGCTGGGCATGCTGCCGCCGACATCGCACACCGCCTGCTGGATGCTGCGCGTGATCAGAAGGGTGGAGTCGAACAGGGTGCCATCCCAGTCGAAGGCGATCAGGTCGAAACGGCGTGGACGCATGATGAAGAGCTCAAAAAAGAAAAGGGCGCAGGATGCGCCCTTTTACACGGGGGAAAACAACCCCGCCAAGGATCAGGAATTGATCAGGAATTGATCCAGATTCTGACCGGCTGCCAGTGCAACCTTGACCCACTCAGGCTTGCGGCCCGGACCACCCGACCACAACTCGCCATTCGGGCCCTGGTATTTGGCCGGAGCCTTGGATTTTCCAGCAGCGCCCTTGCGAGCGGAGGATGCTGCACCGAGGTCTTCAACCGTGATGCCGTATTCCTTCATCTTGGCCTTGATATCGGCGACCACGCTGGCGAGTTCGTGCTTGCGCACCTGCTCGGCCTGTGCCATCAGAGCCTGGGCCTGGGAAACCAATTCGGAATAAGTTGCCATGTCGACGTCCTTGATTGTGAAGATTTAACGGCCCGATTATACGAAGAAATCGGCCACGTTGCCCCAGCCCTTCAATTCAGGCGGCAAATCGGCCTGCAATTGCAGCGGCGACTGCAGCACCGGATGGGTGACTCCCAATTGCCAGGCATGGAGAAACATGCGCTTGAGCCCATTCCTTTGCAAGGCCCGATTCAAATCGAAGTCGCCATACTTGTCATCGCCGGCAATCGGATGGCCGGCACTCGCCAGGTGGACGCGAATCTGGTGCGTGCGGCCGGTCTTGATCGTGACCGCCAGCAGGCTCAGCACCGGCGGCGTTCCGTCCGCCCAGCCGGCAGGCGGTCGCACCTGGCCCAGCACCTTGACCAGCGTGATCGAGCGCATGCCATCCGGATCATCGGCATGGGTAACCCGAACCCGCCGCTCGCCATCGGGCAACAGGTATTTGTGCAGCGGCTGATCTATCACTTTCTTGTTGGCCGGCCAGGCACCCTTGACCAGGGCCAGATAGGTCTTGGCGGTCTCGCGTTCGCGAAACTGGTCCTGCAGCGCCTTGAGTGCGCTTCTTTTCTTGGCCACCAGCAAAATGCCGCTGGTTTCTCGATCGAGTCGATGCACCAGTTCGAGCAAAGGCAATCCAGGGCGGGCCTGGCGCAATTGCTCAATCACACCGAAAGAAACCCCACTGCCACCGTGAACGGCAACGCCAGCCGGCTTGTTGATGGCCATGAAAGCAGCGTCCTCGAACAGGACGGGAAATTCACGCGCCGGCGCAGGATTTTCCTGTTTGGCCTCGATCTTTTCGGACAACCGTATCGGCGGCACCCGAATCAGGTCATCGGCCTGCAATCGCGTGTCGGCCTGGGCCCGCCCCTTGTTGATCCGGACCTCACCGGAACGGATGATGCGGTAGACATGGGTCTTGGGCACCCCCTTGAGTTCGCGCAGCAGGAAATTGTCCAGCCTTTGGCCGGCTGACTCGGCGTCTACGGTGTAGTGTCTGACCTGGGGCGTTGATGCCATGGCTGGGTGGGGCTGTGAGGGGTGGCAAGTGAGGCAGGAAAACCTGCGAGCAGTTCACGCATTTCGCGGGCGTCGGGCACTATAATGATCTGATCCGGACCCGTGGGGTAGGTGCTCGATTTGCCTCGAAGTTTAAGGCAGAGTGCCAAGGCGGCCCAACGAAGGGCATGACCCTCCTGCCCGCCCCGCTTGCCGGATATTGGTTGCCAGCCACTGCTGAGCCGCACCCTCCCCCGTCCCGGCCCGATTTGGCCTGGCCGATCCGGTGCAGCGCCCCGGTGGCGAACCGCCGTCGATGACAGCGAACCCGATACGGAATACCCCAACCGTCCAGCCCGCAGGCCTCAGAGCCGGAGCTGGACGAGGACTGAAGTGAAACCAAAGACCTCTAGGCCAGCCGCCGTGCATCACGCCGCCCTGCCGCCTTTGATCACGCCACTCCACGCGCCCATGCCCGGACAGGGTTGAGCGCGCGCGGATTGCCGCAAGTGTCGCGGCGCCGCCCCTCACCCCTTGCACTGGCTCTCCGGCAATTCCTCCTCGTTCGTGCCATCTGCTGCGGTTCACGGCTTGAGCCCGACAGGGCTGTTAGTCAGTGACAAGAGGAACGCACACATGAAGCGCATGTTGATCAATGCCACGCAGGCCGAAGAACGCCGCCTGGCCATCGTCGACGGGCAGAAACTGCTCGACTACGAGATCGAAATCGAAGGGCGCGAGCAGCGCAAGGGCAATATCTACAAGGCCGTCGTCACCCGCGTCGAGCCTTCGCTGGAAGCCTGTTTCGTCGACTACGGCGAGGACCGCCACGGCTTCCTGCCGTTCAAGGAAATCTCGCGCCAGTATTTCCAGGGCAGCGCCTCGCCGTCGCAGGCGCGCATCCAGGACGTGATCCGGGAAGGCCAGGAACTGCTGGTCCAGGTCGAGAAGGAAGAACGCGGCAACAAGGGCGCGGCGCTGACCACCTTCGTGAGCCTGGCCGGCCGCTATGTGGTGCTGATGCCGAACAACCCGCGCGGCGGCGGCGTCAGCCGACGCATCGAGGGCGAGGACCGCGCCGAGCTCAAAGCCGCGCTCGAGCAGCTCGAGTACCCGAACGGCATGAGCATCATCGCGCGCACCGCCGGCATCGGCCGCGAAGCTGGCGAGCTGCAGTGGGACCTGAACTACCTGCTGAAATTGTGGAACGCGATCGACGGCGCTGCCAAGTCCGGCAAGGGCGCCTTCCTGATCTACCAGGAATCGAGCCTGGTGATCCGCGCCATCCGCGACTACTTCAACAACGACATCGGCGAGATCCTGATCGACACCGACGATATCTTCGAGCAGGCGCACCAGTTCATGGCGCATGTGATGCCGGAGCAGGAGCACCGCGTCAAGCGCTATCGCGACGATGCGCCCCTGTTCAGCCGCTTCCAGATCGAGCACCAGATCGAGACCGCCTACAGCCGCACCGTGACGCTGCCCAGCGGCGGCGCGATCGTGATCGACCAGACCGAGGCACTGGTGGCGGTTGACGTCAACTCGGCGCGCTCGATCAAGGGCGGCGACATCGAGGAAACCGCGACCCGCACCAACCTGGAAGCTGCCGACGAAGTGGCGCGCCAGGCCCGCCTGCGCGACCTCGGCGGCCTGATCGTGATTGACTTCATCGACATGGAAGAGTCGCGCAACCGGCGCGAGGTCGAGAACCGCCTGCGCGACGCGCTGCGCCAGGACCGCGCCCGCGTGCAGTTCGGCTCGATCAGCAAGTTCGGCCTGCTCGAGATGAGCCGCCAGCGCCTGCGCCCGGCCCTGAACGAAGGCGCCTCGATCCCCTGCCCGCGCTGCGGCGGCTCCGGTCATATCCGCGACACCGAGTCGTCGGCACTGCAGATCCTGCGCATCATCCAGGAGGAGTCGCTCAAGGAGAGCACGGCCGCCGTGCTGGTCCAGGTGCCGGTCGAGGTCGCGAGCTTCCTACTCAACGAGAAGCGCACCGAGATCACCAAGATCGAGCTCAAGCAGCGCATCAGCGTGCTGCTGGTGCCGAACAAGTCGCTCGACACGCCGCATTACAAGCTCGAGCGCCTCAAGCATGACGACCCGCGCCTGGAGCAGCTGGACGCGAGCTACAAGATGGCCGAGGAAGTCGAGGATGTGGCCACCTTCACCCGCCGCAGCCAGGAACGCTCGAACAAGCAGGAGCCGCTGATCAAGGGCGTGCTGCCCGATGCGCCGGCCCCGGTCTCGACCCCCAAGCCCGAAGCCGCAGCGCCGGTGAAGGCGCCAGTGGCTGCCGCCGCTCCGGTACGTGCGGTGCCGGCACCCGAGACCGGCTTCATGGCCTGGCTCAAGCGCCTGTTCGGCGTCGCGCCGGCCCTGGCGCCGGTGGCAACGCCGGTGGCTGCCAGCCCGAGCCCGGCCGCTGCTGCGCCCGCAGCGCGCGAAGCCCGCGGCGAGAACCGTGGCAACCGTGGGGAACGCGGTGAGCGCGGTGAGCGCGGCAATCGCAACGGCAATGGCCGCGGCGAGCGTGGCGAACGCAGCGAGCGTCCGCTCGAGAACCGCAACGGCGAACGTCCGGCCCAGGGCCAGGGTGAACGCAGCGTCGAGGGCCGCCGCAACGAGCGCAACCGTGGCGAAGGCCGGACGGCTGAGCCCCGCGAGAGCCGTGAAGGACGCGAAGGCCGTGGCGAACCCCGCCGCGAAGGTCGCCGTGACGCCCGTCCCGAATCCCGTCCTGAGATCCGCCCCGAGATCGCTGCCACGGAAGCCGTGGCGCTGAACCTAGAAAACGGCGCTGCCGCCACCGACGCGGCTGAAGGCAGCGTCCCGGCAGAAGGCCGCCGCGAACGCGGCGAAGGCCGCCGTCGCGGTCCGCGCAACGAAGGTCGCCGCAACGCGCCCGCCGCTGAAGCCGAAGCCGGTCAAGCCGCCGAGACCCCGGTGGCGGAAAACACCGAAGCCAGCGACGAGTCGGGCAAGACCGATGCCGCACAGGCCGAGCCGCGCGCTCCGCGCGAGCGCCGCAGCCGCGACCGCTACGGCCGTGACCGCCGCTCGCGTGGCGAAGGCACCGCATCGGCTGAAGAAGCCGATGCCCAGGCCGCCGAACCGGTCGTCGCTGAAACCGACGCCGCCGCCGCACCGCGCTCCTACTTCAAGGCTGCCGCTGCCAGCGCAGTCACTGAAGTCGAAGCACCGGTCGAACTGGCCGTCGCGCAGCAGCCTGCTGCTGCGCTGGCTGAAGAAGCCCAACCGGTCGAGGCCAGCCAGCCGGCAGCAGTCGAAGCCGCGCCTGAAGTGGCTCCGGCTCCGGCCCAGGCCCCGGTCGCGGCTGCAGCTCCGGCTGCAGTGGCAGCCCCGGCTGTTGCTACCGTTACGGCAGAACCGGCGGCGGCAGCTCCCTTGGCCCAGGCCTACCGCCTGGCCATCGATGAGCTGTCGGCACTGGCGCAGCAAGTCGGCCTGGAATGGGTCCAGTCCGATGCCGACAAGGTGGCCCAGGTGCAGGCAGCGATCGCTGCCGAACCGCAGCCGGTGCGCGTGCCGCGCGAACCCAAGCCGGTCGTGCTGGCCGACGAAGGCCCGCTGGTGCTGGTCGAAACCCGCCGCGACCTGAGCGCGCTGAAGCTGCCCTTCGAGGCCTGATCAGCCAGCGCCGACCCCGGCTTGCGGCCGGGGTCGGCGCCAGACCTGCATAACCTCAACTGCCCCGAGTCATCCTGCATCATGGAAAACGCCCAAGCCTCCCGCCCTGACGAATTCCCGGTCGTGCCCGACCTGCACTGGTCGCCCGAGCTCGAACTGGGCGATGCGCGCATGGATCAGACGCATGAGGAAATGGTCGAGCAAGTCGCCCGCCTGCGCGCCCTGCCGCATGCCGAGCAGCTCGAGTGCTACCGCGAACTGGTCCGGCACACGGTCGAACATTTCGCACAGGAAGAGCGCTGGATGATCGCCACCGGCTTCAATGCCGACAACTGCCACGCCAGCCACCACGAAACGATCCTGGACACCATGCGCCAGGTCGAGACACATTTCCTGCAAGGCGACGAGGAAATCATCGACCGCATGGCCGCCGCGCTGGCGGAATGGCTGCCGATGCACGCCTCGACCATGGATGCAGGTCTGGTCCAGCACATGAAGAACGTCAAGTTCGACTCCAGCACCGAAACGCTGGCAGATCCGTCGCTGGTCAAGCCAGCGACCATGAGCGGTTGCGGCAGCGTCAGCTGCAGCTAAAGCCCGTCAAGAGCAGTCTTGATTGCTGCCCCGGTCTGTCTCAAACAGGCCGGGGTATTTTCTTGCCCGACTGCGGTGGCAACAGGCGAAAAAAAGCCTGCCGGCTGGCAGGCTCTTGTCCGCGTCAGGAAAAGGCTCAGGCCTTCTTGACGTAGGAGTTGCACCAGCCCTTGGCGGCGACTTGCTTGCCGGCGAAGATCGGGCAGACACCTGCAGCGGCACCGGCCTTGCCCTGGTACAGGGTGCAGTTGGCACAGTTCTGACCAGCGGCGAACTTGGGGAACTTGGTCTTGTCGACCTTGGTGGCGTCAGCCTTGTAACCCAGAGCCGCAGCCTGGGCATCGGTCTCGACGACCATGGCTTGTGCCTGGGCGGTACCGGCGAGCGCGATGGCGCCCGAAGCTGTGGCGACTTGCATCAGGAAAACGCGGCGGTTCGATTTGATCATGGTGGTATCGGGGTTTATGGTGATTAGGGGAAAAAGCGTGTAACTTGTTGCCGAGCGATTGTGCGCCTTCGGCCCGGCATTTTCAAGTTTGGCGCCAATTAACCAAGGGCGAACATCGGACATGGAATCGATCCGGATCGCCTGGCATCAAAGAGGCCGTCCAGCGACGGCAGCCGAGCGGAAAAAGCCCCGTCAATTGCCCGCCGACAACAGGCCCGCGCGCAGGTGCAGCACGCGGTCGCAGCGTCGGGCCAACTCGACATCATGGGTCACCAGCACGAAGGCCGTGCCCTGCTCGCGCGCGAGCTCGAGCATCAGCTCGAACACGCCGTCGGCGGTGGCGCGGTCCAGGTTGCCGGTCGGCTCGTCGGCCAGCACGCAGGCCGGCCGCGTCACGAGCGCGCGCGCGATCGCTACCCGCTGGCGCTCGCCACCCGAGAGCTCGGCCGGGCGGTGCAGCAGGCGCTGGCTCAAGCCGACCCGATCGAGCCAATGCGCGGCCTCGGCGGCAGCGGCCTCGCGCGGCAAGCGTCGAATCCAGAGCGGCATCGCCACATTGTCCTGCGCGCTGAACTCGGGCAGCAGATGGTGGAACTGGTAGACGAAACCCAGGTAGCGGTTGCGCGACTCGCCCTGCTGCGCCGGGCTCAGGCTGGCCAGATTCTGGCCATTAAGCAGGACCCGGCCGGCGCTGGGCGCGTCGAGCCCGCCGAGCAGATGCAGCAGCGTGCTCTTGCCCGAGCCCGAACTGCCGACGATGGCAAGCGTCTCGCCGGCCCGGATGTCGAGGTCGACGCCCTGCAGCACGGTCACGTCGAGCCGGCCTTCGTGAAAGCGCTTGCTCAGGCCGCGTGCGCTCAGGACGATGTTGGGTTCACTCATAGCGCAGCGCCTCGGCCGGGTTGACGCGGCTGGCATGCCAGCTCGGGTAGAGCGTGGCCGCGAAGGCCAGCAGCAGGGAAATCAGCGCGATCGGCACGATGTCGCCCTGCTGGGGCTCGCTCGGCATGCGGCTGATCAGGTAGATGTCCTGCGGCAGGAAATGGGTGCCGAGCAGCGACTCGAGCGCCGGCACCAGGGTGTCGATGTTGAACGCGATGCCCAGGCCCAGCATCAGGCCGGCCAGCGTGCCGATCACGCCGACCAGCGCGCCCTGGACCACGAAGATGGCCATGATGCTGCGCGGGCTCGCACCCAGCGTGCGCAGGATCGCGATGTCGGCCCGCTTGTCGGTCACGGTCATGACCAGGGTCGAGACCAGGTTGAAGGCCGCGACCGCGACGATCAGCGTCAGGATGATGAACATCATACGCTTCTCGAGCTGGACGGCGGCAAACCAGGTCCGGTTCTGCCGCGTCCAATCGCGCAGCAGCAGGTCGCCGCTGACCATGCCGGCCAGCTGCTGCGTGACCTCGCGCGCGCGGTGCAGGTCCTGCAACTTGAGCCGCACGCCGGTCGGCCCCTCGAGCCGGAAGATGCGGGCCGCGTCGTCGATATGGATGAAGGCCAGCGTCGAGTCGTACTCGTAATGGCCCGAGTCGAAGATGCCGACCACGCTCATCTGCTTGAGACGCGGCACCACGCCAGCCGGCGTGACCTGGCCGCTGGGCGCGACCAGCGTGACCGCATCGCCAACGCGCAGGCCCAGGCTTTGCGCCAGCGCGCCACCGAGCACGATGCCGAACGCCCCCGGCTGCAGCTGCGGCAGCACGGTATGGGCCAGCTCGCCGGCCAGGCTGGTGACGGCGGGCTCCTGCGCCGGATCGATGCCGCGCAGCAGCACGCCCTTCATGTCCTCGCCACGCGCGAGCAGGCCCTGGGCCGCGATGAAGGGGGCAGCGCCGACCACCTCGGGGTGGACGCGCAGCTCGCGCAGCGTGGTCGGCAGGTCGGGCAACGCGCCGCCATCGGGCGTGAAGACCTCGACATGAGACAGCACGCCGAGCATGCGGTCGCGCACCTCCTGCTGGAAGCCGTTCATGACGCTGAGCACGACGATCAGCGCCGCCACGCCGAGCGCGATGCCCAGCATCGAGACGCCGCTGATGAAGGAAATGAAGCCGTTGCGCCGCGTGGCGCGGCCGGCGCGCGTGTAGCGCCAGCCCAGCAGGAATTCGTAGGGGATTTGCATGGATCTCCAGATTGCCGACCCGAGATTGTGGCATCCCCGACAATAAGGGGTTAAACCTCTGCCATGGCGCCGACCTTGCAACATCTGATCGTTCCCTACGCCGCCACCATTGCCCCGCTGACGGGGCAGGACAGCCAGCTGCCCGCCCTGCCCCGCCTCGCCCGCCTGCTGGCCAGGCTCGAACAGCAAGAAACCGATGCCGGCGACGAGTATTCGCTGAGCCCGCCGCATGAGCGGGTGCTGGCGCGCGCGCTGGGCCTGCCCACGACCGACGGCGCCATTCCCTGGGCCGCCTGGCAGGCCGGCGAACGGCAGCAGGCCTGCGCCTGGTTCACGCCCTGCCACTGGCAGGCCAGCATGGACCAGGTCACGCTGCAGCCGCCCGAGAGCCTGGACCTGCCCGAGGTCGAGTCGCGCGAGCTGTTCGAGGCGCTGCGGCCCTGGGCCGAAGAGGACGGCATCACACTTCATTTCGAGTCGGCCACGCGCTGGCGCGCGGTCGGCCCGGCCTTCGCCGACCTGCCCTGGGCCAGCCTGGACCGGGTCGCGCATCGGCAACTCGACGCCTGGCTGCCCAACGGCGGGCAGCTGCCACAGGCACGCGCGCTGCTGCGGCTGCAGAACGAGGCCCAGATGCTGTTCTACACCCACCCGCTCAACGACCGGCGCGCGGCACGCGGCCTGGCCAGCATCAACGGTTTCTGGATCAGCGGCACCGGGGCCTGGGACGGCCAGGCGCTGCCGGCGCCCCGGGTCGCCACAGGCCTGCGCGCGCCCGCGCTGCGCGGCGACTTGACCCGCTGGGCCGAAGCCTGGGTACAGCTGGAGCAAGACGAGATCGCCCCCCTGCTCGAAGCCGCCGAAGGCGGCGCCGCGGTGCGCCTGACCCTGTGCGGCGAGCGCAACGCGATCAGCTGGGCCAGCGGCCTGCCTGCCAAGCCGGGCGCGCTGTCGCGCCTGCGCGGTCTGTTCCAGCGCCAGCGTCCGCTCGACCTGACGCAACTCCTGAGCCAGCTATGAAGATCATCAACCGCGAAGTGCCACCGCGCGCCGCCTGGGCGCTCGAACAAGAAGGCGTGCACCCGCTGCTGGCCCGCCTGTTCGCGGCCCGTGGCGTGCAGGACATCGGCGAACTCGACGATGGCTTGAACCTGCTGCAGCCGCCCGAGCAGATGCTGGGCGCGCGCGCAGCGGCACTGCTGCTGGCCGACGCGATGGCCGCCGGCCAGCGGGTCTGCATCGTCGCCGACTACGACTGCGACGGCGCCACTGCCTGCGCCACCGCGCTGCGCGGGATGAGCCTGCTTGGCGCCCCGCTGGGCTGGAATGCGGTCGACTACCTGGTACCCGACCGCGTCGCCGACGGCTACGGCCTGACACCCTCGATCGCGACACGGGTCAAGGCGCGCGGCGCCGATGTGCTGGTCACGGTCGACAACGGCATCGCCAGCGTCGACGGCGTGGCGCACGCGCGTGCGCTCGGGCTGCAGGTGCTGATCACCGACCACCACCTGCCGGCCGTGCTCGACGGCCAGGTCCAGCTGCCGCAGGACTGCGTGATCGTCAACCCGAGCCAGCCCGGTTGCGGTTTCATCAGCAAATCAATCGCCGGCGTCGGCGTCATGTTCTATGTGCTGCTGGCCTTGCGCGCCGAACTGCGCGCACGCGGCGCCTTCGACCTGAAGACCCAGCCGCGCATCGACAGCCTGCTGCCGCTGGTCGCGCTCGGCACGGTGGCCGACGTAGTCAAGCTCGATGCGCACAACCGGCGCCTGGTGGCGCAGGGCCTGAAACGCATCCGCGCCGGCGCGCTGCCGGCCGGGCTGTCGGCGCTGTTCCAGGTCGCGAACCGGCGCCAGGCTACGGCCAACAGCCTGGACCTCGGCTATGCGATCGGCCCGCGCCTGAACGCGGCCGGCCGGCTGGCCGACATGACGCTGGGCATCGCCTGCCTGACCACCGATGACCCGGCGCGCGCTGCCGAGCTGGCGCAACAGCTCGACGCGATCAACCGCGAGCGCAAGGCGCTCGAGGGCGAGATGCGCGAGCAGGCGCTGCAGCTGGCCGAGGCGCTGTGGGACGAGTCCGAGCAGCCGCCGCCCGCGCTCTGTCTCTACGACCCCGATTTCCACGAGGGCGTGGTCGGCATCGTCGCCGCGCGGCTCAAGGACAAGCTGCACCGGCCGACCTTCGTCTTCGCTTCGAGCCAGGCCTCGGGCAAGGAGCATGAGCTCAAGGGCTCGGGCCGCTCGATCCCGGGCTTCCATTTGCGCGATGCGCTCGACCTGATCGCCAAGCGCCATCCGGGCTTGCTGCTGCGCTTTGGCGGGCATTCGGCCGCGGCCGGCTGCACCATCGCCGAGGAGGATTTCGACCGCTTCGACCAGGAGCTGCAGCGCATCGCGGCCGAATGGCTGGACCTGGCCACGCTGCAGCGCCAGCTCGAAGCCGACGGCCCGCTCGACCCGCAATACCGCCGGGTCGAGATGATCGATATCCTGCAGCAGGAGGTCTGGGGCCAGGGCTTCGCGCCGCCGCTGTTCTGCGAGGAGGTCGATGTCGTCTCGCAACGCCTGGTCGGCGGCAAGCATCTGCAGCTCAAGCTCAAGCACGGGGGCGAGCCGGTCGACGGCATCTGGTTCGGCCATGCCGATCCGCTGCCGGCGCGGGTGCGACTGGCCTACCGGCTCGACGCCGACGAGTGGCAGGGCCAGCGCCGACTGCGCTTCATGGTCGAGGGCGCCGAACTGTGAGCCTGGCTGCAGCCATGCCAAGCGCAGCCCCTGCCGCAGGTACCGTCCCCATAGCGCCGCAGCCCCGACCACTGCGCCCGATCGCAGTGCCAGAAGGCCTGAGCGTGCTGCATGCGGACGCCGCACTGCTGGTGCTCGACAAGCCGGCCGGCCTGCTCTCGGTGCCCGGACGCGGCCCCGAGAACGCCGACTGCCTGAGCGCGCGCGCGCAAGCGCTGTTTCCCGATGCGCTGATCGTGCATCGGCTCGACATGGGCACCTCGGGCCTGATCGTGATGGCGCGCGGCGCGCCAGCCCAGTCCGCGCTCAGCAATGCCTTCGCCAAGCGCTGGGTTCACAAGCGCTACCAGGCCCTGGTCGCGGGCCGACCCGATGGCTCGCAAGCCGATGCGCAGGGCTGGAGCGATATCGAGCTGCCGCTGATCACCGACTGGCCGAACCGCCCGAAAAGCAAGGTCTGCCTTGAGACCGGCAAGCCCAGCCACACGCGCTGGCGCCTGCTGTCTGCTGGCGAAGGAACTGACGGCCGAGTGGTCAGCCGGCTCGAACTCGAACCCATTACCGGCCGCTCGCACCAGCTGCGACTGCATCTGCAGGCGATCGGGCATCCGATCCTGGGCGACGAACTGTATGCCGACGACGCGACGCTCGACGCCGCGCCGCGCCTGCTGCTGCACGCCTGCGCGAT